>Ga0183260_10000355_pt1 | contig 38168 bp, 40 predicted proteins | sample AntDrymUQ4972206_2_FD_129768 | JGI IMG/M metagenome (GOLD analysis project Ga0183260, IMG submission 129768) | Polar desert sand microbial communities from Dry Valleys, Antarctica - metaG UQ497 (22.06) (version 2) (version 2) | ecosystem: Environmental > Terrestrial > Soil > Desert | place... | reverse complement strand
TGGGAATCCGCCAGCGAGCTCGACGCGCTGATAGCCGGGGCGATCACCCCGGCTATCAGCGTCAGTGCGGTGGCGACTCGTCGCACGGTCAGTACTGGGTCCTAGCTGACCGAAGTGTTGACCGTGCCGGTGTAGGTGCCGACGAGGGCGTTCGCGGGGAGCGTCACGGTCAGGGTGGGGTTCCAGCTGGCGGTGTTGTTACCGGTGACCAACGTGCCGGTGACCACGGGCGCGGCAACTGCGGTCATCGTCGTTGCTCCGGTGGAGGTCGTGGTGACCGTGCCGGTGTTGGTGACGTTTCCAGAGTTGTAGCGGACGGCTGTGGAGGATGTTCCCCCGCCAGTTCTCGAGAATTCCGTGGACGAAGCGGAGGTGACCCAGCCCATGACGCCACCTCGGGCGTCGGTTACGTCAACATCACCTAACGAGCCAGTGATCGTGGTTTCGCCGGACACGGCAGGGCTCAGGGTCGCGGTCGCCTGCACCGAGACACTCAGCGAGCCTCCCGCCACCACAAAGGTGGTCTCTGTGTCGCCTGGTGCGGCGCTAGCTGGGATTGCGCTAGCGGCCAGCATCAGTAGGGCCACGAGGCCTGTGCCACCGAGCATCGAGGTCTTCTTGTTCATCGAGTTCCTCTTGCTGGAAGAAGGCTGAACCGAACAGGTCCAGAGGTGGTTTTGATCGACTGGTGAATCTGCGTTCACGGCTAGCGCCGTGGGTGGGCGTCAGGCCAACTGAGGCGTACTCCAAGTAAGTGACACTGTACGTGGAGTAGTGGTCAGCTGTATCAAGAACGCCAGAATTGTCCGTTTCAAGACGAAAGTGGTCCTAGCCGATAACCAGGACAGATAGCAGCCAGGCGCCAGCAGCCAGTAGGGCACCGGCGAGCTCGATAAGGATCGAAAGACCGACGGCATGGAGCGCATGCTTTGTCGACGCCCAAGCCTGCGAGGAGGAGCCGAGCCGTCGCCGTTCAGCGACGTAGGCTCCGCCGACAAATCCGATGAACAGCCCCAGGACCGGGATCACGAAGAAGCCCACGATGCCGGCAAGAGCGGCGAGGAGAAGAGTTGTCCGTGGGACGCCCTGGTCACGCATCTGCCGTCCAGGAACCAAATACTTGACGACCTGAGAGGTCGCAATGAGCGCTGCGGCCACAACCACGGTGACCCAGGCGGCGGTGCTGCCCTCCTCCAGAGCCCAGATGGTGATCGCAGCCAGGACAAGCAGAGCACCGGGTATGACGGGGACGAGTACCCCGAACAGTCCAATCAGGATGACCAGACCTATGACGGCCAGTCCTGCGTCGCTCACGGGCCGGTCCTCATGCACCGACGATAGAGCGACGACCGCGGCATGGCTCCGCCGAAGGCGAAGGTCCTGACCCTGGCTGTGCAAGGGCCGACGGACAAGAAGCGGCGGCCACCAAGTCCGGTGGCCGCCGTCATGCAGGTATCAAGAAATCTGGAGCCTGAGCTCGCCTCAGCGATCCTCGGCTGTCGCTGCTGAGGGCCTGTTGGTCAGCCGGCCCGTGTCGTCGTGGATACTCGACGCCACGTGTTGGAGCTTGTCGGCGTGCTCGCGGGCGTGGTGAGCGCAAAAAAGAAGCTCCCCGCCTCGGATCAGCTTGACGCGGACGTAGGCCTGGGCGCCGCAACGGTCACATCGATCGAGCGCAGTGAACTTCGGGGTGACTGCAACTGCTGCGATCATGGGAGGCCTCACTTTCCTGTCTTCGTCGTACGCATCTGACAACGTCACATGTGAGCGAGGCATTCCCGACACCGACTCACACATGAGACGCGGTCTTCGTACCTTTATGACGCATCGTGAGCCCTCAACGGTGCCATCGGTGGGACGTCCACTCAAATCTCCCGCGTGTCGCGGGTGCGCGGCAGGGGAGTCGGCCATCCCGCCGGCGGCGTGGGAGGCGCTTCTCGTCGGCGGTCCGACGTAGAGTTTCTGGCACGGTGCGGCCCGGTTGCTCGCACCGTTTCAGGCTTGAAGCGAGGAGATCCGTGTCATCCCGACCGACCGCTGTCGATGCCAGCTACAACGCTCGGCACCTGCTTGTGCTCGAAGGGCTCGAGGCAGTCCGGAAGCGGCCCGGTATGTACATCGGCTCGACCGACAGCCGCGGACTGATGCACTGCCTGTGGGAGATCATCGACAACGGTGTCGACGAGGCGTTGGCCGGTCAGTGTGACTCCATCGACGTGATCTTGTACGCCGATGGCTCGGCAGAGGTGCGCGACGATGGCCGAGGCATCCCCGTCGACATCGAGCCGAAGACCGGCCTGCCCGGCGTCGAAGTGATCTTCACTAAACTGCACGCCGGCGGCAAGTTCGGCGGAGGCTCCTACGTGGCCACAGGCGGGCTGCACGGCGTCGGCGCCTCGGTGGTCAATGCGCTCTCTGCGCGGCTCGACGTCGAAGTCGACCGCAACTCGTCAACGTCAGCCATGTCCTTCAAACGCGGAGTGCCCGGCGTATTCGACGGAGACGGAGTTGGCGGTGTCTTCACACCGGCATCGGTCCTCAGCAAGCGCGGCAAGGTCAAGAAGGGTGTCACCGGGACAAGGGTGCGGTTCTGGCCGGACCGGCAGATCTTCACCAAGGACGCAGCCTTCTCGTACGACGATCTGGTCTCCCGAGCCCGCCAGACTTCCTTCATCGTTCCCGGTCTGGCTTTGACAATCCGCGACGAGCGCGGCGCTCAGGTGGTGGAGGAACACTTCCGACACGTCGGCGGAATTTCGGAGTTCTGTGAGTTCCTTGCGATCGACGAGCCTGTCACCGAGGTGCTGCGGCTGCACGGGGTCGACTCCTTCACCGAGACAGTCCCTTTGCTAGACGATGCCGGTCACATGACTCCGCAAGATGTGGAACGCGAGTTGACCGTCGATGTCGCGCTCAGATGGGGGACCGGCTACGACACTCAACTGCGGTCCTACGTGAACGTCATCGCCACCCCCAAGGGCGGCACTCATGTCGCCGGCTTCGAGCGAGCCCTCACCAAGACTTTCAACGAGGTGATTCGGCAGACTCGGCTGATGAAGGCCGGTGAGGCAGATGTGATGAAGGACGACATCGCCGAGGGGTTGACGTCGGTGGTGACCGTCAGGCTCGCGGAGCCGCAGTTCGAAGGTCAGACGAAGGAGGTGCTCGGCACCCCGGCCGCGTCACGCATCGTCACCAAGGTCGTGGCTGCGGAGCTCAAGACCTTCTTGACCTCAAACAGGAAGGGCGACCGGCCGCAGGCCCGCGCGGTCATGGAGAAGGTCATCAACGCGGCGCGAACGCGGGTGGCGGCTCGCCAATCGCGCGACACGCAGCGCCGCAAGAACGCACTGGAGTCGAGCGCCCTACCGGCCAAGCTCGCTGACTGCCGCAGCAGCGATGTCGACCGCAGTGAGCTGTTCATCGTTGAGGGTGACTCCGCGCTCGGGACCGCCAAGCTTGCTCGCAACTCCGAGTATCAGGCGCTGCTACCCATTCGCGGCAAGATCCTCAATACGCAGAAGAAGTCGTCGGGGGAGATGCTGCAAAACTCCGAGTGCGCTTCGATCATCCAGGTCGTGGGCGCCGGAAGCGGTCGGTCGTTCGACCTTGAGCAGGTGCGCTACGCGAAGATCATCTTCATGGCCGACGCCGACACCGACGGCGCCCATATCCGCTGCCTGCTCGCCACGCTGTTCCACAAGCACATGCGCCCCTTGTTGCAGGAGGGGCGGGTGTTCTCCGCTGTCCCACCTCTGCATCGCATCGAGCTGTCCAACCCCAAGCGAGGCATGGACAGGTATCTCTATACGTACAGCGACGATGAGCTCCAGCGCCAGCTGGCGATCCTCACCAAGAAGGGGGTCCGGTGGAAGGACCCCGTCCAGCGCTACAAGGGGCTCGGCGAGATGGATGCTCACCAGCTCGCCGAGACCACGATGGATCCTCGACACCGCACCCTGAGGCGAATCACCATCGACGACGCCGAGGGAGCCGAGCAGGTGTTTGAGCTTCTCATGGGCAACGACGTAGCCCCGCGCAAGGAGTTCATCGTGCAAGGTGCCTACGAGCTCGACCCTGAGGCCATCGACGCCTGACCTGAGCTTCCTCGCTTCGTCGACAGCGCTCCGCCAATCGTCGTGGAACCAAAAGGCTGTGCCAAGTCGTCATGCAAGCAGTGACCGGGACAGGGAGCGTTGTGGACGCTGACGAGGATTACAGCGACTACGTCAGCGCCCGCTGGCCGGCCCTGTTGCGGTCGGCAGTCCTCTTGGGTTGCTCCTTGCACGAAGCCGAAGACCTAGTACAAGCGGCGTTGGTGAACTGCTACGTCTCTTGGGACAAGGTGGCAGAGGCAGCTGATCGGGACGCTTACGTCTACCGGGTCTTGGTCAACACTCATACGTCAAACCACCGAAGGCGTTGGTGGAGGGAACGTCCGTCGCATCGGCTACCCGAGAACGCTGCGATGCAAGACGCGAACGCATTGGTTGATGTGGCTGACTTGGTGCAGAGAGCACTCGCGGGCCTGAGCGTCGCGAACCGTCAGGTCGTGGTTCTCCGCTTCTTTGCAGACCTGACCGAGCAGCAGACCGCAGCTGCGCTAGGCATCCCGGCTGGGACTGTGAAGAGCCGCCTGTCACGAGCCATTTCGCAGCTAGCCAAGGACCCACATCTAGCCGACCTACTTGGGCGGAGACTGACATGACTGAAGAAACGGAAATCCACAGGGTGCTCCGCGCCGGATGGGTTGAGATCCCTACAGGTGCGGCCCCCGTATCCGACCTCATTCGCGCTGGGAAACGAGCGAAGAAGCAGGATCGCATCCTCCAGATCACTGGTGTTGCTGCAGCCGCCACCTTGGTTGCAGCCGGAGGATTTCTGTTGAGTGCGCAGCTCGGCAGCCAGCCTTCGCCAGAGACCGCGGCGAGTCCATCCCCTGCCCCACCACCCACGGCCACCTCGCTGCCGCCCGAAGCTTCGAAAACGCCTCAGGCTCCTCCTGGAAGCCGACTTGTCGGCATGGGGCGGGTGGTGGTCACGGTCCCTGACGGTTGGGCCACGGAGATAGGGGGATGCGTTGATCTCCCGCTCCGCGACACGGTCTTTTTTCCCGCGAAAGTGATGCTGACCTGCGCCGGCGCCCGGCCGCCGGATACGTCTTCGCTACGGTTCTACGACAGTACTTCGTCTTCCATAGAGGGCCTGGTTGCGGAGGCTGACCCGGCTGGGTCGGTGAACGGTATCCCCGTTGCTCGGATACCGACCGAGGTGCGAGGCGGTATCGCCGAGGGTGTGCTCGTCATCCCCAGCGAAAGCCTTCTCATCTGGGTCGACTCGCCCAGACTCGAGACCGTGGATGAGGTTTTGGCGTCGGTGACCCTGCTGCCGGAGGGATTCGTCGCCGTGCCGAGCGCGGAGGGACCCTGGCCGGCGACACGCGAGAAGATGGAAGAAGTTGGCCTGGTCGTTGCCGCCGTAGAGGAGCGCCGGACCCGCTGGCCTGGCGGACAGCTGATTGAGACCCGCCCTGCTCTTGGGGCCGTCGTACCTGTGGGCTCGATGGTCACCTTGGTGGTCGCCGCCGAAGGCAACACCGATACCAGCCCGGACCCGCCAGCCCAAGTGGTGCGGTCATTCCGCTTTGACCTACAGACCCACTGCGGCATCCGCTACGCCGCTTTTGCTGGTCGAACCTGGGCCACGCCTCTTCTCTCGGACGGCAGTAATAACCCGCCGCGGGGCTGGGAAAACCCGTCCCAGCCAGGGCACATATACCTTCTGGCCAACGGTACGGCGATTTTCACCTCCCCGGGAAACCCCGATCTTCGCTTTCACCCCATCGAGGCTGAACTCGAAGAATGCAACTGACGTGGCTGCTCAGAACCTGTCTGACTAATGCCGAGTCGCTAGCCGCGTCACACCAGGTGTTGCAGTCGGCCAGTGTCTACGTCGTACAGGAAGCCGCCCACTTCCACCCGGTCGGGGATCAGCGGATGGGCACGCACCCGGTTGACGTCGTCACGCAGCGCCTCCTCTTGATCGTCGATGACTCGCCACGAGGTCCATGAAGCGTCTTGTCCGCTGGCCTCACTGACTCGTTGGCGCAGTTCCGCCTCCGGCGAGCTCGCCATCGCGCAGGGGGCAACGACGTAGCCCCGCGCAAGGAGTTCATCGTGCAAGGTGCCTACGAGCTCGACCCCGAGGCCATCGACGCTTGACCCGGCGGGCGCTCGGGCAGTCCTTACTTGCACTGACCACCGTCGATGTGACGTGCTGTCCACTTCACCGCAATAGCTTCGAGCGGTCGCGGTTGCGTATCAGCCGGGGAGATGAGTGCCTTTTCGCGGTACCGTCGCCTTGGGGGATGGGAGGCCTGGGATGCGACGTGGACCGGTGACCGTCTGCCTAGTGGCAATGGTCACGGCTTCGCCTGGGTGCGGGTTGTCGGACGATCAGGGGCCAGAAGGGGTCCCTGCGGCAGCTGAGTCGTCGTCTGGGTTGGCTGGGGAACGGGACGTGCGGTGCTGGGGGCAGCACTTCGCCAATGCAATAGCAGCCAACACTGAATCGTTTGCTGATGTGTTGCCCAACACACTTGTCAAGGTGAAGGGATCTGATGAGCCGCCAACGCCGGTGACCAGTCTGGTGGTGACTGGGCGGTGGTCGCTGTAGTTCCCGGTCGGGCATGGGTAGATGAAGACGACGTCGTGCCCTTCGACGACCCAGCCGCTTTGTGGAAGCAGGTGCACGCCACCGTTGCCGTCGAAGAGGTACTGGGCGCGTCGGATGGGGTGGTGCCACCCGAGGAGGAGGTGCTAGTGGCCTTCACGCTGGACGGCGACGAAGACGAAGCGATGGCTCAGCACCAACTGGTCAACGATCAATTGCTCGTTTTACCGTTGCTCCAATGGGAAGGAACCGACTACCTGCCGGACCTGTGGAGCGTGGGCCCCGGCAACGCAAGCATGGTTGCCGAGGTCGATGACGACGGAGAGTTGCTTCTGCCTTGCGTGTCCGAGCGCAACAGTGACCGGCTCCTGACCGGGCTTGAGTCCTTGGAAGCACTGCGTGAGGCGGCGAGGAGACCCGAGCGCGTCATACGCAAAGAGCCGGTGGGCTATGGATAACGACCGAGGAGTAACCAAGGCGGTGGGCATCGCCCCTTGGTCTCATGCTGAGTGGTCGTGCGTCGGGCATGTCAGATTTCACCCTGTCGGTCGCGCAAACCTCTTGTGCGCCCAGCATCGAGTATGACGGCGACTTTGGCTATCGCTGGGCCCGGATGGAACGCTGCCAGAGATGAGGGGACCGGAAGGCCATCCCTCACCAGATGAAGAGGGCAAGGTAGCGACCCAACCGCGTGTCGGGCTTTTCTGCTCACGCTGCATGTTGCTCGCGCCGCGGAGGCGAACTGCCGGCCTTGGGGTGCAACGTTTCCTGCCCGGCAGACGACGTAGCTAGTGTGACCGACACCGAGGCGACGCCTGTGCCGTCTTTCGAGGAAACCTACCGCGAACACCGGCTCGCTCTGGTCCGGTTGGCCTTCTTGATGTGTGGCTCTCGTGACCTGAGCGAGGACCTGGTGCAAAGCGCCTTTACTGCAACGCACACCCGATGGCACGAAATCGACAATCACCTGCCTTACCTGCGAAGAGCGGTGGTCAACCTCGCCAAAGACGGGCAGCGTCAGCGCTTTCGATGGCTTCGCAACGCTTCGTTGCTGAAACCCGAAGCGGTGACGTTGCCCCCTGAGGTCGATGAGACGTGGGCGCTGCTCCTGCGCCTGCCCCCGGTGCAACGGGCAGTCATCGTCCTCCACTACTACGAAGACCTCGCACTCGTGGAAGTGGCGAGCCTGCTCGACCGCCCTTCAAGCACGGTGCGATCGGACCTCCGTCGAGCCCTTGACCGGCTCCGAAAGGAACTCACATGACGCGCAAACCCCGCACTGAGCTAGAACTCGACGAGCATCTCCGCCGCACCCTTCGGGCGGTTGCGGCCACCGTCGAAGCTGGGCCAATCGCCGCACCCAAGCGGCGGCGAACCGGACGCCGGGTGATGGTCGGCCTTGGCGCCGCGGCTGTCGCTGTTCCGTTGGCCGCCTGGGCCTTCGTCGGCGTCGGGCCCGAGTACGTCGACGAAATCCCACCTGCCAACCCGATTGTGACGGGCAGCGTCGATGGAAGCCGTTACTGGATGGTAGAGGCGTTCCACAAGGACGACTGCGGCAAGCCAGTTCCGGGAGTGGAGCTTGTGATTGAGGACCGAAATATCATCGGACGAGAGTGGAACACCTCCCTCATCACTTACGGGAATCTCGCCATGGAGGGGTGCAAGTATGACCCGTCGAATTGGCTCGCGGACCCCTCCCGCTGGGACTCGGGGGCGGCGTTGGTGGACGGTACGTTCGTGTGGATGGCTGCAGTGCACCCCGACGTCACGGGGGTGCGGGTGACGATTGACGGCTCTTCCGAAGAGGTCGAGGTTCACCCGGTGGATGGAGCCGGCTACGCGGTTTACGAGGTGCCTGAAGACATCACCACCTACACAGTCGAAGTACTCGTCGATGGCGAGGTAGTGCCGGGCTCGGCGGAGACGAGGACAGCTCCGGACTTCATCCCTGAGTGACGACCCTCGGCGGCCGATGTGCCGGCTGCTCGGCGTACGTCGCGTTCGCTTCGAGCAGGTCGTCAAAGGGGAACTCCGCCACGATCGACCTCCGTCCCTTCTACGCGCGTTCCGCGCAGGAGCACAGCCGACAGTACGGCGGCCACGAGAGCGGCAACCGCAGCGCCCCAGAAGATCGCGTGGATCTGCGCTATCCCCGCCTCGGTGAGGGCGTCGAGGTAGGCGTCGCACACACCGGTCCCAGAGGCGCAGACTTCTTCGAGCGGCGGCACGTCTTCCGCCACCGAGTAGAAGCGGCGTAACCCGATGGTGGTGAGGCAGGAGATGCCGACGAGCATCCCCACCATGCGGGCGACCACGAGCAGCGCTGACGCTACGCCGTGCACCTCGTTGCGCGTGCTTGCCAGCAACGCCGCGTTGACGGGTGCAATGGCCAGACCGAACCCGAAGCCACACATCACCAGCGGGAGGGTCGTGGCGATCGGATCTTCAAGTGTGCGAAGCCCCCACGATGTCATCCAGACGAAGCCCGCAGCCGCTAAGACCATCCCGGCAGCGGCCAGCATCGAGGGGGCCCAGCGCCGGATGAGGTACCCGCCGAGCAGCGCGCCCACCGGCAATGCAACGAGGAGCCGAACGAGCACCAGGGCCGCCCCGAGCTGAGACTCCGGATAGACGGTGATGCGCGCGAAGATCGGGATGTCGACGAGAGCCGCGATCAGCGACGCCCCGGCGAAAAAGCTGACCGCGAGGCCACCCCAAGCGGCCCGCTCCCGCAGAGCGTCATGAGGGACCAGGGGATTGCTGGCCAGTCGCTGCCGCCACGCGAACAAGCCCGCTGCGAGGGCGCTGCCCACCAGCAGCCAGGGACCCGATGGCGACAGAACCTGGATTTCCGGATCGGCCGAGGCGAAGGCCAGCACGATCCCAGCCAGCGACAGGCCCAGCAAGGCAGCGCCCGGCAGGTCTGCGTGCTCAAGAGTCCTGGACCAACCGCGCAGGTCGACAAGCGGGCGGGCGGCGGTCATCTCGCGCACTACCAGCAGGATTGCCGCGAGATAGCAGAACAAGGCCACCGGCGTGGACCAGCGGGAGTCGCCGACGTACGGGATGAAGGCAAGTCCCGTGGTCATGCCGCTCTTGAGCCTGTCCGGTTCGAGCAGCACCAGCGTCAAGGCTCCAAGAGCTCCCAGCGCAAGGAGTCCGCCGACGAGATCGGGCATCCGGGCCCGCGCCGTGGCGGCTGACCCGTCACCGCCAAGAACCAGCAACGCGGCAGCGAGGATGCACCCGACGGCCAGGTTGATCCAGAAGATCGCCTGCCAGCCCGACACGGCCAGCACTAATGCGCCGTACAAAGGCCCGAGCACACTGCCCAGTTCCTGGACGGCCCCGACCACACCGAGGGGCAATCCTCGGCGCTCGGCCACCCAGATGTCCGCGACGAGCGCGAGGGTGGCCGGCACCAGGCCGCCGCCACCCACTCCCTGCAGGAAACGTCCGATGACCATGGTGGCGAGGTCGTAGGACGCCGCGGTCACGAGGGATCCGACTGAGAAGACCAGAAGCGACCCGACGAGCACCGGGATGTGGCCGCGGAGGTCGGCGATGCGGCCGATGAGCGGCAGCATCGCGATGTAGCCCAGGAGGAACCCTGAGACGATCGGAGCCGCCCGCTGCAGTTCATCGACCTCGAGGCCGGCCGACGACATCATGTCCGGCAGGGCCAGGACGACGACGTACGTGTCGACGGCCGCGAAACCCACAGCGAGAGCCGCGACGACCAGCAGGATGCGGGGAGACCGCCCGGCTCGATTCGCCAGAGCCACCGAAGCGGGAGTCACCGGGGAACTTGTCACAGGAAAGGGCCGGCTAGACCACGGCGTCAGGGCGCGACGATGTCGACGGGGTCGCCGTCGAGGTCGAGATCGAGAGCGTAATTCACCGAGTCGCTACCACCGTAGAAGAGCCCGGTGATCTCCGCCCCCTCGATGACGTTGTCGTCAGTCAAGCTGTAGGACACCTCGAAATCATCGCTGCCGGCAGACGGAAAAACCTCCTTGACCGCAGCACCTGGGATCGTTCCATCGATTCGAGTCAGGACCGTCTCACCGTCACGCTCGGACTCGCCCTCTCGCAGGTCTTCGGTAGCGGTGAAGAGAGCGGAGATGCCACTTTCGGTGTCCATCAGGTCGGCGGGATCGGGAGCGCCGTAGTCCGAGGGGTCAAGATCGGTCCAGCCGATGAAAGGCAGATCCACATAGACCAAGCCGTCGACGGCGATGAGGTCGGTGTCGTTGAGCGGCACCGCGCCTGTCTCGACGTCGACCTTGCCGGTGAAGGCTGGCTCGTGCGTTCCGGTGCCCTCGGCACTCAGCAGTCCGGGCAGTCCGCCCGGGAGCGAGTCGGTCCGTAAGGTGAAGTCGATGAACTCCGCTTCGTCGAAGCCCTCCTTGGCTTCGGCCATCCGGTCCTCGAGCGACATGTCGGGGGCGGGGGAGTCTTCGCTCCCGCTACAGGCCGAAAGCGACACGACGAGGACAGCCGCGGTTGCCAGAAGTTCACGCACGGGAACAGCCTGCCATGCAGCCCGTACGGCGAGAGATCATGGGCTCAGGTGTCCGGCGATGGCAAAGATTGGTTGACTGGCGGCTCCGCCCGAGCCGTCTCGACGTCCGTGCTCGCCGGGCAGGTCGACAGGTGTGCCATTGGCAGCTGCTGCCCGGGCTGGCGCCGCTCCGACGTAGGCCCGGATCACCTCATCCTCGCCACGGAGGAACCGATGGCAGCGCACGCCGCCCGTGCCGCGACCCTTCGCCGGGTACTCGGCGAACGGTGTCACCTTCACGCTGCCCGGCTCAGTGCCTGGCAACGCGCTCGCCGAACCGGCCACCGTGACGACGACATTGTCGGCGGCCGGGCTGACCGCGCCGAAGAACTGCACCCGAGCACCTGCGCCGAGCCGGATGCCAGCGATGCCGCTCCCAGCGCGACCCTGCGGCCGAACAGCCGAGGCAGCGAAACGCAAGAGCTGAGCATCGCTGCTCACGAAGACGAGTTCGTCGTCGCTGCTGCGCAGCTCGACGCCGCCGACGACCTCGTCGCCCTCGTCGAGCCGGATCACATCCCAGGCGTCGCGATTGGTCAACATCTCCGTCTGAACCCGCTTGACCACACCCTTCGCCGTGCCGAGGGCAAGGCCGAGGGATGAGTCGTCGAGTGAGGTCAGCGTCAGAGCCCGCTCGCCCGGTGCCATTGCGACGTACTCAGAGACGGGCGCGCCGCCTTGAAGGTTGGGGGCGTTGGCAGTCGACGGCAGCACCGGAATGTCCACCACCTGCAACTTGACCAGCCGGCCACGTGAGGTGATGACGCCAATCGTGCCGCGCGCGGTGGTCGCCGCCCGAGCTGTGATGACGTCGTGCTTGGCGCGGGCGCCACCGGTGCCCAGGGGCTCATCAGTGGTCGTGCGCGCCAGCAGCCCGGCCGACGACATCAGTACGAGGCATGGATCGTCGCTGACCTCGAGGGGGACAGCCGAGGTGACTGTCTGGCCCACTGACTCGAGCAGGACGGTGCGCCGCACGTCGCCGTGCTGCTTGGCCATGTCGGTGAGTTCGTCACCGACGACGAGCCTCAGCAGAGACTCGTCGTCGAGGATGGCGCTCAACTGCTCCACGGTGCGCTCGAGCTCGGACTTCTCGGCGTCGAGCTCGAGCTTCGAGAATCGCGTGAGCCGGCGCAGCGGCATGTCGAGGATGTAGGTGGCCTGGATCTCGCTCAGGTCGAACACGCTGATCAGGCGCAGCCGGGCCATCTCTGCGTTGTCGCTGGATCGGATCACCTGGATGACCTCGTCGATGTCGAGGATGGCCGTGAGCAGACCCTCTACCAGGTGGAGCCGATCGCGGGCCTTTGCGCGGCGGTACAGCGAACGGCGTCGGACCACGTCGAAGCGGTGTTCGAGATAGACCTCCAACATCTGCTTGAGCCCCAGCGTGCGGGGTTGGCCGTCTACCAGGGCGACGGCATTGATGCCGAACGACTCCTCCATCGGGGTCTGCCGGTAGAGCTGTTCGAGGATGGCTTCGGGGTTGAACGCGTTCCTGATCTCGATGACCAACTGCAGTCCGTGGTTGCGGTCGGTGAGGTCCTTGACGTCGGCAATGCCCTGCAGCTTCTTGGTCTGCACCAGCGCCTTGATGCGTTCGATGACGCGCTCGGGCCCGACGTTGTAAGGCAGTTGCGTGACGACGATGGCCTTGCGCCTCGCGCTGACGCTCTCGATGCGTGCGCTGGCGCGCATACGGAACGAGCCGCGGCCGGTCTCGTAGGCCTCGCGGATCCCGTCGAGCCCGATGATCTTGCCGCCGGTCGGTAGGTCGGGGCCGGGGACGTAGCGCATCAGGTCGTCGAGGCTGCACGTCGGAGAGGTGATCAGATGGCGGAGTGCCTGCACCACCTCGACGAGGTTGTGCGGGGCAAGGTTGGTCGCCATACCGACTGCGATGCCGCTCGCGCCGTTGACGAGCAGGTTGGGCAGGGCCGACGGGAGCACGACCGGCTCGAACTCGCGACTGTCGTAGTTGGGTTTGAAGTCAACGGTCTCCTCGTCGATGCCACCGGTCATCGCCAGCGCCGCCGGCGCCATCCGGCACTCGGTGTAGCGCATCGCGGCGGGCGAGTCGTCGGGCGAGCCGAAGTTGCCGTGGCCGTCGACGAGCGGCAGACGAAGCGACCATGGCTGCACCATGCGCACCAACGCGTCATAGATCGCGCCGTCACCGTGTGGGTGCAGCCGACCCATCACTTCGCCGACCACACGGGCACTCTTGACGTGCCCTCGGTCGGGCCGCACCCCCATGTCGTGCATGGTGTAGAGGATGCGACGCTGCACCGGCTTCAGCCCGTCGCGCGCGTCTGGCAGCGCGCGGGAGTAGATGACCGAGTACGCGTACTCGAGGTAGCTCGCCCGCATCTCGTCGCGCACATCGATGTCGACGATGTGCTCTTCGAAGTCTTCAGGGGGAGGTGCTGCGGTGGTGCGGTGTGCCATGGCGTCTAGGTGTCCTCAGGTATGGCGGGAAGCCGATGTACGGGTTCCCGCCATTGTGGCGCCAGCCCCTGACAGATCCGCCCACCGACCCGCCCAGCATCGCCGATAGAGGGTGCGCCACGCCTGTCGGCATCGAGGGGCGCCGCGTCTGTCGGCATACTGGTTGGCCGTGACTGTTCCGCTGCCTGAACCGGACCACCGGCTCGTCGACAACAAGACGCTGTTCTTGGACTATCTCGACTCCTACCGAGCGAGCATCGCGGCCAAACTGGCCGGACTGAGTGAGGACGACATGCGCAGCAGCCGGCTCCCTTCAGGCTGGGCGCCGATCGAGCTGCTCAAGCACCTCGTTTACATGGAGCGTCGGTGGTTGCGATGGGGGTTCACCGGCGAGGAGGTGAGTGCACCTTGGGGAGACCAAGACTCCGAAGGCCGTTGGCACGTGGAGCCCGACGAGTCGCTCGACGATCTCCTTGACGCCCTCTGGGCAGGTGGTCGGCGGACTCGGCAGATCGTCGACGAGGCGAACCTGCACGACTTCAGCGCCTTGGGTGGAAGGTTCGAGTCGACCGATGAAGCACCGGCGCTGGTCTGGGTCTTGTTCCACGTCCTACAGGAGTACGCCAGGCATGCCGGCCATCTCGACGTCGTACGGGAACTCATCGACGGGGTGACGGGCGAATAGAGCTCCGAACGCCGGAGCTGTCACCGCGTTGGGTCCCCAAGTCCTCCGACTGCGCTCGGCAGGCAGAAGGTGGCGCAGTCGCCGTACCGGGTGCTTCACTTGGAGGATGAGTGAACGCGACGACTTCCTGGGTTGGGTGAACTCTCAGCTGAAAGACGCAGAGATTGCGGTGCATAACGGCGACGCCACCTCTCGGCGCGCGATCTGGTCCCGCGCGGAACCAGTGACAGTCTTCGGTGCGTGGAAGAGCGCCGTCGGGCGCACCGAAATCGACGAGCTCTTCAGTTCGCTGGAGCGGAGTTTCTCCGATTGCACGTCGTACACCTACGAGATCGTCGCTGCCGACGTCATCGGCGACGTGGCGTACACGGTCGGCTACGAACACACGCAGGCCACCGTGAAAGGGGAGCCCCACACCTACACGCTGCGAGTCACCCAGATCTACCGGCGCGAGGGTGGCGAGTGGAAAGTGGTCCATCGGCACGGCGACGCACCCCCCGACCTGCCATAGCGGGCCGCGGCTAGCGACCACCTTTCGTCGAACTCAGTCGACCTGGTATGGGTGGAGATGACCGCCTACGGCGAGTTGTTGACCCCTTCAGCGACCAAGGTGCCGGTGTGGGTCACCGAACGCGAGTGCACCACCGGACGGAACCCAGACCCCTTCTTGCAAGAACCATCGGTCGTGGAAACCGAGCGAGCCGCGACGGTCCACAGGACCACCACCGGCCCCGACGGAGACCAATCGTGCCCAGGCAACCCACCGGTCAAGCGCCTCTTGGAACTGCGGGAACCACTCGCTGACCGTGCGCTGCTGGACGGCTCCACCTGGCCGCCAAGTCCCGCCACGCGGGCGCCCCTAGCCAGGCCGGGAACCGGATCTCGGATTGCGGCAGTAGCGTGCGTGGAGGCGGACGTCGTACGGGGTTCGACTAGGACAGCTCCTCGATGGGTGCGACCGTGACCAGATCCTTTACGGCATCCGCGAGTCGCCCGTCGAGCGTAATCAACGCGTCGCCCTGCAGCTGGCACAGCGCGACGTATTCGGCGTCGAACGTGTCGGACCACCCGAGTTGGTCGGCGATCTTCCATGCGACGTCCTGCAGGACGCGGTCACCGAGCAGTCGAATCCGCAGCCCGCGCACGTAGTTGAGCTGTTGATCGGCATCCTTCTTTGTCATTTCACCGCGGCGCACAGCACCGTAGAGAAGCGACAGCAGCTGCGAGCGGATAAGCGTCGGAGCCAGGATCTCGTGCTCGTCGCGAATACCAGCCTGGTTGACGGCCAGAAGCATGGCTACGTCCGGTCCGATGACGTATTTCGTCATGGGAGATCAGCTCCTCCGTTTGCGCGATGCGCACGCCTGCATGAGCGTACGGGCTTGCGGTTCTTGATTTGTCTCAGTGCTTGAGGGTGGGAAAGTCCTCTTCGGAGAAGGCGAACTCGCCGCGCTCATTGGAGGCAACCGCCACCGCCTCTGCCTCGCGAAGCTCAACCCGTCGGATCTTGCCAGAGATCGTCTTCGGCAGGTCGGCAAACTCCAGCCGCCGAATCCGCTTGTACGGCGCCAACTCGTCCCGTGCGAACCGCAGGATGTCGAAGGCCAGTTCGCGACTGGGAGAGTAGCCAGTAGCCAGCGCAACAAATGCCTTGGGCACCGCCAGCCGCACGGGTTCAGGTGAGGGCACGACAGCGGCCTCAGCCACCGCCGGGTGTTTGAGAAGCGCGCTCTCGAGCTCGAACGGGCTGATGCGGTAGTCGCTGGCCTTGAACACCTCATCGGCTCGCCCGACGTAGGTGATGTAGCCGTCTTCGTCCCGCGAGGCCATGTCCCCGGTGTGGTAGAAGCCGCCTGCCAACACCTCAACTTGGCGTTCCTCGTCATCGCGGTAGCCGGCCATCAGCCCAGCGGGGCGCCGCGCGAGCTCCAGGCACAGCTCACCGTCTGTTCCCACGTCACCGGTGACCGGATCGACCAGCGAGACCACGTACCCCGGCAGAGCGCGACCCATCGAGCCAAGCCTGACCGGCTGCCCGGGTGGATTGCCAACCTGGGCCGTCGTCTCGGTCTGGCCGAACCCGTCGCGGACCGTGATGCCCCAGGCGTGCCTGATCTGGTCGATGACCTCGGGGTTGAGCGGCTCGCCGGCGGCCACGCACTCACGCAACGACAACCGGTGGTCCGCTGCCAGCTCGGTCTGGGTGATCATGCGCCACACCGTCGGCGGTGCGCAGAATGTGGTGACTCCCACCCGCACCATCTGGTCGAGCAGTGCGTCGGCGTCGAAGCGCTCATAGTTGTAGATCACGATGGTGGCGCCGGCGTTCCACGGCGCGAAGAAGCACGACCACGCGTGCTTGGCCCAGCCCGGCGACGAGACGTTCAGGTGCAGGTCGCCCGGTTGCAGCCCGATCCAGTACATCGTCGACAGGTGACCGACCGGGTACGACGTCTGGGTGTGCTCGACCAGCTTGGGTTGCGCCGTCGTACCTGACGTGAAGTAGAGCAACATCGGGTCGTCACCTCGGGTGCCGCCGCCGACGTGAAGCGGCTGACCGTCCGCCACCGCCTCGTCGTACGGCAGCCATCCGTCCGCTTCGCCGACACTCACACGCACGAGTCGCTGGGTGTCGGCGTCGAACTTCGGCGCGTCGCCTGCCCCCGCGATGACCGCAGAGACCTGACCCCGTTCGATGCGGTCGCGCAGGTCTGGTCCGGTGAGCAAGGTGGTTGCTGGAATCATGACCGCTCCCAGCCGAATGCAGGCGAGCATCGACACCCAGAGTGGCACGCAGTTGCCGAGCAACAACAGGACACGGTCGCCGCGCTGCACGCCGGCTTCTCCCAAGTAGCCGGCAAGACGCTGCGACCGCAGCGATAGCTCCGCAAATGACAGCTTGACGTCTGAGCCGTCGGCCTCGACGACCCACAATGCCGTCTCGTCGGGATGGTCCTCAGCTAGCAGGTCAAACCAGTCCGTGGCGTAGTTGAACTCCGTCAGAACGGGCCAGCGGAACTCGCGATAGGCCGTCTCATAGTCCTCACGGTGAGCGAGCAGATAGTCTCGCGCCAACCGAAACCGCCTTCCTGGATCCCCTTCGTCGAGGTCGGTGAGGTCGGCCGTCATGGACGTATCTTGCTCTTCATTCCAGCCAGCCGTCGAGCGCAGCTTCTCCTCGCGCGACCGGATAGGTTTCAAGCGTGACCGAGCATGAGGAGCAGGTGAGTTATCCCGCACATTGGGAGGCTGACGTCCTGCTCCTCGACGGTGGTGCCGCTCGGCTTCGCCCGATCCGCCCAGACGATGCCCAGATGCTCGTCGAGTTCTACGCCCGGGTGTCCCCAGGGTCCAAATACATGCGCTTCTTCGCGCCGTACCCATCGCTGTCCGAGCGCGACGTCCACCGCTTCACGCACGTCGACCACCTCGAAAGGGTCGCTTTTGTGATGACGGTGGGAGAGCAGATGATCGCGGTCGGCCGTTTTGACCGGCTCGACAGCAGCGAGGCGGAGGTCGCCTTTCTGGTCGAGGACGCGCACCAGGGGCGCGGGGTGGCCCAGCTGTTGCTCGAGCACCTGGCCCAGGCCGGACGAGAGCGTGGAGTGTCACGGTTTCTTGCCGAGGTGCTGCCCGACAACGGGCGCATGATCCAGACCCTCCGTGACGCGGGCTACTCCGTGGACGGCGGACTGAACGATGGTGTGCTGCGGCTCGTCTTCCCCATAGAGGCCACCGACACCGCGGTAGGAGTGATGCGCTCCCGCGAGCATCGTTCCGAGGCGCGGTCCATGGCCCGCCTATTCGAGGCGCGGAGTGTCGCGATCATCGGTGCGAGCCGTCGCCAGGAGAAAGCGGGTGCCACGTTGGTGCGCAACTTGGTGCTGGCGGGCTACTCGGGTCGTGTCTACGCCGTCAACCCTGTTGCCGAGGCGGTCGCAGGCATGCCGGCATACAAGTCCGTGCAGGACATCCCGAACCAGGTCGACCTCGCCGTTGTCGCCGTGCCTGCGGACGCCGTTCCAGACGTCGTGCTCGACTGCGCGGCCAAGGGCGTCCACGGGCTCATCGTGATCTCCAGTGGCTTCGCCGAAATCGGCGACGAGGGCCGCCGACGACAACGCAGGCTGGTCGGACTCGCCCGCTCCTACGGCCTTCGCTTGATCGGGCCGAACTGTCTGGGAGTCATCAACACCGCCGCAGACGTGTCTCTCAACGCATCACTCGCGCCGACATTGCCGCCACGGGGCAGGGTGGGGTTCTTCTGTCAGTCGGGCGCGCTCGGCCTGGCCATTCTCGACGCGGTCGGCCGCCGAGAGCTGGGACTGTCGACGTTCATCTCCGCCGGCAACCGCGCCGACGTGTCCGGGAATGACCTCTTGCAGTACTGGGAGGAGGACGGGGCCACCGAGGTGGTGCTGCTGTATCTGGAGTCACTGGGCAACCCGCGCAAGTTCTCCCGCATCGCTCGTCGTGTCGGTCGCAGCAAACCGGTCGTCGCCGTCAAGTCCGGACGCAACACCGAAGGCGCGGCCGTCGGTCACGCCGAGCGGTCTCCCGCCGTGCCCGCCGCAGCCGTCGACGCCATGTTCAGGCAGGCCGGAGTGATCCTGGTGGACACCCTCGACGAGATGCTCGACGTCGGCCAGCTCCTCGCGCACCAGCCACTGCCGATGGGTCCGCGGGTCGCTGTCGTCGGCAACTCCGATGCGCTCGGCCTGCTCGCCGCCGACTCGGCGCTGGCGGCCGGGCTGGATGTGGAGAAGTCGTTGTCCTTGGGGGCTGAGGCGTCAGCCGACGACTTCGAGCGCGGGCTTGACGAGGCGATCGAGGATCCCAACGTCGACGCGGTGATCGCTGTCTACACGCCGCCACTGAACTCGTCCGACGAGCAGGTGGCCCAGGTGCTTGCCACGGTGGGACAGCAGTCGAACAAGCCAGTTGTCTCTACCTTCCTGGCGCGTCAAGGGGTGCCGGAGCTGCTTCGCGCCCCCGACCGAACCGGCTCAGCAGGTCGAGGCTCGGTGCCGTCGTACCCGGCACCCGAGGCAGCGGTGCGCGCACTGCGGCGGGCTGTCGACTACTCCTATTGGGCGAATCGCCCGCCGAGCAGATTGCCGGTGTTCGATGACGTCGACTCGGGTCGGGCTCGTCAGATCGCGAGCCAGGTGTTCGCCCGGTCGCCCGACGGTGCAGAGTTGACCGGCGACGAAGTATGCGCCCTCGTCGGTTGCTACGGCATCGCCGTTGCCCCCCTCACCTCCGTCGCGACCTTGGAGGAAGCGATCACAGTTGGGGAGTCGTTCGGGTGGGATGTGGTCCTGAAGGCCGCTTCCACTCCGTTGCAGCAGCGCCCCGACCTCGCGCACGTGTGGCGCAACATCGACGACGAGATCGACATGCGCGCGGCCTGGATGAACCTCACGGCAATGAGCGACCAGCCCGATGAAGCGGATTTGGTCGTGCAACCGATGGCCAAGCCAGGCATCCCTGTGCGGATCGGCGCTCTAGAGGACCGCCGATTCGGACCGGTCATCTCCTTCGGTATGGCGGGGACGGTCGCGGAGCTGCTCGGCGACGTCTCCTATCGCATCCCGCCACTCACCGACTCCGACGCGGCCGACCTGGTGCGAGACGTACGGGCGGCCCCCCTGTTCTTCGGATACCGAGGCTCAGATGCGATCAACGTTGTGCGCCTCGAGCAGCTGATCCAACGGGTGGCGATCCTGAAGGACGAGCTGCCCGAGGTGCAGAAGCTCGACCTGGGACTGGTCATGGCAGGTGCTGAGGGTGCCGAGGTCTTGCGGGTCAGCGGCCGGGTCGCGCCGGTGCGTGAGGCACGCAGCGACTGGTTCAGCAGGAGGCTGACGGCTCCGACTGGCATCGAGAGCACCCTCGGCAGCTGAACCGTCGCAGAGAAGCTGGTACGACAAAGGAGCCAATGCTCGAGCCGGCAGCAGGTGGCTGACATCGCTCATATCTCGGCTCGGGCGCTCGGTCACCTGATGCGTGCGAGGATGGGCCCATGCACGAGGGAACTGTGATCGACCGAGCCGACGAGCTGAGCAACGCCATCGAGGAGGTCGGTTACTACCCAGCCGTGGTCGGTGATGCGGTGGCTTCTGCTGTCGCGGGGGAATCCGTGGCCGGTTATGTCATCCATCACGAGCCGACGTTCGACCATGATGAGGTACGTCGGCATGTGACGGTCTTGGTCCTCACGCCAACCCGACTGCTGGTCGCGCACACCGACGAGCACCCACCTGACGACCTGCTGCCGGAGCCCTACGCCTCGACCTCTACCGAGGCGATTCCACTTGAGCGGATCGGTAGTGTCGCCGTAACCCGCATGGTCGCCAACCCGGGCGCGACATCAGGCCCAGAAGCGCCTCGGGTGACAGAAGCCGTTCTCACCGTGGGCTGGGGGGCCGTCCGCCGGCTGGATCTCGAGCCCGCCACCTGCGGTGACCCCGACTGCGTCGCCGACCATGGTTACAGCGGCACCTTGGCGGCTGAGGACTTCGCCCTGCGGATCAGTTCCAGCGCTGACGGCGTTGCTGCCGTTGAGCGCCTGCTCGACTTTGCCCAGGCACTCAACGCCGCCACCGTGCGCAGGTGACGACGATCTGTGCGGAGGGAGTGCTTCCGCACTATTTCGGCGGCTCCCTTGGCGATGTCATCCCCTCTGCGGTGGCGGCCCTTGGGACTCCCGGGTGGTCCAATGTGCTCGGGCTTCCGCAGGCAGAGTCATATGTCGTCTTCCTCGTCGACGGGCTGGGCTGGAACCTGTTGCGCTCTCGCGCCGAGTTCGCTCCGTATCTCTCCTCACTTGCCGACGGAACAGAGCCCCTCACCTGCGGTGTCCCGTCGACGACGGCGACCAGTCTGACCAGTTTGGGCACCGGACTGCCGCCCGGTGCGCACGGTGTCGTCGGCTTCACCTCGCGTATTCCAGGAACCAACGAACTGCTGAACGCGCTCGAGTGGGACCGCGACGACGTCGACCCCCACGTCTGGCAGCCGCATGAGACAGCGTTCGAGCGGGCAGCGACAGCGGGGGTGTCCACCACGTCTGTCAGCAAGCGGCGCTTCGAGGGCTCCGGCCTGAGCATCGCGAGTCAGCGGGGTGCCACCTTCATCGGCGCGGACACGATCGGCGAACGCATCTCGGCGGCCGTCCGAGCAGCGGCGGAGACGACCTCATTGACCTACGTGTACGAGGGCGAACTGGACTCGACCGGGCATCACTCTGGCACCAGGTCCTGGGCCTGGGAACACCAGTTGTCCGCAGCCGACGCCTTCGCGGCGCAGCTGCGCGAGGCGCTCCCTCGGCAAACGGCCCTGGTCGTGGTCGCAGACCACGGCATGGTGGACGCCTCGCCTGACCTCAAGCTCGACGTCGACCAGCACCCCCACCTGTTGCAGGGGGTGCACCTGTTCGGAGGAGAGGCCCGTTTCCGCCACCTTTACTGCGACGAGGGGGCCGTTGAGCGCGTCGCCTTCGAGTGGCGCGAGCAGATGGGAGAGAACGCTTGGGTGGTGACGCGCGACCAGGCTATCGACGAGGGGTGGTTCGGCTCCGTGGACTCTCATGTCCGGGCCCGACTCGGAGACGTGATGGTGGCCAGCCGAGGAAGCGGAGCAGTGGTCGCTACTGAGCAACGGCCGGAGGAAGCCGCGCTCATCGGCCTCCACGGATCATTGACGTGCGACGAGATGCTCGTCCCCTTGCTGGTGGACAGCGGCGACTGACCGGGCTCAGTCCTGCTTGCCCTTGCCGAACATGATCTCGTCCCAGGTCGGCACGCTTGCTCGCTTGCCCGTGCGTCGTCGCCGGGCAGTGGGTGTGGGCTCAGTCTCCCTCGGCGCACGGACCGCCTCGTCAGTCTCCCGTGGCGCACGGACCGCCTCGTCGGTCGCGCGCGGTGCACCGTCCGCATCGTCTGCATCGTTTCGACTCGACATTGGCTGCGCCGCGGGTGCCGCCGCGGCTCCCTCAGCGGTGCCCGCTGGATCCGCATCCGCCTCATGGACAGCGCGTACGACGGCGGTCAGGTCGTCGGTGCCCTCGGCATCGAAGACACGGGATTCTGCTTCGACTCCTGAGAGGCTGAGCAGGTCGTCGTCGTCGGGCACAGCAGCCAACCGGCGCTCATTGGGCTGGGCACCCTCTCGGGGTTGTGGTCCCTTGGTCGTCGACTGGCGCTCACCAGTCAGCCACCGCGCCTCGTCGTCGTCGGCCACTGAGTAGCGGCCCGCGGCGTCGAACACAAACTTGCCCTGCCGCTCACGTTCACCGGAGATGTACGACACCTCCACCACCCACCGGCCGTCCTCTCTTCGCCGAGCGTCCCACTGGCAGCTCTCGGGATCCACTCCCCGACCGCGCAGCCGCTCGACCACGACATCGGCAAGGCGCCGTGCCGGACCGTCGGCGCTTTTTCGGCGCACATGGCTGCGCTGGGCCAGATCGGCAATGTGTTGGCGCTCGGCAAGGACCGGTACGCAGTAGGCCATGATTTTGTCGACGGACACCTGAGCCGTCGCAGCAACGGTCTCTGGGGACTCACCCGCCCGGATAAGGGCTTGGATGTCGCGGGGGCGCAGGGCACTTTGCATCTCGATCTCCAACTGGCCGAGCCGGGCGCGGTCACCTCGAAGTGCAGCGCGCAGCCTGTCGTCTGCAGGGGTCACAAACTCGCTGCCCGCGTCATCGACGAGGACGACCTCTTGGCCGTCACCACTCAACCCGACGAGAGTGAGCTTGCGCATGATCTCCTTTCGCACCCTGACATGTGGGGTGCGCCTTGGTCTTGGCGTGCGAGCGGGGCGCTACAGCAGCGCACCGCTCCCTCTCGCTATCTAACACGCACTCAGTGTCTCGCGGCGACCTCACCGGCGACATTGTCGTGATCTGCCGAGACATGTCGTTGGCCCGTCGACCAGGCGATGAGCGCCGCAAGCACCCCGCCGACAACCGGGACAACGAACCCGGTGCTCGCACCGAAGCCGTCGACCAGTCGACCGGCGACCGCCGCGCCCGGGGCAATACCGAAGGCAATGCCGGTTGAGACCCAGCTGATGCCCTCGGTGAGCCGGCCCGCGGGAACCGTTGCTTCGACCAGCGACATCGTGGCAACCACTGTCGGGCTGATGGCGAAGCCCGCCACGAAGAGCGCCACTCCCAGTGCCCAGAGGTTGTCGACGAACGGGAGCGGGGTCACGGCGGCCGCCAGGCCGAGCGTGCCCCAGCGGTAACGCTGAAACGCCGACTGTGCCCACTGGACGGCTCCGGTCACGAATCCGGCGATGAGGCTGCCCGCGGCCCAGCCTGCCAGCAGTAGACCGGTGACCTCGGTCGCCCCTTGCTCTTCAGCGAAGGCGACGGTCACCACCTCCGTAGAGCCGAACAGGGAGCCGAGGCACGCGGCAGCCAGGGTCATCGGAGCCAGCCAGGCCCAGGGAAGGCGCGACACGTGACTGCCGCGACTCACCCCGCGCACGGGAGGCTCAGTCGCTCGTTGCGTGGACAGCCACCATCCTCCCGTCGAAGCCAGACCTGCGACTGCCAGCAGGGCGAGGGCGGGATGGGCCTGGATCGCCAGCACTGTGACAAGGACGGGCCCAAGGATGAAGATCAGCTCATCGACCATCGACTCGATCGAGAAGGCGGTGTGCAGTGCTGGACCTGCTCCCAGGGCAGAGCTCCAGCGGGCTCGAATGCACGCTCCCACCGGCGGGTAGGCGACGCCGGCGACGGCCGCAGCGCAGTAGAGAAAGAGATCGTGCCAGCCGAGCTCGAGCGCCAGGACGAGCCACACCAGACTCAGTGCGAACGCCAGGTAGGCAGGCAGCAGAACGCGGTGTTGACCGAGCCGATCGATCAGGCGAGCCATGGCTGGGGAGACCACAGCGGCTCCGACCATGTAGGTCGCCGAGACTGCCCCAGCGAAGCCGTAGGAGCCCGTGGGGGCCTCTACGAGCAAGACGATGCCCAGTGTCATCGTGGATATGGGCAGCCGAGAAAGCAGCCCAGCCGCGCAGAATGCCATGGCGCCTGGCGTCGCGAGCACGGATCGATAAGGCGCCAACATGTCCGCAATCGTAGAGTCGGCTGCCGACACGTCAGGCGCGCCGTGGAGAATCTGACCATGCCCGCGACCGGTCCACTGCCGCCGTACGACGCCTTGCTCGTTCTCTCGTTCGGTGGGCCGGAGGAGGCCGCACACGTGATGCCCTTCCTCGAGAACGTCACTCGAGGACGCGGCATCTCTCGCGAGCGGCTCGAGGAGGTGGGCCAGCACTACTTCGAGCTGGGCGGCCGAAGCCCCATCAACGACCAATGTCGAGCGCTGGTGGAGGCGGTAAACAGTGACCTGGCCGCGCACGGAGTCGACGTACCCGTCTACTGGGGCAACCGCAACTGGGAACCCTATCTGGCAGACACCTTGGCTCAGATGAGCCGAGATGGCATCCGGCGGGCTGCAGCGTTCGTGACCAGCCCCTACTCGTCGTATTCCGGCTGCCGGCAGTACCGCGAGAACCTGTACGACGCGGTGGCGACCACCGCAGGAGCCCCTCGGATCGACAAGCTGCGCCACTACTTCAACCACCCGGGTTTTGTCGAGGCGTTCGCAGATGCCGGCGAGGCCGCGCTCGCCTCGCTCGGCGGTGAACAAGTGGCCCGTCTGGTGTTCGTCACGCACTCCATCCCCACTCAGATGGCTGCGTCCTCGGGTCCGAGCGGTCGTGCGTATGTCACTCAACACCACTCGGCAGCCGAACTAGTCGAGGCGGAGATCGCTCGCCGGACCGGGCGACGCCACGGCTGGGACCTGGCGTACTGCAGCCGGTCGGGACCTCCGCGGGTGCCGTGGCTCGAGCCAGACATCAACGAGCACCTCACCACCCTGTCGCGGCGGGGCACCCCAGCAGTGGTGCTGCTACCGATCGGGTTCGTGTCTGACCACGTGGAGGTCTTGTATGACCTCGACACCGAGGCGGCCGCCACCGCCGACAAGCTCGGCCTCGGCTTCGCTCGCGCGGCCACGCCGGGCATACATCCAGCCTTTGTCGCGACCGTGCGGGACCTGCTAGTGGAGCGCTCCAAAGTCGAGTCCGGTCTCGTGGTTAAGAGGTCCGCACTCGGCGCGCTAGGCCCGGCCTGGGATGTCTGCGAAGCAGGCTGCTGTTCGAACCCCCGAGCTGCCCGTCCGGCCTTGTGTGAGCGGCCAAGATGAGCCTTAACCTCGCGCTCATGCGCCTCGCTGCTGCCGTCTCGGCCGAGGCGGGTTCGCTGGTGGCGAAGAGCCGGTCTCAGCCCCTCGAGGTCGCCGCCACCAAGTCGAGCCGCACCGATGTGGTCACGGCTGTCGACGTAGCCTCAGAGCAGCTGATCAGGCGACGGCTGCTGACTGCTCGTCCGCACGACGGGATCCACGGCGAAGAGGGTGACGACGTCGTTGGCACGAGCGGAGTCGAATGGGTGGTGGATCCCATCGACGGCACGGTGAACTTCCTCTACGGCATTGCGCAGTTTGCCGTGTGCATCGCGGCAAGGGTTGACGGCGAGGTGGCGGCGGCCGTCGTACACAACCCGGTCACCGGGGAGATGTTCAGCGCGGTGAGGGGAGGAGGCGCGGCGCGAGACGGGGACCCGATCTCGGTCAGCGACTGTGCTGAACCCGCGATGGCGTTGGTCGGCACCGGTTTCAGCTACTCCGCCCGGGTGCGCCAGCACCAGGCCGCAGAGCTGGCGAGACTGGTGCCACGAGTCCGCGACATTCGCCGGATGGGGTCGGCAGCCCTCGACCTTTGTGCAGTCGCATGTGGTCGGCTTGACGCGTACGTCGAACGCGGCCTCAAGCCGTGGGATTTGGCGGCGGCAGGGCTGGTGGCCGAGGAGGCGGGAGCCCGCGTGGAGGGGTTGAACGGTGCCCCGGCGGGAGAGCTGTTGGTCGTGGCTGCCGGTCGCGGCCTCTTCGGTCCTCTCCATGAGCTGCTGGTCGACAGCGGCTTCGACGACTGGCCGCTGAAGCAGTGGCCGTCCTCCGGCGCTGAGGCCTAAGCTGGCGATCATGTCCGCTCCAACTGTGCTGATCACGGGTTGTTCGTCGGGAATCGGCCGGGCCAGCGCCACGGCGTTCGCTGCGGCCGGTGCAGAGGTCTATGCGACCGCTCGTCAGGGCGGAGCGCTCGACGGCCTCAGCGAGGGAATCAACAAGCGGGAGCTCGACGTGGTCGACGAGGAGTCCATGCGCTCCGTCGTCGACGAGATCGTCGCTCGCCACGGGGCGGTGGACATCCTTGTCAACAACGCAGGCTACGGACTCCAGGCTCCTGTCGAGACCGCGGCGCTCGAAGAGGTGCGACGACAGTTCGAGACCAACGTCTTCGGACTGGTTCGGCTGACCCAGCTGGTGCTGCCCGGGATGCGCGAGCAGTCCAACGGGAGGATCGTCAACCTGTCCTCCATGGGAGGTCGCTTCACCTTTCCCGGTGGTGGCTTCTACCACGCGACCAAGCACGCCGTCGAGGCGATCAGTGATGCCTTGCGTCTCGAAGTGGCGTCCTTCGGCATTCGGGTGATCGTGGTGGAGCCGGGGCCGGTGCTCACCGAATTCGGCACCACGGCTGTCAGCACCATGCCCGACGGCGACGCCTCGCCTCAGTCAGCCGACCCCTACGGCGAGTTCATGCGCCGAGTCGCCGCAACGTACGCGGGCGCGTACGACGGCAGCCGCAGCAAGCTTGCCTCCTCAGCAGACGACGTCGCCCGCGTGATCGTCAAGGCAGCCCGGGCTCGGCGACCGCGTCCTCGCTACGTGGTGGGCCCGGTCGCGCGGGCCCTGGTCGGCAGTAAGCGGGTGCTGCCCGATCGCGCCTTCGACGCTCTCGTGAAGTCGCAGTATCCGACGCCCTGAGGGCTCAGGTCGAGCAGGCCGGGCTCGGCGCAAAGAAACTTTGCGATCTATCTGGCGGTTGCGCGGAAAATCAGGCACAATCTCGCCGCTGGTTGAGGGCACAAATTGCGAACTCGCCGCGTTGGAGACGATGCGGTACTTCACCTGGAGCCCCCCTTTACCGAATCCCCACTGCACCACCCAGACAATGAAGAGCGAGCGGACACCACCATGGCTACTGACTACGACGCCCCACGCAAGACCGAAGAAGAGCTGAATGAGGACTCCATCGAGGAGCTGAAGGCGCGTCGGCACGACAAGAACTCCGGCAAGGTCGACGAAGACGAGGTCGAGGCCGCAGAGGCATTCGAACTCCCGGGGGCTGACCTGTCACACGAAGAGTTGTCGGTTCAGGTGCTGCCTCGGCAGTCCGATGAGTTCACCTGCTCGCGATGTTTCCTGGTGCAGCACCGAAGTCAGCTCGCGGGCGACAAGAACGGTCAGCTCGTCTGCCAGGACTGTGCCGCCTGACTCGGCTCAGGGACTCAGCTGGCCTGACGCTTGAGCTGGCGCTTGCTGCCTGGCTTGCCTTCGTCGAGCATGCCCGGCGGCACCTCGCCGGTCGACTTCACCCAGTACTGCGCCGCCCGGCGAGTGGCGTAGGTCTTGGCCACGCCGATCGCCATACCGCTCACCGCTGCCCAGAGCAGAGCTTCGCGCCCGCCGATGTCGGGGTTCTCTGGCCGGGTCGGCGGTTTGTGTCCCGTGGCCGTGGCCCAGGCAGCATCCAGCATCCGCGCCACCACGACGCCCGCTACCAGGGCCGAGCCGGTGCCGAGCAGCTTCCACGTGCGCTTTCCCTTCGCCTTCTTAGCCTCGGCTGAGGCGTGCTTGGACGTGGCCACATTGCTCCTCTCGGTGATGCGGGCGACGAAGCTCACCGTCAGCGTCGCGGGTCAGTCGTGCGCGGCGACTCAGTCCTGCGCGGTGTCAGTCTCGCACGGTGGTCGAGCGTAGACATCGGGCAAGACTCTCGCGATGTCGGGTCGACAATAGCCAGTAGGGCGTTGGGTCAGCCGCGTCGTCGACACGAACCTTGACGGATTGGTCGCAGTAGGGTCGCACCACCAAGAACGCGCGAGCATCAGCATCTACCCCCAGGACTCGTCGGGTCTGCTCTGCATCGAGACTCTCCACGTTCCCCACCCACGCCCGAGGCAGGTGCGCCTTGCCCGCGTGCAGCCCGGTCTCGTCGACGACCACGCGGACTGCGCCGTAGCGAACCAGGGTGATCGCGACGATGGCCGCTGCCAGGCCACCGCCTATCAGCGCCACCACCGTCGGTGTGGCAACGAAGAGGACCCACCAGACCATGAGAGCAAAAGCCGCCCCGATCAGCCACCAGATCTTCGGCACGGTCAGGGACTCCTGATAGCGCGGCAGTGAGGGTTCTGACACGGTCCCCAGCCTGCCACGCCGTCCACGAGCAGTACGCTCAGCACTCGTGCGCATCGGCCGCACGAATAACCAGGACAGGAGGGCCCCTGCGGCCATGGTCGACGTGCTCATCTCCCGCTTCGATCGAGACGTACCGCTGCCGACATACGCCCACCCCGGCGATGCCGGCGCAGACCTGATGACAGCGGCCGATGTCGTGTTGCATCCAGGGGAGCGTTCGGTGGTGCCAACTGGAGTCAGCATCGCGTTGCCAGCGGGTTACGCAGCCTTCATCCACCCACGGTCGGGCCTGGCTGCCCGCTGCGGGGTGACTGTGGTGAACGCCCCGGGAACCATCGACGCCGGCTACCGAGGTGAGATCAAGGTCCTTCTCATCAACCTGGATGCCGCCGAGCCGGTTCGGCTCCAACGTGGAGATCGGATCGCCCAGTTGGTTGTGCAACGGGTCGAGTCGGCGCGGTTCGTCGAGGTCGACAGGTTGCCTGGGTCGGACCGCGGGACGGGTGGTTACGGCTCAACGGGAGGGTTCAGCCCTCCAGGTGACCCAACGCGAGAGGGCACGACGTGATCTTCCGCCGGAGGCCCAAGCCCGACGAGATGCCCCAGGCGGAGGATGGCCAGGAGGTCGCAGCAGAGCCCAGTGTTCGCAGTGAGGGGCCGTGGGATCGGTCCGAGACCGACGCTGACGTCGAGGACACGACGTATGTCGATCTCGGTGGTCTGATCGTCAAAACCGCGCCGGGCCTGGAGCTGCGGTTGCAGGTAGACGAGCCGAAGGGGCTCGTCGCCGCCGTCCTCCTCGCGGGACCGGAGTCCGGGCTGGAGCTCAGGGCCTTCGCTGCGCCTCGAACCCAGGGCATCTGGGAGGAGGTGTGCGCCGACATTGCCGAGGAGGCCGCGAGACGTGGCGGCACAGCCACCGAGCTCGAAGGCGCTTTTGGTCGGGAGATCAAGGTCGTGGTACCGGCACAGACCCCGGACGGCCGCCAAGCCACGCAGACAAGCCGCATCGTTGGTGTCGATGGGCCTCGCTGGATGCTGCGGGGCACCTTCTTGGGCAAGAGTAGCGCCCAGGCAGGGATTGACGAGGTGCTGGAGCAGGCGTTCCGGGACGTGATCGTCGTACGGGGAGATGCGCCGATGTCTCCGCGGGCCCTCATCGCGATGCAAGTGCCCGAACACGCCAGGTCGGCGTGGGAAGAGTCGAGACACGATCCCGCGACACCCGCCACCGAGCAGTGATCGCTTCTTGGCCACCCCTGCGAGCTGATACCGCCTCAGCCTCCAGCCTGGCTGGTTACCCTTAATGACATGAGCACGGACACGGGCAGTTCTCGTCTGAAGCGCGCCTTCAAGCGATTCGTCGCTACCCCGGCTGAGCTGGAGGCTGACGATCTCAGGCAGCAAAGCGTCGACCAAGGGTGCGCGGCGATCGACACAGTGGTGGACCGGGCCGTCGTCACCGTGTTCGGCCACGTCAAGTCAGTCTCGCTTGCACCACGTGCCGGTGCACCCACACTCGAGGCTGACGTCTTCGACGGCGCCGGCATCTTGACCCTCGTTTGGCTCGGGCGACGAAAGATAGTCGGTATCAGGCCCGGCGTGGAGTTGGTGGCCACCGGCCGCGTCTCGTGTCAAGACGGCCGTCGCGTCATCTTCAACCCGCGCTACGAGTTGCGGCCCGACGCGTGACCGGTGCAGCACCGCAGACCGGGGGCCCGGCCGAGGTGCAGTCGGCCCCGCCGCATCACACGACCGTCGAGGCTCTCGTCCGCGCCCAGCTCTCGAAGGCTTTGGGCGGCAAACGGGGGATGCTCGAGGGAGCGGTCCCGACTCTCGGTTTCACCCTTTCGTGGATCACCTTCCACGACCTCAGGCTCTCATTGGTTGTGTCCGGAACGCTTGCTGCTACGGCGCTGCTGATCCGGCTGCTGCAGCGCTCCAACATCCAGTTCGTCGTGAACGCCATCATCGGCATCGCGATCGCGGCGATCTTCGCGCTTCGTTCGGGCCGAGCGGAGGACGCGTTCTTGCCGGGCTTGATCTACAACGCCGGCTACGCCGTCCTGCTGGGCGGGTCGGCACTGCTGAGATGGCCGCTCGTCGGGTTCATGATCGGAAGCGTCACTGGCGAACCGACGGAATGGCACAAGGACAAAAACCTTGTCAGCCTATGCACCAAACTGACCTGGCTGCTGGCCATTCCCTGCGTCCTGCGGGTACTGGTCCAGTACCCGCTCTACGAAGCGGGACAGGCCGGCTGGCTGGGCATCGCCAAGATCTCCATGGGCTGGCCGCTCCAGCTGGCGACGCTGGCAGCAATGGCCTGGTTGCTCAGCCGCGACAGCACCCCGATCGTTGTCAAGAGCCCCGGCCTCGAGGTCGCCTCGGAGCCCACGAGATAGCGCAGAAATCCGCCGGCGTGCGGAAAGAAGCCGCCCTGAAAGGAACCGGGGACGCCGGACCGGGTGGGTCAGCTTCCGGAATGCGTATGCGGGGAGAGCAGGCGCTCGAGCTCTGCTTCAACCGCTGCTGTGGCGACCAGGAGGAGTTCGTCGTGAGCTTCCAAGGTCGCGTCGGGATCTGGCGGATGGACGTGGCCTTGACGTAGCACGGCCACCAGGGAGGTGTCGCCCGGCCAGGGGACGTCGCGGACTTGCGCACCAGCGTAAGGGGAGTCGTCGGGCAGCGTGAGCTCGACCATGTTGGCGTCGTTTTGACGAAACGTCCACAGTCGTACGACGTCGCCGACGGTCACCGCCTCCTCGACCAGCGCCGACATGATGCGTGGGGTAGAGACGGACACGTCGACGCCCCACGCCTCGGTGAAGAGCCACTCGTTGGCGGGGTGGTTGACCCGACCGACCGTTCGCGGCACGGCGAACTCGGTCTTGGCGAGAAGCGAGATCACGAGGTTGGCCTTGTCGTCGCCGGTGGAGGCGATGACGACGTCGCAGCTTTGCAGGGCGGCCTCGTTCAGTGACGAAAACTCACAGGCGTCGGCGAGCAACCACTCTGCCGAGGGCACACGCTCGGCTTTGATGGCGTGTGGATCCTTGTCGATGAGCAACACCTGGTGGCCGTTCTCCAGCAGCTCTTTGGCGATCGAACGGCCAACCGCGCCGGCGCCAGCGATAGCAACACGCATCAGTCAGAGTCCTCGGGTCCGGCGGCGATCGCCGCCTCGATCTTGTCGGCCTCTGCTTCGGCCATGACGAGGTTGAGCTCATCGCCATCTTGCAACACCATGTCGCGTGTCACCATCAGTCCCCGGCCCAACCGGGCAACGAAGGCGACGCGTGCTCCGGTGGCCTCCAGGTCAGTGAGCCGTCGGCCAATCCATTTGACCGGCGCCGGGAACACGTCGATACGAATGGCTCCCGACGGGTCCCGGTACTGCGGCTCGGAGCCATGCGGCAGCATCCGACGAAGAATCTGGTCCGACGTCCAACGGACCGTCGCCACCGTGGGTATGCCGAGGCGCTGGTAGACCTCGGCGCGGCCGGGGTCGTAGATGCGGGCGATCACGTTGTCGATTCCGAAGGTCTCTCGGGCCACCCTGGCAGAGATGATGTTGGAGTTGTCACCGCTGCTGACGGCCGCGAAGGCACCTGCTGTCTCGATGCCTGCACTCATCAGTACCGCCGGGTCGAACCCGTAGCCCGTGACCTTGTTTCCTTGGAACGCCGCCCCGAGCCGACGGAAGGCGTCCGGATTGTTGTCGATGACCGCGACGGTGTGGTCACGCTGCTCGAGGGCTCGCGACAGGGATGACCCGACTCGGCCGCAGCCCATTATGACGACGTGCACAGCGTCCTTTCGACGGGTTTCCTGGAAGCCGACCAGACAGCCAACGGCTCGCACGCGATTGTCGCTGGGCACGGCCTCGTCTGGGACCTCGGCTCCGACGCTACACCGGCCGCTGACGCAGGGGAGCATTACCCCGGGTCGCGTGAGCCGCGCAACGTCGGGCGGCCTTAGTCGGGTGGTCTAGCATCCGTCCGTGGGCATCGGCGACATCGGCAAGCGAGTGCTGCTCGGACGCAAGCTTCGCAGCGGCCAGCTGGGCGAGACGTTGCTTCCCAAACGCGTTGCGCTGCCCGTGTTCGCGAGCGACGCAATGTCGTCAGTCGCCTATGCACCGGACGAGATCTTCCTGACGCTGACTTTGGCGGGGCTGACCTTCTACTCGTACTCCTGGAAGGTCGGACTGGTTGTCGCGCTCGTCATGCTCGCTGTCGTCACGTCCTACCGCCAGAATGTGCAGGCCTACCAAAGCGGCGGTGGCGACTACGAGGTCGCGACCGTCAACCTCGGCGCGAACGCCGGCCTCACCGTGGCGAGCGCTTTGCTGGTCGACTATGTCCTCACCGTGGCGGTGTCGATATCGGCGGCCGCGCAATATGCGGCCACAGCCGTGGACGCGCTGCAGGGCCACGAGGTCGTCGTGGCCGTTGTGGCCACTGTCTTCTTGATGGCGATGAACTTGCGCGGTGTACGCGAGTCCGGCACGGCGTTCGCCATCCCCACCTACCTGTTCATGGCAGCGATTCTGGGCCTGGTCGGATGGGGTCTGATTCGGTATCTGATGGGGAACCTGCCCGCTGCGTCCAGTGCGCAGTACGACGTTGCGCCGCAGGAGGCCTACACCGACCTCAGCAAGCTGGCGATGGTGTTCTTGCTGATGCGGGCGTTCTCCTCCGGTTGCGCGGCCCTCACCGGGGTCGAGGCGATCAGCAACGGCGTCCCGGCGTTCCGCAAGCCCAAGGGCCGCAACGCGGCGACAACGCTGCTGCTGCTGGGGGGCATCGCGATCACAATGGCCTTGGGCATCATCGCGCTGGCGAACCTGATGAACGTGCGGGTCGTGGACGATGTCGCGCAGCTGATCGAGCCGGACGGGACCGGGGTGGATGAGGGCTTTCACCAAGCGCCGGTTGTCGGGCAGCTCGCTTCCGGGGTCTTCGACCACTTCGAGCCGGGCTTCTACTTCGTGACCGTTGTGACCGGCCTGATCCTGGTACTGGCTGCCAACACCGCCTTCAACGGCTTCCCGGTGCTGGGTTCGATCCTGGCTCGCGACGGCTACCTGCCCAGGCAGTTGCACAGTCGCGGCGACCGGCTGGCCTTCAGCAACGGGATCTTCTTGCTGGCCACCTTCGCCATCGTGCTGGAGGTGGCGTTCGATGCGCAGGTGACCCGCCTGATTCAGCTTTACATCGTTGGGGTCTTCGTCTCGTTCACCTTGAGCCAGGCTGGCATGATCCGCCACTGGACACGGCATCTGAGCCAGGAGGACGACCCAGCGAAGCGTCGTCAGATGCAGCGCTCTCGTGCTATCAACACCTTCGGACTGGCAATGACAGCGGTGGTGCTGTGCATCGTCTTGGCGACCAAGTTCCTCGCCGGCGCGTACATCGCCATCATCGCCATGGCCGTGTTCTTCTTCGTCATGAAGGCGATTCGGCACCACTACGACCTGGTGGCACGTGAGCTGAGCACGTCGGACGCAGATGCGGCGCTCCCCTCGCGCGTTCACGCGATCATTCTCGTCTCAAAGGTGCACAAGCCCACTCTCCGCGCGGTGGCCTATGCCAGGGCCACGCGCCCCAACACACTCGAGGCGGTCACGGTCGACGTCGACCCGGAGGCGACGGCGCAGCTGATGGCAGCCTGGGACGAGGCGGGGATTCCGGTCCCACTGAAGGCACTGGACTCGCCTTATCGCGAGATCACCAAGCCGATCCTCGAGCACGTGAAGAACATCCGGCGGACGAGTCCCCGCGACGTCGTCGCGGTCTACATCCCCGAATACGTCGTTGGCCGCTGGTGGGAGCAGCTGCTGCACAACCAGTCGGCGCTGAGGCTCAAGGGCCGACTCCTTTTCACCCCCGGGGTCATGGTGACCTCTGTTCCCTTCCAGCTTCGCTCCTCGGCGGCGGCCGAGGAGCGCGCCGAGCGCGCCGACTTCGTGCCGGGCAGTGTGCGAAGAGGACCCTCCGACGACGCACAGCCCTGATGGCGACACCGACGTCGCTCGTGGGAATTGAGCTCGAACTGGATATCGGCCCTGTCGCTCACGGCGGTCACTGCGTGGCCCGCCATCTTGGTCGGGTCGTCTTCGTGCGGCACGCGATTCCCGGTGAGCGAGTGAGGGCGCGGGTCACTGAGGGCCATGACGACTCACGGTTCTTGCGCGCGGACGCTGTGACGGTTCTCAGAAGGTCCGCCGATCGGGTTGAGCCTCCTTGCCCGTACTCGGGCCCCGGGCGATGTGGTGGCTGCGACTTTCAGCATGTCTCCCTTCCCCGACAGCGGTTGCTGCTCGCCGACGTCGTGCGTGAACAGCTGGAGCGGTTGGCGGGGGTGTCCTGGCCCGTCGAGGTCGAGCCCGTCCCCGGCGATACCGGAGGGCTTCGCTGGCGCACCCGAGTCGGTTTCGTCGCCGCCCCCAGCGGTCAGCCGGGGCTGCACAAGCATCGCTCGCACGACATCATCGCGGTGGACGACTGCCGGATCGGCTCAGCGTCGCTACCCGACGTAACCCCTGCTCTCGCGGCGGGAGCGAAAGAGGCTCTGGCAGTCATCTCGTCGACCGGGGAGTCCGTCGTCGTAACCGATCGTGCAACCGCACCCGTGATCACCGAGGCTGCGGCAGGTCGGAGCTGGCAGGTGCACGCAGGTGACTTCTGGCAGGTCCACCCGGGTGCAGCCGATGCGCTGGTGGCCGCGGTGGTCGAGGGTGTTCGGCCGGCAGCTGGGGAAAGATGCTGGGACCTGTATGCCGGTGCGGGGATGTTCGCAGGCGTGCTGGCTGAACGCGTGGGGGGCGACGGGGCGGTGATCGCCGTCGAGTCCCATCGCCGTACCGCCCGGTCCGCCGCGCACAACCTCGCTGAGATGCCTCAGGTGCGGGTGGTGGCCGAACCGGTCGACCGTTTCGTGCGGAGCCGGATCGCGCAGGGCCGCCTCGACGTGGTGGTGCTGGACCCGCCACGAGCCGGCGCAGGGGCTGCTGTCGTGCGGGGAATCGTCGCGCGAAGCCCTAGAGTGATCGCCTACGTGGCGTGCGACCCCGCCGCACTGGCACGCGACCTCGCGACGCTGAAGACGTTCGGCTATGAGCTCGTTTCGCTGCGGGCTTTCGACCTGTTCCCCATGACCGCACACCTGGAATGTGTAGCCATCTGCAAGCAACCGTCCGACGGGTGTTTGAACCAGGGACGCTGATCGCCGACTCGCCTCCCGAGCACCATAACGCCTGTCGCTGGTCGACGAGAGGGTCAACGCGGACGGTGCAGTCGGGTTACACCGGAGGGATACGCTGTCGCGCGTGGCAAGACGCGTTTATCTGCACATCGGAACGATGAAGTCGGGGACCACCTACCTGCAGAGTTGGCTGGACCAAAACTCAGAACGGCTCGCCGAACAAGGGCTGTTGTGGAACAAGTCAGGGGCGAACTTCCGGGCGACGGACGACCTCTTCGGCTCGGCGAAGCCGCGTCCTCATCTCGAGGGTGCCTGGGCGGCCATGAAGGCGAGCCTCGACTCCCACGCTGGAGATGCCCTGATCTCCAACGAACTGCTAGCGGCTGCTGCACCGAAGAAAGTCGCTCGGCTGGTGAGGCGGCTGCGGCCCGCCGAGGTGCATGTGCTGATCACGGCCCGGGATCTGGCCCGCGTCGTGCCCTCTCAGTGGCAGACTGCCATGAGGAACCGTGGCACCGTCACATGGGCGCAGTATGTCGAGGACATCTTCATGAGCGAGCCGAACGAGGACAGCTACTACAACTGGTTCTGGAACCGCCAAGACGTGCCGGGCATCGTTTCGAGCTGGAGCAGGCACGTGGCCCTGGACTCCCTCACGGTGATCACGGTGCCTCCCTCGGGTACCTCGCCGACCGTGCTCGGTGAGCGCTTCTGCTCCGTCTTGTCGGTTGACCCGACAGGGTTCGACGATGCCTCGATGTCCAACGCCTCCCTGGGTGCACACTCCGCAGAGCTGCTCCGCCGGATGAACGCCGAGATAGTGTCGTTCGACTGGGCCCAGCACCAGTTGGCAATAAAGAACGGCCTGGCACGTCGGGTGCTCGAAGGCCGGGCTGACAAGGAGCCGTCGGTCGGTCTCACCCAACGCCAGCACAACGCTGTCCGCAACGCTGCTACCGCCATGGTCGACCGGCTCCGCCGCATGGATGTCAAGGTCGTGGGCGACCTCGACGATCTCATCCCAGGAGTCGACGCATACGGGACGCCAGCAGACCCCGCAGACGCCTCCGACAGTGATCTGCTGGCTGCCGCCATCGACGGCCTCGTCGGCATCGGGAAGCTCTACGCCGACCTGAGGATAGAGGGCGACGAGCGGGACGAAGCAGGACGACCGCCTCGGCGCCGCAACAAGCGGCCTCGTCCTTCGGTTGCATCATGAGCTCCGCCGCACTCCTAGGGCGAGCCTGGACAGACTATCTTGAGACCATGTATCTTGATATCAAGAGACGCGGTCGAATCGCACTGACCGGTGACCAAATCGGAACCGACAGCGATCCCATGAAGGAGATCGAACATGAGCAGCCAGAACAGTTTTGAGGCGAAGGGCACGCTTGACGTCGACGGTTCGTCGTACGAAATCTATCGCTTGAGCGCGGTTGACGGCGCGGGGGTGGCGTCGCTTCCCTACAGCCTGAAAATCCTGCTCGAGAACCTGCTTCGGAGGGAGAACGGGCAGGACATCACGGCTGAGGACGTCCGGTCGCTTGCCGACTGGGACCCAAAGGCTGACCCCAGCAAAGAGATCCAGTTCACCCCCGCCAGGGTCATCATGCAGGACTTCACCGGTGTACCCGCCGTCGTCGACCTCGCAACCATGCGTGAAGCGATGCAGGACCTGGGCGGAGACCCGACCAAAATCAACCCGCTGGCCCCCGCCGAGCTTGTCATCGACCACTCCGTGATCGCCGACGTCTTCGGCACTGCGGGTGCCTTCGCGCGCAACGTCGAGTTCGAGTACGGACGCAACCACGAGCGCTACCAGTTCTTGAGGTGGGGCCAGGGCGCCTTCGACGACTTCTTGGTGGTTCCTCCTGGCACGGGCATCGTGCACCAGGTGAACATCGAGCACCTCGCTCGGGTGGTCTTCACCTGCGAGGGGCAGGACGGGGTGGTCGCCTACCCCGACACCTGCGTCGGCACCGACTCCCACACCACCATGGTGAACGGGCTGGGGGTGGTGGGATGGGGTGTCGGCGGTATCGAGGCCGAAGCCGCCATGCTCGGCCAGCCGGTGTCGATGCTCATCCCGCGCGTCGTCGGCTTCAAGCTGTCGGGTGAACTGCCCGAAGGGACCACCGCAACCGACCTCGTCCTCACGACCACCGAGATGCTGCGCAAGCATGGCGTGGTCGGCAAGTTTGTCGAGTTCTACGGGCCCGGTGTCGGC
>Ga0183260_10000353_pt1 | contig 38260 bp, 38 predicted proteins | sample AntDrymUQ4972206_2_FD_129768 | JGI IMG/M metagenome (GOLD analysis project Ga0183260, IMG submission 129768) | Polar desert sand microbial communities from Dry Valleys, Antarctica - metaG UQ497 (22.06) (version 2) (version 2) | ecosystem: Environmental > Terrestrial > Soil > Desert | place... | reverse complement strand
GAGATCGAGGGCACTTACGAAGTCCGCGGCCAGTTCGACCATCCGGACTCGCGTCGATGCACGTGGATACCGTTCGGGACCGCTCCTGGACCTTCGGGCCCCCCGGACCCTGCGGCGGTCGCGTCCTGTCGCCAGCTCTTCGTCGTTACTGCCGTCGAGGAGCTGTGAGTCGCTCCCTACTTGCGCTCTGCGTGCGTAACCCGTTATCGTGCGCCATGTGGTTAGCGCAACTGGGGTGACGGACGAGGAGGCCGCATTGGACAAGCAGGCGTTCCAGGGATGGCTCGACCGATACGTCGAAGCGTGGAAGACATACGACGAGAAGCAGATCGGCGATCTCTTCAGCGATGACGCCGAATATCGCTATCACCCCCAGGACGAGCCGTTCCGCGGGCGCGCGGAGATCGTGAAGTCGTGGGTCGAGGACAAGGATGATCCGGACACATACGACGCCCACTACAAGCCGGTGGCGATCGACGGCGACGTGCATGTGGCGGACGGCTGGAGCCGCTACTTCAACGCCGACGGCAGCACGCACGACGAGTACATGAACATCTATGTCTGCCGCTTCGACGATGCCGGCCGGTGCACGGAGTTCACCGAGTATTGGATCCAGAACCGCGACATGCGTCGCCGTGCGCTCGACGAGATGGTCAGCAAGGCTCGTGAGCCGGAGGGCGGCGCTTCTACCTAGACGTCCGCGGTGTCGGTCAAACTGTACGCATGGCCCAGACGATCCTCGTGGTCGAGGACGAGGACACACTGCGCGAGACGCTCGCATATCAGCTCGAGCAGGACGGCTATCGCGTTGTCACCGCGGCGGACGGCGGATCGGCGTTGACCGAGTTTCGGTCCCAGAAACCCAACCTCGTGCTGCTCGACCTCATGTTGCCCGAGCTCTCGGGGATGGAGGTGGCCCGCATCCTTCGCCGCGAATCGGCCGTTCCGATCCTCATGCTGACAGCGCGAGGCAGCGAGATAGACAAGGTCGTCGGCCTGGAGGTGGGGGCCGACGACTACGTCACGAAGCCGTTCAGCCTGCGCGAGCTCCAGGCGCGGATACGGGCGTTGTTGCGGCGAAGTGAGGCCGCCCCCGGCGGCACCGTCCTGCGGATGGTGCAACTTGGACCGATCCAGGTCGATCTCGCTGGACACCAGCTCCTGCTCGACGGGAGGCCGTTGGCTGTTAAGCCAAAAGCATTCGATCTGCTCTCCTTCCTGGTTCGCAATGCCGGGCTGGTCTTCACCCGAGAGCAGTTGCTCGAGAAGGTATGGGGATACGACTATGGAGGGGAAACACGTACGGTCGACGTCCACGTTCATTGGCTCCGCAAGCGCGTTGAGACGGACCCCGCCAACCCGGCGTTCATCCAGACCGTCCGCGGCGTGGGCTACGTCTTCCGAGGCCCAGGCGAGGGCAAGAACTAACACACCGATAACAGTCTGTTCACATTCACCGCGAACAGTGGACGCGTGCTGACAGCTGGAACTGACGCACGGGGTCAGCTTCGTGCCGTGGCTCGCGGTGCTCACCCAGGACAACGGCTCATACCTCGAGGCGCGCTGATCGAGGTGGCCGCCCGTCCTTCCGGGCCTCGCCTTCCTACACTCGCATCGTGCAGCTGGAACTCGTGGTGGCCGCGACGCTCGGTTTCGTGGGGGGTCTGGCTTTGGCCGTCGCGTTAGGTCGCACTCAACGGGTCGGCCAGACGGTCGTGAAGGGTGACAGTGCGTCTGGCGCCCGCGGCGCTGTGATGGCACCGACGACCACGCCGCCGTCGGCTGCTGACACGGAGTGGTTTGCGCAGCTAGGCGGCCTGAGCGATCAGATCGACCTGGGAATCGTCCGGCTCGGGGACAGGCTCGAGGTGGTTCGGCTCAATCGCGCCGCAGCGCGCTTGCTGCAGGTTGAGCAGAAGCGCATCACCGGACGGTCGGTGATGGAGATGTTCGTCGACCATCGCGTAGAGGAAGCTGCCATGGCGGCGATGACGGACGGGTCAGCGTCGTACGAGATCGGCCTTCGCAACGATGAGGACAGACGCGTGCTGCTGCGCTTCCGACGGGCTCAACCAGAAGGTCTATGGATGCTCATGGACGAAGTTACCGAGCTGCGTCGGCTGCAACGCATGCGCTCGGAGTTCATCGACAACCTGTCGCACGAGCTGCGCACCCCAATAACGACCATTCGACTGCTGACAGAGACGCTTACCCAGGACGTTGCCCGACCTGACGTCGAGGTTCCGGCGCGAGTACGCGAGCGGATCGAGAAAATCGACGTAGAGACCGATCACCTCGCCCAGATGGTCAACGAGCTCTTGGACCTGTCGCGCATCGAAGGTGGCGCGGCGGAGCTGCATTTCGACAACGTGCGGATCGGCGAGCTCATCACTGCGGCCCTCGAGCGACTCCGGACGTTCGCCGATCGGCAGCTCGTCGGCCTTGAAGCCGACCTGCCCGAGGATGGGCTGCCGCCCGTGTGGGGCGACGAGGAGCGCCTCGGCCAGGTGCTCGTCAATCTGTTGCACAACGCGGTCAAGTTCTCTCCTCAATCGTCGGTCGTGACCGTTTCTGCCGAGGTGCTGGACGGCCAGGTGGCGGTGCGGGTGAGAGACCAGGGAGCCGGCATCGCGGACTCAGATCTCGATCGAATCTTCGAGCGGTTCTACAAGGTCGACAAGGCCCGTCAGCGCGGCCACGGCGGGACGGGACTGGGCCTTGCCATCGCGCGGCATGTCGTTGAGGGCCACGGCGGAAGGATCTGGGCAGAGAGCGATGAGGGCCGTGGTTCGGTCTTTACGTTCACCGTGCCTCTGGCCGGTACGGCCGGTCAGTAAAGGGGAAGCGCGCCGGGTGAGGTGGCGAGGAGGAGGACCACAATCACCGACCGGCGCGCATCGGTACTTCAGACGCCGCCGGTCGTTGGTCTGTTCCAAGGCGCCGTCAAACGGCCTTGCCGCACCGAAGCCGGCGCCCGATCAACCGCACGGTGGGAGGCCGCGTGTGCGCTGGGTCAGTCGCTGGTCAGGAGATCAGGCGGAACCAGCCAGCGCAGGATCGCTCCACGGGGACGCAGCGGAAGCGGCCCGTCCAGCCGCGCCAGAGCGCCTTTCTTGAGCGGCAGACTCGGCGCGCCCGTGAGCTCGGCGCAGAGCTCGCTGAAATCGGGGTCGTGCCCGACCAGCATCACCTTGGCGCCGCCCGCGTCCTGGGCGATCCGCTGGAGGAGGGCTATGTCGAGGGAGCCGGCGAGCCTGTGATCAGACTCGCAGCGCGCGCCGATCTGTTGCGCGACGAGCTCTGCGGTCTGGAGGGCGCGAATCTTGGGACTGGTATGGATCGCATCGACAGCGAAGTTGCGGCCGGCGAGGAAGCGGCCGAGTCGTTCGGCCTGCCGCCGCCCCTTCGGGCTCAGCGGACGTTCGGCGTCATCCCCGGTCCACTCGTCGGGATTGCCCGCGTGGGCATGGCGCAAGAGATAGAGCTCCAGGTCGCGATTTGACCCAGCCTGCTCGACCGGCGGCGGATCGGTCTTGGCGCGTTTCAGTTGGTCGCCACCGGTGCCGCTGTCTGTGTCCGTCGGGCGATGACCACGAACTCGTTGATGCGCAGCGACATCTGCGTGAAAACTGAGCGGAACACGGCCATCCGCTCTTCCTCGGTGCCGGTCGCCTCGGCGGGGTCCTCGTAGCCCCAATGGAGCGACTCATGGCTGCCCGGGAAAACGGGACAGGTCTGGCGCGCCTGGTCGCAGACGGTGATCACATAGTCGAACTGTTGGCCCAGAAATTCCTGCACCGACTTGGAGCTCAGGCCTGACGTTGGCAGACCTGCCTCCTCGAGCGTTTTCACCGTCAGCGGGTTCACCCCGCGCGGCTCCGTGCCCGCGCTGAAGACTTCGAAATCTTCGCCACCGTGCTTGCGCATCAGCGCCTCGGCCATGATCGACCGCGCCGAGTTGCCGGTGCAGACGAACAGCGCTCGGATCATGGGTTCAGGTCCTCCACGTCACCTGTGGCCAGGAATACAACGTCTTCAGCGATGTTCGTGACGCGGTCGCCGATCCGTTCGAGGTAGTGCGCGGCGAAGAGAATCCGGGCGCCCCGGTCGACGTTGTCTGGGTCGGCGCGCATCAATCCCAGGACCTCGTCAAAGATGCGGTGGTAGTGCTCGTCGACCAGGTCGTCCTGGACGGCAACTTCACGCGCCTGGACCTCATTGATGTCAACCAGCGCGAGGAGCACCTCCCGCACGAGCTTCGCACACAGCTCGCCCATGCGCGGCATGTCGACGTATTCCTTGAGTGGGGGGAACGGAGCCAGCTTGCGCGCCTGCTTCGCGACCGAAGCTGCATGGTCGCCGATCCGCTCGAGCTCGTAGGCGACGTGGTCGAGCGCCAATAGCAGGCGAAGGTCGCGCGCAACTGGCTGCTGGGTGGCGATCGTTCGCACGATCAACCCGGTGACTGTTCGCTGCACCTCGTTGATCACGCTGTCACCGTGGATCACAGCAGTCGCGGCATCGACGTCGTGATTGCGCAGAGCCGTGATCGCATCCAGGATCTGGTCGGCCACGAGGCTCCCCAGGCGAAGCACATTCTCCTTGATCTCGCGCTCTTCCCGATCGAGGGTGTCGCGCGACGCCGGCCGTGGCCGGTCTAACGCTCGGCCGGCTGATTCCTCGACGATTCGCTCGAGCTGATCCTCAACGATCTGAATTCTGTCCGCCGTGGCTTCGCTGATTGCCGCGCCGTCGGGGTCGCGTTCGAGTTGTTCCATGGCAGTCTCCTTCAGCCGAAGCGACCGGAGACGTAGTCCTCGGTCAATTGCCGCTTGGGGTTCGTGAAGATTTCGCTGGTCGAGCCGATTTCGACCATATAGCCCGCGCGGTCCTCGCCCATGGTCATGAACATCGTCTCGTCCGAGGCGCGCGCCGCCTGCTGCATGTTGTGGGTGACGATCACGATCGTGTAGTTCTGCTTGAGCTCGAACATGAGCTGCTCGATCTTCAGCGTGGCCACCGGATCGAGGGCCGAGCACGGCTCGTCCATCAGGATCACGTCCGGCTGCACGGCGATGGCGCGCGCGATGCACAGCCGCTGTTGCTGCCCGCCGGAGAGCGCGGTTCCGGGCGACTTCAGCTTGTCCTTGACTTCGTCCCAGATCGCCGCGCGCCGGAGGGACTCTTCGACGAGTTCGTTCATCTTGCCCTTATAGCCGGCCACGCGCGGGCCGAAGGCGACGTTGTCATAGATCGACTTCGGGAACGGGTTCGGCTTCTGGAAGACCATGCCGATCCGGCGCCGAACCTCGACCGCGTCGACCCGCTTGTCGAACAGGTTGACGCCGTGATACAGCACCTCGCCGCCCATGTGCGCGCCTGGGACGAGGTCGTTCATCCGGTTCAGCCAGCGCAGCACGGTGCTCTTGCCGCTGCCCGACGGGCCGATCAAGGCCGTGATCCGGTTCGGCTGGATCACCATGTCCATGTCCTTGATGGCCCTGAAGCTGCCGTAGTACGCACTGAACTTCTTGAGCTCGAAGACGGGCGGCCCTTCTGCCGGCGTGGCCGCCGACGCCGCTGCCGTGGTCACCCGAATCGACGGCGACGCCTTCGTCTCAGGCTCAAGCAGAACCGGGCTCTCGAGCGTCACTGGATCACCACCTTCGTTCATATCGGTTCCGCAGGATTATGGCTATGGCGTTGATAAGCAGCACGACGACCAGCAGCACAACGATCGCTGCGGCCGTCAGGGCGCGGAATTCGGACTGGGGCAGGCGAGCCCAGCTGAAGATCGTGGTCGGCAAGGCTGTGTATGGCCCGAGGATCTTGTCGACCACGCCGGCGCTCGCCGCCTGGCCGAAACCGGCGACGGCGGCGCCCACCAGCAACAGCGGCGCGGTCTCGCCGATGGCGCGGGCGATGGTCAGGATGATGCCGGTGAATATGCCCGGTGCGGCGTACGGCAAAACGTGGCTGCGCACGACCTCCCATTTGGTGGCCCCGACTCCGAAGCCCGCCTCGCGGATCGACCGGGGTACGGAGCGCAGCGCCTCGGCGGCGGTGATGATCACGATCGGCAGCACCACGAGTGACAGCGTTAGCCCGCCCACCAGGAGGTTTAGAGGGCTGTTGGTGAAGTTCCTCATCACGGCCACGAAAACACCCAGGCCGAGGAGGCCGTACACGACTGCCGGGACACCCGCCAGGTTGCGGACGGTCGTATTCAGGAACCGCGTGAGCCAGTTGTCGGTCGCGTACTCCTCGAGGTAGATCGCCGCCGCCACGCCGATTGGGATGATCAACACAATGACGATGACCATCAGCATCACCGACCCGAATAAGCCTTGAGCGATACCAGCCTTTTCCGGGTCAGAAGAAAGATTGGATGTAACGAAGCTCACGACGCCGCGCTGCTCCCAAACCGGCATCGATCGGATGAAGACGTCGGACAGCAGCCACGCCAGCATTCCCAGGGCGACCAGCAACGACAGGAAGAGGAGCCCCTGGAATATCCACTCTCCAACTGGGCGGCTCTGACCGGTGAGGGCGCGCTGGACAGCGGCCGACGTGGCGCTTGTGCGTATGCCTGTCGTGACGGCCATCAGTACGCGCTCCGGATGCGGCGCACGAAGCGCTCGCTGACCAGGTTCAGCGTGAGCGTCATTGCAAACAGCAACAGCCCGACGAAGAAGAGGCTCGCGCTGGCGATCCCGCCGCCGGCCTGGTCGGAGCCGACGGCCAGGGCCGTCATGGCGGCCGTCATCGTCTGGCCGGGCAGGCACGGGTTGAGGTTGAAGACGGCGCCCCCGACACCGCCAGCCGCCAGCGCGACAATCATCGTCTCGCCGATTGCGCGCGAGAACCCCACGATCAGCGCCGCGACGATGCCGGACACCGCCGCTGGGAACACGATGCGCAGGCTGGTGGAGCGCTTACGCGCGCCCAGTCCAAACGACGCCTCGCGAAGTGAGCTCGGTACCGCGTACATCGCGTCCTCGGCGATCGATGCCACGAGCGGTGTGATCAGGATGCCCACTGCCACTCCGGCGCCGGCCATGTTGAACAGCGGCGTCGGCCCGGGGCAGATCACGTCGATAACACGCGGCGAGAGCACCGTCAGCGTGAAGAATCCGAGCACCACGCTGGGGATTGCGGCGAGGATCTCCAGGATCGGTTTGATCGTCCGCCTCACGCGCGGGCTGGCGTACTCGGCGAGGAAGATGGCAGCGCCCAGGCCGAGCGGGGTCGCGACGAGCATTGCGATGACGGCGACCACAAACGTCCCGGCGATGATCGACGGCATGTCGTAGTTCCCGGCGCGCGGCTGCCATGAGCCGCTGAGCAGGCTGGAAAGGTCAACCTTGGTGATAAATATGACCGCCTCGCCGACGAGCGTTAGGACGATCAGCGCCGAGATGAGCACCGCTGTGCCGGCAGCAAGAAAGAACAGCGTGCGAATGACCAGCTCGCGTCGTCGCCGGCCGGCACTGCCGCGCAGGTCTCCGATCGTGAGAGGTGCACCTTGCTGGGAGGCTGTCACGAGTTCTCCGAAGGAGTCTGGATCTCAATCATAAGGAGGGCGAAAGACACGCAGGCCGGCAACGGCCGGCCTGCGTGCTAGGAGGAGTAATGGCGTGTGCTGGTTACGGCCTGGCGGCTTCCCATGCGGTGCGGCTTGCCGTCAGTTCCTCGGCCGGAAGGGCAACGTATCCCACATCCGATGCGTTGACGATGCCTTCATCCGAGAGGTAGTAGTCAACGTACGCACCAAGCGCTTCGTTCTCTGCCGCGCGGTTGAGGTTGGGGTAGATGAACAGCGGGCGGGAGATCGGGTATGAGGCGTCTGAAACGGTCGTCTCATCCGGGGTGACGCAGCCTTCGCCTCCGTCAACCTGAACGATCTTGACCTGCTCGGCGCTCTCCAGAGCGTACGCGAGGCCCACGAACCCAATCGAGGTTGGGAAGCCGCCGACTCCCTGGATGATTGCGTTGTCGTTGGACGATGCGACGTAGAACTCGCTTGGAACGCGAAGGCGTGTATTAGCGTCGACCTGATCTTCTGGGAAGCGCGATTCGATGACGTCGCCGAGCGCGAGGTCGACGAAGCTGTCATACGTCCCTGACTCGTCGCCAGGGGCAGTGATCGACAGAGCGCCCTCCGGAAAGACGGTCGTCGAGCCCAGGTCCTGGGCCAGCACTGCGGCGTCTGCCCATGTCCCGATCGTGTCCGATTCGGGGCCGAACAGCGCGTATAGGTCGGCATTCGTCACGCACTCGAGCGCGTTGTCCGGATGGGTGATGACGGCAAGGCCGTCGTAGGCGACTTTGAGCTCGACGTACTCGACACGATTCGTTTCGCACAACGCAATCTCATCCTCGGCGATCGCGCGGGAGGCGTCGGCGATGTCCGAGCCGTCGACGCAGAAGAAGAGCTCGAAGCCGTCTCCCGTGCCCTCGTCGCCGACGACGTAGCTGAATTCGGGGTTGGCGAGGGCGAAGTCCTCGGCCACCGCGTTCGAGATCGGAGCGACCGTGGATGATCCGTGGATGTCAACGTTGCCGCTCACGGTGGTCGGGACGGAAGCAGGGGGAGTGGTCGGTTCAGTGGCTGGCGTCGCGGTCGGTTCAGTGGCTGGCGTCGCGGTCGGCGCCGTGGTCGGGGCGATGGATGCAGCTGCTGATGGTGCCATGGACGCTGCGGTGGACGGGGTAGTAGATGCTGCGGTGCTCGGCCGGGTAGTCACGGCGGGGCCACCGCAGGCTGCGACTAGCAGCCCCGCTGCAATCGCCAGGCTGGCGAACCTCATGTTCACGCGTTTATCTCCTCTGGTGTTGGACAGTTGCCCGTTCAGGGTCGGACTGTTCGATCAACAGACCGTTCGCGCATCGTTAACGTCTCGTTAACGGCGCATCCGGACTGCGCGGCTCCGAAGCAGGTTCGAGGCGATAACCAATGCCGCGCACCGTGACCAGCTGCGCACGTGTCCCACCCTCGCTGCCGAGCTTCTCGCGCAGCCAGCGAACGTGGACATCAATCGTGCGAACGTGACGGAGAGATGTCCGGGCCCCGACGGCCTCGAGCAGCTCATCGCGCGAGTAGGTTTGACCAGGGTGGCGGGCGAGGATCTCGAGCAGGGCGCATTCGCGAGGCCGCAGGTGGATTCGCTGGCCTCGAACTCGGAGCTCGCGCGCCTGTGGGTCAAGGACGACGTCCGCGGAGATCGCAATCGGCGGCTCAGACCGAACCTCCCGGGCGTGGTCGACCAACAGCGCGAGCCGACCGAGTAGCTCCCGCCCATCGATGTCGGTGCCGATCGCCGCGTCGAACCCGGAGCGGAGTGCAGCAAGGCGCTCGCTCACAGATGTGGGCTCGTCTACGAGAACGACTCGCATCTCCGTGTGCCGTTTCCTTTCGCGGACCACCGCATCAAGGTCCTCCTGGGTGGCCGGCGGGGCGAAGATCACCACCAGCGCTGGCCGCGACCGCGCCAGGAGGCGGCGAAACAGCACGCGATCGGATACGACTCGCGCAGTCGCGTCGTGCTGGTCGACTCCCGGATGGAACCGGGCGGCCGCCAGAACGAGCTTGTCCACCGGCCGCCTGTCAGTGTTGACCGGAACGTTCTCTCCGGGGCCGAGTGACGCCGCAACCGTGACCATCGCGTCCGATGTTGGCCCGCGAAGGTAGTCGGCTGATTAGCGTCGAGTTAACGCTTGGTTAGCGCGAGTCGTTATCCGGGCGGTTCAGAGCACGCTCGAATAGTCGCGCGAAGGTGACGCCGGAGATGGCACGCCATGGGTGGGCAATGCCCGCACGGCTGGCGGTGATCTCGGCATGGCGCTTGGCGACATATTTCTCCACGGCCACCGTGACCTTCTCGGTGGTCTCAGAGTCACCACCGTCCAGCCAGCTCGAGGCGGCTTCGGTCGCTACGACCGCGTCCTGCAGCGAACCGAGTCGATCCTGGAGCCGGGTGATGCGGCGCAGGATGTCGCGCGTCGGTTTCTCGGCCAGCACATCGGCGAATGCCTCGACCGAGTAGCGAAGGCGTCGGCCTTCGATGCGCAAAGCGTGCCAAGTCTCGAGGTCCCCGCTGCCGGCCGCCACCGCACCAGCGGTCAGCATCTTGTCTAGCGCGGCCCGCAAGGTGATGGGAGCCACATCGGCTACCGGTACTTCGGCGAGTCGTTTGGTTACGCCCGCGCCGGGCGTTTCGGCGAAGTGGAGCATCCGGTCGACGAAACGGCCGTAGCGCTTCGAACCGAGCAGCTTGACCAACTCGTCGAACGCGACCTGCCGACGCCTGCGCCAATGTTTGGCGAGAGGGACCAGGCCAGGATCGTCAGGGATGCTGGCAATGAGGACGTCAAGGTCGCGAACCGCGCCGAGCGTTTGCCCGATCCGGCGCAGCTGCCCGAGGAAGGCGCGTCGGGCCGAGCCCTTGAAGCCGTCATCGAAGACGCGCCAGGTCGCGCGCAGCCGCCGTGTCGCGACCCGCATCTGCTTGAGGGCAAGCTCATCACCGCCGCGTGCACCGATCTCGCGATCGAGCATTCGTATTAGGTGCCGCCGCAGGACCTTGCGGCCGCCCTCGGCAAACAGGTCTTCCGCATCGACCCGGCTGACCTTCTCGGCCATCCCGGCCGCGGTTACAAGCTTGCTGTTCGGGTCAGGCTGTCCCAGGCCGCTTTTCTCGAGTGCCGTGGCTATCCGCTGCAAGCCCGCCCGTCGCCCGCGCAGATGCTCGAACTCGAGCTGCGAGATGTGCCCTGCCTCGATCGCCGCAACCCGCACAACGCCGGTATCGATGGACGCGGTTACGTCCGCGCCACCGACCCTGAGCTCACGCTCGCGCCGACGCTGGCGCACGACGAAGCGCTCAATCAGCCGCTTCTCGCCGGCCAGCTCGAGCAGCCGATCCCGTGCCTTGCTCTGCGGCCACGCCTCGGGCGACAACTGCTGGGTGGCCGGACCCTCGAGCTCGAGGCGGCGATGGAGTGCGCCTGCCACCTCGATGTCGGACTTCAGCGCTAGCGTCGTCCGCCGGCCGATCTTCCGCAGGCGGGCGCCGTAGCCAGCCGCTGACAGAGTCTCATCGGCCGCGTCGAAGTAGCGATCGACGATCGAAAGAGTGTGCCAGGCCTGGTCAGGCAAAGGTGGAAAGGCGCCATCGATCCACGCCTCCACAGCGGAGACGTCGTCGATCGAATACTTCAGCTCGAGCTCGTCACTCACGGCATCGATCTCAGCAGTGGCCCTTGGCTCTGCTGCGCGCCTACGGCGAACCACTGCGAGCAGTTGTTCGCCTTCGGCTCACGGGAGCTTGCAAGCGACCTCCGCAGTGGCCCCGCGGGCCCTGCTGCGCGCCTGCGGCGAGCCACTGCTATCGCCGTTGCTCGCCTACGGCTTGCGGGGGCGGTGTCCCGGCCATGGCCATGAGGGTTTCGAAGGTGTCGGTGCCGCGCGGCTCGTCGACCAACTCCTCGACCCGTCGCCACCGATCAGTCGCATCGAGCTGCCACGCACGACGATCGTCGGCGAGCATCTTCTCGATCACGGCGCGCAGTCGGGCCTGGCTGTCGGCGTCATTGACCGGTGCCAGCGCCTCGACGCGGCGGTCAAGGTTGCGCTCCATGATGTCGGCCGAGCCGATGTAGAAACGCTCTCGTTCGCCGCCCCCGAAAACGAAGATGCGCGAATGCTCCAGGAATCGGCCAACCACGGAGCGGACACGAATGGTCTCGCTCACGCCCTGAACGCCGGGTCTGACCGAGCACATACCGCGCACGATCAGGTCGATCTTGACCCCGGCCGCGCTGGCCTTGTAGAGCGCGGCAATGATCGGCGGGTCAACGACGGCGTTGCACTTGATTACGATCCGGCCGTCGCCATGGCTGCGCTGCCGCTCAAGCTCGCCGTCGATCAGATCGAGGATGCTCGAGCGCAGTGTTGTCGGTGCCACCAGGAGTTTGCGATAGCGCTGTTGGCGCGAGTGACCGGTCAGCAGGTTGAAGAGGTCTGTCACATCGGCGCCCAGCTCCGGATCGGCCGTCAAAAGCCCGAGGTCAACGTAGGTACGCGCGGTCTTCGGGTTGTAGTTGCCGGTGCCGATGTGAACGTATCGGCGGAGCCCGCGGCCCTCCCGCCGCACGACCAGGGCCAGCTTCGAGTGGGTCTTGAGGCCAACCAGCCCATATGCGACGTGGGCGCCCGCCTTTTCCAACGCTCGGGCCCAGACGATGTTCGCGCGCTCGTCGAAGCGCGCCTTGATCTCGACCAGCACGACTACCTGCTTGCCCGCCTCGGCGGCCTGGATCAGCGCACTGACGATCGGCGAATCTCCGCTCGTTCGGTAAAGCGCCTGCTTGATCGTGAGCACGTCGGGATCTTCGGCGGCCTGCTCGATGAAACGCTGGACCGAAGGTGCGAATGACTCGTACGGGTGGTGGAGAAGGATGTCTCCCTGGAGAATGGCAGCGAAGATGTCCGCCTCGTCGTCCGGGTCGGCCGGGGCAAGGCGTGGCGGCGTCACAGGCAGCCATGGCTCGTAATTCAGCGAGGGCACGTCGAGGTCAGCGATCCCATTGAGGGCCGTCAGGTCGAGCATCCCCGAGATCTCGTAGACGTCTTCCGCGGCCACGTCGAGACCACGCATCAGCAGCACACGGGTGGCGTGCGGCATCGAGCGCTCGATCTCGAGCCGCACCACCTTGCCGAAGCGCCGCTTGCGCAGCTCCTCCTCGATCGCCATGAGCAGGTCGGGTGCTTCCTCTTCCTCGATCGAGAGGTCGGCGTTGCGGGTCACCCTGAACAGGTGGTGCTCGACGATCTCCATGCCCGGGAAGAGCGCGTCGAGGTTTGCCGCGATGACCTGCTCGAGGAGCACGTAGGTGCGCCGGCCGACTTCCATCAGCCGGGAAAGGATTGGCGGAACCTTGATGCGCGCGAAGAGCCGCTCGCCGCTCTCGGGGTCGCGTACGGTGACCGCCAGCGAGAGGGAAAGGTCGCTGATATACGGAAACGGGTGCCCGGGATCCACCGCGAGCGGCGTGAGCACCGGGAATACCTCGTCGAAGAAGCGGCTACGCAGCTCTGCATGGCGCTCAGGCCGCTCGTCATAGCGCACGATGCGGATGCCCTCGTCGGCAAGCTCGTTGCGTACCTGCGCGTAGGTCTCCGAGTGGCGTGAGACAAGCGGCAACAACCGCGTGCGCACCGCATCAAGGATCTGGGCGGCGCTCATTCCGTCCGGTGTCGGATTCGACCGACCCGCGGCGAGTTGCTGTTTCAGACCGGCGACGCGGACCTGGAAGAACTCGTCGAGATTGCTGGCGAAGATGGCCAGGAAGCGCGCCCGCTCGAGGAGGGGGTTGCGCTCGTCGACCGCTTCGTACAAAACGCGCTCGTTGAAGTCCAGCCACGAGAGTTCGCGGTTGATGTAGGGAATCACGGCCAGCGCGGACCGACGCGATCGGCCTGACATAACCGAACGTATCGGCGGGGGTCGATCGACCACTGCGGTCGGATCAGAAGAATCTTCCGAGGGCACGCCCACGTGATCGGGAGACGTTCGAATTGCGGCCATGGGACGGATCAGTCTAGCAACGGGGTAAGCACTAGAGGAGAGTGGTGCCTGGGCGCACCAAGGGCCAGCACCCGATAGTCCTCATGGCCTCCACGACGTTCCGATGAGCACTGAGGGCTCTACCCCAAGCGCCCGGTCGCCTTGTGATCGGCGTGCGCGGCCCGCCCGCTGTTGCGGCGCTCGGAGTCCTCGGGACACGGGCACTCCTCGCGCAACCGCGCGAACGTGTAGAAGCCCGTGTGATGGCCGTCTGCCCACGTCGGAGCCACGGCGTAGGTGCCAACGAGCGCCAGGTCGGTCAGCTGCGTCTGAGCGGGCGTCAGTGTGGGATTCGAATCCAACCAGCCGGGAATGCCCGCCTCACCGCGGCAGTACGCGCAAGGGCACAGCCAGCGTAGTGTCTCGAAATCGTAGCTCGTGACGTGTCCGTCGGGCCACTCCAGCTCGAGGGTCGCCGCGCCGCGATCGGCGTGGATGCGAACCGGAGCGATGTACTCGCGCCCGTTGATGAAGCTCATCAACGAATGGTTGCACGCCGTTAGCACATAGGCCGGTTTGACCCAGCCCGTCGGAACAACGGACAATGGGTGCAGTCGTAGACCAGCCGTGGACTACAAGTGGTGAATTTCAGGCAATGCGGATAAGGCTCGCGCTGACGCTCGCCGTTGTGATGGCCTTTGCCATCTCGTTGCCCGCGCCCGCGGCGGGCGTGGCGACCCTCGTCGAGGCGCCGGGCGCCAGCGATTTCTCGACCGGGACTGCGCGGCCCCCGAGCACGGAAGGCCCTCTTGTCCCTCAGCCCGGCGGCGGCTCGGCAGCGGGTTCCAATTGGTCCGGGCAATACAGCATGTATCGGGCGCGGACCCACTCGGTGCAGAAGACCGACTGGTACTGCGTCCCGACGAGCATCCAAATGATGTTCAACCTGATCAACGGCGGATCGGACCGCTCGAAGGCTAATCAGACGAAATACTGGGAGTACGCAAAGGCGAACAGCACGTACCCGGTCAACGACAACGGCGCGGATGCCGGAGGCTGGGTCGCCGCGATGCGGAAATGGGGTGCCGGCAACTACTCGGTCGGCGTCCATGCGTCCATGCAGGTCTCGCTGCGCGCTGCAGCCAAGCGCATGCGGCTAACCGGAAAGCCCGTCGGCCTGATCGTCTGGGGCCGCAATGCAGGGGGTCACGCTTGGGTGATGACCGGTTTCAAATCGACTGCCGACCCGACGCTGACCGATGACTACACCGTCACTTCGGTCCAGGCGATGGGCTCGCTGTGGCCCCATGGAACGATCAATGGCAAGCCCTACGACCCAGGCCCCAAGGAGTGGGTCGAGTACCGCGAGCTCCTAAGTAAGTTCACCGAGTTCGTCGGCCGCAATGAGCTGGCCTGGAATGGTCGCTGGATCACAGTACTGCCCTGACTACCGCCGTCGGATCCCGCCGGCTCACGCCGGCGGACGCCGTTTCGATCGGTGGCGCCATCGATATCGGTAGCAATAGCGCCCACCTTCTCGTTGCGATAGTTGGCCCGGGGTGGATCGAACCCCTGCGCGACACGAGCGAGCTGCTCGGCCTGGGTGACACTGTCGATCGCAACGGACATATTCCCCCCGACGAGCGCGCTCGGCTGGTCGAGGTGCTGCGTGCTTTCCTTCAGACCGCACACAGGTCGCACGCACAGCGGGTGACGCTCCTGGGCACGGAACCGCTGCGGCGCGCGAGCAATGCCGACGTGGTGATGGCCGAGATCGCACAGGCGACCGGTCTCCACCTGCGCATCCTCACCGAGCGCCAAGAAGCGATCCTGACATACGTCGGCGTGACTCGCGACGAGAAGCCGGACGCTCCGGTGATCGTCGTCGACATAGGCGGCGGCTCGACCGAGGTTGTCGTCTCCGTGCCCGGTCTGCCACTTCTGATCGAAAGCGTCCCGGTCGGCTCTGCGCGCCTCACGAATGCCATCGTGGCGCACGATCCACCGACCGAGAGCGAGCTTGATCAGCTGCGTCAGACGGCTGCCCTGGCCACCGCTGGACTGTCCTTGCCCACATCTGCGCGGAGCGGCCGGACAGACATACGTGCCCTCTTCGTGGGAGGTACTGCGACGAACGTTGGGCGTCTCGGCCGGCTCACCCGGAAGGCCCTCGCCGAAGATCGCCGGACGCTTTCGAAACTGACGCGAACCGCGGTGGTCGCGCGCTACAAGGTCAAGCCGCGCCGGGCAAGTCAGCTGGCTGCTGGTGTCGCAATCGTCGACGCCTTGCTCGATCGCTTCGGCCTACAGGGCGCCGAGGTATCCGAGGCAAGCCTGCGCGACGGAGCCATCATCGCCGCTGCCCGCCTGGGCGATGGTTGGGCGGATCGACTGGACGAACTCGCCGCGCCCTGACGTCCGAGCCGCTCGACGGCTGACCTAGTCGGCGGTCAGCCAGCGGCGGAGTGGCTCCAGGGCGGCTGGCTCATGGAAATGTCGTGTCCGCCGGCCCTCGGGCATCGACTGGATCACGCCCGCAGAACGAAGCACCGAAAGGTGCTTCATCACTCCCCAGCGACTCATTCCCCTTGTCAGCGCAGCCAGCTCGGCGGTGGTCAGGCCGGGCTGGCGGGTCACCAAGGCCACAAGCCGCCGTCGTGTCGGGTCAGCCAGTGCACGTAGGAGCTCATCAAGTTGGCCGTCTTGCGCATCCATCTCGGTGACCGCATGGTCACATGAGCCAGCGCCAGCCGTCAAGTTGGTGACAAGCGGACAGGCGAAGGGCTTGGAATACGACAGCCAGGCTGTACCATTGGCCGTCCGATGAGCAGAGTTCTCGAAGGTCAGGCACCCGCTGGACGCTCAGCGGAGCGCCTGGCCAACGCGCTCGTGCGCTCGTGGGTCGGCCGCGGCGATGCGCTGGAATCGATGCTCGAGTACGTCGGCGGCGTCGACCAGGTCGGTATCGAGGAGCGAGCCCAGAGCCTCCAGCGCCGCTCGATCAAGCGCGAGGCGAAGCTCTGGGCACTCGATCTTGCCATCCAGATGATGGATCTGACCACGCTCGAGGGTAAGGACACCGAGGGAAAGATCCGCGCCCTGTGCGCCAAGGGGATCCGCCCCGATCCGTCCGACCCATCGATCCCCAGCGTCGCCGCGATATGCATCTACCCGGCTCTCGTCCCGGTCGCGAAACGCGCGCTGGCGGGCAGCAACGTCAAGGTTGCCAGTGTCTCGACCGGGTTCCCGGCCGGCCAGACATACACCGACGTCAAGCTCATCGAAACTTGCCAGGCGGTCGAGGCGGGCGCGGACGAGATCGACATGGTCATCGACCGCGGGGCGTTCCTGCAGGGCGACTACCGCCAGGTCTTCAACGAGATTGTGGCCGTCAAGGAGGCCACCGGCACTGCGCATCTGAAGGTGATTCTCGAAACGGGCGAGCTCGAGACGTACGACAACGTACGACGGGCAAGCATCCTGGCGATGGCCGCCGGCGCCGATTTCATCAAGACGTCGACCGGCAAGGTCCAGCCGGCTGCGACCCTCCCGGTGACGCTGGTGATGATGGAGGCCGTGCGCGACTTCCATCGCCGCACCGGCCGCATCGTGGGGCTGAAGCCCGCGGGCGGAATCAAGACGGCAAAGGAAGCGATCAGCTATCTCGTCGTTTTGTACGAGACGCTGGGTCCGCGCTGGATGACGCCCGATCTGTTCAGGTTCGGCGCGAGCTCTCTGCTCAACGACGTGTTGATGCAGATCCGCAAGGAACGCACGGGCCGCTACCAGGGACCCGATTACTTCACGATCGACTGACTCGGCATGAGGGAGGGCAGAGTGGAGGTGAGGATCGGGCTTGCGTTCGTGCTCGCCCTGCTTGCTCCGGCAGCGGCGTTACCGGGCATCGGCCTCGCGGCGATCACGACGGGCTACGCGTCGGACGTGGCTTCCAGGTCGCGGCAGGTGTCGACTACGACTTAGGCTCGGTGATCGTTGACGGTTCGGTGCGGCGCAATGTCGACATCATCGAGGTGGATACCACCGAGCCCCTGGTCGCTATGCAGCTGTCGGTGGCACACGGGATCGCGTCCGGCAAGGCAACGACCCTCGAACAGGCGCTCGCGAACAGCGCGGACGATCACCGGATCGTCGCGACCACTAACGGAAGCCTCTTTTCGTACGTGGTGCGGGACGACCTCCTCGTCGCCGAGATGGGGCTGGGGCTCAACGTCAGCGACGGCGAGCTCATCAACGCCGGGAGCCCTCCGCAACGCCCGGACCTGCTTCCAGCCTTCGCGCTGGACGAGGACGGAACGCCGCTGATCGGCACGCCTGAGCTCGTGGCGAACCTGACCCTGCCGGGCGGTGAGGTGGTGGGCATCGATCGGATCAACCAGGTCCGCTTCGACGCCAACATCGTTCTGTACACATCGCGGCTTGGTTCTCATACCTGGACGGACAACCTTGGCGATGAGTACGTCATCGACGGCTTCGACCTGCCGCTTGCACCGACAGGCACCCACACCGGAACAGTCGTTGATGTCCGACAAGATGCGGGTGACACTCCGATCGGCCCGGGTCAGGTCGTTCTGTCGGTGTCCAATACGGCGGATCCATGGGCTACGGCACTGGCCGTTGGAAGCACCGTGACGGTGTCGCTCGCCGTGGACGAGGGCTGGGGCGCCGTGAGCCAGTCAGTCGGCGGGCGGAACATGCTCGTCGTCGACAGCAACAACGTGTCGCCCCAGCCAGACGTCGATGGCAGCCACACCCGCACCGCCGTCGGGATCGACGCGGCCGGCAAGATCATGCTGGTGACGGTCGACAACGAGTCCTCCAGCAAGGGCCTTCGGCTTACCGACGCCGCCAACCTGATGATCTCCCTCGGCGCGGTCGATGCGATGAACCTCGATGGCGGCGGCTCGACGCAGATGGCGGTTCGCCACCCGGGCGACGTCGACGCCAGCATGGTCACCGCTCCCGGGGTCGGAGGGATCTACCGCTCGGTGGCGAATGCCGTCCAGATCGTGAGCTACGCACCTGACGGGCCGCTCGACCGGTTGATCGTGTCCCCGGACCACGACACAGCGGCATTTGGCGAGCAGGTTGTCTTCACCGCCAAGGGACAGGACGCCGCGCTCAACGGGCTCCCGCTGGAGCCATCTTCTCTGGATTGGACCGTGGAGCCGGTCAGCGGCGGTGCCAATTCGTCATTCCAGCGGCAGGGGTCAGGCATATCTGTCGCCGGGGACATCCCGGGTGACCACGTGGTCACAGTTCGGTCCGGGGGGCTAGAGGCGAGGGCGATGCTCACGGTCACATCGGACACCACCGCACCAGTCGTGACGATGTCCGAGCTGGCTTTTGCCGACACGGGCGCAATAGGCGCCGATTCGACCAACCTGGCAGTCGGATGGATAGCGGTCGACGACGTCGGCGTGACCGGGGTTCACCTTCAGCGCCGTGTCGACTTGGGCAGCTGGAAGGATGTCGCGCTTTCCGGGCCCGGATGCGGTGTCCGCTACTTCCGCGGCCGCCTACGGGCGGCGCGTCCAGTTCCACGTACGCGCCACCGATCTGGCGGGCAATACCAGCGCCTGGACGCTCGGCGAACCCGTTCGCGTACTTCTCTTCAACGAAACCCACAAGCGGGTCCGCACCACAGGCGCCTGGAGCCGCAAGTTCACTGGTTCCGCAATCGCAGGCCAGTACCTGCGCAGCCGGATATCGGGCGCCAGCCTGTCCATCACCGCCACCGCGCTGCAGATGGCAGTTGTGGGAAACCGCGGGCAGGTCCAGGGCCGGGCCGACATCTACCTCAACAACAACCCAGCCTCGTCGATATCGCTGCAGGCCGGCTCAACCGAGTTCCGGCGACTTCTCTACCTGAGCCCTCTGCTTGCCGATCCGGCTTCGACCGCGATCCGGATCGTCAATGCGAGCACGGGGACGCAGCAGATCGTCGACGTCGACGCCTTCTTGGCGCTGGTACCCGACTAGTCGGTTCGAAGCCGTGCGTATAGGACCAGGTCATGGTGAGCGTCGGCCCGGAACTGGGCGCCGCGCACCACGCCCTCACGTCGGAACCCGGCCTTTTCGAGCGCGCGCTGCTCGGCCAGGTTATCGATGTCGGTGGATGCCTCGACTCGATTGACTGACGTGCTCGCGAACAGGTAGTCGGCGACCAGTCGCTGCGCCTCGACACCGAGCCCCTGGCCGCGCGCGGCAGGTACGAGCTCGATGCCGATCTGGAGCGCGTCGGACATCGGGCTCGGGCCGTAGACGGAGACCAGGCGCCAGCCGATTGTTCCCACCGGCTCCCCCTCGGGCAGCCGCTCAATGATCAGTGAGCCATTACGTTCGTTGCGCAGCGTTCCGTTCGCAAGGACCTCGCGTGGCACGGGCTGGCGCGAGCCGAAGTCGTTGAAGCTCCCCACATCCTTGTTGCGGTTCCACTCGTCGAGCATGTCCGCGTCGGCGAGCGTGCAGTCGCGCAGGCGCACCAGCCAGCCCTCAACGGGGAGTGTGCCGCTGTCGGTCACCGATCAGCCCGGCTGAACGTAAGGGCGGCGTTCAGGCCGCCAAAGCCGAACGACGTGGACAGCACGCCGTCCATCTTCCCCTCGACTGGCTCGGCCCGAAGACCGGGCAGGAACTCAGTGGCACGCGGATCTGGATTCGCGAGGTTCACGGTCCCAGGCGCCCATCCGCGGGATATGGCCAGCACGCATATTGCCGCTTCGATTGCGCCCGACGCCCCCAGCGGGTGCCCGTAGTAAGCCTTCGTGCCGCTCACCGGCACCGTTCGTGCGCGGGGGCCCAGAGCGCGCGCGATTGCGCGGGCCTCGACAGCGTCGCCGAGCGGCGTCGACGACGCGTGCGCGTTCACGTAGTCGACATCTGCCGCCTTCATGCCGCCGTCGGCCAGGGCCAGGCGAGCGGCGCGGGCAGCCTGGAGGCCGTCAGGCCGCGGCTGGACCATGTGGAACGCGTCGCTGGTGGCGGCGTAGCCACGCAGCTCGGCATACGGCGTAGCGCCGCGTCGCTGGGCAACCTCGGCATCCTCGAGCACGAGCAGGCCGGCGCCCTCACCCATCACGAATCCGTCGCGGTCCTTGTCGAATGGCCGCTCGGCCTCGGTCGGCGTGTCGTTACGGCCAGCGCTGAGTGCGCGGATGATGTCGAAGGCGCCAAAGGCGAGTGGGCTGAGTGGCACCTCGACGCCGCCGGCAAGAGCCGCATCAGCGCCTCCGCTCCGGATGAGGCGAAACGCCTCGCCGAGAGCGACCGCTCCGGCGGCGCATGAGTTGGCCGTGGAAAGGATCGGGCCGTGGAGGCCGAGCGCGATGCCGAGATTCGCTGGTGCAGCGCCGCCGAACACGGCCAGCGCAAGGTTGGGCGCGACTGATCTTATTCCGCGTTCCATGTAGCGCTCGTGCTGCAGCTCCGCATAGGCGATCCCACCCAAGGCAGAGCCCACGTAGACGGCAAACCGGTCCGCGCGCGGAGCCATGGCCTTGCCCATCTCGATCCTCGCATCGGCCATCGCCAGCCGTCCTGCGGCCAGGGCGAAGTGACTGAAGCGGTCCGTCTGACGGGCTGTCTTGGAGTCCATGTAGTCGGTCGGCTCGAAGTCGTCGATCTGCGCGCCGACCTGTGAGCGGAAGGCCGACGGGTCGAACCGATCAATGCGCTTGACTGGTGACCTGCCAGCATGGAGTCCACTCCAGAACGATTCGAGGCCGATGCCGATCGGCGTCACCATGCCAAGCCCGGTTATCCAGACCCTTCGTGGCCCTGATCGACGTCCAGCCACGTCAGCCTTCAGCTAGGCGCTTGAAGGTCGCGAGCGTCCGGCCGGCGATGGGGCGGACGAAGAAGCGGTCGACAATCCGCGGGAACAGATCGTCGCCCAGGATCGGGAGCCGACGCAGGAACATGTGCTCGATCGTCACGCGAGATCCAGTCGCGGTTGGACGGATGTGCCAGGTGACATCCATTCCCCGCGTCGCACCTCCGACGTGCACGAAGCGGAGCCTCAGGTCGTCAGGGTCCGACTCATCCGACCACTGCTCGCTCTGCCACGAAACCGGGACGTTCGCCTTCCAGACAGGGCGCACCGCTCTCATCCAGGCGGTTATTCGGTCGCCTTGACGTGACGTAACAGTCACTTTTCTATAGTGTGGCAGAAGTATCGGCCATTGCGTGATGTCTCGTGCGAGATCAAAGATCGTCCGCGGTGAAGACACGACATCGATGGCAATCGCAGAGCGCAAATCAAACTGCTCCGCTGCTTCGCGCGCAGAGCCAGCGAATCATTCCTTCTCAAGGTGCTCGAGCGCGACCGCGACCAGGTCCACGATCGGCAGGCTCTGGAGCTCCTCGCGCGTGAACCACGCCGCCGCATCCGTGGACCCGTCAATTTCGTCGCGCAGCTCGCCGCCTGTGATCTCGACGCGATAGACGATGCGGATCCCGTGCCACTCTCCCAGGTTGGCCTCCGGGCGGGGAGGCTGCGTGCGTGAATCCACGAACACGAGCGACACGATGCGGCCAGTCAAGCCCGTTTCCTCGGTGAGCTCCCGCACGGCGCCGGCAGCAGGGTCCTCGCCGAAATCCAGCCCACCGCCGGGGAGCGTCCATCGGCCGGTCTCCGGATAGCCGGGCGGGACCCGCACCAGCAGCACATGCCCACGATCGTCGGTTGCAAGCGCGTGTGCAGAGTTGCGAGTCCAGCGGGGGAGAGCCTGCTCGGCGGTCACGGCGCGAGCAGCCGTCCCAGGAAGCGCGGATCGAGACCGCGTGTGGCGGGTACCTGGTCCGTCAGCACTAGTGTCAACACCTCTCGCTGCCGACGTCTCGCGGCCAGCCGTCGCACCGCGTAGTCGAGCAACGCTGGCCGGGCGAGGAATGCCTGGAGAACCCACGAGACGACGTCCTTGGTGCGAAATCTGGCGCGCAGGTGGCGATCGTAGTCGTCCAGGGCGTGGGAGTCGCCGCGCAGCCATCGGGTGATCGAGTCGGCGGCCAGTTCAGCCGACACAAGAGCCCGATGCAAGCCCTCGCCGGTGAACGGATCGATGAAGCCCGCCGCGTCACCGGCCAGCAGGAAGCCACGGCCGGATGCTCGCCTAACGCGATGGCGCAATGGCAGCGCGACCATCCTCTCGTCGATCGTGCGCGCGGACACCGGCATGCCAGAGTGGTCGCTCATCAGCCCTCGAGTACGCGCTACAACCTGGTCGAGTGGCGAACCAAGGTGCTCCGAAGGGACGACGATCCCGACGTTTAGCCGTCCGCCAGGAACAGGTGCAACGCCGACATACCATCCGTTACCCAGCAGGAACTCGCCGACCATCGGCCGGCCTTCGGTTTCGGCCTCGGGATCCGACTCGTGGAAGGTCATGCCGGCCTTGCGCAGAAGGCGGGGCGTCGCGGTCACACCAGCAGACCGGGCCACCAGCGAGCGTGGGCCGTCGGCGCCCACTACCACTCGAGCCCGCCACTGCTGCACTGACGAACCATCGACATCGTCGGTAGGGGCCACCGTCAGACGAACATATCCGGCCGGGCGCGCGGGAAGACTGATCGAGGTCACGACGCTGGCGGTTTCCACGACGGCGGCCGCACGCGCCCTGTCGAGGAGCGATCCGTCAAGAGCGACCCGGTCGAATCCGCACGCGTATCCAGCGGCCGTCGCGTACTCGAGGCGAACCGCAGCGCCCGTCTGTGTACGAACGTCGAGCGCGGAGATGGGCCGGGCCAACCGGCCAATCTCCTCATCCGAGACACCGACGTCGCGGAGACGTGCGCGGATAAGAGGCGACGAAAAGACGCCGCACGCACGCCAACGCGCATGTGGTGCGCGCTCGAAAAGGATCGACTCAACCCCCGCTCGAGCCAGCCGTATCTGCAGCGCGGCGCCGGCCGGTCCGCCGCCCACGATCGCCACCTCAGTGTCATGGGCGTCACCCACGTGGCAAAGGCACGAACACACAGGCGTAGCGATAACCAGGAAGCGCCGAATACGCGGCTGCCAGCCGCAGACCGGCCGCGTCGGCGAGCTCGAGCACTTCCTGTGGTCGATACGCCCGGCGGACCGACAGCGGCGCATCGTGACGGGTGTAACGGTTGGCGGTCGCCACGCGCGTCAGAAGCCACGCGCCGGCCCACCAGCGCCACGCCCGATCGAGGTCGTTCACGATCACGGCGCGGGCCGCCACGCGCGCCATCTCGCGCAGCAGCTCGATCGCCTCGGGCGGCTCGAGATGATGCAGCACGAGCGAGGCGTGGACAACGTCAAACGAGCCGTCGCGCTCGTCGATACGGTCCGCAGGCGCAAGCCTCACATCGAACGTGGGCGCCCGTCGGGCGGTCCGTAGCGCCAGGGACACGGTCTCGGGTCGCACGTCCGTGGCCACGATCTCCAACGTCGGATCGCGGTCCACGGTCTGACGTCGCAGGGCACGCGGGATGTCAGCCGCCCCGGTACCGATATCGAGCACGCGCAGATGCTGGCCGGGTGATCGTTCGCGCAGCAGCGGCCTGATGGCGCGCCACGAAAGGCCGGCGCCGCCCAGCCAGCGATTGATCCGGGCGAGATCGCGCAGGTTGGCGGCCAGTGTTCGGGGGTCAAGGGGTCCGTCGAGAAGCTCCTTTGCCCCCGCCTGACGTCGCATCAATGAAGCGTAGCCGGGTCCGTTAGAACATGGTCGTGAGAGGCTCCCTGCGTCATGTGACCATATAGTCACCATCTGATTGCGACAACGCCCGCATCTGCATGTAGTCTGGCAGTGATGGCCGAAAGAAAGCGATCCACGACGTCGGTGACACGAGCGCTCGCTCCGCGCACGAAGTCGGCCGACGTCGGCCGCGGCACGGACGCACCTTCCACCTGGGGCCTCGGCGACGGCCAGCGAGTGCCGTGGGAATATGCTCCAGCCCCCGAGTCACGCGACGTCGTACAGCTCAAGTCGCGCTACGGGCTGTTCATCGGTGGCAAGGAGGTCGCCCCGCGCAGTGGGCAGTGGTTCACAACCATCGATCCCGCCACTGAAGAACCGCTGGCCGAAATTGCACGCGCCAACGTCGAGGACGTCAACCAGGCAGTAGCGGCCGCGCGCCGAGCGTTCAAGCGGGAATGGGGAGACCTTCCCGGCCGCGACCGGGCCAAGTACCTGTTCCGCATCGCGCGCATCCTCCAGGAACGAAGCCGCGAGTTCGCCGTGCTGGAGTCGCTTGACGGCGGCAAGCCGATCAAGGAATCGCGCGACGTGGACGTGCCGCTCGCCGCAGCGCACTTCTGGTACTACGCCGGATGGGCGGACAAGCTCGAGTACGCCTTTCCCGCGCGCGATCCGAAGCCGCTCGGCGTGGCTGCACAGGTGATCCCGTGGAACTTCCCGCTGCTGATGCTCGCGTGGAAGATCGCGCCGGCGCTTGCCGCGGGTAACACGGTCGTGCTCAAGCCGGCCAGCTCGACGCCGTTATCGGCCCTTTTCTTCGCCGACGTCTGTCGCCAGGCGGACCTGCCGGCGGGAGTCGTGAACATCATCACCGGGCCCGGCGAGATCGGCCTTGCCCTCGTCAAGCACCCCGACGTCGACAAGGTGGCCTTCACCGGCTCGACGGTCGTGGGCAAGGAGATCGGCCGCGCACTCGCCGGTTCGGACAAGGCGCTCACGCTCGAGCTCGGCGGCAAGGCTGCCAACATCATCTTCGAGGACGCGCCGATGGACCAGGCCATCGAAGGCGTCGTCAACGGCATTTTCTTCAACCAGGGCGAGGTGTGCTGTGCGGGCAGCAGGCTGTTCGTCCAGGAATCGATCGCCGCGCCGTTCATCGAGCGCCTGAAGGACCGCCTCTCGACTCTCCGCGTGGGCGACCCGCTCGACAAGAACACCGACGTCGGCGCGATCAACAACGCTGCCCAGTTGGCCAAGATCGAGGAGCTGGTCGAAGCCGGACAGGCCGAGGGCGCCGAGATGTATCAACCTGCGTGCGATCTGCCGGCGCGGGGTTACTTCTTCCGCCCCACGCTGTTCACCAACGTCAGCCAGTCGAGCCGCATTGCCCAGGAAGAGATCTTCGGCCCCGTCCTCTCGGTCCTGACCTTCCGTACGCCGGCCGAGGCGATCGAGAAGGCCAACAACACGGCTTATGGGCTGTCCGCCGGCGTCTGGACTGATAAGGGCAGCCGGATCCTCAGCATGGTCTCGCAGCTACGGGCAGGCGTCGTCTGGGCCAACACCTACAACCGGTTCGACCCCACCTCGCCGTTCGGTGGCTACAAGGAGTCAGGCTTCGGCCGCGAGGGCGGCTTGCATGGTCTCCTGTCGTACCTCGACACGGGAGATGCGCACTGATGGCCACCCAGAAGCGCTCGACTGGAGCGACCACGCCACAGACGGCGCCGGCCCAGTCGCGCATCCCGGTGCGCAAGACCTACAAGCTGTACGTCGGAGGGCAGTTCCCACGTTCGGAATCGGGGCGCTCATATGTGGTCCGAGCCCCTGACGGCACGCCGCTGGCCAACGCCGTCAGGTCGTCGAGGAAGGATCTTCGCGACGCCGTCCGACTCGCACGCGGCGCAGCCTCGGGATGGGCCGCCAAGACGGCGATGAACCGGGGCCAGGTCCTCTACCGCGTTGCGGAGCTGATGGAAGGTCGCCGCGCCCAGTTCATCGAAGAGGTGGCGGCCGCTGAGGGCCTGCCCAGCGCGCGTGCCGAGGCGCTGGTGGATCGCTCGATCGACCGCTGGGTCTGGTACGCGGGCTGGGCTGACAAGATCAGCCAGGTGCTCGGCACGGTGAACCCGGTCGGCGCCCCGTACTTCAACTTCACTATCCCGGAGGCCACCGGCGTCGTCGGCATCGTCGCGCCGGAAGGCTCGTCGCTTCTGGGCCTGGTGTCCCGCGTCGCGCCTGCGGTGGTCGGCGGCAATGCCGTCGTGGTCCTGGCGTCCGAGACGAGGCCGCTCCCCGCCGTCACATTGGCCGAGGTGCTGGCAACGTCTGACGTGCCGCCCGGCGTGATCAACCTCCTGACCGGCCTGCGCACCGAGCTTGTGCCGATCATGGCCGGCCACATGGACGTCAACGCCATCGACATCTGGGGCGTTCCGCGAGAGATGCGTGAGCAGACCGAGGTCTCGGCCATGGAGAGCGTCAAGCGTGTGGCCCGCCCGCCGCGCGACGGCGACGAGCGCTTCGATTGGCTGGACGATGCCCGCGCTCAGCGTCCCGAATGGATCACGCGGTTCCTGGAGATGAAGACCGTCTGGCATCCGATCGGCGTCTGAGGCAGACAGGTAAGGGGACGCCACGGGAGCGGCGCGGGCTCCTGCTGCTGGCGCTGCTCACGCTTGTGCCGTTCGTCCTTCTGGCCATTTGGGCGCGCTTCGCCTCGCCGGCGGCGTGGGAACCGGGAGTGCTGCTCGCGCTCGCGTTGGAGCCCGGGCTGGGCGGGGATGCTTCCCGTGCCATCAACACCCTCGGCAACCTGCCGGTCTGGGCGATCGTGGTCGCGGTCGCCGCCCTCGTCTTTGGCGTGCTGCGTGGCGCGGCTGCCGCCCTGCTGGTCGCGCTCAGCTTCGCTTCCGACCTCGCCGCTTTCGTCGTCAAGATCTTCGTCGAGCGCGACCGTCCTGCAACGGCGGCGGTCGAACAGTTCTTCGGCTTCGACAGCTTCTCGTACCCGAGCGGACACACGGTCAGAGCTGCTGCCCTCGTCACTGTGGTGGTGTGGCTCATTGCGCCACTCAGGTGGCGGCTTCCCGTGGCCCTGATCGGCGGGGTGAGCGCGGGCTTGGTCATGGGTTACGCCCGGGTCTCCCTCGGTGTGCACTGGCCGACGGACACGCTCGGCGGCACCCTGTTGGGCCTCGGCTGGTTCGCTCTCACGGCCGCTCTGTTATGGCCGCTGACGGTACCGGCCGAGCGCAGACGCTAGAGTCCAGCGATGCTCCCTCGAACGGCATCGTCGCGCGCCTAGATCGTCGCGCGCTCCAGGCGCTCCCGTAGCGCCATCGCCCGGAGGGGCGAGTCACCCGATGCGTCGTGGCGGAAGAACGCGTAGCAGTCGACGCCATCGGCCATGAACGCGTCCAGGCGGTCGGCCCAGGCCACGAATTCATCGATCGTGTAGCTCGTCCGGCGCAGGCGCAGGTAGATGTGATCGGCGGTGCGTCGCAGGGCAGGCGTATCGCTGTCATCCAGGTCGGTGGCGCACAGCGCGGCGCCGTGGGTCGCCAGGAGCGCGAAGACCTCGTCGTCATGCCAGGTCGGATGCTGGAACTCGACCGTCAGCGGCAGGTCGACCGGCCAGACGGCGAGCAGGGCAGTCAGCTTTTCGTCGTCGCGCACGATTTCGCCGGGCACTCGATAGAGCACGCAGCCGAGGCGATCGCCGAAGGCTCGATATGGCCCGGTCAGCCACTCGACAGTCTCGCTCGCTGCGGATCCGAAGGCGCGCAAACTGCCGCCGCGCTGAGCCTTGACCACGAAGCGGAATTCAGCGGGAGTGGCGGCCAGCCATGCCGCGACTTTTTCCGGCCGGGGCTGCTGATAGAAGGTGTTGTTCAGCTCGACCGCCGGTAGTCGGGCCGAATACTCGCGCAGCAACCCTTCGGCACGGGTGCCGGCCGGATAGAAGAGCGGCGACCAGTCGGGGTAGGCGAACCCGCTCGTGCCGACAAACAGCCGCCCGCGGCTCATTGCCCGCGCGTCATTGCCAGCGGAAGAAGCGCGCCGAGAGCAGGGAACAGACCACCACCCAGGCCCCCAGCACGAGCGCATCGATTGGCAGGGGCGCGTAGGCGGCGCCGCCGACCATCGTCTGGCGCAGGGCATCACCGAGATAGGTCAGCGGCATGATCGCGGCCACGGGCTGGAGCCACTCGGGCATGAAGTCGATCGGAAAGAAGATGCCCGACAGGAACATCAGCGGGAACTGGACCACGCTCGTCAGGGCGTTCGCCGATTCCTCTGTCCGGGCGTATGAGGCGATCAGATAGCCGATCGCCAGGAAGGTGACCGCTCCGAGCACGATGAAGCCGGCCACCACGACGAGGTTGCCGACGACAGTGACCCCGAATGCCACGACGCCGATGCCGACGATGAGCACCGTTTGCAATATCGCGATCGCCAGGCGCATCAGCACGTTGCTGGTCACGAGCGTAGCGCGTGACAGGGGAGTGGCGTTCAAACGCTTGAGGATTCCCTTCTCGCGTTGGGCGACGAGTGGTATGGCGGCGAACACGCCCAACTGCATCAGTGCCATGCCCAGGATGCTCGGCACGAAGTACGCGGCTGCGCTGATGTCCTGAGTCTGCAGCGCCTGCATCGTCACACCCAGAGCCGGCGGCACCCCGGCCACGACGAGGTTGATGCCGCCGACGACCTGGGAGACGACCTGCGCGACGGTCGTGCTCGCAGTCTGCTGGCTCGGATCCGTGTACAGGACGAGCTGGAAGGGAGGCCCGCTCCGTGCGGGAGTCATCTGTTCGCCGAGGCCCGCCGGCACCACGAGGACCGCGTCGAGGGTCCCTTCGTTCATCTCGTCGAGAGCGGCGGCCTGGTCGGCATCCGTCAGGGCGAGGATCGACACCCCGGCGAAGGCTTCGCGGAGCTGCTGGGAGGCAGGGGACCGGTCCTCGTCGACCCAACCCAGGTTGAACGTCGTGGCTCGGCCGGAGAAGATCGAGCCGAAGAGGACCACGAAGATGATCGGGAAGGCGAAAGTCCAGAACAGCGAGGCGCGGTCGCGGTAGAAGCTCTTGACGTTGGCCACGGTGAGGGGCCAGAGGCCCGCGCTCAGTCGACGCATCGTCAGTCTCTCAGCGCTCGCCCGGTGAGCTCGATGAAGACGTCCTCGAGCGTGGGTCGGCGTACCGCAAGGTCCAGATCCTGCAGGCCGAGCTCATCGCCCAGCTTGAGCAGCGCGCCCACCGTCTGCGGCACCTCCGACGTGTACAGAACCGTCTCATCGCTCTCGTGGGCGACGCGCTTGACACCGGTCAGCCCAGAGAGGCGCTCGTCGGCCAGCCTCTCGTGCGTCGCAAAGCGGACCGTGCGCTCCCTGAAGTGACGCGTGACCAGCTCGTTGACGGTGCCCATCTCCAGGATCTGGCCGTGGTCCATGATCGCCACGCGGTCGCACAGCTGCTCCGCCTCTTCCATGTAGTGCGTCGTCAGCAGGATGGTCCGGCCCTGCTTCCGCAGCCCCTCGATGTGCTCCCAAAGTGATCGACGGCCCTGGGGGTCCAGTCCGGTGGTGGGCTCGTCGAGGAAGATCAGCTCGGGATCATTGACCAGTGCAAGGGCGATCGACAGCCGCTGGCGCTGGCCGCCGGAAAGCTCGCGACTGAGCGCGCTCGCCCGCTCCTCCAGGCCGAGCTCGCCGATCAGCTCCGTGGTCGAGCGACGCTTCGCGTAGAAGCTGCCGAAGAGGTAAATGAGTTCCACGACCGTCAGGTTGGGATAGAGCGCGGCGGTCTGGAGCTGGACGCCGATTCGCTCTTTCAGCTGGTCGGGATGGCGCGTGATGTCGATGCCAAGCACGTTCGCGGTGCCCGAATCCGGCTTGAGAAGGCCCTCGAGCATCTCGATGGTCGTCGTCTTGCCCGCGCCATTCGGCCCGAGCAGGCCGAAGACCTCGCCGGCGGCCATCTCGAAGGTCACGCCGTCCACCGCGCGGACGGGGCCGTAGCTCTTGCGCAGGTCGACCACGCTGACGACCGGAGCGAGCCCGGCCCGCGCGGTGGCGATGGCTGAACGCGGGTGGGTCATGCAGGGTGGGTCATGTCGCGGTGCTCAGGCAGCGACTCGCGCCCGCCCAGACAAGCGCTGGCGGGCACTGAGCAGCAGCGCGGCCAGGAACACGATGGTCTGCACGAGCACTATGGTCGCGCCGCTGGCAACGTCGAACCAGTAGGAGAGATACAGGCCCGCGACCGCCGTGGCAGCGCCGATCGCCATCGCCAGCCAGAGCAGCCGGGTGAAGCGAACCGTGAGCTGCTGTGCTGTGGCGGCAGGGGTGACGAGCATCGCGACGACGAGGATGATGCCCACCGCCTGGAGGCTGACGACGATGGTCACGGCCACCAGGCCGAGGAACAGGTACTCAAGGGCAGGAACGGGAAGGCCGGACGCTGCGGCCCCAAGCGGGTCGAACGTCGAGTAGAGGAGCTCCTTCCAGAGCAGCAGCACGACGATAAGGACTCCGCTACCGAGCACGATCAACCCGACCAGATCACCCGCGCTGATGGCGAGGACGTTGCCGACGAGGAAGCCGAAAAGATCCCCGACGAAGCCCTGGATGGAGCTGTACAGCAGGATTCCGAGGGCGAACGTCCCAGCGAACACGACCCCGATGGCGGTATCGAGGCGGATCCGCGCACGACGGCTGATCCAGCCGATCGACACTGCCGTCAGAAAGGCGGCGATCCCGCCACCAATGGCATACGGCGCGCCGACCATGAACGCGACCACCACACCGGGGAAGGCCGCGTGCGCGATGGCATCGCCGATGAAGGCCAGACCTTTGAGCACGACGTAGGAGCCGACAACCGCGCAGACCACCCCCGCCAGCACCGAGGCGATCAGCGCGCGTTGGAAGAATTGGAACGCGAGCGGTTCCAAGAAGGCGTCCATCAGCCTCGCCGCGCTTCCTCGTGGTAGTGGACTTCGCCGGTCGCGCCCTCGTCATGGTGATGTGCGTCATCGAGCAGCACGGCCTGGCCGCCAAGAACCAGGAGATGGCCACCGTAGGTGCGCGAGAGTACGTCCGGATCGAGAATCATCGAGGCGGGACCGTCGGCGATCACCCTCTTGTTGATGGCGGCCACGCGATGGAAGCGCTGCGCCGCGGCCGCGAGATCGTGCGTCGTGGCGACGACGGTCCTGCCGCGCCGCGACTCCGCGTCCAAGATGTCCATCAGCTCTTCCTGGGTCGTGGCGTCGATGCCGGTGACGGGTTCGTCGAGCAGATAGAGGGCCGGGTCGGCCGCCAGAGCGCGCGCCAGGAATACACGCCGGCGCTGGCCGCCCGACAGCCGCCCGATCTGCGTCTGGCGATGGTCGGCCATGCCCACCTTTTCCAGGGCCTCCTCGACGTGGCGCCTGTCGGCGACGCCCGGTCGACGGAATGGCCCGAGTGCCGGGTAGCGGCCCATCATCACCACGTCGCCGACCGTAACCGGGAAAGCCCAATCGACCGTTTCTGCCTGCGGCACGTAGGCGACCCGGCGTGCCTCGCGCCCCGGTGCGCTGCCAAGCACCTCGACCCGGCCGCTCCACGCTGGCAGGAGCCCGGCCATCACTTTGAGCAACGTGCTCTTGCCGGCGCCGTTCGGGCCGACCACTGCGAGCAGTGACCCGGCCTCCACCGCCAGGTCGATGTGCTCGATTGCGGGCCGCTCCCCGTATCCGGCCGTCACCCCGGACAGCCAAACGTCCGAGTGGGCGCGCGTGTGCGCTGGTCGGCGTTCGTGCTCCGTGGCCAGCCCGGTGGCCACCTCGGTGGCCACCTTTTTGGTCACCGGAGCACGGCCGTGATCTGTTCGACGTCGTAGCGGATCGCCGCGTCGTACGTGTCCTGCGGCGGATCGCCGAGCGTGTCCGTGTAGAGGTCGCTGACCACCGTGGCACCGGTCTCGGCCGCGATCGTCTGTGCGAGTTCGTCGCTGAACTGTGTCTCGGACAGGATCGCTTTCACTTGGCTCTGCCTGATTGCGTTGACCAGGTTGGCCACCTCGACGGCGCTCGGATCCTGTCCGGGTGCCTCCACCACGACGCCCACGACGTCGAGATCGTACGCGGCCGCGAAGTACGGGAACGCGTCATGGAAGGAAACGACTCGGCGCAGCTCAGCGGGGATCGCGCCCATCTGCTCGCGGGCCCACGTGTCGAGCTCGTCCAGGCGGCCGGCAAAGGCATCGGCATTGGCGTCGTACGTCTGCTGGCCCTGTGCATCGATCTCGATCAGCTTGAGCCGGATGCGATCGGCATAGATCTTTGCGTAGGCCGGATTCATCCACAGGTGCGGGTTGTCGTCGATATAGGTGACCTCCTCGAGGTTGGGTGCCAGCTGGAGCACCGGCACGTTCGCCGCCCCGGCCTGTTGCGCGAAGGACAGTAGCCAGTCGTCGAGGCCGAGGCCGTTGAGCACGAGCAGGTCCGCGCCGCTGACTGCGACCGCGTCCGACGGCGCCGGGTCGAAGGTGTGGACCTCGCCGCCCTTGGGGACGAGTGAGTGGACGGTGACACGATCGCCCCCGACCTGCTTCACGAGGTCGGCGAAAACGGTGGTGGTGGTGACGACATTGATGGCGCCGGCGGCGGCGGACGCGGATGGCCGCGGCCCGCCTCCGCACGCGGCGACCAGCGACACGACGACGATCATGAATAGAGCGCGTTTCATCGGGGAACCTCTATGGATTCAGCGGTTGCGCTTGCTTCGCCGACGTGGCGAGGGCACAGGCCGAACAGCTCGAGACGGTGGGTGTCGATCTGATAGCCCGTTCGGCGGGCGATGTCGGTGACGACCGACTGGAGGCCGGAGTCCTCCACCTCGACCGACCCGCCACAGGCACGGCACACGACGTGGTGGTGGTGCTGCTCCGGCGCGCACGCGACGTATGCGTGCTCGCCCGACGGAAGGTCGAGCCGCTCGAGCGCGCCCAGCTCGGTGAACAGGTCGAGCGCACGGAAGACCGACGCGCGTCCAACCTTCAGGTGTCGTTTATCAGCCTGATCAAGCAACTCGGCTGCCGTGAAGTGACCGGATCGGCTGTCGATGAGCTCGACCACGGCACGGCGAGCCCGGGTAACTCGGCGGCCGGTGCGTGCGAGGTCGATACTTAGTGCCATCACCTACAAATGATACTCAGTATCAACTGAGTGAGCAAGGCCCGGGAGCGGAGCCGCGCCTAGAATCGGCAACGAATGGCGACCTACGACCCGACCACCGCCCTGATCGTCGTCGACGTCCAGAACGATTTTGCGGATCCGGGCGGCAGCCTCTACGTCAAGGGCGGTGAGGAGGTTGTTCCCCTGATCAATCGCGAGATCGAGCGAGCGAGGCATGACGGCGCGGGAGTCTTCTACACGCAGGATTGGCACCCGGAGTCGACGCCGCATTTCCAGAAGGACGGTGGTGTCTGGCCCGTTCACTGCGTGATGGACACCTGGGGCGCTGATTTCCATCCCGAGCTGGTCGCCGATGGACCAGTCGTGAGAAAGGGGAGCAACGGCGAAGATGGCTATTCCGGGTTCGCCATGCGCGACCCGGAAAGCGGCGACGCGATTGCCACCACGCTGGCCGAGCTGCTGGGCGCGGCTGGTGTGACACAGGTCGTGATTGCCGGGCTCGCGACCGACTACTGCGTCAAGTCGACCGTCTTGGACGCACGCGCCAAGGGTTATCCGACCACGGTCATCCAGAACGGCATCCGCGCAGTCGACCTCCAGCCAGGCGACGGCGACCATGCGATCGAGGAGATGCTCGCCTCAGGCGCCCTGCTCGAGTCGCGGGCGGTCGTACGGACCGCGTCTGCCGAAGGCGGCGGCTAGACTCTCGACGGTGGAGCGACCAGCCGACGACCGTCCCTACTCGCCGGGCCTCGAAAAGGTCCTGGCGGGCGAAACATCCATCGCGCTGGTCGATGGGGCAAATGGGCGGCTGCTGTATCGCGGCTATCCCATCGTCGATCTCGTCCGCAACGGCACGTACGCCCAGATCGCCGAGCTCCTCTGGACCGGGGAATGGCCCGAGCGAGCCCATCTCCCAACGGCCCCGCTCCCCGAGGCGGTCCTGACGTCGCTGCGCGCCCTGCCGGCGAAGGCCCACCCGATGGACGCTCTGCGCACTGCCATCTCGGCCTGGGGCGCGGTCAATCGTCCGGCGTGGCCACCGACGGTTGAGCAGGCGCGGGCACTGACGGCGCTGGCTCCTTCGGCGCTAGCGGCATTCGGCCGCCTTCGCCAGGGCAAGGAGCCTGTCGATCCTGATCCCGAGCTCGAGCTCGCTGCCGGCTTCCTTTACCAGCTGACCGGCGAGACGCCCGATCCGGCCGCCGCCCGAGCACTCGACGCTTACTTCATCACCGGCGCCGAGCACGGCTTCAACGCCTCGACATTCACCGCCCGCGTGATCACGTCGACGCAGTCGGACATCGCCAGCGCGGTGGTCGGCGCGATCGGCGCGCTCAAGGGCCCGCTGCATGGTGGCGCGCCATCGGAGGTCGTCAGTCAGCTCCACCAGATCGGTTCGGTCGAGCATGCCGAGAAGTGGATAGATGACGCACTCAACCGTGGTGAGAGGCTGATGGGCTTCGGCCACCGCGTCTACCGCGCCTACGACCCGCGCGCCGCAGCGCTCCGAACCGTCGCCGAGGGGATGGGCAGGATGGCCGAGTGGCTCAAGCTCGCCGTCGCCGTCGAGGACATTGCGCTCCGCAAGCTCGAGGAGCGGCACCCGGAGCGGGCGCTCAAGACGAATGTCGAGTACTACGCCGCGGCGGTGCTCCAGGGGGTTGGCCTGCCACCGGACCTGTTCCCGGCCACGTTTGCATTGGCGCGTCACGCCGGCTGGACGGCGCACGTCCTTGAGCAAGCGTCGGCCAACCGTCTCATCCGACCCGACGTGCGTTATGTAGGCCCGGCCGAACGGTCGCTGCCAGGAGTTGCCGCCGTCCGCTGAGACGCCGCGGCCGGCCTTTGGAGGGCTAAATGCGACTTCGAACAGGGATCTCCCTGGCTCTCGCCGTGATGGTGAGTCCAACCGGACTTGCGGCGCCGGCCATGGCCGCGACGGACCTTCTGCCGGATATGAAGATGGCGCCGCTCTACAGCCCGCAGGTCTCGACGACCGCGAACGGTCGCAAGAAGCTTCGCTTCGGCACGATCGGCTTCAACGTCGGCGACGGTCCCCTCGAGGTCCGGGCACGCAACCGCGACAACGGCCAGCTGCTCAACGTCGCCCAGTGGATCTACCGGTCCAACGGCACCAGTTACAGCGTGGCCCAGCCCCAGGCGCAGGTCTTTTACAAGCGCGACGGCCATGACCACTGGCATGTCGAACGCTTCATGGTCGCCCGCCTGTCAGCCCTCCCCGGGACGGCTGCGACGGCGCGCCGGATCAAGAAGATCGGCTATTGCCTGGTTGACTCCATGCGGATGCCCGGCCAGCCTCCGCCCAACGCGGCCGAGTTCCCGTTCTACGGTGACTGTGGCTGGTCGCAGAGTCGCCGAATTACGGTGGGCATCTCGGTCGGCTGGGGAGACAACTATCCGCCCGAGTTCACCTTCCAGGCGATCGACGTGACTGGCCTCCCGCAGGGCCAGTATCGCCTTTGCGGCACGGTCAACCCGCAGGGCACCTGGACCGAGAAGAACAACAACGTTGCCAACAACTCGTACTGGCTGGACCTCGACCTGGACGCTGCCAACAACGACCTGACCGTGATCGGGAGTGGTGCGACGCCCTGTAGTTAGTACCGCGCTCGCGATCGCCTTCCTCGTCGCGAGCGCCTGCCAGGCCGTTCCGCCGAGTTCGCCCGCGGCCTCTGAGGCCGAGTCGACGCCCACCACCGGAGCCGTTGCCTCACCTCCGGCCAGCGCCATCGCGACGGCGACGTCTACGGCGCCACCGACTGACCCGCCCGTGACGCCGCCTCCTTCTGAGCCTCCCATCGCAGCCGCGTTCGAGTACGTGCGCTTCAGCGTCGCCGATGTGCCGATCCACTCAGAGTTGGCGGGGGGCGAGCTGATCGAGTGGACGCATCCGGGTCAGCTCGCAACCGTCCTCGACCGCGCCCAGGTCGGTGATGTCGAGTGGAGCCGGATCCAACTGGGCACCAGCCGCACCGCCAACAGGGCGATCTTTGGCTGGGTACCCCGCGTCGCGGATGTCACACAAGGCGGGCACCCTGTGCACATCGATCCGGTCTACGAACCTGCACCCCTGGTTTGTCCGACCGAGACGCCAACGGTCACGAGCGTTGCCGCCATGCTGCCCGCGCAGGCGCTCGAGTGTCATGGCGGGAAAACAGTGAAGTTTTCCCCCGTGCAGGTCCAACTCATGTACGCCCTGAATGGGGAGGGGGAAATCTATTTCACCGGGCAGCCGCCCTGGCTCGCCTTCGACGCCGGTTACTGGGTTTTCGACGCTGTCGGAGGCAGCCTTACGACCTCGATGGGCCTACACGTGGAACCGGCATCCGGTCTCCTTCCGACCGACGAATGGCTCGAGGTCGAGGGTTGGTTCGATCATCCTGCCGCGGCCAGCTGCCAGCGGACGTCCGATCTGGCCTTGTTCTCGATCGCCAACCGCCACGAAGCCATCCTCTGGTGCCGCGAACAATTCGTCTTATCGGCGGCTCGAGTGCTGCCCGAGGCGGAGCGGCCGCCCAGGCCTGCGCCGCCACCGATGCCGGGCCCTCCCCTCTCGCGAACCATCGCCGTCAGGACTCACGAGATAACCGGCCCGCTCGTGCCGCGCTTTTTCGCGTCCGGCGTGTGGACCGGACAGGAGGTCATCGTCTGGGGCGGCGCCGACCCGCCGGGTGACCGGCTGCTTTCCGATGGTGCCGCGTACGATCCGGCAAAGGAAGGATGGCGCGTCATCGCCGATGGGCCACTGACGGAGCGCGATGGGCACCTCGCCGCGTGGACGGGGGGCGAGATGCTCATCTGGGGCGGCCATCGCAGGAACTACATCGAGCCGCCCGACGGCGCCGCGTATGACCCGGCAACTGACCGCTGGCGGGAAATCGCGGACGGACCACTCGAGTGGGTCGGCAACGCCGGCTCCGTCTGGACGGGGACGGAGTGGATCATCGCGGCCACCGACAGGGAGAGCCGAACTCGATTGGCCGCATATGACCCCGCGGCAGACTCGTGGCGAACGCTTCCTTCGATTGATGCGCCGTCGGGCCGCCCCCAAACCAGCCTGACCTGGGCTGGCGACGAACTGATCCTGCGCGATCGAGAGGGAAGCCTCAAGCGGCTGCCAAAGGACGCTCCAGAGTGGATCGCGGTCTCGATACCCGGCGATTTCCGCTTCACGTCCGCCATCGAGTGGACGGGCGAGCATATCGTCGGCGTCGCCTGGCAACATGTCGACCACTCACTTCGGCAGTTCCTCATTGGATGGGATCCTGCCTCGGACACGTGGCTCTCGCTGCCCCAGCCTCCGCGCTACCTCGCGGACAGGCTTGTTTGGGCGGATGGCCGCGCGATATTCGTGGGATCGGACCTCGCGTACGACATCGCCTCATGGGCCTGGTGGGAGATGCCGACGCCGGACCAGGTTGAGCAATACGGCGACATCGTCCGTTGGGCCGGCGACCGGCTGTTCATCTGGGGTGGAGGTCTGGGCCACGGTTCGGTGCCCAGCGACGGCGGGTCCGTCTCGATCCCCGACTGGTGATCTCGAGGGGCTACGCGCCGGCGGGCACCGAGCCGCCGGTCGCGGCCACGAACTGCTCTTCGTAGAGCCGCCGGTACAGACCGCCCAGCGCCAGTAGCTCGTCGTGGCGGCCACGCTCGACGATCCGGCCGCGATCAAAGACGAGGATCTGGTCGGCGCGCAGGATCGTCGACAGTCGGTGGGCGATGGCGATCGTGGTTCGGCCCAGCATCGCCCGCTCGATGGCCGCCTGGATCAGCCTTTCCGACACCGTATCGAGGGCT
>Ga0183260_10000352_pt1 | contig 38270 bp, 34 predicted proteins | sample AntDrymUQ4972206_2_FD_129768 | JGI IMG/M metagenome (GOLD analysis project Ga0183260, IMG submission 129768) | Polar desert sand microbial communities from Dry Valleys, Antarctica - metaG UQ497 (22.06) (version 2) (version 2) | ecosystem: Environmental > Terrestrial > Soil > Desert | place... | reverse complement strand
CGGACCCATCGCCTTCGCGTGCACCACCATCGCGGGGTCCATCCCCATCTTGGCCGCCAGTTGTGCAGCCGCGCCCTCCGCGATCTTACTGTGGGGCATCGGCAAGGTGAACGACAGCTGCACCATCCCATCGCCGGTGGTGTCGCCGTACGGACGCAGAATCGCTGGATCCCCGCTCATGTGTCCCCGCTCATGTCGTCGCCTCCAACAGCTCGCTGGCCGGGTTGTAGTAGCCATCGGCCTTGCGGGCGACCCCGTCAAGACCGCGGCCCCCGTCGGCGGGTCGCTTCATCAGGCCGAAGGTGCCGTCGGCGATGGCGTCCAGCAGGCCCCGATCGTGGTCGATGATCTGCTGGAGCAACTCGATGCCTTCGGACAGGACCTGGTTCGCTCGGGTGGCAATGAAGCCGTCGGGGGTCGGGCGGAAATCCTCGTGCAGGTTGCCGCAGGCGTTCATGACGTAGCGCACGTTCTGCAGTGCGAGATCCCGGTCCGAGAGCCAGGGGGTAACGACGGCCTCGGTCATCATGCCCACGAGCAGGATCCCCTGCCCGGTCATCGCGCCGACGAGGTTGAAGAACCCGTCCAGCAAGTACCCCCGGAACACATCGCCGGTCATGTGCCGGGTCGGCGGCATCCACTTCAGCGGCGCGTGCGGGAAGAGCTGGCGGGCCAGCAAAGCGTGCGCCAACTCGAGCCGGAAGCTGTCCGGCACGTCGGGATTGATTTCGAACGCGTGACCCAGGCCGAGCTGCCAGTCGGCGAGCCCGGCCTCCTTGGCGAAGTACTCGTTGAGCAGCTGGCTGACGGTCACCGTGTGGGCGGCCTCGACCGCGTCGGCGGTGGTGAGGTAGTTGTCCTCACCGGTGTTGATGATGATGCCGGCGCGGGCGTGCACCTGGCGGCTGAAGCGCTGGTCGACGAACGTGCGCACCGGGTTGATGTCGCGGAACAAGATTCCGTACATCGAGTCGTTGAGCATCATGTCGAGCCGTTCGAGACCGGCGAGCGAGGCGATCTCGGGCATGCAGAGCCCGGAGGCGTAGTTGGTCAACCGCACGTACCGGCCGAGCTCCGCGCTGGTCTCGTCCAGTGCAGCCCGCATCAACCGGAAGTTCTCCTGTGTCGCGTACGTCCCGGCGAAGCCCTCCCGGGTGGCGCCCTCCGGCACGTAGTCGAGCAGCGATTGCCCGGTCGAGCGGATCACCGCGATCACGTCGGCACCTTCGCGGGCAGCCGCCTGGGCCTGCGGCATGTCTTCGTAGATGTCGCCGGTGGCGACGATGAGATAGATCCACGGGGTGCGGGGTGCGTCCCCCCAGCGCCGGATCAACCGCTCGCGCTCACGGCGGCGAGCGTCGATGCGACGGACCCCGGCCCCGACCGCCTTGCGTGCCGCCGACCGCACGCGCGTCGTCTCCCGGCCGCTCGGTATTCGGAAGCGAACCGAACCGACTGCGGCCTTCCGCGCCAGCTCCTCCAGATCGGCCGCGTCGCCGCGGGTGAGGGAGTCCCAGACCGGCAGCGCAACCCCGTCCTCGATGCCGGTGTCGGCGCGGACTGCGTCGACGAGGTGATTGACCCACGGGGTGCCGTCGGGGTCGGCGCCACCGAGCCCGGCGAGCCGCAGAGTCGCCCGCTCGACGCTGACCGTGGTGTGCTGTTGCGCGAGCCGGACTATCGGCCGCCCCGCCTGGCGGGCCAGGGAGCGGGCTTTGCGAACGGTGACCGCATCGAGTGGCAGCGCGGCACTCGGCTGCGCGGGCCGCGGGCGGCTTCGGGCGGGGCTCACGGATGTGCTCCTTGGTCGGAATAGATCGTCACTCCGTCGACGACGGTCGCCAGGCAGCTCGGCAACGGCACTTCGGGACGCAGGTCCGGTACGTCGGTGTGTTCCTGGTCCGGGCTGAACCGCCACACCGCGTAGCTTGCAGGCAAGCCGGCCGCCAGCCAACCGGCATCGTCGCGCTTGCCAGCCCGCCATCCGCCGCGAGTGTGCGCGCTGATCGCGGCGCGGACATCGATGCGCTGTGACGGGCTGTGATGCCAGACAGCGGCCCGGACCCCCGCCCACGGATCCATGGGCGTCACCGGGCTGTCGGCCCCGAACGCGAGGGTGACTCCAGCGCGACTCATGGCAGCGAGGGGGTTCATCGCCGATGACCGCTCCACGCCCAGCCGGCGGGCATACAGTCCGTCGGAGCCACCCCACGTGGCGTCGAACGCCGGCTGGACGCTGGCGACAACGCCGAGGTCGGCCAGCACCGAAAGCTCGTCGGACCCGATCATCTCCACGTGCTCCAGTCGGTGCCGCGCAGCGGTCACCGCCGCAGGTCCCAGCTGTTCTGCGGCGGCTCGCAACCCGCTCAGCACGGTCGCCACCGCCCGGTCCCCGATGACATGGAAGCCAGCTTGCAACCCGCGCCGGGTGCAGCCGATCAGGTGGTCGCGGATCCGCACCGCGTCCAGGTAGAGGTGGCCGCTGGTGAGCGCGTCGGTGTAGGGCTGCTCGAGCGCTGCCGTCCGGGAGCCGAGAGCTCCGTCCACGCAGAGGTCCCCGGCCAGTCCGAGGCACCCGTACGCGGCGGCCAGGTCGTAGCCGCCCAGCTCACCCCAGTAGCGGAAAACCTGGGGGACGGGCTCCGCACGGCTGATCTCGTCGATGCGGGCAAAGTCGGCGGGTTGTGACAGGTGAGGGGCGCCCAGCTCGTGGACCAGCCCGATGCCTGCGGTCGCGGCTGCCCGTAGGCCGTGCCGGATTGCCGCCTGTCGCATCGCCGACGTCACCAGCGCGTCGGCCGCGGCGCGGGCGGCATGGTGGGCGTCCCGCTCGACCCGACCGCGGCCGGCCCACCCCTGCTGCGTGGTCAGCTGGGGTGCTCGGTCGAGCAGGGCGGTGGAGACGATGGCGGAGTGCACGTCGATCCGCGCCAGGTAGGCGGGTCGGTCGTGGACGGCACGGTCGACGTCCGCGCCGGTGAACGGTTCAGGCGGCGACCACTGCGTCTCGTCCCAGCCGTACCCGAGGACCACCGGATCGCTCGATCGGGTGGCGTGCCCGGCGATCCGGTCGAGCGCCTCTTCTCGGGAGGCTGCGCCGCGCAGGTCGACCCCGCGTGCCGCCAACCCCGTCTGGGCAAGGTGAACGTGGGCGTCGACGAAGGCGGGCGTCACGAGCGAACCGCACAGGTCGACGACAGCGTCGGCATTGTCGACGAAGTGATCGGCGCCGGCCTCGTCACCGACCCAGGTCACGGTGTCGTCGTCGACCGCCATAGCCGTGGACCTGGCGACCTTCGGCGTATGGATGGTCCCCTTGCGCAATAGCAGTCTCATCACGTGCCCAGGCGCGACTCGAACAGCCGACGCACGCCAGCGTTGTCGCGCAGCACTTGCAGAGCGTAGTCGGCGTGGCCGGGGACGTATCCATTACCGACGAGCATGGTGACGTCGGCGGCCAGCCCCTCAGCGCCGAGTGCCGCGGCGCTGAACGACGTCGCCATCGAGAAGAAGATGACGGTTCCGCCATCAGCGGTCGATAGCAACGCGCCACCTTCGCAGCCGGGTACATCGACGCAGACGACCGTGACGTCGGCCGGGCCCCCACCCGAGGTGACGGCGGCGGACAGGGCCACCGGGTCCCGCGCGTCGGCCAGCACGACCGCGTCGGCAAGGCCAGCTGCGTGCAGCGAGTCGGCTTCACCAGGCAGCGGAACGACTCCGATCCGCCGTCCCGCTCCGGCCTGCGCAGCCGCAGCCAGCGACATCGACCCGCTCTTGCCAGCAGCACCGATCACGCACACCGTGGGTGCACCCCCGCGCGCGCAGTGCTGTCGTACGACTCGGGCGGTCAGTGCTGGTGCGCCGCACACGTCCATGACCGCTAGGGCCAACTCGGGCGACAGGTCCGGAGGGAGGCGCGCGGCGATGCTGCGGCCGAACAAGATGGCGTACCCGTCGCACGGCACTTGCTCGCTGGTGCCGTCCCAGCGGACCAGATCATCCTCGACGACCAGCGGTGTCAATGTGAGCGAGACAAGGGTGGCGACCGGGTCTCCGGCGTTGAGTCCGAGCGGTGACTGCGGTCCGACCTCATCGACGACCCCGACCAGCATGCCGCCCGAGCCGGTGACCGGATTGTGCATCTTGCCGCGGGATGTCACGATGTCCAGCACTCTCGACCGCACCGCCGCACCGTCCCCAGAGCAGGCTTCGTAGAGCTGGCGAAAGCTGGCGGCGTCGAGGTTCAACCGCTGCACGCGGAGGCGTACCTCGTCCGGCCACAGGGATGGCCGCGTATCGAGCACCTCGGCCGCTTGGGGCAGTACCCCGAGCGGCCGGACCACTCGGTGCAGCCCGACCGGGGACGAGTCGGGCCGCGGGTCCTCGCTCACCCAAGTCCCTTTCGTGGCGGAGGGCTCAATCTGCAGGAAGATTCGTCGTGAATCATTGGACTCGCGACAAAGTCTTTCGTACTCTGGCATGTGGACGACGTATCGTCCACTTTACTCGATCCGCTTTGAGGACGGCCCGTGAGCACAGATGTGACCAGTGGCACGACCAGTGCCAGCACTGGGACCCAGCTCAGCCAGCCGTACGCGTACTCCCAGAGGGAGCTCGTGGAGCCCGACTGGACCCGCTTCGCCGGCTGGCGCGAGGTCGGTGTGGCGGAATGGGAGTCGGCTCAGTGGCAGCGCGCCCACTGTGTCAAGAACGTCCGCCAGCTGCGGGAGCTGTTGGGTGCGGGTGTCGACGAGCGCTTCTACGCTGACCTCGAGCGGGACCAGGCCGAGCGGGCGACGATGTCGATGCTGTTGCCGCCGCAGATGCTGAACACGATCGTGTCGCATCTGGCGCCTCATGAGCCGGGCTTTACCGAGGCGCTGTACGCCGACCCGGTGCGCCGCTACATGATGCCGGTGTTCTCCGATCGGCGTACCGACTGGCCGAGCCACCCGCACGCCACCCGTGACTCGCTGCACGAGCACGACATGTGGGTGGCCGAAGGTCTCACGCACCGCTATCCGACCAAGGTGCTGGCGGAGATCCTGCCCACATGCCCGCAGTACTGCGGTCACTGCACCCGGATGGACCTGGTGGGCAACTCCACGCCGGTCATCGACAAGCTCAAGTTCACCCTGAAGCCGGTCGACCGTCTGGGCGCGATGATGGACTACCTGAGCAAAACGCCGAGCGTGCGCGACGTGGTGGTCTCCGGCGGCGATGTGGCGAACATGCCATGGGCGCGGCTGGAGGACTTTCTCACCCGGCTGCTGGCGATCGACAACCTCCGCGACATCCGCCTGGCCACCAAGGCGCTGATGGGACTGCCGCAGCACTGGCTCCAAGACGAGGTCCGCTCCGGGATGGAGCGGGTGGCGAAGTTGGCGCATGCCCGCGGGGCGCAGGTTGCCATCCACACCCACGTCAACCACGCCAACTCGGTCACGCCGCTGGTGGCCAAGGCCACCCGGGCCATGCTCGACACCGGGATCCGCGACGTGCGCAACCAGGGTGTCCTGCTCGACGGGGTCAACACCCATCCGCACGACCTGCTCGACCTGTGCTTCGCGTTGCTGGATGGCGCGCAGATCATGCCCTACTACTTCTACATGTGCGACATGATCCCGTTCAGCGAGCACTGGCGAGTCGACGTGGGTACGGCTCAGGAGTTGCAGCACGCGATCATGGGCTACCTTCCCGGTTTCGCGACGCCGCGCATCGTGTGCGACGTGCCGTTCGTCGGCAAGCGCTGGGTTCATCAGCTTGCCGACTACGACCGGGAGCGTGGCATCTCGTACTGGACGAAGAACTACCGCACCTCGATCGAGTCGAGCGACCCGGAGGCACTGACCCGGACGTACGAGTACTACGACCCGATCCACACGCTCCCCCCTGCGGGCCAGGCCTGGTGGCGCGAGCACGCTGGCGTGGATGTTGTCGCCGCCCAGGTCGCGGCCCAGGCAGCGGCCCAGTCCAGCCGAGAAGCCGCCGAAGCCCAAAAGGCCGCCCTCTCCCTCCCCTAACCGCCGATCCGCCCCAGCCACATCCTCCATGATTCCCGGATCAGCGCGAATCTCCCGACGCGTCAACGGCTCAGACCGCTGAGATGCCGGGAGAATCCGGTGAGACTTGGTGTCAGAGGGCCGGGGGGCGGTTCTCGTACGGAGTGGAGAGCACGATGGTGGTGCGCGTCGTGACGTTGGCCGCCGAGCGAATCCGGGCGAGTAGCTCTTCGAGCGCGGCCGGATCGGCCACCCTCACCTTGAGGAAGTAGCTGGCGTCACCCGCGACCGAGTAACACGACTCGATGTCGGCGAGGTCGCGCAACCGGTCCGGAGAATCGTCGGGCTGGCTGGCGTCGATCGGCCGGATCGAGATGAAAGCGGTCAGCGGCAGACCGACATCGCGATGGCGTACGACGGCGGAGTACCCGGTGATCGTGCCCCGCTGCTCGAGCCGCTTGACTCGCTGATGCACCGCGGATGTGGACAGGCCGGTGGCCTTGCTCAAGTCGGTGAACGACAGCCGCCCGTCCGAGGCCAGCAGGCGCAGGATCTGGCGGTCGATGTCCTCCATGTCAGCCCCCCGCGTCGAGCACGGCCAGCTGTCGGGAGGTGCGGTTCAGCCGCTCGATCCCGTCGGTGGTGCACACCACGATGTCCTCGATCCGTGCACCATGTCGGCCTTCGAGGTAGATCCCGGGCTCGATCGAGAACACCATCCCGACTTCCAGCTCGAGCTCGTTGCCGGCGACGATGTACGGCTCCTCGTGCGTCTCCAGTCCAATGCCGTGACCCGTCCGGTGCAGGAACTCCTCCCCGTAGCCCGCGGCGGTGATGATGTCGCGACCAACTCTGTCCACCGACTCAGCACTCACCCCGGAGCGGGCGTACGCACACTGCGCCTGCTGCGCCTCCAACAAGACCGAGTAGTAGTCGCGGAACGCCTTGGGCGGTGTGTCGCCGGCGACGTATGTGCGGGTCGAGTCCGAGCAGTATCCGTCGGGCATGGTGCCGCCGATGTCGACGACGACTGGGTCCCCTGCCTCGACGACCCGGTCGGAAAGATCGTGGTGTGGGGACGAGCCGTTCGGGCCGGAGGCGACGATGACGAAGTCCACCCGTGCATGCCCTGCGTCGATGATTGCGTCAGCGATGTCTCTGCCCACCTCGCGCTCACTACGTCCGGGCCGCAACCACTCCCCCATGCGATCGTGTACCGCGTCGATAGCCACACCTGCGGCTCGTAACGCAGACACCTCAGCCGACGTCTTGCGCATCCGCAGCTCACGCAGCACCGTGCCCGCAAGCACCTGGCGAGCCTTCGGCACCGCCGCGGCGAGAGCGAGCACCTTCTCTGCCCACATATGGTTGTCGACCGCCACTGTGGTCGTGCTCGCGGGCAACAGCGAGGCGGTGAGGGCATACGGGTCGTCGGTCTCGCCCCAGGCGAGAACGTCGAGGTCGAGCGCCCCGACCGGTGACGCCAACGCGGCGGGCTTCTCCAACGCCGGGACGACGAGCACCGGGTCGCCATCGGCGGGCAACATGAGGCATGTCAGGCGCTCCAGCGGGAGTGCCTCGTAGCCGGTGAGATAGCGCAGATCGGCGCCGGGGGTCACGATCAGGGCGTCGATCCCGGCGTCCCGCGTGGCCCGCTGCGCACGGTCCAGCCGGTCACGGGCATCGGTAGTCACCATGTCAGCCTACGACGGCAGATCCTGCCGACGCGCGCACTTCAGCTGCCGGATGGTCGACCCTCGCCAAGGGCAAGCACCGCGTCGACCACCGGTCCGACGCGCCGGGCATGTGTGACCAGGCTCCCCATCAACCGGTTGCGGGCCGCAAAGAATCCGGTAGGACCGAGTCGATACAACAACGCCCGGATCAGCAATTGTTTCCAGTCTTCGGCGCTGGCCCACGCGTCGAGCAAGGAGAGCGATGCCCCTCGAAAGGTCACCGCGTCGGTGACTGCGACCGCATTCGCCGTGGCAACCGGTCTGAAGTACGGCGGCCAATCAATCACCGCAGGCGGTAGCCGATCTGACAGCAGAACGTTGGGCAAGATGTCACCATGGATCACCTGCTCGGGACTTGACACCGGCGCCAAATGACGTCGCAGCCGAGCGATTACCTCCAGCGTCTCTGCATCACCTTCCGGCTCAGCCCCCTCCCATGCCAACCGGTCGCCGAAGGCCCATGGGTCGTCGCGTATGTCCATGAAGGCTGGCCTTGGCAGGTGTCTGAGATGACGGTGAAAGGCGTCGCTGGCGGCCTTGACCTCTGCCATCTCGCGCGGCGGTTCGGCGTTTCGACCGGCTAGAAGGACGTGTGCGCCCCATCGGTCTATGGACCAGGCGGTGCATGTCTCGTCCACGCCTCGTGGCGCGACCGGCTCTGGAACACGTACTTCGTCATGAGCAGTCCAGGCGGCATAAACGTCACACACCCATGTGTGCTCGGGTGTGAACCCAACCGGCTTCAGCACAAGCCGGCCGTCAGTCCAGGCGTAGCCCTCCCCTCCGGGAAGTCGACGCACATCGGATTCGCGTACGTCGAATGCGCGAACTGCCTCTGGAGTCGGGCCGCGCATACGCCACTCGAACTCAGCTAGCGGCAGCAGCCGTGCTGTGCCGATGTGGGCGCTGCTGACGCTCCTTCGCCCGGCCATCACCGGTGACACTACTGCTAGACACCGGACTGACCTCCTACGCTTGCCTTCGTGGGCGCTCGATCTCGCCAAAGGTGCCTGCTGCTCGACACGGCGTCGATGTACTTCCGGGCGTACTACGGCGTGCCGGACAGCATCCGCGCCCCGGACGGCACGCCCGTCAACGCCGTACGGGGGCTTCTCGACTTCATCGCCCGCCTGGTGGGCGACTACTCCCCCGGTGCCATGTGCGCGTGTTGGGACGACGACTGGCGACCTCAGTGGCGAGTAGATCTCATCCCGTCGTACAAGGCGCACCGCGTGGTCGAGGAGGTCACTGGGGCTCCGGATCGCGAGATCACGCCCGACCCGCTCGAGGCGCAGGTACCGCTCATCCGCGAGGCGCTGGCGCTGCTCGGCATCGCTGTCGTGGGCGCCGAGGGGTACGAGGCGGACGACGTCATCGGCACCCTGGCTGCTCGGTGGAATGGACCGGTCGACGTCGTCACCGGCGACCGCGACCTCTTCCAGGTCATCGACGACGACCGGGAAGTGCGTGTCCTCTACATCGCGCGCGGCGTTGGTCGGCACGAGCGCCTGGACGCCCGGACGGTGGTGTCGCGTTACCGCGTTCTGCCGTCGCAATATCCAGACTTCGCGGTCATGCGTGGCGATGCCTCCGACGGCCTGCCCGGGGTCGCCGGCATCGGCGAGAAGACTGCCGCAGATCTGCTCGCCACGCACGGTGACCTGGATGCCATCATCGCCGCCGCCCAGGACCCGGATGGCCCCATGACCGGTGCCCTGCGTTCGCGCATCCGCGCCGCGGCCGACTACCTCGCGGTGGCGCCAGCGGTGGTTCGCGTCGCAACCGACCTCGACCTGGGTACACCGGACCTCGAGCTGCAGCCCCTCGCGGACCAGCAGCGCGAAGCCTTTGCGGCGTTCGCCGAGCAGTGGGGCCTCGGCGGGAGCGCCACCCGGGTGCTCGCCGCGCTCGACGCCCTCAACGCCCTCGACAAGTGAGTTGTCACCTCCAGAGCCGGTCATGACCGGATGTCGCGGTGACAAGTCAGCGGGCTCAGGTGGAGACGGAGGTGTACGCGACGACGCCGCGGCGTAGGGCGGTATTGGCCGCCCGAGCGGTGGTACGGACGCGGCCGGAGCCGGCGGCATCGGCGACCTGGTCGATGACGTCGAGCAGCTGCTTGATGCCGCGCACGAAGTCACCGGCGGCGATCTCGGCCTCACCCAGGACGGTGTCCAAGCTGGCCCCACTCGCCCATTGGTACGCCGGCCAGGCAAAGCCGAAGTCCGGTCGCCGCAGGAACGAGACCCGGTGATTTCGTTCGATGCTCTCCAGCTCTGCCCAGATGTCGGTCATCGAGACCACGACGTCGCCCACGGCGCCGCGAGGCAGCCGCGGGACGGGAGCCTCCTCGGCACTGCGGGTCTCGTACACCAGCCCGGACAGGCAAGCAGCGAGCTCCGGGGGGGCCAGCTCGTCCCACACGCCGCGACGCAAGCACTCCGCGGCGACGAGGTCTAGCTCGTTGTAGAGCCGGGTGAGCCGCAGCCCGTCAGCGGTGACTTGGTCCGAGTCGAGATAACCCAAGGTGTCGAGCACGTCGCAGACCCGGTCGAACTGCCGGGCGATGCTGTTGGTGCGCTGGTCGATGCGGCGCCGCATCGCTTGCACCTCTCGTTCGAGCTTCACGTAGCGATCCGCCCATCGGGCATGGTCGTCGCGGTCGGGGCAGTCCTGACAGGGATGTGCCCGGATCGCCGCGCGCAGCCTGGCTACCTCACCGTCCTCGAGCGGCGGGTCCCCCGCCCGGGCCGGCCGGCTCGGCCGCGGTGGTTGGAGGGTGGCTGCCTTGCGCCGCAGTGACGATGCCAGATCACGCCGAGCTTGGGGACTGCGGGCGCTGAACGACTTGGGCACCCGCAGCCGCCCCAATGACGCCACCGGACTGGGAAAGTCGACGAGGGAGAGCCGGCGGGCTTGTCGCTCCAAGGTGAGTACCAGCGGCCGCGGCCCGTCCCGGTCGCTGCGCATGCCCGGATCGATCACCAGCGCCACCCCGGCCCATCTTCCTGCAGGCACCGAGATCACGTCACCAGGTCGCAGCGCCTCCAGCGACTCGACGACCTCGTCTCGCCGGCTCGACCGGCGACGACGAGTTTGCTGAGCTTCTCGTTCGGACAGCTGCCCACGAAGCCGCGCGTACTCCGAAGTTTCACCGCGATCACAGCTCATCGCCTCGCCGTAGCCAGCGAGCGCGTTCTCGCTGCGGTGAAGTTCGCGCGCCAGTCCGACAACCGCTCGGTCGGCCTGGAACTGGGCGAACGATGACTCCAACAGCGTGCGCGAGCGAGCCCGGCCATCGGTGCGGACGAGATTGACGGCCATGTTGTACGAGGGAGCGAACGACGACCGCAACGGGTAGGTCCGCGTCGATGCCAAGCCGGCCACCTGGCGCGGGTCCAACCCGGGCTGCCACAACACGACGCCATGGCCTTCGACGTCGATGCCGCGGCGACCGGCTCGGCCGGTCAGCTGGGTGTACTCCCCCGGCGTGACATCGGCATGGGTCTCGCCGTTCCACTTGTTCAGCCGCTCGAGCACCACCGAGCGGGCGGGCATGTTGATGCCCAGCGCCAGCGTCTCGGTCGCAAACACGACCCGGATCAACCCGCGACTGAAGAGGATCTCCACGCACTCCTTGAACGTGGGCAGCAGGCCGGCGTGATGGCTGGCGATGCCACGCGCCAACGACTCGGAAAAGTCGTAGTAGCCGAGGACATGCAAGTCAGCGTCCGGGATGCCGGCGCAGTACTCGTCGACGAACGCCCGGATCGCTTGCTCCTCATCGGGTGTCGTGAGGCGCACGGAAACCGCGAGGCATTGGCTCACCGCGGCATCGCACCCGGCCCGGCTGAAGATGAAGACGATCGCTGGCAGCAGACCGGCGCGTTCGAGCCGCTCGACGACGTCGACCCGGTTGGGCGTGTAGTGCCGGCTGCGATGACGGGACGCACCGTACGACTGGCCGCGCCGACCACCACCGCGATTGCCACCGCGACTGCCACCGCGGTCACCACCGCGAAGGCGGGCGCTGCGCAGGTCCTCCCGAGCGATGCGCTCCAGCTCGGGATTGACCCGCGAGGGTTCGGTACCCGAGCCGTCAACCACGGTGTTGCTGCCATGGGCGAACAGGTCCAGCAGCTGGCGTCCCACGAGAACGTGCTGGTACAGCGGCACCGGCCGACGCTCCTCGACGACGATGACGGTGTCGCCGCGAACCGATCGCAGCCAGTCGCCGAACTCCTCCGCGTTCGACACCGTCGCCGACAACGAGATCAGCGCAACCGAGTCGGGCAGGTGGATGATCACCTCCTCCCACACCGCGCCGCGGAACCGGTCAGCGAGATAGTGAACCTCGTCCATGACGACGTAGCCCAGACTTGTCAGGGTGCCGGATCCGGCGTACAGCATGTTGCGCAGCACCTCGGTGGTCATCACGACCACCGGCGCCTCACCGTTGATCGTGTTGTCACCGGTCAGCAGACCGACCGACTCCACGCCGTGTCGGCGCACCAGGTCGGCGTACTTCTGGTTCGACAACGCCTTGATCGGCGTGGTGTAGAAGCATTTGCGGCGCTGTTCGAGCGCCAGGTGCACGGCGAACTCACCGACGAGCGTCTTGCCGGCACCGGTCGGTGCCGCCACCAACACACCGTGCCCGTCCTCGACAGCGGCGCAGGCACGCTCCTGGAAGTCATCGATCTCGAAGTCGTAGAGCGCCCGGAAGTCGGCGAGGACGGGGTAGCTCTGATCGGCCCGAGACCGGGCGGAACGCCCCGCCGCTGAGCTCATGCGCGTCAGCGTACGGGGGTCAGTCCCCGGTCGCGTTGCCACCAGGCTCGCCGGGAGCGAAGACCCGCATCGCCGACGGCACCGAGGAGACGGTGATCGGCAGCGGACCGAGCCGTTCACCGTCTCCAAAGGCCACGATGCCCGGCGCGGCCACCGAGACGCTGTGCACCCGATGACGTTCGTATGCCGGATGCCGCACATGCGTCCCGGTGAACAGCCGCGGATAGACCCGCACAAGCTCCAGTTTGCTGACCGGCTTGATGATCACGACGTCGAGCAGGCCGTCGTCGATGACTGCCCCCTCGCAGATTCGCAGCCCGCCCCCGTACGACGGGCCATTGCCGATGGCCACGAGCATCGCGTCCAGCTCGTAGGGCGCCCCGTCCAGCTCGAGGGCGTACCGGATGGGTTCGAACACGCGCAGCTCGAGCAAGGTGGCGATGTTGTAACGCATCTGACCTCTCGGCCAGGTCATGCCGTTGGCTCGTTCGCTGACCTTGGAGTCGAACCCGGTTGCGACGACGGTCACGACCCCGGTGCCGGAGACGTCAGCGAGGTCTAGGGCCCTGGTATGACCAGCAACGATGACATCGGCAGCGGCTCGAGCGTCCTTGCGGTCGATCCCGAGCAGACGGGCGACGTCGTTGCCGGTGCCTGCCGGGATGACCCCCAGCGGCGTCTCGGTACCCCTGAGCACTTGCAGCGCAAGGTGCACCAGGCCGTCACCGCCGACGATGACCAGCGCATCGGAGCCGCCCTCGACCGCTTGGCCGGCGAGCGCAGCCGCCTCATCGCTGTCACGGCCCTGCAACCGGCGTACGGTCAGACCGGCCTGTTCGAGGTACGTCACCGCCTGCTCGGCCACCCGGAAGCCACGACCTCCGCCCGCCGTGGGATTGACCAGGACCGCGATTCGACGCATCACCAACAGGGAGCGTAGGCCCCCTCAGGTCACAGCGGAATGGTGACTCGCACCCGGCTCGGGTCGACCGCGACCGCCATTGCGAAGCGGCGCAACGCTTCGCAGGCGATGTCGGCGTCCAGTGTGGACACCGGGACAGCGAGCCCCAGACACCGGCCGCTGTCGAGGACGAGGACCTGGCCGAGGTGCCAGGACAGGTGGCTCTCGCGACGCAGCAGCTCCGAGACAACCGGTGCGGGGTACGCGACGTCGGCGCAGACAATGTGCAGGGAGAGTTCGTGTCCCTCTCCCCCGCTCAGGGTGCCGTGGACCTGAGGATCCGACAACGGACCGCCGAGGCACCACGTCAGCACCTGTTCGCCGACCCAGTCGGGCAACTCGAACGGGTCACCTCGCTGCCACCGGGCAGGTTCAGTCATCGACGTCGTCCAACCTGCTCGGCCGTTCGTCTGCGGGATCTCGGCGTACGTCCAGTGGTGACACCTGGTCGTCCTCCCACGCCTCGTAGTCACCCTCGCTCCCTGTGCCCCGGCGCCGGTCGATAATCCGGGCGATGACCTCCGCAAGAACGAAAAGCATGGTCATCGGCAACGCCAGGAACAACATGCTGATCGGGTCGGTAGAGGGGGTGGCCACGGCAGCGAAGACGAACGTGCCCACGACGATCCACGGCCGGTACCTGCCGAGTGCGCGTCCCGAGACCGTACCGGCGAGGTTGAGCATGACGACGAACAGCGGGATCTCAAACGCCACCCCGAAGACGAGCAGCATCCGCAGGATGAAGCTCAGGTACTTGTCCACCTCGACCAGGTTGGACACGTCCTGCGGTGTGAAGTCGAGCAGGATGCCGATGCCCTTCGGCAGCACGTAGTAACCGACCAGGACGCCGCCAATGAACAAGGGACCGGCGATCGCGGCGAACAACCGGGACCACCGACGCTCGTTGCCATGCAAGCCGGGAACGATGAACGCCCACAGCTGATAGAGCCAGACCGGGCTGGCAACGACAACACCCGTGACCAGCGAGACCTTCAGCTGCAGGAGGAAGGGCCCGGCAACGTCGGTAATCGTCAGACGTGCATCGAGGTCTCGTTCGGCCGCAAGTCGTTCCACCTGGCCGTTGAAAGGATCGGTGAGCAGGTCGAAGAGCTGGCCGTAGAAGAACGCGGCCGCCACTGCGCCCGCGACAATGGCGAGGACACTCTTGAACAACCGGCCGCGCAGCTCCCGCAGATGCTCGATGAGCGTCATCGAGCCGTCTTCCTTCGCCGGCTTGCGATCCGCCCTTCGACCCGCCGTGCGGCTACGCCTCAGCGACGGAAGGGCCACGCGTCTGTCCGTGCACGATCAGATGGGCCGGCTGTCGGGAGTGGCGGGGTCGTTGGTCTGTCGATTGTCGCTGAGCCCGGTCGTCGCCTCTCGGGTCCCTGGCGGAAGGAGCCGCCCATGCGGGTCCGTGGACTGCTCGTCATCCTCCGTGAGCCCCTTGGTCTCGGACTTGAAGATGCGCAGCGCCCGGCCGGAGCCGCGCGCCAGCTCGGGCAGCTTCTTGGCGCCGAAGAGAAGCACAAGCACGAGGATGATCAAGATGATCTCTGGCGGACCGAGTGAGCCCATGACGTGTCTCCTGACGAGTGTCCCTACGAAGGGTCGTTGTTGCGATCATACGGGGCGGCCGGACCGATCGGTGCATCTTCGTAACCCGCCAACGCGTCCTGGGCCGCTCGCTGGACCTCGCCGGCCATTGCCTCCGGCGCGATCAGACGCGCCGCACCACCGAGGCTCAGCAGCAGCCGGCGTAGCCAGCCGGGATCGGCGATCCGCATCCGGATCCGTAACCTACCGCCGGATCGCTCCTCGCTGCCCTCGATCGGATAGGACTCCGCGATCCAGCGGGCGCCCTCGTCGAGGTCGATCACCGCCTCGATGTGATCAGGACCAGGCCGGAACAGTCCCGCAGAAAGGTCCCGACGCGCCACCTGGTCGTGCGTGTCCACGGCCGCGGTCAGCACCTCCGCGGACGCAATGCGGTCGAGCCGGAACAGGCGTACGTCTTCGGCCCGGTGACACCACGCCTCGAGGTACTGCCGACCCTCGGCGGTGAGCAGCCGCAGCGGATCAACCATGCGGTCGGTCTGCTCGTCTCTCGCTGGTACGAGGTAGGCGAGCTGTAGCCGGCGACCCTTCTCCAGCGCCTCGCGAATCGTGTCGTGCACCTGTGGGTCGGCTCGTTCGATGTGCACCTGCACGGCTGCCGACGCCGCGGCACCGTCGCCGGCGGTCGACTCCAGCTTGGCCAGGGCGCTCTCGATCGTCGGCAGCTCCGTCTGGGTGGCGCTCTCGCGCAGCGTGCGCAGCGCGACAATCAACGACAACGCCTCCGGCACCGTGAGGCGGAACGGACGCGGCAGGAACTCCGCATTGTCGATATGGACGACGCCGTCGGCCTCCAGCGCATCCATGTCGACATCGATCATCTCCCCGGTGACAGCGCCGGGCAGACCGCAGAACCACAACACGTTGAGATCCTTGACCAGTTGGGCGGTGGTGACGCCGAAGTCCTTCGCCACCTGCTCCACCGGCACCCCCTCGCGACTACGCAGGTAAGGGACCAGCGCCAGCATCCGGGGCACCTGGTCGCGCGCGCTCTGCGTCATGCTGCCCCCTGTTCGACGACACCCCGCAGCAGTGACACCACGGCCTCGCGTAGCTCGGGCGGACCGTCGACGACGACCGCGGCACCGAAGCTGGCGATGTCCTCTGCCATTCCCCAGCGCCCCGCGTACGGGACTTCGAGGACATCCCAGCCGTCGTTGCCAGCAGCTACGGCGTTGGCTCGGCGCCGCAGCGCCCACCCACCCCCGGGGCGCACCCGAACGGTCGCGGTTCCCTCCGGAGGGGCCGGGGACAGCTGGATCGCGAGTGCCCGCAGGTCGGTGCCGTCCGGGACCGTGTAGCTACCGGGGGGCCCCGCCGGGCGCACCTCACCGGCCACTCGCGACAACCGGAACATCCGGGTGGCGGTGCGGTCACGGTCGTAGCCGACGAGGTACCAGCGTCCGTGCCAGGACAGCACTCCCCATGGTTCGACCGCACGGGTCTGCCGGGGTTGGCCGGGTCGGGCGTACTCGAAGCGCACCGGTGTGCGCGTCGCGACCGCGTCCCACAGCGGCTCGAAGGACGGCTCGGTGGCGGCGAGCTTGGGCTCCACCAGCGACAAGGCATCCGGCTCGACCGGTATGCCTGCGGCTTTGAGCTTCAACAGCGCCGACGACGTCTGGGCGGCCAGGCGGGCGTGCTGCCAGACGCGAGCCGCCAGGCCGACGACTGCCGCTTCGTCCGGATCGAGCACCAGCTCCGGCAGCTCGAACTCGTCCCGGCGGATCCGGTACCCGAGCTCGTCGTCGAATGCCTTGTCGTGGCTGCCCACCTCGATGCGGATGCCGATCTCCCGCAACTCCTCCTTGTCACGCTCGAACATGCGCTCGAACGCATCGTCGCTCTGGTCGTGGTAGCCCTCGACAACCTGCCGGATCCGGTCCTTGGAGAGGTAGTGGCCGCTCACCAGCAACGCGATCACGAGATTCATGAGTCGTTCGCTCTTGCGATTGGTCACCCCGGCGCCTCTCTCTCGCCGGCGACGTTACACGTCCCAGAAAGCGCGTACTGCAAGCCCTTACGCTTCCCAGCATGATCCGCTGGCGCCAGGGAGTCGTCGTCGCAATTGGGCCTAGTTGGGTCGGTGCCCGGGAGCTCGACGTCGACACTCCCGAGGGCAGGGGCAAGGCATGGGCCTATACCGAGCTCGTCGGATCGCCGGCGCCGGGTGAGCGGGTGCTGCTCAACACGACGGCGTACGACCAGGGACTCGGCACCGGTGGGTATGCACTGGTGGTCGCTGTGCCGGACTCATTGCCGCCGGACCCGGTCGAGGGTCGGCCCGGCCATCTCGTCAAAGCGCGCTACACCCCCCTCCAGACGACGGTGCTCGGCATTGACGAGCAGGATTCACCGGCACATCGGGTACTGGCCGATGCCGACGACCTCGGTGGCATGCCGGTCGTCGGGTGCGATCTTCACTCCGCGGTCCCGGCTGTCGTCGCCGGTGTCCGCGAGCAACGCCCTGATGCCCGCGTCGCCTACCTGATGACCGACGGTGCCGCGCTGCCGCTGGCGTTCTCCCGTACCGTCGCAGGTTTGGTCGCGGCCGGGTGGCTCGCGACGACGATCACCGTCGGTCAGGCGTACGGCGGGTTGATCGAAGCGGTGAGCGTCCACTCGGGGCTGTTGGCAGCCCGCCACGTGGCACAGGCCGATGTGGTGGTCGTTGCGCAGGGGCCGGGGAACCTCGGCACCGGGACTCGCTGGGGCTTCTCAGGGGTGGCCCTCGCGGAGGCGCTGCACGCCACCGATGTGCTCGGTGGTTCCGCGGTGGCCGGCTTGCGGGTGTCGGCTGCCGACCGCCGCGAGCGCCACTATGGCGTGTCCCACCACAGCCTGACCGCCTATGGCCGGGCCACCTTGGTCCCGGTCGACGTCGTGGTGCCGGATCTCGCCGGTGACTTCGGTTCCCTGGTACGTCATCAGGCTCGGGTGCTGAGCACGCGGCACCGGCTGGTGCCGGTCGAGGTCGGCGGGCTCATGGCGGCTCTCCAGGAGTCGCCGGTGGCGTTGTCGACGATGGGACGGGGGCTAACCGAGGATCCCACTCCCTTCCTCGCATCCGCAGCAGCGGGTCGCCACGCGGCCCAGCTCGCGAGCCGCTGAGCCTGACGCTTTACTGAGACACGCTAGGTGGGCGGGAACGTCAGTCCCAACGCGCGCCAAGGCTGCTCAGTAGGCGGCCAGGATGTCGATCGCGAAAATCAAAGTGGTCTTGCCCGTGACATTGATCTGCGGATTGCCCTGCTTGCCGTAGCCCTCGGCCGGCGGACAGACCAAGATGACCCGGCTGCCGACGGTCTTGCCGACCAGGCCCTTGTCCCAGCACGGGATGACCTGGCCAGCGCCGATCTGGAAGGGTGCGGGTTGTCCGGTCTCCCAGCTGGAGTCGAACACCCCACCGTCGGGAAAGATCTGACCGACGTAATGGGCCACCATCGTCTGGCCGGCCTCGATCTCGGGACCGTCGCCCTCGATGACCACCTCTGCGACGAGTTTCTCCGGTGCCGGCTGCGTCTTCTCGGTCGCCACGAATTCCGTGGGCTCGCCGGTGTCGTCCAGCTGGAGCTGCGGCAGGGTCTCTGGCAGCTCCGTTGCCGCACCGGTCGCCTCGGGCAGCTGTCGGCTGATGAGGTCGACGACGAAAACGAGGGTGTCTTCGCCCTCGATCTCGGCGTCCGGGTTGCCCTCGGCGCCGAACCCGTCCGCGGGTGGCACCGCCGCGACGACCCGACTGCCCACGGTCTGACCCTCCAGAGCCTCCGCAAGTCCAGGGATCACGCCCGTCGTCACGAACGCCGCCGGTTGACCGCGAACATAAGAGCTGTCGAACTCTGCGCCGCTGCGGGCGTTCAGACCCGCGTAGTTGACGATCACCGTGTCGCCCTTGGTGATCTGCTCGCCATCGCCTTCAGTCAGCGTTTCGACCGTGGTCTCCTCGACCGACACCGGGGTGTCGATGTCCACTTCGGGTGCCGAGCCGAATTCGCCACCCACCGCAACACCGGTGATCGAGGTCGGTTCGGTGCTCTCACCGTCGCCGCTGCCGGCGTCGTCGCCGCATCCGGTCAGCAGGAGGACGAGGACGGACAGGAAGCAAAGGAGCAGCTTGCGCACCGGTCTCCTAACGGTCGTGTTGGGGGGACCTGGAAACTTTACCTGCTACATGCTCTCGATCAGCTTGTGGACCCGGTCGTCGTGCGAACGGAAGGGGTCCTTGCACAACACGGTCCGCTGCGCCTGGTCGTTGAGCTTGAGGTGCACCCAGTCCACGGTGAAGTCTCGGCGCCGCTCTTGGGCTCGGCGGATGAACTCCCCGCGCAGCCGTGCCCGCGTGGTCTGCGGGGGCCGTGACTTGGCCTCGAAGATCGACACGTCGTTGCAGACACGGGCCACCGCACCGCGCCTTTCGAGCAGGTAGTACAGCCCGCGTTCGCGGTGGATGTCGTGATAGGCCAGATCAAGGTGGGAGATGCGGGGATGACCCCACGACAGCTCGTGCTTGGCGCGGTAGCGGTCGATCAGCGCGTACTTGATGACCCAGTCGATCTCGCGCTCGACCAAAGAGAGATCCCCGGACTCGACCGCCTTGAGGCCGCGCTCCCACAGGTCCAACACGCGATCGATAGTGCCGCTGCGCAGATCACGCCGGTTGACGAAGTCGCGAGCCTTGGTGAGGTACTCCTCCTGGATGTCCAAGGCGCTCACCTCGCGGCCGTTGACCAAGCGCACACGACGGCGCCCGGTCATGTCGTGCGAGATCTCCCGGATGGCCCGGATCGGGTTCTCCAGCGTGAGGTCGCGCATGACCACACCCTCCTCCACCATACGCAGCACCAGGTCTGTGCTGACGATCTTGAGGAGGGTGGTGGTCTCGCTCATGTTCGAGTCGCCCACGATCACGTGCAACCGGCGGAAGCGCTCCGCGTCGGCGTGGGGTTCGTCGCGGGTATTGATGATCGGCCGGGACCGCGTGGTGGCGCTGCTGACGCCCTCCCAGATGTGCTCGGCCCGTTGGCTGACCGCGAACACCGTTCCCCGCGGGGTCTGCAGCACTTTGCCGGCACCGCACACGATCTGGCGGCTGACGAGGAACGGGATGAGCACGTCGGCCATCCGGTTGAACTCGCCGTGGCGGCCGACGAGGTAGTTCTCGTGGCAGCCGTAGGAGTTGCCCGCGGAATCGGTGTTGTTCTTGAACAGGTAGACGTCGCCGACGATGCCGTCGTCATGCAAGCGGCGCTCGGCATCAACGAGCAGTCCTTCGAGGATCCGCTCACCGGCCTTGTCATGCGCCACCAGCTCGACCGGGTCGTCGCATTCGGGTGTGGCGTATTCGGGGTGGCTGCCGACGTCGAGGTAGAGCCTTGCACCGTTGCGCAGAAAGACGTTGCTACTACGACCCCACGAAACCACCCGGCGGAACAGGTAGCGCGCCACCTCGTCCGGCGACAGCCGGCGCTGGCCCTTGAACGTGCACGTCACGCCGTACTCGTTCTCGATGCCGAAGATTCGCCGGTCCACCCAGTCAGCCTAGGCGCTCGCACGGTTCCATGCCTGGAGGTGCTACGACCAGCGGACGATGGAGATCTGCCCTCCTGCCCGGCGATCCTGGCCATGTCAACAAGAAGTCTGGGAGGAAAGACCATGATCAGCAACACAGTGAAGACTGGAGTCGTCGCAGCCAGCGTGCTCGCGCTGGGGGTAAGCATGGCCCCGTCAGCGGCCGCCAAGGACGGCGACGTGATCCGAGAAGGGCAGTGCTCCGGCGCATCCGACTGGAAGCTGAAGGCGAGCCCGGAGAACGGCCGCATTGAGGTCGAAGGTGAGGTGGACAGCAACCGGAACGGGCAGACCTGGAACTGGCGCATCCGGCACAACGGCAACGTGTCGGCTCGCGGGACCGCCACCACTCAGGCTCCCAGCGGCTCGTTCGAGGTGCGCCGAGCGCTCGTCAACGCTGCCGGAACCGACTCCATCGGGTGGCGCGCCACCAACCCGCGGTCGGGTGAGGTCTGCCGCGGCAGCCTGAAGTTCTGAGAGACTGGCTGTCCCATTCGACGAGTGCATCTCGGGCCCGCCGCGCCGTCATCCGTCCGCCCGCCGTGGCGGCGGGGATCCGGGCCGCCGCCCGTGGTGAGTCACCGCTGCACCCCAAGGCCGCACGAGAGCTGCTCCACGCCCGGTCCGGAGGTCAGGGCGCTCCCGCCGACCTGACGCAGCGTGAGCTCGAGGTGCTGGACCTGGTCCGTCAAGGGTTGGCCAACAAGCAGATCGCCCGTCGCCTCGGCATCAGCGAGCGGACCGTCAAGGCCCCTGACGTCGGTGTTCCAGCGCATCGGGGTGGTCGACCGTACCCAGGCAGCCCTGTGGGCCGAGCGCCACCCGCCGCGGTGAGGATGTCCCTATCCCACGTTCACGTGGGATAGGGACACTTCCAATGGGTTCGAACCCGTTGGAAGTGACCCTCAGCCATTTGGAAGTACGCCGGAGCGAGCAGTCCTCGCGCGACAGTGGGCCGGCATGGTCGAGAGCCGGCCATACCAGCTGTGTGCCATTCATCGCTTCAGCGCGCAGGAGGCGTAGCACTTCGTCTGGCCGTACGACCAGCACTTCACAGTCTTCGAGCTCCTCGAGGTGTTGCTCGCCAACGAGCCGGCAGCCTCGTCCAATCTCGACGAACTGCACGTGTGTACTCGACGCCTGCGCCCCTTGGCAACTAGCTGGATCGAGTCCGCGGCGTAGCCGGTCCCCTCGCTCAGCTCTCGCCGGGCGGCTTCCGCGGGTGACTCACCAGGATCAATTACTTAGCCGGGAGTTCATAGGTACGTTCAATGACCCGGATCCAACCCTCGTGCAGGATCCGCTCGTCGAGGAGCCGCCAGTCGCACTCACCCACCGCTGGACAGTACGCGGGTAACAGCGCTTTCGCTCAGCCGTTTGAACTTGCGCTGCTGCGCCCGGGTACGGTCGAGAATCGCCGCCTCGATCTGGTCGGACGGGACCTCACGGGCGGTGGCGCCCTCGCCCTCGGCGGCCAGCGCGGCAACCGCTAGCGCCAGCGCCTCGTCTTGGCTCATCGCCTCGGCGTAGTGCTCCTCGAGGTGGGCCGTCGCCTTGTCCGCCGAACCCCCCATGACCGCAAATCGGTGCTCGTCGGCCACCGAGCCGTCATAGGTCAACCGGTACAGCGTGTCGTCGGCGGGTGCATCTCCCACCTCGGCCACGAAGATCTCCACCTCGTACGGCTTCTCACCGCCAGAGGAGAAGATGGCACCGAGCGTCTGTGCGTACGCGTTGGCCAGGCCCCGTCCGGTGACGTCGCGTCGGTCGTAGGAATATCCGCGCAGATCAGCCAGGCGCACCCCGGCGATGCGCAAGTTCTCGAACTCGTTGTAGCGTCCGACCGCCGCGAACGCGATCCGGTCGTAGATCTCGCTGATCTTGTGCAGTGCTCGAGAAGAATTCTCGGCCACCAGCAAGATGCCGTCGGCGTACTGGATCGACACCACGCTGCGCCCGCGCGCGATGCCCTTCCTCGCGTAGTCGGCCCGGTCCTTCATCTGCTGCTCGGGCGAGACGTAGAACGGGATGGTCACGACGGTCCTCTCGTCGGTGCGTCAGGTGAGCGGTGCGGCGGGACCGTCGGGACGGCCCATCCGAGCATCGATGACGCTGTCAGCGATGGCGGCGATGTCCTCGTCGGGGACCCGGCGGAAACCGTCATCGGTCACCACGATGACCACCGGGAAGATTCGCCGGGTCAGGTCGGGTCCGCCGGTGGCGGAGTCGTCGTCGGCCGCGTCGTACAACGCCTGGATCGTCGCGGTGATGCATTCGGTCTCGGTCAGCGCATCGCGGTAGAGCTTCTTCAGCGAGCCGCGGGCGAACAGCGAACCCGACCCCACCGCGTGGAACGAGTGCTCCTCATACCGCCCGCCAGTCACGTCGTACGAGAAGATCCGACCCGCACCGGTTTCGAGGTCGTAGCCGGCGAACAGCGGGACGACCGCCAAGCCCTGCATCGCCATCGCGAGATTGCCGCGGATCAGCGTGGCCAATCGGTTGGCCTTGCCGTCGAGCGACAGCGTGGTCCCCTCGATCTTCTCGTAGTGCTCGAGCTCCGCCTGGAACAACCGAACGATCTCGACGGCGAGCCCCGCGGTACCGGCGATGCCCACGCAGGAGTACTCATCGGCGGGGTGGACCTTCTCGATGTCCCGCTGGGCGATGATGTTGCCCATCGTCGCCCGCCGATCGCCGGCCATCATCACACCGTCGGCGAAGGTGGCTGCGACGATCGTGGTGCCGTGCGGCACGGAGTCGGCCGCCCCCGGCGCGAGCGGGGTACAGGAGGACGGCAGCAGGTCTGGGGACAGCCTCGCCACGAACTCGGAGAAGGACGACGACCCTGCGGCCAGGAACGGCGCCGGCAGCCGACCCTCGGGGAACGACTGCGTCATCGCGTCACTGTCCGCCCTTCTGGACGAAACCTCGGACGAACTCCTCGGCGTTCTCCTCCAGCACGTCATCGATCTCGTCGAGGATCGCGTCAACGTCGTCGTCCAGGCGCTCCTTGCGCTCGGCCAGCGCCTCGCTCGACTCGACGTCGGCCGAGTCCTCCGTCTCGTTCTGCCTGCGCGGTGCCTTTTGCTGTTGTCCGCCGTCGCGGGCCACGCTCCACCTCCAGCGTCAACACCGCGGGGCAGCGGGATCGACACCGTCGACCCTACAAGCACCGATGTCAGCGGCGGGTCAGCGCGGCGAACAGCTGGCCGGCAGTCTTACAGCTGTCCAGCAGCGCCCCGACATGATCGCGGGTGCCACGCAGCGGTTCCAAGGTGGGGATCCGCTGCAACGATTCCTGCCCGGGAAGGTCGAATATGACCGAGTCCCAGGACGCCGCCGCGACCTCCTGTGGGAACTGCGCCAGGCAACGGCCCCTGAAGTACGCCCGCGTGTCGCTCGGAGGGGTGGTCATCGCGTCCGCCACCTCCCGTTCACTGACCAGACGCTGCATGGCGCCACGTCGTACCAGCCGGTGGAACAGGCCCTTGTCCTCGCGCACGTCGGCGTACTGCAGGTCGACCAGGGCCAGCTTGGGGTGGTCCCAGCCGAGCCCGTCGCGTTCGCGGTACGACTCCAGCAGGGCCAGCTTGGCCACCCAGTCGAGCTCGGTTCGGCACTGCAGCGGATCGGACTGGAGCCGCGTGAGCACCGACTCCCAACGCTCCAAGACGTCGTGCGTCTGGGGATCCTCGGCCCGCTGGCGGTCGACGAACGTGCGCGCGTGCTCCAGGTACGCCCACTGCACGTCGAGCGCGGTCATGACGCGGCCGTCCTTGAGCCGCACTTGATGCTTCAGGGACGGGTCGTGCGAGACGGCGCGTAGCTCCTGCACCGGATGCTCCAGCGCCAGGTCACCCGGAAGCGCATGGCCCTCGATCATCGCAATCACCAACGCCGTCGTGCCGATCTTGAGGTACGTCGAGATCTCGGACAGGTTCGCGTCGCCGATGATGACGTGCAGCCGGCGGTACTTGCTCGGATCGGCGTGCGGCTCGTCGCGGGTGTTGATGATCGGCCGCTTCAATGTGGTCTCGAGCCCCACCTCCACTTCGAAGTAGTCCGCCCGCTGACTGATCTGGAAGCCGTGCTCACTGGCGTCTTGGCCCCGGCCGACGCGGCCCGCACCCGTGAAAACCTGTCGGGTGACGAAGAACGGGATCAGGTGCTCGACGATGTCACCGAACGCGGTGGCGCGGCTCATCAGGTAGTTCTCGTGAGCGCCGTAGGAGGCGCCCTTGTTGTCGACGTTGTTCTTGTAGAGCAACAGTTGTGCGGTGTTCGGCCCCGCCGACGCGAGCTCCGCGGCCCGGCGCATCACCGCTTCGCCGGCCTTGTCCCAGATCACCACGTCCCGCGGATTGGTGCATTCCGGCGTCGAGAACTCAGGATGAGCGTGATCCACGTATAACCGGGCCCCGCTGGTCAAGATGACGTTGGCCAGCCCGAGATCCTCATCGGTGAGCAAGGTGGCGTCCGCGACCTCGCGCGCCATCTCGAAGCCCCGGGCATCGCGAAGTGGGCTCTCCTCCTCGAAGTCCCAGCGTGCTCGCCGCGCGTGCTTGCCGGCGTTCGCGTACGCGTTCACGATCTGGGTGGAGGCAAGCATCGGATTGGCAGCGGGTTGCCCCAGGACAGAGATCCCGTACTCGACCTCCGTCCCCATCACCCGCCGCACGCTCATGCGCAAACAGTACGGCGCGCAACAGTAGGCGGATGGCGGAGACTGGCTGTAGCGGCAGCGAGGGAGGCGGGTTGTCCAGCGGCGACGAGCTCGTGGCGGTGTCGGACCCGGACGGCGTCGTGACCGGCGCCGAACCGCGGTGGCGGATGCGCCGGGACAACTTGTGGCACCAGGCCACCGGCGTCATCGTCCGGGACCCACTGGGGCGGGTCTACGTCCACCGGCGCACCGCGACGAAGGACGTGTTCCCCGGCATGCACGACTGTTGCGCCGGCGGGGTGGTGCTTGCCGGCGAGGACCCTGAGGACGCCGCCCGCCGAGAGCTGGCCGAGGAGCTCGGCATCGACGGCGTCCGGTTGCACCCGGTGCTGCGCTCGTCGTACGCCGACTCGGCCACCCGCCACCATGCGTCCGTCTACGAGGTGGTTTGGTCCGGTCCTCTCCGGCACCAGGTCGACGAGGTCGCGTGGGGCGGTTGGCTGACGCTCCAGGAGCTCTCCGCGCGCCTCGCAGATCCCACCTGGCCATTCGTCCCCGACACCCGGGCACTGATCGCGGACTGGTTGGCAGCACGGCTGGCCGACCGGCAGGTCATCTCCGGCGGCTGGGACAGCGAAGCGACCCTGGTCGAGGGTCGCTGGATCGACCGAGTGCCGCGCCGGGCGGAGGTGGCGCCGGCACTGCGGAGGGAGACCCGGCTGCTGCCCTGGCTGGCCGCGCGGCTCCCCCTCCCGGTCCCGGTGCCTGTGGTGGTCGGCGATGATCCGCTCCGGGTGCGGCATGTCGCGATCCGAGGCGAAGCGGCGACGAGCCCTACCGCGGCCATGGGCACCGACCTGGGCGACTTCCTGCACGTGCTACACGCGACGCCGACGGCCGACGCTATCCGCCGGGGCGTTCCCGGACCGGACCAGTGGCGAGCCGAGCGGCAGCGCAGCCTGACGCGGTTCGAACACGACGTGCTGCCGCTGCTGCCCGGGGTTTCCCAACCGGCAGCGCAGCGACTGCTCGCGGCACTGACGGACGCACCCGCTTCGGTCGTGATCCACGGCGACCTTGGTCCAGATCACCTGCTGGTCGAGGATGGCAAGCTGACCGGTGTCATCGACTGGACCGACGCCAACATCGGCGACCCCGCTCTCGACCTGGCCTGGGTGCTGCACGGCAGTTCGGCCGGGTTCGCGACGGCACTCGCCGCTGCGTACGGCGTCGACGACTCACTGCGCCGCCGGGCCTGGCTCTGGCACCAGCTCGGACCATGGCACGAGGTGACGTACGGGATCGACACCGCCCAAGACGCCTTCGTCGAGTCGGGCTTGGCCGGCGTACTCGAGCGCCTGTACTCGGAACCGCGTCACACCGATCTTTAGTGATGAGTGCGGCCTGAGGCGCCGCAATCCCTAAACGTTCGACTGACTACAGTTGCTTGCCGAGGTGGACGGCTTCCGGCGCGTCGGCGTAGGTGCCGAAGTGCGGCACGTCGCCGTAGCCACTGGAGCGGTACAACGCCAGCGCCTCCGGCTGACGCTGCCCCGTCTCCAGCACCAGCCAGTCGACGCCGGCACTGCGGGCGGTGTCCTCGAGGTACGCCAGCACTGCCCGGGCGAAGCCTCGGCCACGGGCGTTGGTGGCGACGTATATCCGCTTGATCTCCGCCGGGTCGCGCCCTGGCAGGCCACCATAGGCACCGGGATCGTGGCGGCGCCATCCTCCAGCAGCCACCGGCTCGTCGCGGTCGTACGCCACGACGAACAGTCCGTGCGGCGGGTCGAACTCACCGGCAGCTATCCGGGAGCCGTCACGGCCGCCGTAGCGTGCGGCGTACTCCCCTTGGACCTCCTCGATCAACCGCTGCGCATCCGGATGGTCATAGCGCAGTTGATGGATGGTCACCGCTGCCGCGGGCGGCGCCGGCTCAGTGCATAGACGGCATTGACGCCGACGATGCCGCCCCAGGCGACCAGCAAGCCGGGCAGACCCTCGGTGCCGGCTGCGATTGCACTGATCGGGATGCCGGTGCCTAACGAGACGATCGCGATAGTGAACGGCATCCGCGGATCTTCCGGCTCGGGTGATCGACGAGCCACTTGCTCGCTGATCCGCCGCTCGATGGTCGCGTCCAACCGCTCCACGAACGACTCGACCAGCGCCGGCTCGTACTCCCGCCCGAGCTCCGCCCGCGCGGCGATCGTCGCCTCCAGGTCGCGACCCAGGGATTCGGGCTCGGTCGCCACGGCCTACAGGTACTGCCCAGTGTTGGCGACGGTCTCGATCGAGCGACCCGGCTCGGTGCCCTCCTTGCCCGTGACGAGGGTTCGGATGAAGACGATTCGCTCGCCCTTCTTGCCGGAGATCCGGGCCCAGTCGTCCGGGTTGGTCGTGTTGGGTAGGTCCTCGTTCTCCTTGAACTCGTCGATGCAGGCCTGCAGCAGATGGTGCACCCGTAGGCCCTTCTGCCCGATGTCTAAGAGGTCCTTGATCGCCATCTTCTTGGCCCGGTCGACAATGTTCTGGATCATCGCGCCCGAGTTGAAGTCCTTGAAGTACAGGACCTCTTTGTCACCGTTGGCGTACGTGACCTCGAGGAAACGGTTGTCCTCCGACTCGGTATACATCCGCTCCACCGAACGCTGGATCATACCCGCGACACACGCGTCGCGGTCGCCGCCGAACTCCGCCAGATCCTCTGCGTGCAAGGGCAGGTCGGCGGTCAGGTACTTGGTGAAGATATCTCGGGCGGACTCGACATCGGGCCGTTCGATCTTGATCTTCACGTCGAGCCGACCCGGGCGCAGGATCGCCGGGTCGATCATGTCCTCGCGGTTGGAAGCACCAATGACGATGACGTTCTCGAGCCCTTCCACACCATCGATCTCACTCAACAGCTGCGGAACGATCGTGTTCTCCACGTCGGAGGAGACACCGGAACCTCGGGTACGGAACAACGAGTCCATCTCGTCGAAGAACACGATGACCGGGGTGCCACCGGACGCCTTCTCCCTTGCCCGCTGGAAGACCAGTCGGATGTGGCGTTCGGTCTCGCCCACGTACTTGTTGAGCAGCTCGGGACCCTTGATGTTGAGGAAGAAGCTCTTGCCCTCCTCGCCGGTCTTGGCCGCAACCTTCTTGGCCAACGAGCTGGCGACCGCCTTGGCGATCAGCGTCTTGCCGCAACCGGGTGGCCCGTAGAGCAGGATGCCCTTGGGCGGCTTGAGCTTGTGCTCGGTGAACAGGTCCGGGTGGAGGTACGGCAGCTCGATCGCGTCTCGGATCTGCTCGATCTGGCGCATCAGTCCGCCGATGTGCGTGTAATCGATGTCGGGGACCTCTTCGAGCACCAGCTCCTCGACCTCAGACTTCGGCACCTTCTCGTACACGTAGCCCGCGCGCGCGTCGAGCAGCAGCGAGTCACCGGCGCGCAGCGTGGTCTCGCGCAGCGACTGTGCGATGCGGACCACTCGCTCCTCGTCGGCGTTGCCGATGACCAGCACCCGGTCGCCGTCGGCCAGCGTCTCCTTGAGCATCACGACCTCGCCGACCTGCTCGAAGCGCAGCGCGGCGACCACGTTGAGCGCCTCGTTGAGCAGCACCTCTTGACCCTTGTGCAACTCCTCGGGGTCGATGCTGGGGCTCACCGCCACCCGCAGCTTGCGCCCACCGGTGAAGACGTCGACGGTCTCGTCGTCGTTACGTTGCAAGAAAGTGCCGAAGCCGGTCGGGGGCTGGGCGAGCCGGTCGACCTCCTCCTTGAGGCTGAGGATCTGTTCCCGGGCCTCGCGCAGCGTCGTCGTGAGCCGCTCGTTCTGAGCCGTGGTAGCAGCCAGGTGGGCCTGCGTCTCCGCGATCCGCGCCTCAACGTTGCGGCTCTCACCTGGGAACGACGAGAGTCGGCGCCGCAGGTGCTCCACCTCGGCACGCAGGTAGTGGATCTCGCTCTCCCGCTGGTTGGGGGAGCCCGGCTGCTGGTCCGACATCGCGATACCTCCGAAGATCGCAGAACCTCGACCCTACCCTCGCGATGAGGGCCTGGCCCTCGCGCCACGCATCGTGTCCGGATCGTCACCAACGTCGCATACCGGCGGCCGTTGTCGGCCCTCGACCCTCGCGAGTGGCGCAAGACTGCGGCATCCCAGCCGGAAAATCAGCGGTTTCGCGCCAGGCGTGGCCGAACGGTCAGCTATCTTGCGCCACGTACAAAGCCCACGATCGGGTGTGGCGGTCAGACCGGATCGGCTGGCGGATCCGACTCGGCACCAGCCGGCCGGGGACCGGTGTAGTCGGGGCCATACGCGCCCGGCGCCGGGCGCCGTTTGCGCATCGGGGGTCGGTGCCCGGGCGCCAGCCGCCGAGCCGTCACCAAGAATGCGGTGTGCCCCACCATCGCGTGGTCCGGCCGGATCGCCAGCCCCTCGACGTGCCATGAGCGGACGAATGACTCCCAGGCATGCGGCTCGGTGAAACCGCCGTGTGATCGCAGGGTCTCGACAACACGCCCGAGTTGGGTGGTGGTGGCGACGTAGGCGCAGACGATGCCCCCGGCGGCCAGCGCCTCGGCGACGACGTCGACGCATTCCCAAGGCGCAAGCATGTCGAGGATCACCCGGTCGACATCGCGCTCGGTGAGGCATTCCACGAGGTCACCGACCGTGAGCCGCCAGGCGGGATGGGGGCCGTCGTACAGCTGCTCGACGTTGCGCCTCGCGATGGCGGCAAAGTCCTCCCGTCGCTCGTACGACGACAGGGTCCCGCCGGGCCCGACGGCTCTCAGCAGCTGCGCCGTCAAGGCACCGGACCCGGCGCCCGCTTCGACCACGTGGGCACCGGGGAAGATATCCGCCATGGTCAGGATCTGTGCCGAGTCCTTGGGATAGATCACCGCCGCACCTCGCGGCATCGACACCACATATTCGGGTAGCAGCGGGCGGAACACCAGGTACGAGGCTCCGCCGGACGAGGTGGTCACAATCCCCTCGGACTGGCCGATCAGGTCGTCGTGGTCGATGGAGCCCTTGGTGGTAAAGAACTGCTGGCCGGGTGCGAGATGGACGCTGTGTCGCCTGCCCTTGGCGTCGCTGAGCCGGACCCAGTCGCCGGCCACCAGTCGACCGCGCCGGGTCCCGGACCAGGACGCGTCAGCGTCGGATCGCTGCTCGGGCATGTGCGCCAGGGTAGGCGACCCCGCGTCTACCGGCCCGTTGTGCCAATCCGTATTGGCATGGCGGCCCCCTGGACCACTCGGAGGTGAGCCGGCTAGGCGTTGGCGTAGGCCGCGTCCACGTCGGCGGTGACCAAGACACCGAAGACCGAGCCGTCGGTCTCGACCACCAGGTACTCACTCGAAGGGGTGTTTTGCATGGCGCGGACGAGGGCCTCACCGGCCAGGTCGACGGGCAGGATCAGTCCCGGCTCGAGACGGCGAGCGACCGCGACCGTGTTCAGCCAAGGCCGCCGGTCCTCCGGGGTGGCCAGCAACGCCTGCTCGTTGACGATCCCCACCGGCTCACCGCCGCGGCCCACGACGACCAACCCCCCTGCATCGACCTCTCGCGCCCGCCGCACCGCTTCGGCGAGCGGAACGTCCTCGGACACCGCCAGCGCCCGGCGGGCCAGTCCGCGTGCCTGCAGCCCGGGCAGTCGCTGGCGCAGCCTGGCCGACACCAGCGCCTGGCTGGCGCCGGTCCACAAAAACAGCGCAACCACCGCCGCCAGCACGAAGTCGACGTAGCTGGCCTCCACACCAAAGACTTTCGGCATGACGAAGGGGTAGATCACGACCAGAACGGCCATGCCCCGGCCCGACCAGCCGGCGACCTGCGTCGCCAAGTGCGGTCGCCCGCTCATTGCCCAAACCGCGGCCCGGAGCACTTTGCCTCCGTCGAGGGGCAGGCCGGGCACGAGATTGAGCACCGCTACCGCGAGATTCGCCGCCGCCAGCCCTTCGAGAGTGAACTCGACGAGCCCGCCCGACGTCAGCAGGGAGGCCGCCCAGGCGACCGCTCCCACAGCCGCCGACGTCACCGGACCCACGAATGCGATCCAGAACTCTCGACGAGGGGTCTCGGCTTCCCCCTCGATCTCGGTGACGCCACCCAAGAAGTGGAGGGTCATCGACGTCACCCGCATGCCGAAGGCTTGCGCCATGAGCGCGTGCGACACCTCATGCAACAACACCGACAGGTATAACAGCACCGCGAACCCGACGCCTGCGACGTAGACCAGACCGCCCAAACCGGGGGCGACGACATCTATCCGAGGCGCCACCAAGATGGCGATGAGACCGGCGACGAGAAGCCACGAGGCGCGAATGAAGACGTCCACTCCGGCGATCTGGCCGATGCGAAGCGTTCCCGGCTCACGGGGTCGCGCCGGCGACTCGCCCTGTTGCGGAGATCTGCCGGCCACACCGCAACGCTAGCGCGGCACTGTCAGTGGGCCGTCGTAATCTCATCGCCATGACAGCGGATCTGCTGCACGATCCGGCCGAGGTCGCGCCGCCGCGTACTGCGGTGGACGGGCAGCACGTCATCGGGAGCCTGTCGCCCAGCCGGGCCTCGGACTTCATGTCCTGCCCCTTGCTCTACCGGTTTCGGGTCATCGACCGGCTGCCGGAGGGTCCTGGCGCGGCGGCCGTGCGGGGCACCGTCGTGCATGCCGTCCTGGAGCGCCTTTTCGACCTGCCCGCGTGGCAGCGCACACCAGAGCGGGCGTTGGCCATGGTGCGGCCGAACTGGGACCAGTTGCTCGCCGAGGAGCCGGAGCTGGCCACGCTGTTCGACGGTGGCGAGTCCGCGGATGGTGCCAGCGTGACGGCGTGGCTGGCGGAGTGCCGATCGCTGCTGACCACGTATTTCGCCTTGGAGGATCCGCAGCGCCTCGAGCCAGCCGATCGTGAGCTCTACGTTGAGCACGTCCTCGACTCGCGGCTGTTGCTGCGCGGGTACGTCGATCGGGTCGACATCAATGCCGACGGCCAGGTCCGTGTCGTGGACTACAAGACCGGCCGCTCGCCCAGTGAGGCATTCGAGGGCAAGGCGTTGTTCCAGATGAAGTTCTACGCCCTGGTGCTGTGGCGCAGCACCGGACGGATCCCTGACCTGTTGCAGCTGGTCTACCTCGGCAACGGCGAGGTGCTGCGCTACGCGCCGGACGAGCAGGACCTCCTGGCCGCCGAGCGCAAGGTCAATGCGTTGTGGGCCGCGATCGCGCGCGCGACCGAAACCGGCCGTTGGCTGCCCCGGCAGTCGGCGTTGTGCGGCTGGTGCGATCACCAGGCGCTGTGCCCGGCGTGGGGCGGCACACCGCCGCCGCTGCCGCCTGCGGCTCCGGTCGTCGCCGAGACGTAGCGTTGCCGTGTCCCGATACCACGTTCACGTGGTATCGGGTCACTTCCAATGGGTTCGAACTCATTGGAAGTGACCCTTAGCCATTGGAAGTACGGCGCCCGCGGCGCTAGACGTCAACGGGTGCACCGGTGGGCGACGTGTCCCGGGTCGGCCGGGCGTCGGCCGGCCGGTCTGTTGCTGAGTCGCCGGATTCAGGCCCGGCGGTAGCCACCTCACCGTGCGAGACGCCAGTGACGGACAGAGACTCCGGCGCCGGCGTGATTTGACCCGACGCGATCTCGCGCGCCCAGTGACAGGCCACCCGATGACCGGGCTTCACCTCCCCCAGCGGTGGGCGCTCGTCGTGACACCGGGTGGGCTGCCGGTACGGGCAGCGGGTGTGGAAGCGGCAGCCCGACGGTGGGTTGGCCGGCGAGGGAATGTCCCCGGTGAGCAGGATTCGCTCCCGGCTGTCCTCAACGACCGGATCGGGCACCGGAACGGCCGACATCAACGCCTTGGTGTACGGATGCAGCGGCTCCTCATAGAGACGGTCCGACGAAGCCTGCTCCACAAGGGCGCCGAGATACATGACCGCGACCTCGTCGGACACGTGGCGCACCACCGCCAGGTCATGTGCGATGACCAGATACGTCAATCCCAACCGGTCCTGAATCTCCTTCAGCAGGTTGAGCACCTGGGCCTGGATGGACACGTCGAGCGCGGAGACCGGCTCGTCCGCGATCACCAGCTCCGGCTCTAGCGCCACGGCCCGGGCGATACCGATGCGCTGTCGCTGACCGCCGGAGAACTCGTGGGGGTAGCGCCGGGCGGAATTGCGTGGCAGACCGACCAGCTCCAGCAGCTCGCGGACGCGGTTGCCGCGTTCGTAGGAGATGTCGTGCGCCCGCAACGGCTCGGTCAGGATCGTTTCGACACTGTGCCGCGGGTTGAGGCTCGCCATGGGGTCTTGGAAGACCATCTGCATCCTGCTGCGCATCCGGCGCAGCTCTTGGCCCTTGAGCGTGGCCACGTCGATCCCGTCGAAGATCACCGAACCGCCGGTCGGCTCCACCAGTCTCAGGACTGCGCGGCCCAGGGTGCTCTTGCCGCAGCCGGACTCCCCCACCAGACCAAGTGTGCGGCCGCGAGGCACACTTAGGTCGACTCCATCGACGGCCTTGACGTGCCCGATCGTACGGTCGAACACGATCCCCTTCTTGATGGGGAAGTAGACCTGCAGGTCGGTGACGGTGAGCAGGTCGTCAGGGCGGTTGCCCGGCGCCGATCCGGCCTGGGGCGCCGTGGCCGCGGTGCTCACCGCCGCTCACCCCGCGAACCGCTGAGCGGGTTGAAGCAGCGCAGGGCGCGTGAGCCGATGACCTCGAGATTGGGGGTGAGCTCGGTGCAGCGCTCGATGCGGTTGCCGCAGCGAGGCGCGAAGGCACAGTTCCCGTCGGCCCAGTTGAGGGTGTCGGTCGGTGAGCCGGGGATCGGTTGCAGGGGCTGACCGCGCGGAGAGTCCAGGCGCGGGATCGACGCGAGCAGACCGCCGGTGTACGGATGGCGAGGTTGCTCGAAGAGCGCCCGCCGAGCCGCGGACTCGACCACGCGTCCGGAGTACATGACATGCACCTCGTCGCACAGGCCGGCCACCACCCCGAGGTCGTGCGTGATCAAGATCAGCGCCGTCCCGGTTTCGGCGACGAGCTCCTTGAGAAGCTCGAGAATCTGCGCCTGAATGGTCACGTCGAGAGCGGTCGTCGGCTCATCGGCGATCAGCAGGCGCGGCTCACAGGCCAGCGCGATCGCGATCAGCACGCGCTGCCTCATCCCGCCGGACAGCTGGTGCGGGTACTCGTGCACGCGGCGACCCGGGTCCGGAATGCCAACCCGCGTGAGCAGGTCCACTGACATGTCCATGGCCTCGGCTCGAGACTTGTCGCGATGACGCTCGAGAACCTCGGCGATCTGCAGACCAACGGTGATGACTGGATTGAGTGAGGTCATCGGGTCCTGGAAGACCATTGCCACTTCGTGGCCGCGGATCGCGTTCATCTGGGCAGGGCGCAGGTGCAGCAGGTCGCGGCCCTCGTATTCGACGCTGCCGCCGACGTGCACACCGCGGTCGGGTAGGAGCCCCATGATCGCCAGCGAGGTGACGCTCTTGCCGCTGCCGGACTCGCCCACGAGCCCGACGTGCTGTCCGCGACGGACGTCGAACGAAACCTCGCTCACCGCGGCGTGCGGATCCTGACCGCGTCGTTGGAAGGTGACCGAGAGGTCTCGAACCCGCAGCAGCGGGTCGTGGCGTTCCGGTGCCTGGCCCGCCGTCGGGTCCTCCCGGGTGGTGGCGTCGGTCACCATGGGGTTCTCACCGCCGCTGCTTGGGATCGAGGGCTTCGCGCAAGGCCTCACCGAACAGCGTGAAGCCGAGAGCGGTGATTGCGATGCAGATGCCGGGGTAGAACGACAACCACGGCGCCACCAGGAAGCGGTCCTGCCCGGACACGATCATCCGGCCCCATTCTGCCACCGCCGGGTCGGATTGCCCGAGCCCCAGGAACGACAGTGCCGCCACCTCGATGATGGCGGTGGCGAGGTTGAGAGTCGCCTGCACGATCGTCGGACCGAGCGAGTTGGGCAGGATGTGGTTCATCACAATGGTGCGCTTGTGCAGGCCGAGCGCGTTGGCCGCGAGTACGTAGTCGGACTTCGACTGCGACAGCATCGAGCCGCGCAGCAGCCGGGCGAAGATAGGCACCTGAGCGACCCCAATGGCGATCATCAGCGCGTACGAGCTCTTGCCCAACGCGGCGGCGATGCTGATCGCGAGCAGCAGGCTCGGGATCGACAACATGATGTCCACGAACCGCATGATCAGCGTGTCGACCCAACCGCCGAGACCACCGGCGAGGGTGCCGAGCACGGCGCCGGCGATCAGCCCAATCAGGGTGGAGACAACCCCGATGATCAGCGACTGCCGGGCACCGTAGAGCAGCTGCGTGAGCATGTCGGAGCCCCATCGGTCGATCCCCAGCAGGTGCTCGGAGGTCGGGCCTTGAACGAACGTCGGTGTGGACAGCTCCGTCCACTCCGAGGATGCCGGCTCGTACGGCGCCAGGACGGGCGCGAGCAGCGCCACCAGCACGAAGAGCAGCACGATCGAAGCCCCGATGATGGCCATCGGACTGCGTCGCAGCCGCTTCCATGCCCCTCGCCACAGGCTCTCGCCGGGCTCCTCCGGCAGGGCGAGCGTGGGTGAGACGGTCAGCGGGACGGTCATGAGACACGCACCCGCGGATCGATGAGACCGTACGAGAGGTCGACAACCAGGTTGATCAGCGCGTACATCAGTGCGATGAACAAGATGAACCCCTGCAAGACGGGATAGTCGCGGACCGTGATCGCGTCGAAGAGGTACTGGCCGATGCCGCCGAGGCTGAACACGGTTTCGGTCAGCACGGCCCCGGACAGCAGCAGGCCGAGCTGCAGGCCGATCGTGGTGACCACCGGCAGCAGCGCGTTGCGCAGCACGTGCCGCCGGTTGATCGTCGACGCTGCAAGGCCCTTGGACTCAGCGGTGCGGACGAAGTCCTCGTGCACGACCTCCGAGACGGAGGCCCGGGTGATGCGCACGATGATCGCAAATGGGATCGTTCCCAGCGCGATGCCGGGCAGCACCAGGTGCAACAAGGCGTCCCAGGATGCGCCCAGGTTGCCGGTGATGATTCCGTCGAGCACGTAGAAGTTGGTTGGATGCTCGGCGTCTATCCGGCTGCTCTGCCGGTTCGCCGTCTCGAACAACCCCAGCTGGATCGCGAAGATGTACTTCAGGATGATCGCCAGGAAGAACACCGGGACGACGACGCCCAGCAGCGACGTCGACACCACGGCGGTGTCCGTCCACCCACCCTGGTGGCGCCCCGCGTAGTAGCCGAGCGGGATGCCGATCACGACCGCGAAGATCAGCGCGACCACGGTGAGCTCGATGGTGGCGGGCAACTTGTCCCAGAAGGCGGTGAGTACCGGCTCTTTGAGGCTGATCGAGGTGCCAAGGTCCCCCTGCAGAAGGGCCCATATGTACTTGAGGTACTGCTGAAGCAACGGGTCGTTGAAGCCGTACGACTCGTTGACTCGCTCAATTGACTCCGGGGTCGCGCGTTGGCCCAGCAGACTGCGTGCCGGGTCGCCCGGCAGGAGGCGTAGCCACGCGAAGAGCAAGATCGACAACCCGAACAGGGTGGGGACCAGCGATGCGAGCCGACGCAGCGCAAATCGGAGCATCACCCCTCGCTCTCTCCTGGCGAATCGTCAGCCGCCACGCCGTCCTAGAACGGGCGTGGCGGCTGACACCGTACTGGGTGCTACCTCACTCGGTAACGACCACCGTGTTCCACGGCTCGTCCTGCACCGGACTCGGTATGTAGCCCTCGACGTTGGTCGCGAACGCCAACGACGGCACCGGGTGGGCGATCGGAACGCCCGGCAGGTACTCCATCACCATCTTGTTGATCTCTTCGTACGCGGGGACCTGCTCCTCCACGGTCGGGATCTGGCGAGCGTCGGACAGCGCCGAGAACAACTCCGGGTTCTCGAAACCCCACTCCATGGACTTCCGCCCGAAGAAGACCCCGAGGAAGTTGTCGGTGTCGTTGTAGTCGCCGGTCCACCCCAGCAGGTGGATGCCGTGGTTGGCGGTGCCCTGCATCTTGTCCAGGTAGTCCGGTGACCACACGTCGGCCACCGGGTTGACCGTGATGCCGACCTCCTCGAGCTGTGTCCGGATGATGTTGAACGTGTCCTCCGGGGACGGCATGTACGGCCGGCTCACATCGGTCGGGTAGTTGAAGTCGACCGTTAGGTTCTCCTCACCGGCTTCCGCGAGCAAGGCCTTGGCCGCTTCCGGGTCGTAGGGGTACTCGGTCACATCCTCGGTGTAGCCATTGACACTCGGCGGGATGAACTCGATCGCCACCTCCGAGCCCGGTGGCAGCGTCTGGTCGACCACGGCCTGCTTATCGATCGCCAGCGCGATCGCCTCGCGGACATCGGGGTTGTCCAGCGGCGGCTGCGCCTGGTTCATGCCCAGGTACAGAATGTTGAACGCCGGTCGCTGGACGATCTGCAGGCCCTCCTGCTCCAGCGGCGCGATGTCACCGGGCGCCACCAAGTCGAAGCCGTCGATGTCGCCGTTGATGAGCGCGTCGCGCCTCGCTCCGGTGTCCTCGATCGTGGTGATCGTGAGGTTGGGAGTCTTGGCTGCCGCATCCGCGTCCCAGTAGTCGGGGTTCGCTGTCAAGGTGACCTGTTCGCCGCGGTCCCACGCCTCGAACATGTACGGCCCCGTCCCAGTGGGGTGCTTGAGCGCGTACTCGGTGCTGGTCGGGTTCTCGCCAGCGGCGACCTGGTTGTACTTCTCGAGCGCCGTCGGGCTCTGCATAGAGAAGGACGGCAGTGACATCGCGGCCACGAAACCAGCGAACGGCTCGGACAGGTTGATCGTGACCTCGGTGTCACCGCTGGTTGCGCAGGAGTCGTAGATGCTCGGGGGATCGGTGTCGGCGAAGCCGCGGAAGAGCG
>Ga0183260_10000351_pt1 | contig 38293 bp, 40 predicted proteins | sample AntDrymUQ4972206_2_FD_129768 | JGI IMG/M metagenome (GOLD analysis project Ga0183260, IMG submission 129768) | Polar desert sand microbial communities from Dry Valleys, Antarctica - metaG UQ497 (22.06) (version 2) (version 2) | ecosystem: Environmental > Terrestrial > Soil > Desert | place... | reverse complement strand
CCACAACTCCTTCTTGCCCGCCGCGGATAACCCTCCCGGACGCCCCAACCTCGCCACTCGTGCACCTCCGATCCGGACAACACCCAAAACCTACCGTGTTGCACCGACCGGTTGAACCCACCACCGCCAATCATAGAAAAGCATTCATCCGGGCGCCGGGAACAGAAACCCGGCGCCCGGCCTTTTGTGGAGCAAAGCAGTTCCCGGGCCGGTGCGCGTATACTCTCGATGGCACGGCGCGGGAAAGGAGAGCCGATGACCACGAGCGCACCCGACAATGCCGGAACGACGACACCCTGGCGAGGCTTTCACCACGTAGCCCTGGTCACACAAGACCTGGATGCGACCATACGCTTCTACGGCGACCTGCTCGGGATGGAGGTGGGCGACGTGATGAGCAGAGACGCCAGGGGAGGCAGGAGTCGGCACCGCTTCATCCGGCCTGGTAAGGGCGAAACCTGGGGTCTGCACTTCTTCGAGTCCCCGGATGCTCGGCCAGTTTCGGAAACGGAAGAAGAGAAGTTCTCGCTGGAAAAGGTTGGATTGCAGCACGTCGCGTTCGCCCTGCCAGACGAAGCGGCCGGGTTGTTGCTTCGAGAACGCCTGCGCGAGAACGGCGTGCAAATGACCGAGATCGGTGACGTGGGCGACATTCGCAACACGCTATTTCTAGACAACAACGGCATCCTGCTGGAAGCAACGTGGCCGAAAGAGTGAAGCGGCGAGGAAAGGGAGCGGACGACGGGCTTCGAACCCGCGACCTCCAGCTTGGGAAGCTGGCGCTCTACCAACTGAGCTACGTCCGCGTGAGCAAATATTCTAACATGCCGGACATGGCTCTTCCCTTGACGTGAACGTCTCCGAGTACAGGTTCTGTCCCCGCTGTGCCGGACGCTTCGAAAATCGCGTCCTCAAAGAGGGTGAGCCCGAGCGGCTGGTGTGCGGGAACTGCGGCTTCGTTTTCTACCTGGGGCCGAAGCTTGTTGCGGGGGCCATCTTCGAGATGGACGGTGGGATCGTCCTGATAAGGCGCGCCATCGAGCCCGGATACGGCAAGTGGACCTTTCCCGGCGGCTTCGTGGAGCGCGGTGAGATGGCCGAGGCCGCCGCCGAGCGCGAGACCTTCGAAGAGACCGGGGTGGAGATCGAGACGGCCGGCATCGTCGGCCTCTACACCTACGAGGGACAGATCCCCGCGATAGCCGTGTTCGCCGCCCGCGCCGTCAGCGGCGAGCCAAAGCCGCTGGACGAGACCCTCGACGTGAGAAGCTTTCCGCGTGACGCGCTGCCCTGGGACGCTATGGCCTTCCCGAGCACGGAGCAGGCGCTCAAAGACTTTCTACGCGCGTTTTAGTGCCTCCTCAACCGCCGCCAGGATCTCCGCCTCGTCGGCGAGACGCCCGACCCCCGGCTCCTCCTCTGCGGATGCCATGAGACCCTCAGCCGGGCCGGCGAAACGGTGGCCCCAACTCTTCAGCGTCTCGACGTTGCGGACCGTGGCGGGGCTGCGCCACATCTCCGGGTTCATGGCCGGGGCCCACAGGATGTTCTCCGCGCCGGCGAGGACAGTGGCGGAGAGGAGGTCGTCACCGAGGCCGATGGACACGCGGGCCATCGCATCGGCGGTGGCGGGGGCTATGAGGACGAGGTTGGCCCATCGGGCGAGGCCGACGTGTTCGATCCTCCCCGATCGCTCCCACCAGGTCTTTTCGGTGTGGATGGATTTCCCGGTGGCTATCGCCAGGGTCTCCTCGGGGACGAAGCGGAGGGCGGCTTCCGTGGCTACCGTTTCGACCTCGTGTCCGGCTTCGCGGAGGCGCCGGATCACACCGGGCGCCTTGTACGCCGCGATGCCCCCGGTAACGCCAACGAGTACGTTGCTCGACCCTGCCACGCCGGGAGTATATCGGAGGAATGGAGAGGGCCGAGATATTGAGAGCCCCGACCCCTCGACGAACTCGGAGCCCGCCTGTTTGTCATCCTCACAGGGGGAGGTACAAAGAGGTTTGGGTCCCGTCCATCGGAGGGTTATCGGTACGGACGGAACCTTCAGTCGTCGGGAACGTCCGCGTCATATGCGGATAAGATACGCTGCATGAGTGACACAGAACGAACATTGAAAGGCAAGGTGGCGGTCGTGACCGGCGCCTCCAGCGGCATCGGGGAGGCCACGGCGCGCGCTCTCTCAGAGAGGGGCGCCTCGGTCGTGCTCGCCGCGCGCTCCGCGGACCGGCTCCGGTCGCTGGAGGGTGAGGTCTCCTCCGCCGGGCGCCAAGTACTGGCCGTGGAGACCGACGTCTCCGACGCCGCCTCCGTCGAGGCGATGATCGAACGCACCGCCGCCGCGTTCGGCGGCGTGGACGTGCTGGTGAACAACGCCGGGCTCGGGCTCTCCGGCCGGGTGTCGGAGGTGCGGGCGGATGACCTGCGCTACGTGTTCGAGGTCAACGTGATTGGGCCTCTCAACTGCATCCAGGCCGCGCTGCCGCGCATGCGGCCCGGCGGGCGCATCATCAACGTCTCCTCGGTGGTCGGGAAGCGCGCCATCCCCAAGGTCGGCGCGTACTGCGCGACCAAGTCCGCCCTGAACGCCCTCTCCGACGCCCTGCGCGTCGAGATAGCGGAGCGCGGCATCACCGTCACCAGCGTCTATCCAGGCACCACCCGCACCGCCTTCCGGGACAACTCCAGGCGCACGAAGGACGAGAAGCGTGGCTGGCGGCCGAAGGGCGTGACTCCGGATCGGGTAGCCGAAAAGATAGTCCGCGCCGCCGAGAAAGGCGGTCGCCACGTATACGTCACGCTGCCCGACCGCCTCTTCGTTGCGGGCGTGACACTGCTCCCTAGCCTCGCCGACCGCGTTCTCTCTCGCTGGGCGAAAGACTGAGGCCGTGGGCTTCGACGATAGCGCGCTCACCCGTCTCCGGCGCTACCGCGAGGAGGCCAACCGCTCCCTTGCGTACATTGATGAAGCCGAAGCGGCGGCCTGCGGGTTCTCCGGGCGGCTCTTCGCCGGGCTGGAACACACAGCCGTAATCGCCCGCCAGGCCGGCTTCGAGGTTGAGAACGAGGGCGGCGCGGGGTCGTTCACGCTGCGGGCGCTCGCCGCCCCCGGCGCCGAGGCGCGGGTTTCATTCGGACTCGTCGAGGGCGTGGCGGCGGAGACCGACGAGGACCTGATGCACGAGGATCTCAGCCGGTACAACCTCGATCCGTCGGGCTACTCGGGGCGCATCCTCGGCTGGACGGAGGCGGCTGGGGAAGACGCCTGCCAGACCTTCGCCGTCTACCGCGACGGGGTGTGGAAGACCAAGGGCCTCTTCGTGGCGAAGGCCCGCGGCAGGACGGACGACCCCGACGACGTGCTGAACGGCTTCTGCCTGCGCATACTGGGCCGCCTCATAGACCTCGCCGTGCTCACCGGGGGCGCGGGACGCCGTTGGGGCGACGGCCCGTACACGCTCCTCGACCATCTGGAGAAGAGGAGCTTCCCGACGGAGATCAGGTTCCCGCGCTGATCCCAGGTCCTCGCAAGGCCGCTGCTCAGGTCAGCGGGAGCATCACCCGTTCGCGGAACGCCGGACGCTCCGCCAGCCTTTCCAGATAGGCGTCGAGGTTCGGCGTCGGTTCCTTCTCGACGGATAGCTGGGACCAGCGGTGGACCGAGACGCCAAGCGGGATGTCCGCCATGGTAAACGCCGGGCCGAGGGCGTGATCCCGACCCTCCATTTGCGCCTCCAGAATACCCCACGCTTCGACGGTCCTCCCGCGGGCCGCTTCGATGGCGGCTGTGTCGCGCTCTTCTGGCGGCGTCCTCACGAGCCCGATGAATACGGGGCGCATGGCGGCCCACAAAGTGCCGAGCTGCCAGTCCATCCAGCGGTCGGCGTCGGCGCGCTCACGGAGGTCTTCTGGGTAGAGAGCGCCTGAACCATGCTTCGAGCAGAGGTAGCGCACGATCGCGTTGGACTCCCAGAGGGTGAAGCCGTCATCTGAGATAGTGGGGACCAGGCTGTTGGGGTTCATGGCGAGGTAGTCGGGGTCGTGGGTGTGGCCGAACGGTCCTCCGGCGTCTATCCGCTCGTGCTCCAGGCCCAGCTCGTCGCAGCACCACAGCACCTTCTGGACGTTGATGGAGTTCTCGCGCCCCCAGACCTGGAGATCGCTCATCGGGCGGCCGGGGATGCGTGGGTCATCTTCGCCTCCGTCAGGTAGTCGAGGGCGGCCGTCACGCCGCCCCGCTCGAGGGGGATGCCGGAGAGGGCCAGGCCCATCTCCACGCCGCTTAGAGTTCCGGCCAGCATCAGGTCGTTGAAGTCGCCCAGGTGCCCGATGCGGAAGATTTTGCCCGCGAGTCTGCCCAGGCCGGCGCCCAGGGACATGTCGAAGCGATCCAGGATGATGCGCCGCAGTTCGTCCGCGTCGTGGCCTTCGGGGACGAGCACGGCCGTGAGCGAGTTGCTGTACTCCTCGGGGTTCTGGCACAGTATCTCCAGTCCCCACGCGCGCACCGCCCGGCGCGTGGCCTCCGCGTGGCGGGCGTGGCGGGCGAATACGTTCTCCAGTTCCTCCTCGAACAGCAGGGTCAGGGCCTCGCGCAGCCCGAAGAGCAGGTTCGTCGGCGGTGTGTACGGAAAGAAGCCCATCTCGTTGCTCTCCAGCACCGGACGCCAGTCCCAGTACGACCGGGGTAGATGCGCCGACCCGGATGCCTCCAGTGCCTTCTCGCTTATGGCGTTGAAGCCGAGGCCAGGCGGCAGGAGAAGGCCCTTCTGCGAGCAGCCGACGGTCACGTCCACGCCCCACTCGTCGTGGCGGTAATCCATGGAGCCTAGAGAGGAGATCGTATCCACCATCAGGAGCGCCGGGTGCCCGGCGCGGTCCATCGCCGAGCGGACCTCGGGTATCTGGCTGGCGCAGCCGGTGGAGGTCTCGTTGTGTACTACCGCGACGGCTTTGATCCCATGCTCCCGGTCTTCTGCGAGCCGTTCTTCGATCCCGGCAGGGTCGGCGCCGCGCCGCCAGTCGGTGGGGATGAGTTCGACCTCGAGCCCCAGCCGCTCCGCCATGTTCCTCCAGAGCGTGGCGAAGTGTCCGGTCTCGATCATCAAGACCCTGTCGCCGGGGGAGAGCGTATTCACGAGCGCCGCCTCCCAGGCCCCGGTCCCCGAGGACGGATACACGACCACGGGCCCCGATGTCTCGAATACGCGCTTCAGGCCACCGAGCACTTCCCGGGCGAGGGCGGAGAACTCGGGACCGCGGTGATCTATCGTCGGGGCCGAGATGGCCCGCAACACCCGGTCCGGCACGTTGGTGGGACCGGGTATCTGCAGGAAGTGGCGTCCGCTCCGGGTCATGTCGAGTCCGGGCGGTGAATTCGTGTCTCTTGCTGTGCGTGAGTCGTGAGGTGCTTCGCTCCGCTCGCTTCGTGAGATCGTGAGTCGAAAAGAAAAATACGACTCACGATCTCACTCCTGTCCGAAGGCGGAAGCGATGGATCAGCCTCCTCATCATCCCCTCAATCCGGGAGAGCCCCGTAGGCGATGATGCTGTAGAACAGCAGCCCGAGGTAGAAGACCGCCCCGATGCCGAGGGCTATGTTTAGCGCGATGCCGGGACGGATCTTCTTCGGCAACAGCATGTTGTTCGTGAGCAACAGCAGCACGCAGTACGCCCCCATCACGAACGTCGAGAGGAACCCCAGGACCCCCAGGATGCCAGAAGGACCATCCGCCGGGCCGAACAGCAGGATCAGGATGCCGAAGATGATGACGCCCCAAAGGAACGCGAAGTATACGTAGCTCATGTTGAAGCGCCGGACGCCCGGTATGAAGTAGTGCGCCATGTCCGCCTGGCCCCGCGAGAAGGCGTCGAATACGCCCAGGGTTCCCTTCCAGCCGACGACGGCGATGAAGAGCAGGAACATGGCGCCCATGATGGGCCCGCCGGCGGAGATGAAGGCGTTGGACATGGCATCTATGGCGGCGTTCTCATCGCCGGTCTCGATGGTCTGACGGACGTTGGGGGTCTCCCGGGCCGCGCGCTGGGCGAGCACCGTGAACACCAGGGTCACGAACATCGTTATGCCCCAGAACAGCGCGATGGCGTCGAACAGGACCCACCGGCGCCAGCCCTTCCACTTTCGCATTTCATCGGCGTCATCGGTGTCGAACATGAAGCCGCGGGCCGGCATGGTCTCTTCCTCCGCAGCGTGCCTCAAGCCGCGGATGCGCGGGATGTGAACGCCCATGCCGGCGCCCTTGTCCCGCAGGTAGAGCGTGTACCACATCTGCTGCATCCCCGACGGACCGGCGAAGGCGACCGAGCCCACGATGATCGGGAACCATGCCGCAGAGAGCGCCCGCTCGGGCAGGTACCCGAAGGCGAAGAGCCCGATCACGGCGTCGCCCACGTCGCCGAGGTTCCCCACCAGCGCCGCGGTGATCGCCGAGCCTATAACCATGAAGCCGACGAGGAAGGTCAGGATGCCCTCCACCGCGTTGTAGACGACGTTGGCGAAGGTGAATATGATGCCGATTACCAGTATCCCGATGACGGCCGTTATCAGCCAGCTGAACCCGGTCATAAGCTCGAAGGCCTGGGCCCCGGCGGCGACGTGTCCGGGCCAGACGTAGATCAGGGCTGCCACCACGAAGAAGAACCACATCAGGGGCTTGGCTATGCGGGCGGCGCCGAAGAAGATGCTCTCCCCGGTGGCTATAGCGTAGCGGGCGAACTCGGTCATCACGACCGCCTGCAACGTCACCCCGATCAGGAACAGCCACCGGATGTTGGGACCGAACACCAGCACCAGCCGCGGCCACAGATACGTCTCGCCCAGGCCCACCCCGAGCGCCACCAGCACCATCGCCGGCCCGAGGATGTGCAGCGATGGCGGCGCCTCGGGAAGCTCCCGGATCGGCATCGGCTCCCCCCGGCCCGCGCGCCAGGCTTCCTTCTCCCGTTCGACCGTTACGTCAGCCATAAGCACCCCCTGCTTCCGTTTCCCTCAAGAACGCTGGCGATCCTCTTCCTCAACGGGCCCATGCCTGACGCGACCGCGAAAGCATGCATCCGCAGACCGTCGAATATCCCCACGGAGAAACCGCGTAACGAGCGACTGCCCGAATGCCCCCCTCTTCGACCTCCATACGACCACCCCACCGCTTTTCCCTTGCGTATAGCGTACACAGGCTACAGCATCGGGAAGGGCCGATCAAGCCAGGGCGCATGATACTCCAGCGTGCCCTGGATGAGGGCGAAGTTGGCGAGTCCGCGAGCATCCGGTGACGGGCCACCAGGATCGGGCTGCGGATGGTATCCAATAACTGCCTGAGGGGGGTCATCCTGGCGCTCTGTAACATCCTGTCGTGGAAGCGCGTGTTGGCCGAGACGACGCTCGCGTGATCCCCGGCCAGGCTCGACCGGCGGGCGTCCCGGATGGCAGCGGCCATCTCGTCCAGATCCTCCGGCGTGGAGTAGCGTGCCGACCGTTCCGCCACGATGCGCTCCAACGCCGCGCGGCAGACGTCTATAACCGCCATCTACGAGCCCCGCCCCACGAGCAACCCCTCCCGCTCCAACTGGCGTAGCGCCTCGCGCACCGGGGTCCGACTTACCTGGAGCATCTCGGCGGGACGGACCTCCTGAACGCCCTCCCCAGGCGCGTGCTCCCCGCCCGGGATCCTACGCCACAACCGCTCGCAGACCTGCCGGTACAGCGGAGCAGACCTCTGAAGCGACATCGCTAAATACTTCAATCCGCCAAGACGTAACGGAATATACCATCGCCAGACTGACCCGGGCCCGCTTGCCGCACCCCAAAGAGTACCGTATGCTGCATACGCGATACACGGGTGGGTAACCGGGTAAACGCCGAGAGGGGAGAGGGATGTGGACACCTGTCGTGCCGGAACTTTCCGCGGGCCGGTGGCGGTGCGGTTCGGGCCGGCGCCCGTGATCGTCGGGGGACGGTGGGTAAGCAGTAGCGGGTAGGAAGATGCTGTAGGAATCGTACTGGAATGGAGGGTTTGGCCGGATGTTGCCGCTGGAGAAGCTGAAGGTGCTGGACCTCACGCAGGTCATGGCCGGGCCGTTCTGCTGCCAGGTCTTGGCGGACATGGGGGCCGACGTGATCAAGGTCGAGCCTCGGGAGACCGGGGAGCAGTCGAGGCGGTCCATGGGCTTCAAGATGGAGCACGGCGAGGACACCGCCGCCTTCGTCGCTATCAACCGCAACAAGAAGAGCATGACGCTCAACCTCAAGGAGGATGCGGCCCGCGAGATCTTCTACAAAATGGCCCGCGAGGCGGACATCGTGGTCGAGAACTACCGTCCCGGCGTGACGAAGAAGCTCGGGGTGGACTACGAGACGCTGCGGGAGATCAACCCCCGCATCATCTACGCTAGCGTCTCCGGCTTCGGGCAGACCGGACCTTACGCGATGCGCGCTGGCTACGATCTCATAGCCCAGGGCATGTCCGGCGTGATGAGCGTGACCGGCGAACCCGGCGGCCCGCCGGCCAAGTGCGGCATCCCCATCGGTGACCTCTCGGCGGGCCTGTTCTGCGCCTTCGGCATCCTCACCGCCTGCATCGCCCGCGAGGAGACGGGAGAGGGGCAGTACATAGACACCTCGCTCTTCGAGAGCGCCCTGGCCTTCTCCGTCTGGGAGACCGCCGAACTGTGGTCCACGGGCCGCGTCCCTCAGCCCTTCGGCTCCGCCCACCGCCTCACCGCCCCCTACCAGGCGCTCCAGACAGGCGACGGCTACATAAACGTCGGGGCGAACAACCAGCGCCTGTGGGCCCGCCTGTGCAACGCCATCGGGCTTGAGGAGTTGATCGAAGACCCCCGCTTCGCCACCAACGACGACCGGATGGAGAACCGCGCGGAGCTGGCCGAAGAGCTGGAGAAGCCCCTCGCGGAGAAGACCACCGACGAGTGGGTGGATATCCTGCTGGACGCCGGCTTCCCCGCAGCCCCCATCCACAACTACCAACAGGTATTCGAGGACTCGCACACCATCGCGCGGGAGATGATGGTCGAGATGGATCATCCGGTCGAAGGAAAGGTGAAGGGCCTCGGCATCCCCGTGAAATTGAGCGAGACGCCCGGCAAGATACGCCGGCCCGCGCCGTTGCTCGGGGAGCATACGGAGGAGACGCTCTCCGATCTCGGGTATTCTGAGGCGGAGATAGCGGACTTCCGGGAGAGGAAAGTCATATGATCGAAACCGACCAGCTCCTTTTCGAGCGCAAAGGCTCCACGGCCTTCGTCACCTTCAACCGTCCCGAGGCACGCAACGCGATGACCTGGGAGATGTACGAGGCTCTGTACGAGTGCTGCGAGGCGGTGGACGCCGACGACGAAGTACGCGTCCTCGTGCTGCGCGGCGCCGGAGACAAAGCGTTCGTCGCCGGCACGGACATCAAGCAGTTCCGCGAGTTCGAGTCGGGCGAGGACGGCATCGCTTACGAGGAGCGGATGGAGCGGGTGATCGGACGCCTGGAAGGGGTCCGCAAGCCGGTCGTCGCCGTGATAGACGGCTACGCCATCGGGGGGGGGCTCTCCATCGCATCCGTCAGCGACCTCCGCATCTGCACCCCGGAGGCGAAGTTCGGGATGCCCATAGCCCGCACTCTGGGCAACTGCCTCTCCATCGAGAACTACGCCAGGATGATGGCGCTCATCGGTCCCGCCCGTACCAAAGCCCTGATCTTCACCGCCACCATGTTCTCCGCCGAGGAAGCGTTGTCAGCGGGGTTCGCTACCGAGATCGTGCCGCGCGAGGAGTTAGACGCCCGGGTGGACGAACTGTGCGCCGCATTGGCCTCCCACGCCCCCATAACCATGCGCGTCACCAAAGAAGCCTTGCGCCGCCTGACCCTCGCCGGGATGCCCGAGGCGGACGACCTGGTTCGGGAGACCTACGGGAGCCACGACTTCCACGAGGGCGTCGCCGCTTTCGCGGAGAAGCGCCGCCCGGACTGGCAGGACCGCTAGTTGCTGTTTCGGACTCTATCCGAGAACCCTTTGAGGCTCGAACAAAGAGACGCATCTTCTCGAAAGAATGAGCCTGTCCATTACACCACTCTCTCGAGGAGAGATGTGTCATCAGCAAGGCTACCGTAACCGAGAGGGACGATTGCTTTCGCGTTCCAAGATTCTTGTCGAGAAAGATCAAAAAGACCTGACCAAGAGAACGCAAGAGGAGAGCCCCGTGTGAGTTCGTAGAGCGGCTACCCGGTACGGTTTGCTATACAGCGTAATGGCTAAAATCCAGTCGAGTTCCGGTTCGTTTTGAAACCCTTGACCGGCAAGACATACGGCGGTAACGAGAAAGAGTCATTTCGATTTCTGCTCTTGAGGGTTAGCGGATGAGAAGTCCGCCTCACGCGCCTTGACCAGCGCGACCACCGTGGTGTTGACCGGCGCGGTTAGCCTGACCTTCGCCGCTTCGCGTGGGATCGCGCCGTTGATCGCCTCGATCTCCGAGCGCTGCCGTGCCAGATGATCCAGCAACATGGACGGCCGTGCGTCCGGCATTTTGGCGCCCAGCTCGCGGATATGCTCGATCGGGTCGCCAACCTGCAACGCGATACCGTGAGCGGCGGCAACCTCCACCGCTTCCAGGGCGCACTCACGCGCCACCTGCCAGGCGTTCGCATCGGACATCACCTGGCCGATCGTCATGCCGGTGAGGCACGAGGTGGCGGAGAACGCGACGTTCATTATCAGCTTCTCCCACACCATTCGGTCGATGTCATCGAACAGCATCACCTCGAACCCGGCGGAGCGCCAGACCTCCGCGCCGGCTTCGAGCTTGGTGCGCGGCAAGCCGGCATAGGCGCCGAAGCGCACCATCTCCATCGCGTTGTGGTGCGCATGTCCCGGCGCACGAAGAGAAGCCCCGAATCCGCCCACTACCCCTACAGCGACGCTGTCGGGGTCGATGATCTCAGCAACCCGTTCCGCCGAACCCAATCCGTTCTGGATAGTCTGTACGGACGTTCCCGGACCGAGCAGCGGCAGAGCCGAACGTGCAGCCGCCTCGACATCAGCCGCTTTGGTGGCGATGATCACGAGGTCACAAGGATCGATGCCGTCGGTGCTGGTGCGCCCGTGCACGGACACCGTGCGATCGCCGCTAGCACCCTCCACCCGCAAGCCGTGGCGGGCCATCGCTCCCGCATGGTCCGTCCACAGGGTGATGGCGAACACCTCATGCCCGGCGGAAGCCATCAACCCGGCGTACACGGAGCCCATCGCTCCGGCGCCGACGATCGCGACACGTGCCATGCCCCTTCGCTCCCTTCTCAGCCCGCCGCCGTGGTACGCGGCAGGAGGGCCGCGACCATCGAGTCACTCATGGCAGGAGTGGTGGCGCTGCCGCCGGGATCCGTCGCACGGCCACCGCGGCTTACGCCACTTGCGATCCGGAGCGTCCGTCATCGCGCGTCGAATCCACAAAGCCTCCCGACGAGCGTTTGCGCGCCCTGCGGTCACAGCACAAGATTAAGCGCCAGGATTATGAGCATGGAGACCACTGACGCTATCCCGGTTACGAGGCTAAGCGTTTTGAAGCTTCCCGTGGTACGGATGCCCAGCACCGTTTGGAACATCCAGAAAAAGTTGCTGTTTACGTGCATCACAAACAACGCCCCGGAGCCGATCGCCAGGGCGATCCATACCGTAGGGATGTCGAGGTTGCCGACTATCGGGGCCAGTATGCCGGCCGCGGTGATGGCGGCGACCGAGATCGAACCTATGGCAACATGCAGAACGGCCGCGACCAACCAGGCCAACAGAAGCGGCGTGCTCGTGTCCGCCGAGAAGAACCCCTTGAGGATGTCTTCGAGCCCGGTCGCGCCGATCACCGCCGCCAGAGAACCTCCGATGCCCGTAATTACCAGGATTTGGCCGGTTGCATCGAAACCATCGCTAAGCGCTTTCTCGACTTGCTCGTTAGACAGCGTACGCCACGCCAGCAGGTAGGCGCCGAGTAAGCCCAGAAAGAGAGCCACGAAGGGATCCCCGAAGAACGCTATCAAGCCGGACTCCAGACCAACGGCCTGGGCAAACGCCCCGAGGGCTATCAGCACCAGCGCAACCAGGAGGGGCAACAGCGAGACGTATAGGGGAGGAAGCTGTCCCGTCTGCTGTTCCGCTTCGGCAGGGCTTCCTTCCTCTTGCTCCTCGAACTCCTCCTCCGCCTCGTCCTTGTCCTCGTTCCACAGCCCGAGGTTTAGAAGCTGACCATAGATAAACGTGGTGAGTGCGACGGTGGGAATCGCCACAACAATCCGTATATCAACATCGTGCCCAGCGGCACTTTCAGCAACCCCGCCACCGCCAGGGTTCCTACACCGGGGACGACCAGCACCAACCCGGTTAGTATGCCGGTAGAGAGCGCCGCGCCCATCGCTGCAAGCCCGTTCCGGCCCACTCGGGGAGCGAGCGATCTAGCCAGAGGGGCCGAGACCACGAGAAGGACGTCCGCGTAGATGGCCGGGAAAATGCTGGTCATGGAGATGCCCACCGCGTAGGGTGTTGCCCTGGGACCAAAGACTCTCAGCAGCATGTCGGATAGTTTCTGGAGTGTCCCCATGGCGAACAGAAGCGAGCCCAAAAGGACCCCGAAGGCGATGAGTAAGCCTATCTCGGCCATCAGGTCGCCAAATCCCTGTACGATGGTTTGTACTGTGTTGTCGAATCCCAACCCCGCTGCGAGTCCTAGATAAATGGAGCCCAAGACCAGGGCGATCGTCGGGCTGATACGGACTACCACGATGAGCACAACTACTCCGATTATGGAGATCGCCGTGTGTAGCATAATCAACGTGTCGCTCATGCTGCTCTCCTCCTATGGTCTCGAGATCGAGGCTCCGCTCATCAACTCAACGATCATCCTTCGCAGGTCTACTGGCTCAACCACACTGAATCCCCGCCAGCGTTCAATCATCCTCCCTACTCGCCCGCCCGCGCACGAGGAGCGCAAAGCAGCTCAGATACACGTCTCCACGAGGACTTCCCGCCTCCGAAGGCTGCCCTGACTCCGACTGTTGCTCATGTGACTGACCCCCGGACCCGTTTCCCCGTTCGGCAAATTTTGCCGCCGCCAAACCATACTCGAAACGAGACAAGTTTTCACCTGTGCCGGTAGTCAATATCCTCTTGATCCCAGGGCCGCACAACCTCCACCATCGCGACGATACCCAGGTTCGGGTGTCAACCGCTGGAGTGATGACCATATCCCTGGTGGCAACGGCATTCTTCGGCGCCAACACGGGAAAGGCTCGTCTGTTCCTCAGGCGCTACGCCGTCTCACCCTCGCCGGGATGCCGGACACCGGCGACCTCGTCTGGCGGACCTGCGGAAGCCACGACTTCCACGGGGAGGTCGTCACCTTTACCGAAGAGCGCCGCCCGGCTGACAGGGCCGCAAGCTGCTATTTTAGGGGCGATAGTCCAGACGTAAGAGAGGAGGCTCCGCCATGCAAGAGCCGTTCTTCGGCGCCCTCGACGGACACCGGCCCGAGATCGCCCCGGACGCTTTCATCGCGCACGCTGCGGTCGTCGTGGGAAGGGTCCGTATCGGGGCGCGCTCCAGCGTGTGGTACGGGAGCGTGCTGCGCGGCGACGACGAGGAGATAGTCGTCGGCGCGGATACCAACGTGCAGGATCTTTCCTTGATGCACGCCGATCCCGGTTTCCCGGCGGTGCTCGGCGACCGGGTCACGGTCGGGCATAAGGTTATAGTTCATGGGGCCACTGTCGAGGACGACGTGCTCGTCGGGATGGGCGCGATCCTCTTGAACGGGGCAAGGATCGGGTCGGGCTCCGTGGTCGCCGCCGGGGCGGTCGTGACGCCGGGGACCGAGGTGCCGGAGGGCTCGCTGGTGGCGGGGCTTCCTGGGAAGGTGATCCGTGAGGTGCGCGACTCGGACAGGGAGATGATCCAACACGCTTTCCAGAGCTACGTGAAGAAGTCCGCCGTCCATCGCGAGGTCGAGCCCCTTACGGCGGATGACGTGCGGGCTTGAACCGATAGGCGACGCCCGCACGTCCCGGTCGGCCTGTGGAGTTCAGATCACGACGAACACGAACCAGGCGACGAGCGGAGCGAGCAGCGTGACGGCGATGGCCCACAGCAAGAGTTGGCGGAAGAACGACCTCTGGTCCTCTTCCTTCGTGTTCGCCATCAGGAGCGCGCCGTTGGTGGAGAACGGGCTCACGTCAACTATCGCGGAGGAGATGGCCACCGCCGTGACCACGCCGACCGAGGAGATGGCTGAGTCCTGCAGGATGGGCGCGGCAAGCGGTATCAGCGATCCCAGGAGCGCCGTGGTGGAAGCGAAGGCCGAGATGATGCCGCCCCCACGTAGGAAGCGGCGAGCGCGGCGGCCACGGGGCTACCGACCGCGTCTATGAGCCCCTGGACGTACTCGACGGTGCCGATCTCCTCCAGCACCCCCACGTAGGTGACGATGCCGGTGATCAGGACTATTACCTGCCACGGGACCCGCTCGAAAGCCTCCGCCTGTCGGGCCGGGGCTATCAACACCAGCGCCAGCGCCACGACCAGCGCCCCGAAGCCGACGTCCACGCCGAACCCAACCGTCAGCACGGCAAGGACCGCCACCCCGAGAAGCGTGGCCGCCTGATGAAGGCTCAGACCGCTCCCATTCGCTTCCGCAGCCTCGTCATGCCCGTCATCGGCGGTGCGGTCCCTGTCCGCGGCGCCACCGCCGGAGCTTGGTTCGGAGCCTACGGCGGAACCTACCGCCATCGCTTCCACGGGGATGCTCTGCCTGAGGAGCCGCAGGCCGCCGAAGGCGACGAACGCTATGGCCGCGACGATGGTGTTGAAAACCAGGGAGCTGATGAAGAGCGTAATCGGCGAGGAGGCCAGGTCCCTGGAGGTCAGGACGCCGTCCACGATCACGCCGAAGGGGTTGATCGGCGAGTAGGCTCCCGCAGTCGAACCCTGCACGACGAGCACGCCGATGAGGAGCGGGCTGATCGAATACTGCCCGGCGAAGCGCAGCGCGACGGGGGCGATGATCGCCACGGCAGCGGGGGTCAAGGCGCCCAGGGTCGTGAACAGGGCCGCAAGGGAGAACATGATCCAGGGTATAAGCCCGACGTTGCCCCGGACCAGACGGATGCCCCCGTTCAACAGCAGGTCTATGGTCCCGTTGGTCTGGGCGATGGCGAAGAGGAAGGTTACCCCGACGAGCAGGATGAACAGGTCGCCAGGATAGACGGCGAAGATCTGGTCCACCGTCAGGCCACCTCCGATCTGGCCGATCAGGAAGGCGGCGACGAAGCTCATGATGCCGAGGTTGATGGGCTTGACGGTGCCGACGGCGAATATCGCCAGGAGCACGAGGATCGAGAACAGCTCCAGGCTCATACCGTCCTCCCCGTCCGGCCCGATGCGGAACGGCGGAGATCCAACGAAGCCCCACGCTCGCCGGGCGCCGCCGCCGAGCCGGGACCCAGCAAGCGGTGCGACGCGCCGCCAGCCTCTTGTAAATGCATCGAAGCCCCTTCCCCGAACGACTGTCGACAACAGCGCAGGATAATGACACAAGGTGCGGAGGAGTTCAGGTACGGGTACGGTGCCGGGTCGGCCGTCTCGGGGTGCGTCGATGTGTTAGGTTCTTTTCGATGTGCTGCGAAGGTCGGCGTCAGCAGTGCGGCCGGGACCGGCTTCGAGATAAACGTGGAGGAAGCGGTTGGTTGTAGGTCCTTTCGACGAGCGCGCCGCCGAGGGTGGGGTGGCCCTGGAAGGCGCCGGACGAGCCGGGAGGTTTGGCCGGTCTCTGCCGGAGCAGATCGCCGAGGCTCTGCGGGAGGAGATCGTCGAGCGGAGGCTGCCGGCGGGGAGCAGGTTGCCCGAGCCAACCCTCGTGAAGAGGTTCGAGACGAGCCGCGCCCCCATCCGGGAGGCGCTCTACATCCTGGCGCAGGAAGGCTTGATCGAACGCGCGCCGCGGAAAGGCGCGATGGTGAAAGGATACAGCAAGCAGGAGGTCGTAGAACTCTACAAGGTCCGGATCATGCTCGAAAGGATCGCCCTGGAACGCATCTGCGAGAAGCCGGAGACGATCCGGGCCTGCCTGGCCGCGCTGGAGCCCATCGCCCGCGAGATGGAGGAGGCGAAGGGCGGAGCCGAACGCTACCGCGACCTGAACTTCTCGTTCCACAAGACCATCATCATCCTCTCCCAGAGCGACCTCCTCGGACGTCTCTACGCCCAGATCGAAGGCCCCCTCAAAGTCGTCCTCAGAAAGTCGTTCTCCACCGAAGGCGCCATGCCCAAGTCCTTCGGCGAACACCTCCAGATCCTGGCCGCTATCGAGAGCGCCGACGTGGAAAAAGCCTGCGCCATACTCCACAAACACGACGAGGACGGTATGCGGCGCGCTCTCACCGCCCTGCCCGAAAACGAAAACGTCCTGTGAAGCCAGGCACCCCCAAACCCGCCTTGACGTACCGCCAACCGTATGTGACCATGAAACAGAATCGATGTCGACAATCGACTTCGGAGGTAGCCGGGGTGATGAGCAGCGAGGTTGACGAGCGCCATGACGTTGGGGGATGGGGTCCTCGGGTGATATGGGGTAGGATCGCGGGCGTCGTATCTTCGAGGGCTCCGGGGCGCGCGAGGGGTCGTCCCGATGGGGGCGGAGAGGAGACGGGAGGCCATGGTCCGGTAGGCTTGCACGTCGCGGGCGGGGTGGCCATGATCTCGTTGCGGCGGCCGGACAAGTTGAACGCCATAAACGCGGAGATGTGGGAGACCGTGGCCCGTCTGGTGCATCGTCTGTCCAAAGACGAGGAATTGCGGGTGCTCGTCCTTCGCGGCGAAGGGGAGAACTTCTCCGCCGGCTCCGACCTCAAGGAGCTTGCGGCTTCGGACCTCGCGCGCGTCGAGGAGATCTTCCACCAGGCGGAGGAGTGCGCCGCAGCCATCGAGGAGAGCCCGCTGCCTACCATAGCGTGCATCCGCGGTTACGCCCTGGGCACGGGGCTCCTGATGGCGCTCGCCTGCGACATGCGGATCGCCGGGCAGAACGCCACCCTGGGCATGCCCATCGCCCGGCTCGGCATCACCCTGAGCGGGTCTTTCGTCAAGCGTTTCGCGGCCCTAACGGGACCGTCGAGGATGAAAGACCTCGTGTACACCGGGCGTCTCGTGGACGCGGAGGAGGCCGAGCGGCTGGGTCTCGTGGACAGGCTCGTGCCGGAGGGCAGGTCGGTATTGCACGAGACCCTCGAGATCTCAAAGGTCGTGCGCCAGCAGTCCCGGGCCTCCGTACTGGCGGCCAAGCGGTGGGGCGGGTCCGGCTCCGGTCGTACCCCCACGGCGTACGGTCACATAGACCCGGACGAGTTCCCGGAGGGCGTGCAAGCCTTTCTGGAGCGTCGCCCGCCCCGGTTCTACGACGCCGGGAGAAAACGGAAGGCCGGGCGTAAGACCGAAGGAGCATCGGAGGCGTCACGGGCAGGGGCTGCGGACACTGCGGATGGGAGTTGAACGGGGGAAAGGTAATATGAGCGCATCGGCAAAGGACAATAGCGGCCCACTCGCGGGGATTACGGTCGTTGACCTCACCCGCGCTCTGGCCGGACCATACGCCACCTTGATGCTCGCCGACGCCGGCGCCGACGTGATAAAGGTCGAGCGTCCGGAGAAGGGCGACGACACCCGAGGCTGGGGGCCGCCGTTCGTCGGGGAGCCGGGCGCTGAGGAGTCCACGTACTTCCTGTCGGTCAACCGCTCCAAGAAGTCCGTGGTGCTGGACTTCAAGGATGAGGGCGACCTGGAAAGGCTGAAGACCCTGATCCAACATTCCGACGTGCTGGTGGAGAATTTCCGTCCCGGTGTGATGGAGCGGATGGGGCTCGGGTGGGCGGAACTCGAAGAGATGAACCCCCGGCTCGTGTACCTCTCGATCACGGGTTTCGGCGAGGGCGGGCCGGACGGACACCGGCCAGGCTTCGACCAGATCGCACAGGGCGAGGGCGGCCTGATGAGCTTCACCGGCCCGATAGGCGGCCCGCCGACCAAAGTGGGCGTCCCCATAGCGGACATGCTTTCCGGCATGTTCGGCGCCTTCGGGGTGGCCGCCGCGCTCGCCGAGCGGGAGCGGAGCGGCAGGGGCCAGAAGGTGACCTCCTCGCTGCTGGGAAGCATCGTCGGCATCCACGCCTTCCAGGGAACGCGCTGGCTCCTCGCCGGAGAAGTCCCCGAGCCCGAAGGCAACCGGCATCCGACCATCGCACCTTATGGAGCTTACGAGTGTTCGGACGGGGAGATCAACATCGCCGTCGGCTCAGATGGACTCTGGCGCCGCTTCGCCCCTCTGGTGGATGTGGACCCTGACGACGAACGCTTCTCAGACAACGGCAAACGCCGGGCGCACGTGGAAGAGCTGGAGAAAGCTCTGGCACCCGCCCTCACCTCCGCCACCGTGGACGAGTGGATGGAGCGCTTGGGCGAGGCGGGGGTGCCGGCGGGCAGGGTGAAGCCGCTGGACGAAGTGTACGAATCACCACAAGTAGAGCATCTCGGCCTCGTGGACGCGGTGGAGCATCCGGCGCTCGGGGAGATACGGCTGCCAGGCAGCCCGGTCGGCTACGGCCGTTCCGGCAAGCGCGCCCCGGAGCCGCCGCCTACCCTCGGGCAGCACAACGACCAGGTCTTTGGGGAGCCGGAGAGTTGAACATCGCGGCCGCCCGTCCTCACCGCCGGTCGCGCCGGTGGCGGATCACCGCGACGCAGACGACTGTCGCTACGACGGTTGTGGGCAACAGGACCCCCATCGGCCACCACAGAAGCTGAGCCGCTCCGCCGGCCACGGCGCCCGTTCCATAGGCGAACCACACGTCCGCCGGAAGTAGCAGGCCGCGCGCCGAAGGCGGCGCCGGTTCGGGGAGTTCCTCATCGTCTTCGCCTGAGGTCTTGGGGGACCGGACCGTGCGCAGCCAGTCTATGGCGCCCTCCGTCAGGTTCGTCAGGGTGCCGGTGATGTAGGTGGTCGCAACACCGGGCACGCCCAGGCGGCGGACGGCGCTGCTCTGGACGCCCATCGCCAGCGCCGACAGCGAGATCAGGACCAGCGCCGTTCCTCCCGACGGTTCGGACCCGGCGAACAGGAGCCAGCCGCCCGCGAAGACGGCCAGGACGAAAAGCTCCACGGCGAGGGCCGCCGTGACGGCCTGTGGCCAGAGGGGACGTTCCCGCTTGCGTCCGACCAGGATAGCGCCAGCCGCCACGCCGCATATGAAGCCTCCCAGAGCTGTTCCCGCCCGCAGGGCCGCTTCCCCATCCGCCTGCCCGACGGCTATCCCAAGCAGTACCGTGTTCCCGGTCATGTTCGCCACGAATACCTCGCCGAACCCCAGGTAGCCGACCGCGTCCACGCAACCGGCGGCCAGGGAGAGCAGTACGAGCAACACGTTTCGCCACGTGGCCGGCGTCAGCAAGAACCGCCTTCCTTCCCGTCGTTGGGGAATCCGATGCCACGGATATTTTGCCCACCGGCGCCGCTCGTCAAGCGCGGGCCAGGTGCGTTCTGACTCGCTGGCAAGGCGTCCCGAAATCCTCTCTGGTGGTCTCAGCCGACGAGTTGGGCGATGCCTGCGACGCCTACGACGACGATGGCCGCGCGAAGCAAAGTTGGGGACAAGCGCCGGCCTATCCTGGCGCCGATCTGACCTCCGACTATGGCGCCGCCAGCAAGCAGCGCGACCACGAGCCAGTCCACCTGGGCCACGATGATAAACATGAGCGCCGAGGCCACGTTGTCCACCCCCTGTAACACGTTCTTGAGGGCGTTCACCTGCTGGAGCGTCTCCGCCATGAGCACGCCCATGACCGCCAGCAGGATCACACCCTGGCCCGCGCCGAAGTAGCCGCCATACACGCTGGTCGAGAAGACGGCGGCGATCATGGTATGGCTTCCTTGCGGTGGGGCGGCCTCGCGCCACGCGACCAGGCGACGCGCCAGCCACGGTTCGGCCACAACGAGCACCAGGGCGAGGGCGATGAGGACGGGCGCGGCCACCCGAAAGACACCAGGCGGCAAGACCACGAGCAGTATCGCCCCGGAAGCGCCGCCTAGCAGCGCAGCTACGGAGAAGCGCACGACGCGGCTCCCTGACCCGGAGAGATTCTTGCGGTACCCCACGGCCCCGCTCACCGACCCAGGGGCAAGACCTATGTTGTTCGCCACGTTTGCCGCGACAGGCGGAAGCCCTGCCCACAGCAGAACCGGAAAGGTGATGAGGGTGCCGGAACCCACGACCGTGTTGATGATGCCTGCGCCCATCCCAGCCACGATTATTATCGCGCATTCGATCCACGTCATGGACCCACCCTAGCCCAAAGCAAGTGGCTTTTCCATTCGCTATCGCCCTACGGAATGCGGTTTCTCGCCGGAAGGACACCCTCCCGCCGGTATTCGTGCGTGGTAGATTTTCGGCGTGACGGGCAACCATGAAAAAACGTCTGGGCAGCGGGAGAAGAACCGCGTCACGATCGTCTCCCTGATCGCGGCCGTGCTATTGACCTCGGCAAAGCTGGTAGTGGGGCTCCTCACCGGCAGCCTCGGGCTGCTGGCGGAGGCGGCGCACTCGGCGCTGGACACGGTGGCTTCCATTGTGACTTTCTTCTCGGTGCGGGTGGCGGGGCGTCCGGCGGACGAGGACCATCCCTACGGGCACGCGCGAGTCGAGAACCTCTCGGCGGTCGTGCAGGGCGTGCTGCTTATCGGGACGGCGCTCTGGATCTCCTACGAGGCGCTGCGCCGGATCTTCGTCGCCGGCGTCGAGGTGGAGCCGACGGTGTGGGCGTTCGTGGTGATGGGGACGAGCATCCTGGTGGATCTGTGGCGCTCACGGATGCTCTCGCGCACGGCCCAACGCTACGATAGCCGGGCGCTGGAGGCCGACGCGCTGAACTTCCGGGCTGACATGATCTCCTCTGCCGTCGTGATCCTGGGCCTCGCCCTCGTCGTCCTCGGCGAACGCCTGGGGAACGCGCCGTTCTTGGCGCGGGCCGACGCGGCGGCGGCGCTCCTTGTGGGCGTCTTCATCTTCGTCAAGAGCGGCGCGCTGGCAGCTCGGTCTATCAACGTGCTGCTCGACCGGGCGCCTGTGGGGCTTCAGGAGAGGATCTCGCGCCGCGCGGAGTCCGTCCCCGGCGTGGTGGAGACGCGGCAGGTGAGGCTGCGGGAATCCGGCAATCGGAAGTTCGCGGACATCGTGATCTCGGTTCCGCGCACGGCGAGCGCGGCCGAGGGGCACGAGGTCTCCGAGCGCGTGGAGCGGGCCGTCAGGGAAGTGGACGCGAGCATCGAGAGCGTGGTCCACGTGGAGCCTGTCCCCACCGAGACGGAGACGATGGCGGAGGCTATCCGGGCGGCGGCCCTCGGGATGGGCTTCCGTACCCACCACGAGCGGGTGCGGCGCTTCGGGGAGAGCTTCGAGGCTTCGCTGCACGTGGAGGTGGATGCCGGCCTGACGCTCGGCGAGGCCCACAACCGCGCCCGCGAGCTTGGGGAAGCCTTGAGGACGCAGGAAACGCGCCTGTCCCGCGTCAGCACCCACATCGAGGTGGCCGAGCCGGATGAGGGCGAGTGGCGCGAGCCCGACCCCGGACACGGCGAACTGGAGGAGGAGATAAAACGAGCCGTCACCGAGGCGGACGCGGGGGCGAGGTGCCACGAGGCGCGCCTGTACCGCTCAGAGCACGGGCTCGATGCCATCTTGCACTGCGACTTCCCCGGCTCGGCGAGCATAGGCGAGGTCCACGCCCGCACCGAGCGCATCGAGCGCGGGCTGCACGCCCGCTTCCTGGGTCTCGGGCAGATCGTGATCCACGCCGAACCGCGCGAGGTTTCGGAAGAGTTTTCCCCATGACGCCTGAGCCCGGCACACTTCTGCCCGTGGTGCGGTATTCTTAGCGTCCGTGTCCGAGAAGCCCCATTACGAGCAGTACTTCGAGACCGCCAGCCACGAGACCCGCGAGGACTCCCGGGGCGAGCGCCGCAAGACCGTCAAGAAGGGCGGCGGGCTACTAGAGTTTTTGATCATCCTGATCGTCTCCTTCGTACTGGTGTTCGGGTTCGTGAGGCCGTTCGTGGTGGAGGCGTTCTACATCCCCTCGGAGAGCATGGTCCCCACCCTGGAGGTCGGCGACCGGGTGCTCGCCAACAAGTTCATCTACCGCTTCACCGATCCCCACCGCGGCGATGTCGTGGTCTTCGAGAGCGTGGAAGGTGGCGGGGGCGGTGAGACGGGACCGTTCTCCGGCATCCAGCGCCTCGTCACCGGCGAGAGTGCTACCGCCGAGCCCCCTGACCTCATAAAGCGCGTCGTTGGCGTGCCGGGCGACAGGGTCGCGGTTCGCAACGGCGTCCTCTACGTTAACGGCGAGCGCCAGAAAGAACCCTACCTCAACGACGAGTTCCCCGACCGGAGCTTCGCCGCCCCGACGAAGGTCCCCGAAGACCACATCTTCGTGATGGGAGACAACAGGGCCAACTCCCGCGACTCGCGCTTCTTCGGGCCCGTCCCCCAGAAGAACATCGAGGGCCAGGCCTTCGTGCGTTTCTGGCCGCCGGGACACCTGGGAGTGCTCTGAGCGCCGGCGGTGATCCGCCGCCGGAAGATCGCCGGAGCGCACGCGAACGCCGGGGTGGAGCATTACGGAGTTTGTTGGATCTCCTGCTCACGCTACTCATCGCCTTCGCTCTGGTGTTCGGCTTCGTAAAGCCGGTCGTAGCGGACTCTCGCTACGTGGGCTCGGGGAGCATGATCCCGACGCTCAAGGTGGGTCACGGGACGCTGCAGAAAGACCGGGTCCTCGTCAACAAGCTGGCCTACGATTTCGGCGAGCCGGAGCGCGGAGACATCGCGCTCTTCGAGAGCGTCGAGGGCGGCGAGGATGACCTCATAAAGCGCGTCGTCGCCGTGGAGGGCGACACCGTGGAGATCCGGCGCGGCACGCTCTACCTGAACGGCGAGCGCCAGTCGGAGCCTTACCTGAAACACCGGCCGAAGGACCGCCGTTCGTTCGGTCCCAAAACCGTGCCGCGGGACCACGTGTTCGTGATGGGAGACAACAGGGCCGTCTCCCACGACTCGCGCTTCTTCGGGTCCGTCCCTGAGGAGAAGCTCATCGGGGAGGCCGTCCTGCGCTACTGGCCCGTGGGGCGTACCGGCTTGATCTGATAGCGTTTTGTGGAAGGGCAACCTTCCGTAAAACCGCGCTGGTCAGCACCTCAGCTTGTCAGTACGCTGTTCTTGCTTAAAGCAAATTGCTCATCGCCCGTAGGTCTCCGTCAGGTTCCTGAGCCGCGTAGCCAGTTCCGGCGTGAGCGCCGCTCCGTCTACGCGCCACGCCCAGTTTCCTTCCGTGGTGCCTGGGGTGTTGGTGCGGGCTCCGGAGCCGAGGCCGAGCACGTCCTGCATCGGGACCACCGCGCGGGCCGCCACCGAAGAGTAAGCCAGACAGATGAGATCCCGGACGGAGACGGACTCTCTACCCGTGTAACGTCGGAGGGAGGCCATCTCCTCGGCGGAGGCTGAGGACAGCCATCCGGCGGTGGTGTCGTTATCGTGGGTGCCGGTGTAGACGACCCAGTTGTCGTGGCCGTAGTTGTGGGGCAGGTACGGGTTGTCCGGCCCCGAGCCCCAGGCGAACTGGAGGATCTTCATCCCCGGCAAGGCCAGCCGGTCGCGCAGAGCCTCGACCTCCGGCGTGATGCCCCCGAGGTCCTCCGCGATGACGGGCAGATCCCCCAGGGACTTCCGCAGGGCGGAGAATAGAGCGTCTTTCGGCCCGTCTACCCAGCGTCCGTTCGCCGCGGTCTCCTCTCCCGCCGGGATCTCCCAGTACGCCTCGAAACCCCGGAAGTGGTCCAGACGCACCGCGTCGAAGAGGGTGAGCGACATCCGCATCCGCTCCACCCACCAGGCGTAGCCGTCGTCCGCCATTCGGTCCCAGCGGTAGAGCGGGTTGCCCCATAGCTGCCCCGTCTCGCTGAAGTAGTCAGGTGGAACCCCGGCCACCACGGAGGGCTCGCCGGAGCGGTCGAGGGAGAACAGATCCTGGTTCGCCCACACGTCGGCGGAGTCGTGGGCGACGAAGATGGGGAGGTCTCCGATCACCTCTATTCCAGACCGGTTCGCCGCCTCCTTTACCTCTCCCCAGTCCTGGAAGAAGCGGTGCTGCACCCACTCGTGGAACCGGACCTCCTCCACCAGCTCCCGGCGGGCACGCGCCAGCGCCTTCGGCTCCCGGTGCGCCAGATCCCCGTCCCACGCGGTCCACGGCGCCTCACGGAACTTCTCTTTCAGGGCAGCGTAGAGGGCGTAGTCTTCGAGCCACGAGCGATGCTCTTCCCGGAACTCCTCGAGATCCGGGTCCGATACTTTTCCGGCCATCCGACGTGATGCCGGCACGAACGCTTCCCGAAGCGTCACGGTTTTTGATCGGGTAACCTCCGGGTAGTTCACGGGACCATCCTTCTTCTCCAAAGGTCCGTGTTCGATGAGGTTGTCGCGCACGAGGTTCTCTGTGCTCACGAGCAGCGGGTTTCCGGCGAAGGCCGAGTATGCGGAGTACGGTGAGCCGCTATCGCCCGTGGGACCGAGGGGCAGTGTCTGCCACAGCTGCTGGCCTGCTTCCTCCAGAAATTGGACGAATCGCAAGGCTTCGGAACCCAGCTCACCGATGCCGTGAGGGCCGGGCAAGGAGGTGGGGTGGAGCAGGATGCCGGCGGAGCGTCCGCTCATAAGCCGGGCCACTCGAGGTCAGCCACGAACCAGCTTACCTCTTCCGGGGAGCGCAGCAAGATCACGGTCTTCTCGGATGAGGCTAGCTCAAGCTTCCGGAGGATTCCGGGACGGCGCTCGGTGGGATATTTCCACAGGTATCTCAAGAACTCCGGATCGAGCCGTTCCGAGCATCCCGGGGCCATATCCGGCCTGCTGCTGCGGGCGTATCGGAGGCGGCGCGACACCACGCGCCGGATACACAGGCTTCGCGGGAGATCCAGAAAGATCACGGCGTCCGCCGCCGCGAGCCGGAGGTCGAGGATACTCCCGTAGTTGCCGTCCATGATCCAGGCTTCCCGCCCGGCCAGCCGCCGCACGGTCTCCGTCCACTCGGGCCGGGATCCTTCCCGCCAGCCCGGCTTCCAGTACAGGGTGTCCAGATGGATCACCTCGATGCCCAGTATCTCCCCGAGGCGCGCGGCGAGCGTACTCTTCCCGGCGCCGCCCGAGCCTATGACGAGTATCTTCCTCGCTTCCCGGAGATCCAAAATGCGTGTGGTGGTGTCGGTGGCGTGGGTCACGCCGGAGATTCTAACGCTGGCGGCGAGGCCGTCCTAGCCCACCACCTGCCGGCTCAGGGCGGAGGAGTCGAAGTAGGCCATGAAGCGTCGGACCTTGCCGCCCTCTATCTCCAGGATGCTCACGCCCGCGTAGGAGACGATGTCGCCGTCGGAGGTGCCTTCCGTCTGCCATTCCAGGGCAGCATGGCCCTCGTCGTCGGCGAACACGTTACGGAAGGTGGACTCCATGTCATCGAAGGTCTTGCGGTAGGCGGTCCAGAACTCGCGGGCCCCGTCGTGGCCCCTGAATGTCTGCGGGACCGCGACGTTGCCCACCTCGCAATTTTCGGAGAGAACCTGGATCATGGCCTCGATGTCCCTGTCTCCCTCCACCTTCCACAGCGCCTCTTTGAAGTTCTCCGCCACCTCTATGGACAAGGCTTCCACTCCTTTTGAATGCGTCTCGCGTCCGGGGGTCCGGCCACAGTTTATCCTCCCGAGGACGTGCGAATCCGGGGCGGGGCTAAGTTTTGGGGGACTCCTCGATCTCGACGCGCTCGATGCCGTCGCCGGGCTCGCGGTCGCGGGCGGGGTCGCGTTCGCGGATGGCGAGCACCACGTCCATGCCCTCAACGACCTCGCCGAAGATGGCGTGCCGGCCGTCCAGCCACGGCGTCGGGACGTGGGTGACGAAGAACTGCGAGCCGCCGGTGCCCGGGCCGGCGTTCGCCATCGAGAGGATGCCGGGCCGGTCGTGCGCGAGGTCGGGGTGAAGCTCGTCCGGGATGCGGTAGCCCGGTCCTCCGGTCCCCGTGCCCGTGGGATCCCCGGCCTGGACCATGAAGTCCTTTATGACGCGGTGGAACGTCGTTCCGTCGAAGTATCCTTCCCGCGCCAGGAACACGAAGTTGTTGACCGTCACGGGCGCCTCTTCGGCGAACAGCCGCGCCTTCACCAACCCCTTCTCGGTGACGAAATTGGCGTGGTATTCGTAGCCCGGCTTCAGCGCCATCTCGGGCGGCGTGTCATAGGTTTTGTGCGCCATACGTCTCTCCTGACTCGTCGCTTGAAGGTATGGATCCATGCTACCTTATCTTACGAACCATGAGAGCGCTGGAGGTTGACGGTGATCGGACACCCCATCGAGAAGCGGACCCGGCTGGTGGACATCGAAGGCCCCACCACGGCCCGGGAGGCGTTCGCCGTCGTGGAGCGGGCCGCGAAGGGCTACGACACGGACGCATTATGCTACCTGATGACCGCCGGCGAGCGCATCAGCGCCGAGGGTACGTCCGACCTGTGGGAGCTTCTGTACCTGTTTCCCAACGGGAGGGCACGGGCGATCTTCGGCGTCGGGATCGACGAGCACTGCGACCCCGACGAAGAGTGGGAGTTGCGATATCTCTTCGAGAACGTGCAGTCCTTCGCCCACCACGAACCGGATGGCATCCTGGGGCGGCTGATCCGTAGCAGAGCCTTCGATGTCGAGGATCAATGGCGGCGGGAAATTGAGAGACGGACTCCTCTACCCTTCCCTTTCCGGGACTCGCCGGAGGCGGTTCGGGCGCTCGCCGATCAAGGTGAGGATTTCGTCTCGGGCGACATCCACCTCACCCTCGACGCCAAGACGCTCCCCACCGGCGAGGCGGTGTGGTGGTCCACGGCATACGGCGTCGAATACACGACACCCTTCGCCGCCGGTCGAGCGGCCTCAAAAGTTTCAGATCCCCGCAGGTAGGCTTCGAATTCCCAAGATCCGAGTCCCAGACTCCCTGCCGGCCGGCTCGACACCCTCTCTAAAGCATGTATGTCATCATAGGGATACTTCTATGATGTCGGTCGAGCCGCAACACCCACAGACCAACGCCACACCGCTGGCGTGCTTGCCCTGACGTAGCTGAAGATTCTCGATCCTGTTTCAAATAATGTAAGTTACATGAACGTGCTTGAAGTGTCCGGCGTCCGAGTCAGACGGGCCGCCGGGCGCCGGACCCCATCCCTTGCCCCTGACCCACATCCTCCCGCGCCAGATGATCCAGGAGATGTTCGGCTTATGCTGGGCGTTCCAGATTGCCCGGAATACCTGATCTCCTGCCTTATGCGGGAGGGGCTTTCCCCGATATCCGGCGTACCGGCCGTTTCTCTTCCCGCCGCCCCAATAATCTACGGAAACGAGATCGTACTTACCCCCGAAACCCGGAGGATGTCCCACGTAGGTGTTGGCGAAAGTCTGGTGCGGAAACTTCTTCTGGACCTGGTTGACCGCCTTGCGGACATCGCCCCGGAAATTGAAGCGCGTGGGGTGGTCGTCAATATAAGACACTAGACCTCCTGTAAGTATCGCTGGAAATCGCTTGCCGTGGATGCGATGATCGCCCATGAATCTAACGTGAAAATCCGCGTGACAGGCTTTACACAAGGTTGCGCCGTTACCGACTTCTGTTCGTCCCGCCGCGAAAGCCTCCCACGAGTTCAGGTGATGCGCCTCTAGACTTCCGCCACGTTGTCCACAGGAGCGGCAGGTGTAGTTGTCTCGACTGAATACCGTGAACCGCCACTCAAAATACTCTGCGGTTTTACGGTGGTCCTCCTTCGTGCGATCCTCTATCCACAACGGATGCTTTGACCCTCGCCTACTTGATGAGTCTTGCCGATTCAAGCACCCGCATGACTTTGTTGCGCCGCTTTTGAGATTAGCGGCGTAGACTGCCCGCTCCTCACCACACTCGCAGCGGCAGAGCCACTTAGCGGGTTTGCCCGGCTCGCCTCGGTACTCCAGGACTGTCAGGCGTCCATAGACCTCGCCAGTAATATCTTTCGTGCGTGAAGCCGAGCTAAACACGGTGATCGTCTATGTAGCTCATGACTGTATCTCCGGCTCTTTTTCTACGCCGTGTTCCTTCTTCTCCTCCTCCAGTTCTTCTTCGGTCGCCGCCGGAACTTCCGAACCGAGCGGGTTCACTTCCGTTGGCTCCTCTTCCGGTTCTTCGTCCCCGTCTACCGGATCGTCCCGATCCGCGTAGTCCGGCCGCTGCCCCTTCTCTTCCATTCTGTACCTCCCGGACTCCGTAACCTTCTCGACCCGCCGCAGGTTCAAATCTTCGCAGGCCGCGAGCGAAATTATAGGCACATATCTCACAAGCGCGCAAGCATGTTTCAAATCCTCGTAGGTAGGCTGCGAACCGGTTCTCACCTTGCGCACAGGTAGCTTCGGCTTTCAGGTTTCAAATCCTCGTAGGTAGGCTGCGAACTACACTCACGACCGCCTCCGACAGATACTCAGTCTCCAGTTTCAAATCCTCGTAGGTAGGCTGCGAACCATTTCCGCCGTGGACAGAGAAGTGTGCGCGGCGACCTCGAAGTTTCAAATCCTCGTAGGTAGGCTGCGAACGGGTTCTCGTATCCCCACTCCCACATACCATCTCGTTTCAAATCCTCGTAGGTAGGCTGCGAACGCTTGCCGGTGAAGGTGAGCGTGTCCACCTTGCTACGTTTCAAATCCTCGTAGGTAGGCTGCGAACCTTCGTGGCGTTGTAAATAGTGTGCGCACTCAGGCGTTTCAAATCCTCGTAGGTAGGCTGCGAACGTACTTGACTTTTGCCGCGTCGTACACGTCCCGGTAGTTTCAAATCCTCGTAGGTAGGCTGCGAACCTGCTACTCCGGTGTGGACTCCTCGTGGATCGACGGTTTCAAATCCTCGTAGGTAGGCTGCGAACCCGGCAAACCAGAGCTGGACTACGAGACCGAGTTATTGGTTTCAAATCCTCGTAGGTAGGCTGCGAACAGTCTCTCTCCGCCCACCGTACCCTGCGCCACCGGCGTTTCAAATCCTCGTAGGTAGGCTGCGAACATCCGTACCCTCTCGACAACAAGACCGTCTACTTCAGTTTCAAATCCTCGTAGGTAGGCTGCGAACTCCGCTCTCACGCGCCGAAGAGCTGCGGACGTGGCCGCGTTTCAAATCCTCGTAGGTAGGCTGCGAACTGGCATTGGGCTACGCCATTCTACCTCCAACTGAAGGTTTCAAATCCTCGTAGGTAGGCTGCGAACGAAGACGTGCGGGCGTTTCTTGGAGGTATCGAGCTCGATCGTTTCAAATCCTCGTAGGTAGGCTGCGAACCTTGAGTAAGGTAGACGGGGTGGGGGTCTGAGGCTAGTTTCAAATCCTCGTAGGTAGGCTGCGAACACCATGATGCTTCTCCTCTCCTCGCTCGATTATCTTCGTTTCAAATCCTCGTAGGTAGGCTGCGAACGATGGCATGTGGGAGTGGGGGTGGGAGAACCCGGACACGTTTCAAATCCTCGTAGGTAGGCTGCGAACGCGAGGCGAAGTGATTGCTACCGAATAGGACTACATGGTTTCAAATCCTCGTAGGTAGGCTGCGAACTTGGGGTAGGCGGTTATCGCAGCGGTCTCGGCATGGTTTCAAATCCTCGTAGGTAGGCTGCGAACTTGTGGCACTCGTAATGGGAAGGTCGGACGAGGTAGCGTTTCAAATCCTCGTAGGTAGGCTGCGAACCCCCCGCCATTCGTGAGATCCACGGTGGCTGACACGTTTCAAATCCTCGTAGGTAGGCTGCGAACTTCTTGCCTCCATGCTCCGTTTCAAAAGGCACTCTAACACGTTTCAAATCCTCGTAGGTAGGCTGCGAACATCACGATAAATATCGTAGACCGCATAGACCACTAAGTTTCAAATCCTCGTAGGTAGGCTGCGAACAGCTTGATCTCCAACATTGCAGATGCGATTGTGGAGGGTTTCAAATCCTCGTAGGTAGGCTGCGAACCAACCGCGAATATAGCGGTTTGCAGGCGCTTTTACAAATGCGATCTGCGGAGTATTCGTGCGCGTTCGGGGTTTGTCGGAGCAAGTATTGCGGTATTTGCGGGTCTTTTTCCTTTGTCGAACTGCCCGAACTTCTACGCTACTCCGGGTTGACTTACAAGAAGGCTCCTGCATCGCCGGGGCGGGAAGGGACACCCAACGTCTCGATGTTCAGGTACTGGGTGGTGCGCAGAACGTAGAAACGGACGGAGTCTCGTTCTGGGTTTATGGCTTCTCCAACCTCATGTTTGAGCTTCTTGTACTGGGCGGGGGTGAGTTCACCTTCGAGTACCGAGTTCTGGATGTGGTTGAGGTATTTGCGTCCGATCTTGAGCACCTTCATGACCCTCTTCACCTCAACGTCGTAGACCATGAGGATGAACACGCTACCACCTCGACACGTAGGGTTCGTAGGGCTCGTCACCCAGGAGGTGTTTCTCCAGCTTGTAGAGTTCTAGCCGGATGAGTCGCCGGTAGGAGACGGCGCGCCCTAGCTTGGGATGCTGGACGGTCTCCTTGAGGCGGTTATCATACGCTTCGAGAAAAGTCTTGTTGCCCTTCTCCGTGAGGAAGACGCCTTCGGTGGCGTCGCGGAAGTCCTTCGCCTTGAGGACGCCGCGGTTCACCAGGGTGAAGATGACGCGGTCCACGATGATGGGTTTGAAGATCTCGGCCACGTCCAGGTTCAGGGTGTAGCGGCGCCGGTTCGTGGTGTGGAGAAAGCCTATGCGGGGGTCGAGATGAGTCTTGTGTATTTCACTCAAGACCGTCACGTACATCAAGCTGTTGCCAAAGGAGACGAGCGCGTTGATCCTGTTCATCGGCGGTCTCCTGGTGCGCTTCTCGAACGCGAAATCCTCGCCCTTCAAGATGTCATCCCACGCCCCGTAGTATGCTTCGCGGCTCCCCCCTTCGAGCGCCATCAACTCCTCGGGTGTGGCGGGGATGCCGACGGCAGCCTTCTTGAGCGCGAAGTCTTCGACGAGGCTCTTCAAGTCCGCGCCGCGGCGAGCGTAGTAGCCGACGACCTTCTCCATGTTCGCCAGAGCGCCGCGCACGAAGAGGCGGGCAAGGGTCATGCGCTTGTCGTGGTCCATGTAGTGGGCGGCCTGGGCGAGGGTCAGGTGTCCCGAGACGTACTGCTCGCGCGGCATGTACGAGCCAGACCAGTAGCCGTAGTAGTTGTAGACGTGCAGCGGGATGTGGTTCCGGGAGAGGAAATTCAGGAGCTTCGTGTTCAGAGAGATTTCGCCGAAAGCGTGGATCTCGCTCGTCGTCTCCACTGGCACGAAGCGCCGCCCTTCGCCCGTGGTGAAGCGCAACGTATTCTGGTGGCGTTCCAGGTCCCCGGCGTTGAAGATGTAGACCGGCTTCCTCACGAGTCCCTCACGACCAGCAGAACTCCGCGTAGGCGCAGTTCGGACAGAACTTGATCCATTTGGCTTTCGGTGGTCAGAGGTTGAGTAGTAGCTCCGTTATCTCTTTCGTGGCTTCGGAGAGTCTCGCTCGCGTGGCCTCGTCCAATACAACCGGAACCCTCTTACGTTCCTTCGGGATAAGCACCTCACCCCTAGCCCTGACGCCCGCTTCCTCCAGACGGTGCAGGTAGAAGGAGAGTTGCAGGGTGCTCGCTTCGAGCCCGCTAGATGACTTCTTGACCTCCCCGATAACGAGAATTCCATCCTCTCTGCGGATTTGATCGACCTTGATACCGGGCAGTAGCGGCAACTCCTTATCGACGCGCTGGTAATGTTCGGTGTTGTTCAGTCTGCCCTGGGCCAGCAGGTCGTGCTCGCGTTCCGGATCCACCTGATACTGCATCAGCCACGCCTTTCGCGGACATATGACGTAGTTGTAAAACGCCGAGCCTGTCAGGTTGATCTCTTCCATCACAAAAACTCCGGGGCTGGCATTTCATGGCTATCGAAGTCCGGACCCACGCTATCCTGGTAGGCGAAAAGCCCGTATAGGTATTTCTGCCCATCGACTTCGTCCGAGTCTAGCTTGCCTTGCTTTTTCAGAGCATGGTAGCGGCCTTTCGAGATGTTGAAAACGAAGTCTTGTGCGTCGAAGAACCGCCCGACGCGCAGATTGCTCTGATGTTCTTCCTGAAAACGAACAGGTACGATGGAGATGCTGTCGATCATGTCGTCGAGCAGATCCTCCTCCTGGCGCGACTTCTCGTTGCCGGGCTTGAGCTCGTTTATGATGGCCTTGAGTTGCTCCTGTTTGACTCTGGATTCCTCCAGGGAATCCGCTAATTGTTCCTGATCGTAAACGGCGTTTATAAGGTCGTTTACCTTGCTCTCTCGAAGAATCTCGCCGTCGGGGAGAGAATTCAGGGTTCGAGCGACGAGGCGCTTCCCGCTTGCATCTCTGTCGTAGATCGGAAACGTGCCCGGCCACCGGGAGCGACATACCACGACCTTGCGGTAGCGTTCGCCCGGAAGTAGTTCATCCAACGCTTTCAAGGATTTCCGGTTCACCCTGCCAAACCTCTGTAGCAGAGCGTCCAGGGGAGCGGGGTCAGTGTAGAGCGAGTCGAAATCTATGTCCAGGGAGACTTCAATAGCCTGAGTGCCGACGAGTAGATCCACCGGCTCCGCTCTGTCCATGAGCCGCTTCTCGGCGTTCTGGCGGTCTCTTTCGATCAGGCGTCCATGTATAAGGCAGGGGTTTCGAGCCGATTTTCTGAGAGCTTCGTAGCATTCCATCGCCCCGTCCACGGTGTTGAGGACGACGAGTACCCTGAGTCCCGAAGCGAGCTTCTCTCGAATCTCCGGCAGATAGTCCGACACGCTGCCCTCCGCAACCCTGACGAGATGCCGGTTGTAGCGTTCGCGCTCCGCTAGTTCGAGGCTCACATGACTGACCTCGCCGATCTGCTCCACGAGAACCTCTCGCAGGGCGGCGGGGAAGGTCGCGGACATGATGCAGATCTTCGCTCCCAACTCTCCCGTCAGCCTGCGGAGTATCTCGAAGAGCAAGCCCGAGAGGCGCGGTTCGTAGGCGTGGACCTCATCCAATATAAAGAGCCCGCCACTGTACTCGCACAGGCTCTTCTCCCAGCCTTTCAGCCCCAGAAACACCATGAGTATCTGGTGTGGCGTCAGCACCTTTATGGGGTAATAGAGTTCCTTTGTCTGCTGTCTCGCCTGTCTGACCTTTTTGGCCGTTTCCTTCTCATCTGTATCTGGTTCGCTCTCCGTTAGCCAGCGGTAGGCAAAGTAGCTGGAGCGCCCGTGCAGAAACGACACCGCGTTCTTTCCGAAGAGGGACTCGTCTCTCAGACGACCGTACATCGCGTTTATGCTCGCCGTAAACGGCAAGACGTAGAAGACGTGCCGGGATTGCTCCTGGGACTGGTTCGCCTGCGCCCATAGCAAGGCAGCCTCCGTCTTGCCGCTGCCGGTGGGAGCGTCCAGGAAGATGGAGCCTTTTGTCTCGGCACAGACCTGTTGATGGCTGTTTAGCGGGAACTCAAACGTGGACGCGCGGATCCGATTGATCTCCGGCAGAGCGCCGACGAGGCTTTCGTCTTTGGCATTGTTTTCCGTAACCGCCGCGCTCGCCAGATGGTCCGCGCCGACCAGTAGACCCCGCAGAAAGATGCGGGTGAGCGGAAGCCGGCGCTCGATCTCTCTCCTGGAGCGACGACTCGTCTTCTGTTCGCCACTCCTCAGCAACACGAACGGATCCGATAGCTCTAGCGGTGTCTCCGGCAACTCGGGCCATCCTGAACCTTCGGGGGTGTAACGCTCCAAGTCGTCGAGGAGTGAAGAAAGCTCGTGCCAGCGTGCTTCGAGTTGAGACAAACGCTCCCCGAACGGCGGCCGACGATTGTAGCGCGGATCATACCTGGCGAGAGACCGACCGTAATATGCTTCGTCGTTCATGCCCATGTGATGCGTCATCACGGCTAGCAGTATGTCCTGGCGGCATCTGGATTGCGGGAGTGTGGCAAGGATTGCCGAGGATAGGATCTCATGCCGGTATCCTTGCCAGCTTTCATCTTCCTCTCTATTCAGCATGGCCTGGAAGCCGCTCGCCGCCTTGCCGAGGTCATGCACCAGGGCGGCGACGATCAAGTCATCGAACAAATGCTCGTTCTCGGCAAGTTGCGCGAGGTGCGGCCACCTCTCCGCATACTGACGAGCCATCGCTACTACGTCGAGGGTATGGTGGCGCAGAGAACGCTCCGGCTTCGATTTGGCCTTCAACATCAGCTCTCCGTTCCCCCGATGAAGTGGACGCCGTGACTAAACTCTTCATCGTGCCAGACTTCAGGAGAGTCCAACTTCGAGGCTTCTCTGACGAGCAGCCAGGGACGAACCCCGATAGCCTGCCTCGGCAAGTCCGGCGACATGACCGTTGGCAGCGCCATCACCAGACCCGAAGCTCCCGAAAAAGGAAAAGGGACAGCGGTTCCTTTCAGAACGGTCCTGGATCGCGATAATTCTACCTCTCGCGTTGTCTCGCCCCCGGGGCCGATCTCTACGTGCGCGAGTTCTTGTTGGCGACCGAGCGTGAGGGGGAAGACCGGCGAGCGGAAGTTCTCTGCCCATGCTGGTTCAGTGAAGTACAACCACAACCGCCAATCCGTCAGCCAATCCCGGTAGATAACCGTGCTAGAGGCACTGCTGCTCCTGGAGAACTGGTAGATCTTCTCCAGGTCTCTCGCTTTGCCTTCGGACTGGAAGACATAGGCTACCCGGCATTCGTCGGGGCTCACCCATCTGCCAGCGGCGGCGGCGATCAGACCGTAGATCGTACTCGGAGGTGGCAGCGGGAGCGTCGGCTGCGCTCCCGTTACAAATTGCGGGTGCCGGAAAGAAGCCGTCCATCCACTGAGACGGACACCATGGCAACGTAATGAACTCATTCGATGCAGGCCGTCATCCGGCTCGTGAACTCTCCGATCATGGCGTTCACCTCTCCGACATGAATCGTCGGAAGACCATCTCCAGCGCCAGCGAGTCCGGCGAGTTCGTCCGCCTGCTCGTCCAGAAACCCGGAGCGTCTCCCGATAAACACGTCTGTCTCCAGACGATCCGCGTAAGCCCTCAAGACTTCCTTCAAAGCATTTACATTGATCTGCACGTTCCCCCGCTCATCCTTCGCAATGTTCATAAACAGGTGGTTACCGCCGCGCAGCACCGTCAGGACCACAAGTTTGGGCGTAACGTCCGTTAAATGAAGCGTCTGGTTCGCGCCGCCCGACAAATACGGCAGCACGGAGATCGTATCTTGCGCCCTCTTCCGGCGCTCATCAAGCGAGATGGTGGCGAATCCGTCTGCCACGGATGCTCCGGCCTCCTCCGCCAGCTTCAACCCTTCTTCGCTAATGTTCTGGAAGCCGGTACGGTTGGACTTTTGGAAATGTCCCAGGGCCGTTATATCCAGGGAGAAGATTCCCTTGAGAACCGTGGAATAGAATTGCCTCTCGTATGGTACGGGGTCTCCGTCTTGACGGCTCATCGTTCCGAAGTCTCTTGTCGGGCGTTGCGAGATCACCGAGACGAGTGGGCTGCATTTCAGCGGGCTGTTTCTGGTCAAAGTAATGTTCTTGCCCTTCTTCAGCATGGGTTCGCCGCTGGGATCCCGTTTAGGCTCTCCCGTTTTCTTGTCCACGTCCGCTACCCACTCAGCCTGCGCGCGCATGTAGCCGAATACGTCATCATCCTCGTATTGCCAGGGCTTGGCCTGGGTGAAGGCGATCTTCTTCTCTCGCTCTATCGGCGACATCTCCCAGCCGCGTTCCGCTTCCAGAGCGTTTCGCCACCAGTAACGGAGAGCTTGCGCGGAAACATACGGATAGTTCTGTCCCGCGCGCTGGATGTTCTTGACGGCCACCTGGTTTTCCGTAGCCGCCCCTTCCACCTGGCCGAGCATGTTTAGCGCGGAGTAGGGCGCGTCTATCAACATAAAACCGTTCACGGTCAAATGCGGCTGAGCACTCATCCGGTCTCCTCTTCCTCGTTGTCCGTATTCGCGTATTCGGGGTCATCCTTGAGATCGTCGAAGAGTTGCTCGTAGATCCTGAACAACAACAAATACTTGACCTCTCTCCAATCACTGTATTCAGTGTCATGGGGGAAGAGATCCGTGACGAGCTGGTCGAAGGTGATCAGGGGCTCGTCCAATCTACCGGTGCTGTCTTTGGTGGCGATCCTGTAAAGGACATCCGTCAACGCGCCTCTGGTGTTCGCGCCTTCGAGTGCTATCAACCGTCTCTTCCTATCTCTAACTATCGGCGCGATGCGGTCTCCGAGATCTCGCAGGTTCTCTATTCGTCCCTGATCCATCCCTCTAACCTCCTCCAGATATGTGCTGTACAGGCTCCATCCGCTAATGCCTCTCACCACGGGACACCGTTTTCGTCTGTCTATGAAGAAACCGCTGATGGAACGGTCATTCAAGAGGTTCCAGTAAACGGAGTTGTTGAAGCGGCGCAAGCCATCTTCTTCGTCTTCGATTTTCCTGTTCGCAGGATATCCTCGCCAGACAATTCTCCGCCAGCTATCTCCGGTGCTTGGACTCATGGCCGCCTGTACGAAACTGAACACTCGCGACGGCATGTAATAGATGTCCGTCGCACTCGTGTAGTCCACTTGATTGAAGTTATTGAATAGATAGAGCGTAACGCTGCCTTTGGGGAAATCGATCTGGTCTCGGACCAGACGTTCGATGAGTCGGAAGAACGCATTGACCGGCCTCGACGTTCCCACATCCCCGACGCCCCCAATACCGACGGTTTCGTCGAAGTTGATGCCCTTGACCATTCTGTCCGCCCACTTGCTCTGAGCTTCAGCGTTGCTGAAATGTGGAAGAGCCATCATCTTCCCGACCTTTATCAACGCAAGAGGGAAGAACTGGAGCGCGAGGGCAACCGCCGCATTGACAGGAACCCCTTCAGAGTTGCCTGACTGGAAGTTGCTGGACCCGTAATCACTCATGGGCAAGAACATCTTCCCAACGTACACATTTGCCTGAGTTCCCGAAATCGCGCAAGGAGTTCCTTCAGGGACTTTCGGAGACTCGCCGGAGAGCACTAGCTTGAACCAATCCTCAAGCAGTTCTTGATACTCTTCTCTCGGACGCTTCACCGAGCCATTCGTGAGCTTTGAGTTGGGAAAGATCGTGTAGAGGTTCTTTCGCCATCCTTCTCTCATGTATAGCTGCACGAGTTTGGGTATCAGAGAATGTGCTCTCTCCGCAGGCAGTTCCGAAGCAGAATCCACCTCCGCAAGCGCGGCCATCATCTCCTGACCCGTGTCTACGAACGGATTGCCGGTCGTGAACCAAACAGCGTCAGTTCCCACGTTCACGGACCACCTCCACCATTCCGAACCCCTGCGCGTTCTTCGCCCCGAAACCAGCGTCGTAGGCGAGTCGAAAATATGGCTCCGGTAGCTTGCCTTCGTACAAGCCGGTCCACCCTTTTATTACCGTGCCCTTGAAGTCGAGGATTTTCTGATCCGCCATTTTCACTTTGTACGGTTTCACATAGGCTCCTCTGAGATCCTCATCCACGTCTGCGGCCCATTCCAGGGCTTTGGCCTTGCGTGCTATGTTGGCGACCAGAGCCTCGCTCCACTCCTTCTCCTGCGGCGCATAGTAGTAGGTCTTTTTACGCCCATTGGGTGCCTGTAATGTACTGTAGGCGGTGATGGGGGAGATCGCCTTGACGAGCACGGGTTTGGCGAGGTCTATCCGCGGCTCGGGCTCGACACCAACCTCCGCCACCCGGCAATGCGCACTGCCAAGCCTGACGGCGGGCTTCGTCAACAGATGCTCCGCCAGGGAACCGAGCACCTCGGTATCCACGGCGCCGAGGTAGAAGTGGACTGGGCCGCTGAAGCTGATATGGCCGTTCCGCATCTCCCGTTTCCCGAACAGGCGGGAGAAGGTGAAGAGCTTGAAGCGGCGTTGACCGTAGGCGTGACCTTTCTCGTGCAGCCATTCGGAGAGCGCGCGGTCGAGGTTGGCGTAGATCAAACCTTGCAGCAGGTGGTTGTACTGGATCGGAACTCGTAACGAACCGTCTTCGCTCTTCAAGGTTATTCGTAAGCGCATCTGGCATCACCGGGCTTGTTGGGTTCCAGT
>Ga0183260_10000350_pt1 | contig 38315 bp, 40 predicted proteins | sample AntDrymUQ4972206_2_FD_129768 | JGI IMG/M metagenome (GOLD analysis project Ga0183260, IMG submission 129768) | Polar desert sand microbial communities from Dry Valleys, Antarctica - metaG UQ497 (22.06) (version 2) (version 2) | ecosystem: Environmental > Terrestrial > Soil > Desert | place... | reverse complement strand
CGCGCGACTCGTTGCACGAGCACGACATGTGGGCGGTCGAGGGGCTGACCCACCGCTACCCCACCAAGGTGCTGGCCGAGCTGTTGCCGACCTGCCCGCAGTACTGCGGGCACTGCACCCGGATGGACCTGGTCGGCAACTCCGTCCCGCAGGTGGCGAAGCTGAAGTTCGTCGCCAAGCCCGCGGACCGCTACGCCGACATGCTCGACTACCTCCGCCGTACGCCGGGCGTCCGTGACGTCGTCGTGTCCGGGGGCGACGTCGCGAACTTGCCGTGGCGCCAGCTCGAGGCGTTCCTCATGTCGTTGCTCACCATCGAGTCGATCCGCGACATCCGCCTCGCGTCGAAGGCGCTCATGGGCCTGCCGCAGCACTGGCTGCAGCCCGACGTCGTCGACGGCATGACCCGCCTGTCCCGCACGGCGTTCGACCGCGGCGTCGACCTGGCGATCAACACCCACGTCAACCACGCCCAGTCGGTGACGCCGCTCGTCGCGAAGGCTGCGCGGACGATGCTCGAGGCCGGCGTGCGCGACGTGCGCAACCAGGGCGTGCTGATGCGCGGCGTCAACGCGACGCCCGAGGCGCTGCTCGACCTGTGCTTCGCGTTGCAGGATGGGGCGAAGGTGCTCCCGTACTACTTCTACATGTGCGACATGATCCCCAACAGCGAGCACTGGCGGGTCAGCGTCGCGGAGGCTCAGCGGCTGCAACACGCGATCATGGGCTACCTGCCCGGCTTCGCGACGCCGCGGATCGTGTGCGACGTACCGTTCGTCGGCAAACGCTGGGTGCACCAGCTCGACGACTACGACCGCGAGCGCGGCATCTCGTACTGGACGAAGAACTACCGCACCGGCATCGAGCACCACGACCCCGAGGCGCTGACGCGCCGCTACGAGTACTACGACCCGATCTCCTCGCTGCCCGAGGCCGGCCAGGCGTGGTGGCGGCAGCACGCCACCGCCGGCTGACAGCGAGACCAACCCCTCCCACCGTTCGGCGTTTCGTGAAGGGAATGCGGCTTCGTTCGACCTTCCGTTGACGAAACGCCGAACGGTCGAGTGGTGGTGCCACCAGAGGGCGGGTGCGACACTCGCCACATGAGTCGGCGGCGGGGGACGTCGCTGCGCGAGGCGGTGCGGGACTTCGGCGCGCACCCGTCGCCGCGGCTGCTGCTCGGCGGCGCGGCGGTTGCGGTCGCGGCCCGGGTCGCCGTCGGGCGGTGGGGAGTCGCGGACCTCGTCGTCGCGGGCGCGCTACTGCTCGTGCAGCCGGTGGCCGAGTGGCTCATCCACGTCTACGTCCTGCACTGGAAGCCGCGCTAGATCCGCGGCCGCCGGCTCGACCCGTCGCCGGGCCGCTCGCACCGACGGCACCACCGCGACCCCAAGGACCCGACGTACATCTTCCTCTACGTCAAGGCGGTGCGCGGCTACCTCGGCCTGCAGCTGCTCGGCTGGACCCTCGCCGCGTTCACCTCGTGGGCCGTCGCCACCGGCTTCACGGTCTCACTGCTCGCGACGCTGGCCTACGAGTGGACGCACCACCTGATCCACACCGACTACGTGCCGCGGTCACGGTTCTACAAGGGGCTCTGGCGGGCGCACCGGCTGCACCACTTCCGCAACGAGAACTACTGGTACGGCGTCACGTCCGGCCTCGGTGACCGACTGCTCGGCACCTACCCGGGCAAGGACGACGTGCCGCTGTCCCCCACCGCGACGACGTTCGCCCACCTGGGTGCGTGAGCCTCAGAAGTCGGTGGGGCGCGCTTCGTACGGGGTGGACAGCACGATGGTGGTGCGGGTGGCCATGCCGGCAGCCGCGCGGATCTCCTGTAGCAGCGACTCCAGCGCAGCCGGCGACGCCACGCGCACCTTGAGGATGTAGCTCTCGTTGCCGGCGACGCTGTGGCATGCCTCGATCGCGCCGAGGTGGGCCAGCTGCTCGGGCGCGTCGTCCGGCGCGCTCGGGTCGATCGGGGTGAGCGAGATGAAGGCCGTGAGCGGCAGCCCGAGCGCGTCCGCGTCGACGTCCGCGCGGTAGCCGCGGATCACGCCACGCTCCTCCAGCCGCTTGACCCGGCTGTGCACGGCGGACACCGAGAGGCCGGTCTCCTTGGCTAGGTCGGTGAAGCTCATCCGCCCGTCGGCGGCGAGCAGCGTCACGATCTGGCGGTCGGTGTCCTCCATGCGGCTCACGCACCGTCCTTGGCCAGCGAGCGACCGATCACCAGGCGCTGGATCTGGTTGGTGCCCTCGAAGATCTGCAGCACCTTCGCCTCGCGCATGTAGCGCTCGACCGGGTAGTCCTCGACGTAGCCGTACCCGCCGAGCACCTGTACGGCGTCCGTGGTCACCCGCATCGCGGTGTCAGTGGCGAAGAGCTTGGCCATCGCCGCCTGCCGCCCGTAGGGCCGGCCGGCGTCTCGCAGCCGAGCGGCGGTGAGGTAGAGCGAGCGGGCCGCCTCCACCTGCGTGGCCATGTCGGCCAGCATGAAGGAGACGCCCTGGAAGTCGAGGATCGGCCGGCCGAACTGCGCGCGCTCCTTCGCGTAGCCGAGGGAGTACGCGAGTGCCGCCTGCGACAGCCCGGTCGCGCAGGCGGCGATCCCGAGGCGTCCGCCGTCCAGCGCCGACAGCGCGATGGTGAACCCCTGGCCCTCCTCGCCGATCAGCCGGTCGGCGTCGACCCGCGCGCTGGTCAGCGCGATCTGCGTCGTTGGTGAGGACCGCAGCCCCATCTTCTTCTCCGGCGCCTGCGGCGCCAGCCCTGGGGTGTCGGCCGGGGCGAGCAGGCAGGAGATGCCCTTGGGTCCGTCGGCTCCGGTGCGCACCATCAGGTTGTAGAAGTCGGCATGCCCGCCGTGGGTCACCCAGGCCTTGACCCCGTCGACGACGTACGCCGATCCGTCGGCGGTGCGGACGGCGCGGGTGGTCAGCGCCGCCGCGTCCGAGCCGGATGACGCCTCGGACAGGCAGTAGGCGCCGAGTGTCTCACCGCCGAGCATGTCGGGCAGCCAGCGCGTCTTCTGCTCGTCGGTGCCGAAGGCAGCCAGCGGGTAGCAGCTCAGCGTGTGCACGGAAACGGCCAGCGCGACGGCCATCCAGCTCGCCGCCAGCTCCTCGAGCACCTGCAGGTAGACCTCGTAGGGCTGCGCCCCACCGCCGTGCTCCTCCGGGTAGGCCAGACCCAGCAAGCCGGCCTTCCCCAGCGTGCGCACCACCTCGCGGGGGAATTCCTTGCGGGTCTCGAAGTCAGCCGCGCGAGGTGCCAACTCCGCCGCGGCGAGCTCGCGGGTCAGGTCGATCAGCGCCTCCGCCTCCGCGGTCGGCAGCGTGCGCGCGACCATCAGCCGGCCAGCGTCACGAGGCCGCGGTCGACGTGGTTGAGCCGCTCCACGCCGTCTTCGGTGCAGACCACGATGTCCTCGATGCGGGCGCCGTAGCGGCCGGGTAGGTAGATGCCGGGCTCGATCGAGAACGCGAACCCTGGCTCCACCGCCTCGGCGTTGCCGGCGACGATGTAGGGCTCCTCGTGCTCCTCGAGGCCGATGCCGTGACCGGTCCGGTGGATGAAGTACTCCCCGAACCCGGCGTCGGTGATGACGTCGCGGGCGGCTCGGTCGACATCCTCGCAGGACACGCCCGGCTCGACCGCCGCGCACGACGCGTCCTGCGCCGCCTGCAGCACGGCGTACATCTGCGCGAACCCCTCGGGCGCGTGGCCGACGACGTAGGTGCGGGTGATGTCGCTGCAGTAGCCCTCCGGCGTGGTGCCGCCGATGTCGAAGACGATCGCGTCGCCCGCCTCGATGACGCGCGGGCCGGTGTCGTGGTGCGGGCTGGCGCCGTTCGGGCCGGACCCCACGATGACGAAGTTCACTGCGCTGTTTCCGCCACTCAATATCGCATCGGCGATGTCGCGGCCCACCTCGTCCTCACGTCGACCGACCATCGACCAGGTCTGGATCTGCTCGTGCACCGCGTCGATGATCGCCGCGGCGTCGCGCAGCGCCTGGATCTCGGCAGGTGTCTTGCGCATGCGCAGCTCACGCAGGACGGTGCCGGCCGCGCGCTGGCGTACCCCGGGCAGCGAGTCGGCGAAGCGCAGCGCGTGCGCCGCCCACATCCGGTCGGCGACCCCCACCGCCGCGACCGTGCCGCCGCCGAGCGCGTCGCGCAGACGGCCGGCGCTGAGCGCGAACGGATCCTCGGTCTCGCCCCAGCCGATGACCTCGATGCCGAGCCGCCCGGCCGGCGACTCGACCGCACGCGGTCGCTCGAGCGTCGGTACGACGAGCGTCGCCGGGCCCGACGCCGGCAGCACCAGGCAGGTCAGCCGCTCCAGCGGCAGTGCGTCGTACCCGGTGAGGTAGCGCAGGTCGGCGCCGGGCGTGACGAGCAGCGCGTCGAGGCCGGCGGCGGCGGTGGCCACCTGCGCACGGGCGAGGCGGTCGGGCGGGAACAGCTCAGCGGTCATGCCGGGGAGCGTATCGGCGCCGCGAGATCCCCCGAACATTGCGGCGGCCAGCGCGGTCGCCAGCGTGCGCAGCCGCAATGTTCGCGACGGATCGTCGCCTAGCATCGCTGCCGTGGCCGACCGACTGATGCTGCTGGACACCCCGAGCCTGTACTTCCGCGCGTTCTACGGCGTACCGGACTCGGTGCGGTCGCCGCAGGGCGAGCCGGTCAACGCCGTGCGCGGGCTGCTCAACATGGTCGCGTTCCTGGTCGAGCGCTACCAGCCAGACGCCCTCGTCGCGGCGATGGACCACGACTGGCGCCCGGCGTTCCGAGTCGCGCTGGTCCCGTCGTACAAGCTGCATCGCGTGGCGACCGGTCACGAGGAGGAGATCCCCGACGCGCTCAGCCCGCAGGTGGCGGTGATCGAGGACGTGCTGACGGCGGTGGGCATCCCGGTCGTGGGCGCCACCGGCTACGAGGCGGACGACGTGATCGGCACCCTGGCGACGCGGCACACCGGCCCGGTCGACGTCGTCACGGGCGACCGCGACCTCTTCCAGCTGGTCGACGACGCGCGCGGCGTCCGGGTGCTCTACACCCAGAAGGGCATCGCGAACATCGTGGTGTACGACGAGGTCGCGATCACCGCGAAGTACGGCATCCCGGGCCGTGGGTACGCCGATTACGCCACCCTGCGCGGCGATCCTTCCGACGGTTTGCCTGGAGTCCCCGGGGTCGGCGAGAAGACCGCTGCGGCGCTGGTGACCAAGTACGGCGACCTTGACGCGCTGCTCGCCGCCTGCGACGCCGGTGCCGACGGCCTGGCCAAGGTTGCCGCCGCGAGGGCGTACGTCGATGCGGCGCGCACCGTCGTCGCCGTGGCCTGCGACGTCGACATCGCGGAGCCGGCAGCCGCGCTCCCCCGCGCGCCGGACGACCCGGAGCGGCTGGTCGAGCTGGCCGACCGCTGGGGCCTCGACTCCCCCCTCAACCGCCTGCTGGCCGTTCTCGCGGCCGACTAACGCTCCCGCTCATTTTGGGGTAGAGCTCAGCCGACCGTGACGAGTGAGTCGATGAACTCCACCAGCGCGTGTCGGCTGCGCTGGTCGACGGTGTCGCGGACGAACCACACGACCACCTCGTCGGTCCCGGGGACGTCGACAGCCCACGAAACCTGGCGCCTCCTTCCCTTCTTGCTGCCGTATTTGCTCTCGTCGAAGACGTACGCGGCGTGACCTCGCACCGTGATCTGCTCGTGGAACGAGTCCTCAACCGGCCGGAAGGTCTTGGGCGCGCGCTCTGCTCGTATTACGAGACCGCCGAAGAGCACGGCGTCGAAGTAGTGCGACGAGGTCAGGTGCGGCACGAACAAGGTCTCGGGCATCACGTAGACGATGGACGCGCCAACCCTTCTTGAACTTCCCACGCGGTTGATGTCCTGGCGACTGGTCAGAACTACCGGGTAGTCGTCCGCCAATCCGTCCGGCACGAGCAACCCCCCTGGCCACCAGTTGCTACCTTCACGCATCGTGCGGCAGGACCGCGCAGTGTGGTCCTCCGACGCTTCGCGTTCGCAGCGCGGCACTGCTCGCGAGGGCACAGGGGTTGGTAGCTTTGGCACGCCGCTCGCGACCATGTTGTTTCGAGGAGGGGATGGAGTCGCTAGCGCCGCGGCGCCTTCGATCTCTGACGCCGCCGACTGCTGACTTTGCACAGAGGGTTGTCCCCCAGGCCGGTCGACGCGCGCACTTGAGAAACCCGGATCAGCTGCGCACCCGCAAGCGAGCGAGATCGCGACGGCAGCGACGGCAACCTGCAGATTCCTGGTCAGTCGAGGTCCTCCGGCCGGGGTGCGTCGAGGCAGCCGGCCGAGCGGCCCACCGCGGCCAGGCCCGCGCGGTCGCCCGGACCGAGCTCGCCGCGGCCGGCGATCGGCTCGCCGCCGTCGTACAGCAGCTGCGCGTTGTCCGGGGTATGTCCCAGCCCGAGCACATGGCTGAGCTCGTGCAGCATCACCGCGCCCTGGGACTTGGTGGTGCGGAACCCGGGCGAGACGACGACGGCGCTCTCCAGCACGATCTGCCCGGTCACGAGGATCCCCGAGTCGCCGGGCAGCGTCACGGCGAGCGGCGACGCGACCCCGAGCACACCGTCCTCGACGCCCAGGCCGGCCGCGAGCGGGCTGCCGTCCAGCCGCGCCCACGCCACCAGGACCGGCGCCCAGCCGTCGCCGTACCGATCGCGTTGGACCGGCTGGCGTTCGACAGCGGGGAGCTCGTCCACGAAGCCGTCGACCACCAGCTCGACGCCGCTCGCCTCGCGGATCCGCGCCAGCGCTTCGGACAGGTCCTCCATCGCCCCCGGCGGGGCACCGGCCGGATTGACCGCGATGTGCACCGGGGTGCAGGCGTCCCACCGGACCGGGCTGCCGTCGTCGTTCACCCAGGCGAACGAGTACGTCGCGCCCGGCTCACCCTCGATGCCGCCCGACTGCAGGTCCGACGCCAGCGTCAGCCGCTCGACCCGGGTCTTCACCGTCCGGACGACGCTGAACCCGACCACGAACAGCAGCACGAGCGCGCCCAGGGCCACGATCGGGAGGCGATCCCTGTCCGGCGCCGGCGCTCCGGGCACGGTGTATGACCACGCGTCGTCGCTCGCTCCCCCGCCCGGCTGCATGCTCACCCCTCGCTCTTCGGCAGCCTACGTCGCGGCCTCGAGCCCCGTGCGCTGATTGGTGCCACACTTGTCCGCGGGTGAGAGCGGCGAGGGCAACCTCGTACGTTTTCGAAGAAGGTGCCTCCACATCGTGTCGACGCCCCGCCCGTTCTCCGTGCGTCACCGTGCCGCCGAGGTCGCCGACGCCACGTCCGGCGTTCTGGACGTGCTCGTGGTGGGTGCCGGCGCGACCGGCGCCGGTGTCGCGCTCGACGCGGCGTCGCGCGGCATGTCGGTCGTGCTGCTGGACAAGGGCGACCTGGCCAGTGGCACCTCGTCGAAATCCAGCAAGCTGATCCACGGCGGGCTGCGCTACCTGGAGAACTACGAGCTCGGGCTGGTCCACGAGTCGGTGGTCGAGCGTCAGCTGCTGCAGCAGCTGGCGCCGCACCTCGTGCGGCCGATGGACTTCCTCTATCCGATCTTCCCGGAAACCGCCCGGACGCGGCTGGTCGGGATCGGCATGACGACGTATGACGTCCTCGCCGGGCTGCGCAACGTGCGACGGCACGAGCGGCTCACGGCGGAGGAGGCGATCAAGATGGCGCCCGCCCTGGCCGACAGCGGGCTGCTCCGCGCGTTCGTCTACGGCGACTGCGCCACCGACGACGCGCGGCTCGTCCTCGCCGTCACGCAGGCGGCCCGCCGCTTCGGCGCGCTCACCCTCACCTACGCCGAGGCGGTCCGGCTGCTCTTCGACGCCGAAGGCCGCACCTGCGGCGCGCTCGTCACCGACCGGCTGACCGGGACCGAGCACGAGATCCGGGCCCGGCACGTCGTCAACGCGACCGGGGTCTGGGTGGACCGGCTGCTCGGCCAGGAGGACCCCGGGCGGCACATCGCGGTGCAGCCGAGCAAGGGCGTGCACCTCGTCGTGCCGGCCGAGCGCGTCCCGCTGCACGCCAGCGTCCTGCTGCCCAGCAGCCAGGGCGACGGGCGCAGCATGTTCGCCATCCCGTGGGGTGCGCAGTCGATCCTCGGCACGACCGACACGGCGTACGACGGCCCGCTCGACGAGGTGTCGGTCACGGCGCAGGACGTGGAGTACATCCTCAGCGCGACGAACGCGCTGTTCCGCAGCCGCATCGACGCCGACGACGTCGTCGGCGCGTGGGCCGGCAACCGGCCGCTGCTGCGCAACATGGACAAGCCGGCGGCCACCCCGAGCGACATGTCCCGGCGGCACACCCTGCTCGAGGGTCCGACCGGGATGCTCACCATCACCGGCGGGAAGCTGACCACGTTCCGGCGGATGGCCAAGGACGTCGTCGACCGCGTCGTCGACCGCGACCACCGCAAGGCGCGCTGCCGCACGGACCGCATCCCGCTGGGCGGGACCCGGCCGCTGCCCGAGATGCTCGCCGACGCGATGCGGGCCGCGGGGTCGGCCGGCGTAGGCGGTGAGGTCGCGGAGCTCGCCGTCCGGCAGCACGGCGACGCCGCGGCTGCGGTGCTCACCCTTGCCTCCGAACCCGGTCTCGACGAGCGGCTCTCGCCGGCCGCCGCGCACGTCGCCGCCGAGGTCGTGCAGGCCGCACGGCACGAGGGCGCCGCGACGCTCGACGACGTGTTCTCCCGGCGCACACGGCTCTCGCTCCGCGCCAAGGACGCAGCCCTGCCGTCGGCCGCGCTCGCCGCCCGGCTGCTGGCCGCCGAGATCGGCCGAGACGACACGTGGGCCGAGGAGCAGGTCACGGCGTACGCCGCAGCAGTGCGCCGCGAGCGTGGCGTCCTGGGGCTCACGGTGGACGCGCGAGCCTGACCTGGGTGCTGTCCGGTATCGGCTATATTGCGCCATCCGCTCGTCCGGACCCGTCAGGGAGCGTGGCTGCTCGGTCAACCTCGAGGCGACCGGCGTCCGCGACCTGGTGGAGTGCTACCCCACCTAGCAGGACCGTCATGAAGCACGCACCGCGGGCCGCGTTCGCCATCGCGATGATCTGCGGCGCCCTGGCCCCGGCGGTCGCCGGTGCGCGCAGCCCGGCTGCGCCGTCGTACGAGCCGCACGTCGTCGTCGCGACTCTGGACACCGGCACCAATCCGTTCCACCCGACCTGGCGTCGCCCCGAGCGCCGCCACCCGTCGGCGTACATCCCGGGCTACCCGGCGGCCGCGCAGCCGGCTCGGCTGTCGTTCCGCGACGACTTCGCGGACAGCGTCGAGGCATCCAACGCCGCTCTCCAGGTCATCTGGAACCGCCGGCAGAACGTGTGGATCCCCGGCACCAACATCATCGGGACGTGGGCGCATCCGACCGACCACCTGCCGGTGTTCGACGCTCGCGACACCGATAAGCCGTCCCACTCGCACGGCGCCTCCGCCTCAAGCCAGATCGCCGGGCGCGGCCTCGGCCTCGCGCCGGATGCGTACCTGGTCGTCGTCGACCGCACCGCGGATGGTGGTACCGACGTCTACAAGTCGAACGCGGAGGCGCTGCGCTGGGCCGCCGACCAGGCATGGATCGACGTGATCCACACGAATATCCAGAACCCGCTGCCGCTTGCGAACTCATCGTCGCCGGCCGGGCTGGCCGGGTACGCAGACGCAGTCAGCTATGCGCTGTCGAAGGGCAAGGTCGTCGTGTCGGCCGGCGGCAACTTCTACGCCGAGACGACGGAGACCAGCCCGCACGCCGGCCCGCCGGGTGTCCTCGTCGCCGGCGCGAACGACAACTGCGGCTGGACCAGCTTCTCCAACCCCGACCCGCACGTCGTGATGGACGGCATGGGCACGGAGTCGGCATCGCCGGTCGGCTACGGCACAGTCCGCTTCGGCGGCACATCGAGCGCCTCGCCGCGGATCAGCGGCTACGTCGCCGACCTGATCCTGCGGCTGCGCCGGCACTTCGGCTACCGCGGCGGCATCGCCGATGGCGCGTTGCTCCGGCTGCCGGCCGGTCGACGCCCGGCCCAGGGCCCGCTGGCCGACGGCGCGCTCACCGCCGCGGAGCTGCACGAGGTGGTCCGCAAAACCGCGAACCCGCGTTCGCACGCGTCGAGGTGGGACGGCACCGCGGGGTTGGACTGCGTCCCGGAGCCGCCGGCCGGCCCGGCGTTCTACCCCAAGGTCGGGTACGGCGAGGTCAGCGAGCACACCATCGACGGCGCTTTCGCCGTCGCCGTCGGGAAGTCGACCATGCCGGCCCGGCCGGACGAGGACCGCTTCTACGAGGCGTCCGAGCGCCTGCGCACGCTCTTCTGGGGCTGACCCCGCGCTAGATCTTCAGCCGCAGCGCACCCGGTCGCAGCTCGAAGGTCGCCGGCGTGCGGCCGACGTACCGGCCGTCAACGGCGACTGCGGTCGGCTTCGCGGAGGTGACCTCGACCCGCTTCTGCCGCCACTGGGCGATGTGCTCGTGCGGCAGGTGCTCGCCGAGGCGCATCTTCGGCTGCAGGGTGAACGGCAGGTGCACCGGGCCGTCCCACACCTGCACGTCCCACGCGCCGTCGTCGGGCAGCGCGAGCGGCGACACGTGCAGGCCGTCGTGGGCGAACTGGCCGTTGGCGATGCGCACCTGCACCGCGGGGTCGTGCCACTCGGCGAAGGTCATGTCGACGTCGAGATGCCGTGGCCGGTACGACGCGAGCGCGGTCCACCAGGCGCTGAGCGGGCCGACTCGAGGCACTCGGCCGAGCTTCGACTGGCGGCGGTAGACCTCGGCGCCGAGTCCGACGACGGCCTCGTTGAAGACCAGGTGCCGGGCCGGCGACGCGCCGGGTGAGGTGACCGTGGCCACGCCGACGTCGACCGACATGACCCGGTCGCTGGCCAGCAGCAGCGCGGCCGTCCGCGCCGGTACGTCGAGGCCGAAGGTCCGCGCGAGGTCGTGGCTGCGGCCGCCGGCGAAGGTGCCGACGACGAGGTCGAGCGACCCGTCGACGACGGCGGCGGCGACGTCGCAGAACGCACGCTGCCCGCCGCACACCACGACCAGCCGCGCGTCACGCGCGAGCTCTTGGCGAAGGGTCTCGGCGACCGCGTGCCCGGTCGGCAGGACGACTCGGCGGTGGGCGATGTCGCGCTCGGTCAGCGCCGTCTCGAGGGTCGCCAGCGCAGGGTCATCGGCGGCCTCGCGGGACTCGGCGGGGACGGCGAGAACGAGCTCGCCGAGCGGGTGCGGCATGCGGAGGGGCGGTCCTGTTCACTCGCGGGGGCCGAGGAGCCGCTCGGCGGCCACCTCGAGGATGTCACGGACCGGCTCGGCGTCGCCGGAGAGCATCCGCTCGGCCTGCGGGCAGGCGGACACCACCGGCGAGGCGAGTACCGCGAGCTCGGCGCGACGCCTCTCCGCCACCGCGGCGGCGCCGGTTGCGTCGACCGCCGGATAGGCCTGGCCGCCGCCCGAGCAGCGCGTGTGCAGCCCGGTGGCGGCCGGCTCGCGCACCGCCAGGCCGAGCGCGGCGAGCACCCGGCGCGGTGCGTCGACGACCCCGAGCAGCCGGGCCAGCGTGCACGGGTCGTGCCACGCGACGGCGACGCCGTCAGGCTCGCGCGGCTGGAGCCCGCCGCCGGCCAGCAGTGTGTCGAGCCACTCCACCGACGTGACGACCCGCGGGGCGGCGATGCCGAGCCGCGGCCAGTAGTCCCGCATCATCCGGGCGCACCCCGGCGAGAGCACCACGACCTGTTCTACGCCGGCCAGCTGGTCAGCGCAGCTCTCGGCCAAGGCCACAGTCTCGTCCGCGAGGCCGAGGTCCGCAGCCGCCGCGCCGCAGCAGATCTCGCCGGCCGCGCAGCGAACCGTCTCGCCGGCCGCGTCCGCCAGTGCCTTGGCCGCGCGGCCGACCTCCGCGCGGTGGGTCTGCACGGTGCAGCCGAAGAACAGCGCGGTGCCGGCCGTCGGGACAGCTCCTGCGGCGAACTCGTCGGCGTACGCGTCGGCAGGTCGCGGGGAGCCGGTGGTGGTGATCCGGTCGCGCATCGTGGCCGCGGCGGGCAACAGCACGCCTTCGGCAGCCGCGGCGGCACGGGCTGCGCGCGACTGCTCCGGCAGGCGTACGCCGGGCAGGCAGGCGTGTGTGCAGGCGCCGCAGCCGGTGCACGACGCGGCCGCGTGCAGTGTCTCGGGCCGCCAGCCGTCGCGCGCCGAATCGCGGACGACAGCCGAGATGCGCCACGGCGCAACGCTCTCGCGGCCGGTCGCGCCCTGCACCGGGCAGGTCGGTGCGCACAGCTTCGGGCAGGACGCGCAGACCGGGGCGAGGGCGAGCGGATCGTCGGCGAGCGGCGGCAGCGCGTCGCGGTGCGTCGTCGTCTCGGCCGGACCGGGCAGCAGCTTGCGCTGCGCAATGGTGCGAGGCAGCCCCGTCACAGCCCGAGCTTCCCGGGGTTGGCGATGCCGGCCGGGTCGAGCGCGGCCTTCACCCGGCGCAGCACGTCGTGCCCGGTGCCGAGCTCGGCGGCCAGCCACGGCGCGCGCGCGACGCCGACCCCGTGGTGGTGGCCGATGCTGCCGCCATGGTCGAGGCACGCGGTCATGGCCGCGTGCCATGCGGCGTCGTACCGGCGCATGGCTTCGGCCTCGTCGGCGGCGTCGGTGGCGATGGTCCAGTAGATCGACGCGCCCTCCGGGTAGCAGTGCGAGACGTGCGCGAGGACGACCGCGACGTGTGGTGCCATCGACGCCTTCATCGCGTCGTAGAGACCGGGCAGCGCCGACCAGAGCGCGCTCACCTCGATGGTGTCGGCGACGCCGTGCGGGCCGAGCAGCTGCCCGGCCAGGACGCGCGGCAGGTTGGCGCTCACGGCGTACCGATGCGACCACCAGTGCTCGCCCGGACCGGGTCCGAGCTCCTGGGCCGACGCGCAGACCTCCCGGATGATTTCCTCCTCCGCGGCGACGAGACGCGGGTCGCCCTCGACCGCGGCGACGAGAAGCGCGCCGGGGCCGACGTCGAGGCCCTGGCCACCGAGCACGATCGACGTGTCGAGCTCGTCGTAGAGCCGGACCACCGCAGGGCGCGCGCCGGTGCGCATGACCAGGCGCAGCGCCTCGACGCCAGCACGCAGGTCCGGGAAGAGCCAGCCGCCGAACCGCCGCTCGGCTGGCGCCGCGTGCAGCCGCAGCGTCACCTCGGTGATGGTGCCGAGCGTCCCTTCGGCACCGGCCAGCAGCCGCCACAGGTCCGGGCCCGCTGCGGTCCGCGGCGCGGGTCGGGTGCGCCACACCTCCCCGGTCGGCAGGACGACCTCGAGCGCGACGACCATGTCCTCGGCCTTGCCGTAGCGGGTGCTCAGCTGGCCGGCGCCGCGCGCGGCGACCCAGCCGCCGACGGTCGAGCACATGATCGAGCTCGGGAAGTGGCCGATCGTGAAGCCGTGCGCCGCGGCGGCGTCCTCGGCGACCGGGCCCGGTGTGCCGGCCCGGAAGGTCGCGGTGCCGCTCACCGGGTCGAGCTCGACGAGGCCGGTGAGGCCGGACAGGTCGAGGCAGATCCCGCCGGACGTCGCCACCGCTCCCCCGACGACGCCCGAGCCTCCGGCGTACGGCGTCACGGGCACGCGGTGCTCGGTCGCGTAGCAGTAGACCGCGACGACCTCGTCGGTGGTGAGCGGCCGCACGACGACGTCCGGCATCGGCAGCGTCTCGCCGGCCCGTTCGCGCATCGTCAGCCGCGGCCAGCAGTCCCGCGCCTTCGCCCGGCGCTCAACCGGGTCGTCGCGCACCGCGAAGTCCCCGAGCAGCCCGCGCAAGTCGTCGGCCAGCGTCACCACGCGCCCAACCTATCGCCGGTGCATCGTTGGACCCCTACAGTCGCGACAGGGGGTGACACCTGCGCACGACGTACGGCACCGCGGTCGGAGCCTCGCTCGACGAGGTCCTGCGGGTGCACGGCGATCGGGTGGAGCGGGTGCCGAACGAGTACTCGCCGGTACCCGACGTAGTGGTCACCGAGGCGAGCGGCATGGTCCTGCGCTACGAGTTCGGACAAGGACAGGAGCGGGTGTCCGCGATCCATCTCGGCGAGCGGGGTTGGGCGATGCTCATCGAGGGCTGCGCCTGAACTCGCCCCTCTTTTCGACTGCATGACCAATTCCAAGGCCCGAGATCTGGTCACCCAGTCGAAAGGTCGCCGATGTGGTGGCGGGAAGGCTCAGACGACGGAGGAGTAGGCGACGACGCCGCGGCGCATGGCGCGCACGGCGTCCCTCGCCGCGGTGCGGACCGAGCTCGACTCCTCGCTCACCTTGGCCACCTGGTCCAGCAGGTCGAGGAGCATCTTCACCCAGCGGACGAAGTCGCCGGCGGTGAGGTCGGTCTCGTCGAGGACCGTCTCCAACCGGGCGCCGCCGGCCCACCGCCACGCCGCCCAGGCGAAGCCGGGGTCGGGGTCGCGGAGGAAGTCCAGGCCGTGCTCGGCCTCGAGATCAGCCAGCTCGCCGTATACGTGCGCCATCTCACGCAGCACCTCGCGCACCCGGCCACCGGGCAGCTTGGGCGCCTGGTCGCCCGGCCCTCGCGCCTCGAAGACGACCAGCGACGCGCAGGCGGCGAGCTCCTGCGGGGTCAGGCCGTTCCACAGCCCCTGGCGGAGGCACTCGACGACCAGGAGGTCGGACTCGGTGTAGACCCGGGCCAGCTGAGCCCCCGTCGCCGACACCGTCTCCCCGTCGAGGTAGCCGAGCCGCGTGAGCACCTGGCACACCCGGTCGAAGGTCCGGGCGATCGAGTTGGTGCGGCCGGCGACCCGGCCGCGCAGCGACTCGGTGTCGGCGGCCAGCCGGTGGTAGCGCTCGGCCCACCGGGCGTGGTCCTCGCGCTCGTCGCAGCCGTGGCACGGGTGCTCGCGAAGCGCCCTGCGGATGCGCGCGATCTCCTCGTCGTCGGCGGCGGCCGAACGGCCGCGACGTACCCGCTCGCCGCGCGGGACGTTGAGGTTGCGCAGCGACGACGCCAGGTCGCGGCGCGCCTGAGGTGAGCGCGCGTTGAAGTTCCGCGGGACCCGGACGGAGCCCAGCGGCACGACCGCTGCGGGGAAGTTCTCGATCGACAGGTGCCGGACCTGACGGTCCTCGGTCAGCACCTGCGGGGCCGGCGACGACTCGTCGAGCCCGGGGTCGAGCACGACGGCCAGGCCGGCGAACCGGCCTGACGGCACGCGGACGACGTCGCCGATCCGCAGCTTCTCCAGCGAGGCGACCGCTGCGGTCTTGCGCTGCCGGGCGCCGTCGCGGGCGATCGACGCCTCGCGCTCGCGCAGCCGCAGCCGCAGCGCGGCGTAGTCGGTGAAGTCGCCGAGGTGGCAGGCCATCGCCTCGCGGTAGCCGTCGAGCGCCTCGGTGTTGCGGCTGACCTGCCGGGCGAGTCCCACGACGCCGCGGTCTGCCTGGAACTGCGCGAACGACGACTCGAGCAGCGCGCGGGCCTTGTCCCGCCCGACGGTCGAGGTCAGGTTGACCGCCATGTTGTACGACGGCCGGAAGCTCGACCGCAGCGGGTAGGTCCGGGTCGATGCGAGGCCGGCGACGGCGAGCGGGTCTGTGCCTTCTGTCCACAGAACCACTGCGTGCCCCTCGACGTCGATGCCGCGTCGCCCCGCGCGTCCGGTGAGCTGGGTGTACTCCCCCGGCGTGATGTCGGCGTGCGCCTCGCCGTTCCACTTGCTCAGCTTCTCCAGCACCACCGAGCGGGCCGGCATGTTGATGCCGAGGGCGAGCGTCTCGGTCGCGAAGACCGCCTTGACCAGGCCGCGGACGAAGAGCTCCTCCACACACTCCTTGAACGTCGGGATCATCCCGGCGTGGTGCGCCGCGAGGCCGCGCTCGAGACCGTCCAGCCACTCCCCGTAGCCGAGGACCGCCAGGTCCTCCTGCGGGATGTCGGCGCACCGCAGCTCGACGTACTCACGGACCCGCTCGCGCTCCTCGGCCGAGTTGAGCCGCAGCCCGGCGCGCAGGCACTGCAGCACGGCGGCCTCGCAGCCAGCCCGGCTGAAGATGAAGGTGATCGCCGGGAGCAGGCCGTCGGCGTCCAGCCGCTCGATGACGTCGGAGCGAGACGGCACACGTACGCCGCCGCGCGGACCACGCTGATGACGGCGGTCGGCGTCGCGAGTGACGCGCGCCTGCTCCCGGGCGAAGCGCATCAGGGACGGGTTGACGGTGAGCGCCTTGTCCGGGCCCTCGGCGAAGAGGTCGTAGAGCCGCGGCCCGGCCATCATGTGCTGGAACAGCGGCACCGGGCGCGTCTCCTCGAGCACGATCCTCGTCTCGCCGCGCACCGTGACCAGCCAGTCGGCGAACTCCTCGGCGTTGGAGACGGTCGCGGACAGCGACACGATCCGCACCGACTCCGGCAGGTGGATGATCACCTCCTCCCACACCGCGCCGCGGTAGCGGTCGGAGAGGTAGTGGACCTCGTCCATCACGACGTAGCCGAGCCCGCGCAGCGCGTCGGAGCGCGCGTAGAGCATGTTGCGCAGCACCTCGGTGGTCATCACCACGACTGGCGCGTCGCCGTTGATCGCGTTGTCGCCGGTGAGCAGCCCCACGTTGGCCGGACCGTGCCGCGCGAGCAGATCGCCGTACTTCTGGTTGGACAGCGCTTTGATCGGCGTCGTGTAGAAGCACTTCGTGCCTGTGGCCAGAGCGAGGTGTACGGCGAACTCGCCGACGACGGTCTTGCCGGCGCCGGTCGGCGCTGCAACCAGCACGCCGGAGCCGGCCTCGAGCGCGGCGCACGCCTCCAGCTGGAAGGGGTCCAGCCCGAACTCGTAGCGCGCCCCGAAGGCCTCGAGCTGCCCGCTCACCGCACCTCTTCCCGGGGTCCGGCGGCGGGCACGAGCATGCGGACGGCACCCGGGACGCACTCGCAGGTGAGCGGGAGGGCCGACATGCGCTCCCCGTCGGCGTACGCCACGACGCCGGGCGCGTCGAGCGTGACGACCCTCGCGCGGCGCAAGGTGGCCGCGGGATGGCTCAGGTGGGTGCCCTTGAAGACCCGCGGGAAGGTGCGCAGGAAGTCGACCTTGCCCACCGGTCCGAGCACGAAGACGTCGAGCAGCCCGTCGTCGATCTGCGCGTCAGGCGTGACCTTCATGCCGGCGCCGTACGACGACGCGTTGCCGACCGCGACCAGCATCGCCTCGGTCTCCCACACCTCGCCGTCGAGCGTCAGCCGGAACGGCATTGGCCGGAAGCGCGGCAGCTCCGCCGCGATCGCCAGGTTGTAGCGCTGCGGCCCCTTCGGCCAGCGCATCAGGTTGGCCCGCTCGTTGACGACCGAGTCGAAGCCGGCGCCGAGCACGCAGCCGAACCATCGGTCCAGCGGCGTCAGCCGGACCGAGTCGATCGTCCTGGTGTGGCCGTCGGCCACGACGTCGGCCGCGGCCACCGGGTTGCGCACCGGCAGGCCGAGGTGGGTCGCGAGGTCGTTCCCGGTGCCGGCGGCGACGATGCCGAGCGGCGTGAACGTGCCGGCGACCGCCTGCAGAGCGAGGTGCGCCATCCCGTCGCCGCCGAGCGCCACGAGGGCGTCCGTACCGTCGGCCACCGCCTGCCGGCACAGCTCGAGCGCCTCGTCGCCGTCCCGTCCGACCAGCTCGGTGACGTCGACGTCGCGCTCGCGCAGCCGGGCGACGGCGATCGACATGGCCGCCCGCGCGGTGCCCTTGCCAGCAGTGGGGTTGGCGACCAAGGCGATGCGCACCGGGCCACCTTACGGCGGTCAGGCGTCGATCGGGGACGTCTCGTCGTCGTCCCACTGCGGGGCGTCGACGGCCCGCCGGCGACGCGCACGCCCACGGAAGCGTGCGTACACCACCACGATCTCGTAGAAGGCGTACATCGGCGCGGCCATCGCGAAGAAGGTGAAGGGGTCCTGCGACGGCGTGATGACCGCGGTGAACACCGCGATGCCGAAGATCATCCCGCGGCGCCACCGGCGCAGCTTGATGTCGTCCACCACGCCGACGAGCTCGAGGAAGACCAGCAGCAGCGGGAACTGGAAGCTCACCCCGAACGCGATGAGCACGAAGATGACGTAGTTGAGGTAGCGGTCGGCCTGCAGGAGCGTGGTGAGCTGCTCGCCGCCGAATCCGAGCAGGAAGTTCAGGCCGCGGTCGAGCGTGAGGTAGGCGAACAGCGAGCCGAGGCCGAAGAGAAACGTCGACGTCAGCACGAACGGCACCGCGAAGCGCTTCTCCTTGGCGTGCAGGCCCGGCGTGATGAACGCCCAGAGCTGGTAGAGCCAGAACGGCGCGGCGAGCAGCACCGCACAGATCAGCGAGATGCGCAGCCGCAGCAGGAAGGGCTCCGCGACACCGAGGGTGATGAGGGTGCAGTCCCCCTGCCCCGTGCCCCCGCGAAGGTCGGCCGGCAGGTTGCAGTACGGCTTGGTCAGGATGCTGAAGACGGGGTCGTAGAGGACGGTCGCGGTCAGCGAGAACGCGATGACCAGGCTCAGCGACGCCTTGAAGAGGCGGTTGCGCAGCTCAGCCAGATGATCGAACAGCGACATCCGCGAGTCATCGACGGAGGGCGCTCCGCTCGGGCTCGGGCGACGACGCATGGTGGTGGCCACGAGCGAGCCGTGGCGTTCGGTGGGAGCTACTCGCTCGCGTCGGACTTGGTCGAGGCGGCCGGCATCGGCTTGCCGGTCTTGTCGTCGAAGCCGTCGTCGTCGTCGTCGCGCAGGCCCTTGGTCTCGGCCTTGAAGATGCGCAACGAGCGACCGAGGCTGCGCGCCGCGTCGGGCATCCGCTTGGCACCGAAGAGCACCATGAACACCACGAGCACAATGATCATCTCAGTGGGTCCGACATTCATGGCGGTGCCTTCCGGTTTGAGGAATGTGCCGATCATACGCCGCGAGGAGTGCCCGGCCGTTCGGTCGAGCGTGTCACACCAAGTGTTCGTGCGGGCCCGTTCGGCGGATGTGCCGTCAGGCGTCGGTGCGGTCCTGGCCCATCGCCGGCGGTGCCGCGGCGCCCAGCCGTTCCGCGGCTCGGGCGACCGTGCGACCGAGCGAGCGGACCTGCTCGTAGGCGGTGTAGGTCATGAGGAGGAGGGCCGCGAGCCCGAGCACCCCGGCGAAGACGGCGAGGACCGCGGCGACCGGCATGGGCCGATCGTAGTGCCGGTCAGCTGCTGACGGCGTCAGCGGCGATGGCCGCGAGGAAGTCGCTGCGCGTCAACCGCAGGGCGAAGTCGAGCACGTCGTCGTACCCGATGGCAGCGCCGTGATGGGTCTCGCGGGCCTCGGTCGGCAGCTCCCAGACGACTGCCTCGACCCCGCCGGAGAGGAGCAGCGACACGACGTGGTCGTCGGCCGGCTTGCGCACCTCGTCGCCGCAGCGGGTGCAGCAGAACGTGTAGTACGACTGCGGCGCGTAGCTGCACACCATCAGCGTGACGTCGGCGCTGGTCAGCTCGACCTCACCGCACGCGTGACAGGAAGCCTTGATGGTCGTCATCGCCAGTCGCCTCCGTCTGGGACTCGAGCTGCGGACACAGTCAGACTCGGCACGACCTGCCGTGTCCTTGATCGGACGGGAGGGTGGTTCGCGAGAGCTGTCCCTCTTGGCTAGTTACGTCCGATCGGCGTACGCCGACAGCGCCCGTTCGGCCTGGGAGCGGACCTCGGCAGCGAGCTCGGTCGGCTCGTGGAGCAGCGCGTTGCCGCCCAGACGGAGTACCAGCCGGACCAGCCAGGACGTGTCCGCGACCCGGAGGGAGAGCCGAAGCCCGCCCGCCGGGTCGTCGAGCTCGGTCACGGACTCGCACGGGTAGTAGTCGGCGACCCACCGTGCGCCCGGTGCGACGTCCAGCGTGACGAGGGTGTGCTCGGGCGACGGCTGGAACACGCCCTCGGCGAGGTCGCGCAGCTCCGCGCCCTCCGGGATGTCGGCCGGGACGTCGAGCACCTGCAGGTCGACGACCCGGTCGAGCCGAAACGTCCGCACGCCGTCGACGCGGTGGCACCAGCCCTCGAGGTACCACCAGCCGTCGACCATAACGACGCGCATCGGGTCGACGTCGCGCTCGGTGACCTCGTCGCGCGCGGCCGAGTGGTGGCTCAAGTGGACGCGATGGCCCTCCCGCAACGCGCGGCGGGCCACCTCGAGCACCTCGCCCTCGGGCTCGACCTGGACGGCCACGCTCGACGCCTCGGCGGCCTGCGGGCCGCTGGCGGCGGCGAGCTTGACCAGCGCTCGGTCGAGCGAGTCGCGTTCGGCTAGCCCCGGCACCGCCGCCAGGCTGCGCGCAGCTACCAGCAGTGCCAGCGCCTCGTCCGGGGACAGTCGCAACGGCCGCGCGATCGTGTCCGCGTTGGTCACCGTGATCCGGTCGCCGGAGAGGCTGACGTCGATGAGGTCGCCCGGCGAGTAGCCGGGCAGACCGCAGACGAAGAGCAGCTCGAGGTCCTTCTGCAGCTCCACCTCGCTGATGCCGAAGACCGCTGTCACCTCGCTGATCTGCACCCCCGGGCGCGCGACGAGGTACGGCACCAGTGCGAGGAGCCGGGCCAGCCGGGACGGGGCGGTCACGACGCCACCGCCGCGTGCACGACCGCCTCGAGCCGGGCGATCACGGCGGCCCGCAGCTCCGGGGGCGCGACGGCGACGGCGTCCGGCCCGAGTCCGACGAGCGCGTCGGCCAGCCGGTCAACGTCACCCATCGCCACCTCGCAGACGTCCCACTCCGCGTCGTCGTCGTACGGCGTGCAGGACCGCGCGGTACGCCGCAGCTCCCACCCGACCCCGCGGCGCAGCCGTACGGTGGCGGTGCGGTCGGTCGGCTCGGCGACGAGCTCCGCGACCTGTGCGGCCAGGTCGACGTCGGCCGGCACGGACACTTCCCCGATGGTTCCGACCGTCTCCACGTCACCCTCGATGCGCGACAGGCGGAAGACCCGGGTGGCGTCGCGATCACGGTCGTGGCCGACGACGTACCACCGACCGCGGCGGTGGACGACGCCCCACGGCTCGAGCGTTCGACGCGCCGCGGTCGGGACGCCGCCGGCCCGGTAGTCGAAGGTGATCGGCTGCCCGGCCCGGCAGGCCGCAAGAACGGCGTCGAAGGCCGGATCGGCGGCCTCGACCCTCGGCTCGACGCCGGCCAGCTCGACCTCGTCGGCCTCGACGCCGGCGGCGCGGAGCTTGAGCAGGGCGGCGCGACTCGCGTCGGCGAGACCGGCGGACTGCCACAGCCGCGCGGCCAGCGCCACCGCCGCGGCCTCGTCCGGCGCCAGCGAGATCTCCGGCAGCTCGTAGTCGGCCCGCCGGACGATGTAGCCCTGGTCGGTCTCCCACGCATCCGTGAAGGCGGTCTCCAGCGGTACGCCGAGCTCGCGCAGCTCGTCCTTGTCCCGCTCGAACATCCGCCGGAACGCCTCGGGGTCGCCCTGGTCGTACGACGGGTGCAGCCGGCGGATCTCCTCCACCGTCAGCGGTCGCCGCGCACTGAGCAGCATGATGAGCAGGTTCATCAATCGCTCGAGCTTGCGCTGCGACATGCCTCCCCCTCCGTCGTGCCGCGGACCTGCCTTCGGTGTGGCTAGCCGACCTTGATGAGGTCCACCACGAAGACGAGCGTCTCGTTCGGCGCGATCACCGGCGGATAGCCGCTCGCGCCGTACGCCATGTCCGGCGGGATCGTCAGCCGGCGCCGACCGCCGACCTTCATGCCGATGAGGCCCTTGTCCCACCCCTGGATGACCTGTCCGGACCCGAGCGTGAAGGGCAGCGGCTGGCCGCTGTCCCACGACGCGTCGAACTGCTTGCCGGTCGAGTAGCTGACGCCCACGTAGTGGACCTCGAGCGGCTTGCCGACCTCGGCGGTCGCGCCGTCGCCGACGACCAGGTCCTCTGTCTGGAGCGTGGTCGGTGGCGGGGTCGAGGGGATCGTCACGGTGGGCTTCATGGGCTCATCCTTGTCGGACGTGGCGGACGTGGCGGACGCGGACCCGCCGACGGAGTCGGCACCGTCGCCTTCCCCGCAGGCAGCGAGGGACCCGACGAGCACGGCGGCGAGCGACAGTGCGGCCAGACCGCGCACGCGGGACCTCCGACGGCTGAGAGCGGATCGAGGCGTCAGGCTACCCTCCGACCGTGATCCGGCTGCGGTACGGCGACGTCACCGCGGTGCGTCGTACCCGGCCCGGCGCGGTGGAGCTCGATGTCGTGGTTGACGGCGTGCCGGGGCGAGCGCTGGCCTATCCGGACCTGGTCGGCGAGCCGGCGCCCGGCGAGCGGGTGCTGTTGAACACCACCGCGGTGGCACTGGGCCTGGGCACCGGCGGCTTCCACCTCGTGGTCGCGGTCCCCGACCGGCTGCCGCCGGACCGCGAGGGGCCCGGCCACCTGATGAAGGCCCGCTACACGCCGCTGCAGACCGCCGTCCTCGGCGTCGACGAGGAGGCCTCGCCGCACCGGGCCGCCATGGCGGCTGCGACGTCGCTCGACGGCATGCCGGTCGTCATAGCGGACCTGCACTCCGCGCTGCCGGCGATCGTGGTCGGGCTGCGCACGGCCGCACCGGCGGCCCGGATCGCCTACGTGATGACCGACGGCGGTGCCCTGCCGCTCGCGTTCTCCCGCTCCGTGGCCGAGCTGGCCGGGGCCGGCGCGCTGGTCGGCACGGTCACCACCGGCCAGTCTTTCGGAGGCGACCTGGAGGCGGTCACCCTGCACTCCGGGCTGCTCGCCGCCCGCGCGGTGCTCAGCGCCGACGTCGCGGTCGTCACCCAGGGGCCCGGCAACCTCGGCGTCGGCACGCCATGGGGGTTCTCCGGCGTCGCCGCGGGCGACGCGGTCAACGCAGTGGCCGCGCTGGCCGGCCGGCCGGTCGCGTCGCTGCGGATCAGCGACGCCGACGCGCGCGAGCGCCACCGCGGGATCTCCCACCACAGCCGTACGGCGTACGGCGCTGTGGCGCTGGCCCGCGCCGCTGTCGTCGTACCCGACCTCGACGAGCCGCTCGCCGGCGAGGTCGGTCAGGACCTCGTCACGTCAGGCATCGCCGAGCGGCACGACGTGGTGCGCGTGCCGGTCGACGGCCTGCTGGAGGCGCTGCGCGAGAGCGGGTTCGGTATGGCGACCATGGATCGCGGGCTGGACGAGGACCAGGCGTACTTCCTCGCCGCCGCCGCCGCCGGCCGCCACGCCGCACAGATCATGGGCTGACAGACGGCTACATGCTGGCGATGAGCTTCTCCACGCGCTCGTCGACGCTCTTGAAGGGGTCCTTGCACAGCACGGTGCGCTGGGCCTGGTCGTTGAGCTTGAGGTGGACCCAGTCGACGGTGAAGTCGCGGCGCTTCTCCTTGGCCTTGGCGATGAACTCCCCCCGGAGCCGCGCGCGCGTCGTCTGCGGCGGGGTGTCCATGGCCGTGGCGATGGTCGCGTCGTCGGTGACCCGGTCCACCGCACCCCGGCGCTCGAGCAGGTAGTAGAGCCCGCGCTCACGGTTGACGTCGTGGTAGGCGAGGTCGAGCAGCGCGACCCGGGGCGAGGACAGCGGCAGCGCGTGCTTGGCGCGGTAGCGCTCGATCAGCAGGTACTTGCTCACCCAGTCGACCTCGCGCCCCACCAGGTCGAGGTCACCGGTCTCGATCGCGGTCAGCGTGCGCCCCCACAGGTCGAGCACCCGCTCCGCGACCGGGTCCGAGCCGCGTCGGGTGACGAAGTCACGGGCCTTGGCGTGGTACTCGTGCTGGATGTCCAGGGCGCTGGCCTCGCGGCCGTTGGCCAGCTTCACCCGCCGCCGGCAGGTGATGTCATGGCTGATCTCGCGGATCGCCCGGATCGGGTTCTCCAGGGTGAGGTCACGCATCACCACCCCGGCCTCGATCATCCTCAGCACCAGGTCGGTCGTGCCCACCTTCAGCAGCGCCGTGACCTCGTTCATCGTCGAGTCGCCGACGATGACGTGCAGGCGGCGGAACCGCTCGGCGTCGGCGTGCGGCTCGTCGCGGGTGTTGATGATCGGGCGCGACCGGGTGGTCGCGGAGGACACGCCCTCCCAGATGTGCTCGGCCCGCTGGCTGACGCAGTAGACGGCACCGCGCGGCGTCTGCAGGACTTTCCCTGCGCCGCAGATGATCTGGCGCGTGACCAGGAACGGGATCAGCACGTCCGCGAGGCGGCTGAACTCGCCGTGCCGGCTGACCAGGTAGTTCTCGTGGCAGCCGTAGGAGTTGCCGGCGGAGTCGGTGTTGTTCTTGAACAGGTAGATCTGACCGGCGATCCCCTCCTCGTGCAGTCGCTGCTCGGCCGAGGCCAGCAGCGACTCGAGGATCCGCTCCCCCGCCTTGTCGTGGGCGACGAGGTCGATCAGCGAGTCGCACTCCGGGGTGGCGTACTCCGGGTGGCTGCCGACGTCGAGGTAGAGCCGGGCGCCGTTCTCGAGGAAGACGTTGCTGCTGCGCCCCCAGCTGACGACGCGGCGGAACAGGTAGCGCGCAACCTCGTCGGGCGAGAGCCGGCGCTGGCCCTTGAAGGTGCAGGTCACGCCGTACTCGTTCTCGATCCCGAAGATCCGGCGGTCCATGCGCTCGATCCTAGGCTCGGCCTCACGTCGTACGCCGCCGCAGTCGCTATCCTCGGCGCATGATCCTTCGCCGTCGCTCCCGCGAGACCGCGGGGACCACGCCCGCCCCGGTGACGCGCCCGGGCCCGCGCGTCGAGCACTACGAGGGTGTGACGATCACACCCGAGGAAGGCAACGGCCTTCGGATCGACTCCGCCGCCGATCTCGACCCCAACGTCAGGGCGCGCGGGCTCGAGGGCATCCCACGCGGCGACGCGGGTGGCTTCGGCGGGGCCGGCACCAAGTAGGGCATTCCTCGCGTCCGTGCAGGTCTAGTCGTCGGCTCTCTTTTCGACCCCACGACCACTCTGTCGGCCGGATTCGTGGTCGCCCAGTCGAAAAGTCGAAGGGCGCAGCGTCGCTGGGCCTACTTCTTGGCGGCCAGGAGGGTGGCGACCTGGGGGTCGGCGAGGCGCTTGAACTTCCGGCGCGGGCGGGTGCGGTCGAGCACCGCGACCTCGAGCTGCTCAGGCGTGAGCGCGCGGTCACCGGTCGACGTCAGCGTCTTGAGCGCGAGCTGCATCGCTTGGGCGAGCGGCAACCCAGGCTTGTGGTGCTCCTTGAGGTACGTCGACAGCGGCTCGGCCTCGCCGCCCATCGCGACGACGTCGCGCTCATCGGCCACCGATCCGTCATAGGTGAGCCGGTAGATCTGGTCGTCGTCGGGTGACTCGCCCACCTCGGCCACGACGATCTCGACCTCGTACGGCTTCTGGTTCTCGGTGAAGATCGTGCCGAGGTGCTGCGCGTAGAGGTTGGCCAGCGCGCGACCGGTCACGTCACCGCGATCGTAGGAGTAGCCCTTGAGGTCGGCGTGGCGGACCCCGGCGGTGCGCAGCGTCTCGAACTCGTTGTACTTGCCGACCGCGGCGAAGGCGATCCGGTCGTAGATCTCGCTGACCTTGTGCAGGGCGCTGGACGGGTTCTCGGCGACGAAGAGGATGCCGTCGGCGTAGGACAGCACGAGGACGCTGCGGCCGCGGGCGATGCCCTTGCGCGCGTAGTCCGCCCGGTCCTTCATCACCTGCTCGGGCGAGACGTAGAACGGCATGGACATCGTCAGCCTCCGGGGTTGGCGTAGCGGGCGGCGACGATCTCCTCGACGACGGTGCCGATGTCGGCGTCGGGCAGGCGCCGGAAGCCGTCGGCGGACACCTCGGCGACGACCGGGTAGATCTTGCGCACCAGGTCGGGACCGCCAGTGGCGGCGTCCTCGTCGGCGGCGTCGTAGAGCGCCTCGACCGCGATCCGCACGGTCTCCGCCGAGGTCATGTCCTCGCGGTAGCGCTTCTTCAGCGCCCCCCTGGCGTGCAGCGAGCCCGACCCCACCGAGTGGTAGGAGAACTCCTCGTAGCGCCCGCCCGTGACGTCGTAGCTGAAGACCCGCCCGATGGCACCCTCGAGGTCCCAGCCGGCGAACAGCGGAACGACGGCGAGGCCCTGCATCGCCATGCCGAGGTTGCCGCGGATCATCGTCGACAGCCGGTTGGCCTTGCCTTCGAGGCTCAGCGTCGACCCCTCGAGCTTCTCGTAGTGCTCGAGCTCGACCTGGAACAGCCGCACCATCTCGATCGCGATGCCGGCCGTGCCGGCGATGCCGACGCAGGAGTACTCGTCGGCCTGGAAGACCTTCTCGATGTCGCGCTGCGCGATCGTCATGCCCATCGTCGCGCGCCGGTCGCCGGCCATCACGACGCTGGCGGCGCTGGTGACCGCGACGATCGTCGTGCCGTGCGGCGCCTCGATGTGGTGGGCCGGCGGCGTACGACGGCCGGGCAGCAGGTCGGGCGCGTGCAGCCCGAGGAAGTCGGCGAACGACCCGATCCCCGGAGTCGTGAACGCACCGGGCAGCCGCCCGAAGCTCGGCTCCGTCACGCGCTTCTCCTCGCCGCGGCCTTCGCCGCCCTCATTCGGACTCAGGGCACCAGACCAACTCCCTACTCCCCCCCTTTTTGCACATAGCCGCGGACAAAGTCCTCGGCATTTTCTTCCAAGACGTCGTCGATTTCGTCGAGAAGGGCGTCGACGTCCTCGGAGAGCTTCTCGTGTCGCTCGGCAACATTCTCGGCCGGGGCGTCGGCGACGACCTCCTCGACCTCGTCGGTCTTCTTCGACGCGCGCTGCTGACCGCCGCCGGTGTCCTTGGTCGCCATGTGCGTCGCTCCCCGAGTGGGCAAGAAGTTCGATGATCGCTGGTGCAATCGAGCCTAGTCCTTGCCCCAGACATCGGCCGGGCGGTTGTACCCAGTCCGCCGCGGGAATGGCGATCTACGACCACGACTGCAGACGAGGCGAGGGGCGACCACCATGGCGCAGACCGCGAGCAAGCTGACCTGGAAGGTCGTCGGCCTCGGCGCGGGCGCCGTCGCCGCCATCCTCACCCGCAAGGTCCTGACCGCTGCCTGGCGCGGCGCGAAGCACGACGACCCGCCGGCCAACCCGGCCGCACCCGGTACGACGTGGGGTGAGGTACTGGCCTGGGCGGCGAGCACCGGCGTCGCCCTCGGCGTGGCCCGGCTGGTCGCGCAGCGGGGCGCGGCCGCGGCCTGGGAGGGCGCGACCGGCAGCCTCCCGCCGGGCCTCGAGAAGGTCGCCTGAGCCGCTCAGCCGGCGGTGAGGTGCACCCGGTCGGTCACGAGCTGCTTGCGCGGGTCGAACGGCCCCCTGCCGCAGCCATGCCCAACCCGCTCAGCCGCCGGTGAGCGCGTCGACCAGCTCGGCCGCGGACGCGCAGGTGTCGAGCAGGTCGCCGACGTGCGCCTTCGTGCCGCGCAGCGGCTCCAGCGTCGGCACCCGCTGCAGCGACTCGCGGCCGACGTCGAAGATGACGGAGTCCCAGGACGCCGCGGCGATGTCCGCCGGGTACTGCTCGAGGCAGCGCCCGCGGAAGTAGGCGCGGGTGTCCTCCGGCGGTGCCGTCATGGCCCTGGTCACGTCGTCGTCGGAGACCAGCCGGTCGACCCGGCCGCCGGCCGCCAGCCGGTTGTACAGCCCCTTGTCCGGCCGCACGTCGTGGTACTGCAGGTCGACCAGCGCCAGCTTGTGGCTGTCCCAGCCGAGGCCCTCGCGGTCGCGGTAGCCCTGCAGGATCGCCAGCTTTGAGACCCAGTCGACCTCGCGCCCGCAGGACGACGGGTCGTCCTCGAGCCGGGTCAGGACGCTCTCCCACCGAGACAGCACGTCGGTGGTCACCGGGTCGGCGCTCGTCCCCTCGTCCACGCCCTTCTTCACGAACTTCTTCGCCAGCTCCAGGTACAGCAGCTGGACCTGGACCGCCGTCATGCGCCGCCCGTCGCGCATCGACACGAGGTGCTTGAGAGTGGGATCGTGGCTCACCGCGCGCAGGCTCGCGACCGGCGCGTCGATCCACAGGTCGGCGTCGATGAAGCCGGCCTCGATCATCGCCAGCACCAGTGCCGTCGTGCCGACCTTGAGGAACGTCGAGACCTCGTTGAGGTTGGCGTCGCCGATGATGACGTGGAGCCGGCGGTACTTCTCGGGGTCGGCGTGCGGCTCGTCGCGGGTGTTGATGATCGGTCGCTTCAGGGTCGTCTCGAGTCCGACCTCGACCTCGAAAAAGTCGGCCCGCTGGCTGATCTGGAAGCCCTCGCCGCGACCGTCCTGGCCGAGCCCGACCCGGCCCGCGCCGCAGAACACCTGGCGGGTCACGAAGAACGGCGTCAGGTTGCGCACGATCTCCGCGAACGGCGTCTGCCGGGCCATCAGGTAGTTCTCGTGACAGCCGTACGACGCGCCCTTGTTGTCGGTGTTGTTCTTGTAGAGCTGCAGCGGCTGGGTGCCGGGGATCATCGCGGCGAGACGCGCCGCCTCGGCCATGATGCGCTCTCCGGCCTTGTCCCACAGGACGCAGTCCAGCGCGTTGGTCACCTCGGGCGTCGAGTACTCCGGGTGTGCATGGTCGACATAGAGCCGCGCGCCGTTGGTCAGGATGACGTTCGCCAGGCCGAGGTCGTCCTCGCCCGGCATCTCGTGGTCGCTGCTGCCGACGTCGAAGCCGCGCGCGTCGCGCAGCGGGTTCTCCTCCTCGAAGTCCCAGCGGGTACGACGGTCACGCGCCGGGGCGTAGGCGTTGACCACGAGCGACGAGGACACCATCGCGTTGGCGCCGGGCTGGCCCGGCACCGAGACGCCGTACTCCGTCTCGGTGCCCATGACGCGCCGCGAGCTCATGCGCCCAGGCTACCTGTGCGTCCCGTCCGGGCTGCGCAGGCGGCTCGCCGACCACCACAGCCACACCGACAGGACAACGACAAATCCGAGGAGCCCGTTGACGAACCAGTACCCGGTGCGGTCGAGGTCGCCGTCCTCCATCAGGTGCACGACGAGGTGCGGCACGTTGAAGACGAGGTTCGCGGCGAGCGCCGCGCGCACCAGGTCGCGCCGCAGCGCCACCGCAGCCCAGACCAGCAGTACGCCGACAGCGAGGTAGCCGCCGCCCAGGTCCTGCACGAAGTGCTCGTTGTACGCGCCGAACGCGCTCGGCGGCGCGATGCCGCCGGAGTAGTCGGCATACCACGAGCTCGGGGCGAGCAGCGCCCAGGCGCCGGTGCCGAGGGTGGGCACGGCCAGCACCCACAGGCCGGCGCGGACCAGCGTGGCGTTCGCCATCAGAGGTACTGACCCGTGTTGGCGATCGTGTCGATCGACCGGCCGGCCTCGTTGCCCTTCGTCCCGGTGATGAGGGTACGGATGTAGACGATCCGCTCGCCCTTCTTGCCCGAGATCCGCGCCCAGTCGTCGGGGTTGGTGGTGTTGGGCAGGTCCTCGTTCTCCTTGAACTCGTCGACGATCGCCGTCATCAGGTGCGACAGCCGCAGGCCCTTCTGGCCGACCTCGAGGAAGTCCTTGATGGCCATCTTCTTGGCTCGCGCCACGATGTTCTCGATCATCGCGCCGGAGTTGAAGTCCTTGAAGTAGAGGACCTCCTTGTCGCCGTTGGCATAAGTGACCTCGAGGAACCGGTTCTCGTCGACTACGTCGTACATCCGCTCGACGGTGCGCTGGATCAGCGCCTCACACGCGACGACCCGGTCGTTGTCGTGCTCGGCCAGGTCGTCGGCGTGGATCGGCAGCTCCGGGACGACGTACTTGCTGAAGATGTCGCGCGCGGCCTCGGCGTCGGGCCGCTCGATCTTGATCTTCACGTCGAGGCGGCCGGGCCGCAGGATCGCCGGGTCGATCATGTCCTCGCGGTTGGACGCGCCGATGACGATGACGTTCTCGAGCCCCTCGACGCCGTCGATCTCGCTGAGCAGCTGCGGCACGATGGTCGTCTCGACGTCGGAGGACACGCCCGAGCCGCGGGTGCGGAAGATCGAGTCCATCTCGTCGAAGAAGACGATGACCGGCACGCCCTCGGACGCCTTCTCGCGCGCGCGCTGGAAGATCAGCCGGATGTGCCGCTCGGTCTCCCCGACGTACTTGTTGAGCAGCTCGGGGCCCTTGATGTTGAGGAAGTAGGACTTCCCCTCGGGCTTGCCGGTCACCTCGGCGACCTTCTTGGCGAGCGAGTTGGCGACCGCCTTGGCGATGAGCGTCTTGCCGCAGCCGGGCGGGCCGTAGAGCAGGATCCCCTTCGGCGGCTTGAGCTGGTGCTCGCGGAACAGGTCGGCGTGCAGGTAGGGCAGCTCGACGGCATCGCGGATCGACTCGATCTGCGACGCGAGCCCGCCGATCTGGCTGTAGTCGATGTCCGGCACCTCTTCGAGGACCAGCTCCTCGACCTCGCTCTTCGGGATGCGCTCGTAGACGTATCCCGAGCGGGTCTCGAGCATGAGCGAGTCCCCGGGGCGCAGCGGTCCGTCGAGCAGCGGGTCGGCGAGCAGGACGACGCGCTCCTCGTCGGTGCGGGTCATCACCAGCGCGCGCTCGCCGTCGGCGAGGATCTCCTTGAGCTGGACGACCTCGCCCTGCTTCTCGAAGTCGAGCGCGCGGACGACGTTCAGCGCCTCGTTGAGCATGACCTCCTGGCCGCGTCGCAGCTCGGTCACGTCGACCGCGGGACTCAGGCTGACGCGCAGCTTGCGGCCGCCGGTGAAGACGTCGACCGTGCCGTCCTCGGTGTCGTGGCTGAGGAAGACGCCGTACCCGGACGGCGGCTGGGCGAGGCGGTCGACCTCCTCCTTGAGCGCGAGGATCTGGTCGCGGGCCTCCTTGAGGGTGGCGACCAGCTTGTCGTTGTGCGCGGTGAGACCGGCCACCGACGACTGCACCTCGAGCAGCCGCTCCTCGAGCGCGCGGGCCTGTCGCGGCGAGTCGGTCAGCTTGCGGCGGAGGACACCGACCTCCTCCTCGAGCGACCGGGTCTGCGCGTGCAGCTCGGCAAGCTCCTTCTCGTACTGCGCAGCGCGACTCTCCGCGTCACCCCGGCTGGCACCGGCCACGGAACTCACCTCCACAGTTGCGAGCAGGCGAAGCCTATACACGCCCTGCCCGTGCGGCTCGTCGATTCGGGCACCCCGGAGGGGTCGATACGCGGGTGTTACCGTCGGGTGGTCCGCGCGCGCGCCTCGCGCCGGACGATCCGATCCGACAGGAGCCAGCACGTGCCCGGCGAGGACCTGCAGGTCTACGTCGACCAGGACCTGTGCACGGGCGACGGGCTCTGCGTGCAGCTGGCGCCACAGGTGTTCGAGTTCGACGTCGACGGGCTCGCCTACGTCAAGGACGCGGCCGGCGAGCTGCGCACCGAGCCTGGCGCGCGGGTCGCCGTACCAGCGCACTGCGTCGCTGACGTCGTCGAGTCGGCCACCGGCTGTCCGGGCGACTGCATCTTCGTCGAGTCCGCCGACGGCGCGCCGTATGCCGGCCCCCTGGCCAAGCAGTCCCCCGCCTGATCGCTCCTGCGTTCGGCGTTTCGTCAACGGGAGGTCGGACGAAGGGCCGTTCCGCTCACGAATCGCCGAACAGTTCAGGTGGGGTCGGGTCGGGGTCCGTCTCAGTGGCGGCGTCCATGCCCTTGGAGGGGCGGCGGCGGCGCAGCGGCGGCTCGACGCCGTCGGCGAGGCGCCGGGCGAAGGCGAGGAACCCGGTGTGGCCGATCATGCGGTGGTTCGGCCGTACGGCGAGGCCCTCGGTGTGCCACGTGCGCACCATCGACTCCATCGACCACGGCTCGGTGAACGTGCCGTGCGCGCGCAACGCCTCGACCACCTTCGACAGCTGGGTGGTCGTCGCGACGTAGCAGCACACGACCCCGCCCGGGACGAGCGCAGCGGACACGGCGTCGATCACGTCCCACGGGGCGAGCATGTCCAGCACCACGCGGTCGATGTCGCGGTCCACAAGAGACACGGCCAGCTCCCCCACGGTGAGCCGCCACGCCGGGTGCGATCCGCCGAAGAAGCGCTCCACGTTGGCCCGCGCGACATCGGCGAACTCCGGCCGGATCTCGTACGACGACACGAGACCGTCGTCGCCAACCGCCCGCAGCAGCGAGCAGGTCAGCGCCCCGGAGCCGGCACCGGCCTCGACGACCCGCGCCCCCGGGTAGATGTCGGCGTACCCGACGATCAGCGCCGCGTCCTTCGGGTAGACGACCTGCGCGCCGCGGGGCATCGACAGCACGTAGTCGCTGAGCAGGGGCCGGATGACGAGGTACGGCGTACCGCTCGTCGCCTTGACCACGATGCCCTCGGGCTCGCCGATCATCTGGTCGTGCTCGAGGATCCCGCGGTGGGTGTGGAACTGCCCGCCGACCGCGAGGGTGATGGTGTGCAGCTTGCCCTTCGGGTCGGTGAGCTGAACCTGGTCGCCGACCCGGAGCGCGCCGCGCCGGCGCTCGGCGCCGGTCATCGGACCGACACCAAGGGCAGCGTCACGGCTTCCTTCGCCCGGCAGTAGGCGCACACGTCGGACGGGGTCGCCGAACCGCAGGACTCGCACTCCCGCAGCTCCGCGCCGTCGCGGGGGAAGTGGTCGCGGCCGCGCTCGAGGAAGCCGAACAGGAAGTTGTGCTTCGTCCCCGGCGACGAGGCCTCGAGCTGGTCGAGCATCCCCTTGTAGCGCATCTGCGTGTTTCCCTCGACGAGCGGGCACTCCTCGACGACGTAGTCGATGCCCTTGACGACGCAGTACGCCGCCGTCTCACGCTCCATCACGCGGTAGAGGGGCTTCACCTTGCGCACCAGCGAGCCGTGCGCGGCCGCGAGCACGGGCGACTGCCGGGCGAGGAAGCCGGTCTCCCAGCGCAGCACGTTGCCGAGCAGCACCGCCACCTCGTCGTCGAGGTTGTGGCCCGTGGCGAGCACGTCGTACCCCTCGTCGCGGGCGACCTTGTTCAGCAAGGTCCGCTTGGACAGGCCGCAGACCGCACATGCCGGCCGGCGCCCCGTCGCGGCCGCCTGCGGGATCGTGAAGCCCTCCGTCTCGGCGAGATCGACGACGTGCAGCCGGGCGGAGCGCTCGTCGGCGAACGACCGGCAGACGTCGCGGGAGCGGTCGCTGTAGCCGCCGATGCCCAGCCCGAGGTAGACGCCGGCGGCGTCGTACCCGAGGGACAGGAGCAGGTCCCACAGCATCAGCGAGTCCTTGCCGCCGGACACCGCGACCAGCACCTTGTCCCGGTGCCGGAACATCTCGTCGTGCCGGATCGCACGGACGACCAGGTTGCGCACGTAGTGCTCGGTGAAGCACTCGCCGCAGAAGCTGGCGTTGGCCCGCGGCACCTCCACCACCGAGCGGCCGCGGCAGCGCCGGCACTTCATCATCGGGACCCGCCCGAGATGACCGGCCGGACCTCGAGCTCGTCGCCCGGCCGTACGACGTCCTCCCGGGTGAGCAGCTCCCGCTCGCGGATGACCAGGACGGCGTCGGGGTGCAGGCCGAGCTCCATCAGCAGCTGGCGGACCTGGCGGGGCGCGGTGACGTCGACGGTCCGGTCCGGGTTGCGCAGCCGGACCGACGCGGTCCCGGAAGCCGAGCCGGCCGGGTCCTCGGCCTCGGTGGTCACGACTGCGGTGCCAGTCGGCGTACGACGTCCCTCGTCGCGAGCACCCCGACCACGTCGCCGGCGTCGTCGACGACGAGGTACTCCGACGCGGGCGTGCTGCGCAGCGCCTCGAGGACGGCCTCGCCCTCGAGCCGGGCGTCGAGCACCAGGCCCTGGACGAGCCGGCGCGACACCGACCCGACGGGGACCCACGGCCGGCGCTCGGGCGGCACCGCGTCGACGGCGGCGGTCGACAGCACCGCGCTCGGCGTACCGTCCGCGTCGACCACGAGCAGCCGCAGGTCGTCGGCCGCGGCCCGGCGCAGCGCCTCCGCCAGCGGCAGGTCGGCGCTCACGGACAGGGCGGGTCGGGCCAGCGCGCGCAGGCTCAGCGACGGCAGCCGGCGGGCCACCGCCGACTGCGCGAGCGAGGAACGCGCACCGCCGAACATGAACAGCGCTATCAGCAGGGTGATCAGCGACGACTCGTCCCCGGTCGCGACGGCGTACAGGCCTGCGGCGCCGAGGAGGACGGCGAGCCCGATCCCGGCGCGGGCCGCGACGCGGGTCGCGACGTCGCGGTCGCCGCCGACCTGCCACACCGCCGCGCGCAGCACCCGACCGCCGTCGAGCGGCAGCCCAGGCAGGAGGTTGAAGAACCCGAGCAGCAGGTTGATGAAGGCGAGGTAGCCGAACAGCACGTGCGCCTCGGGACCGCTCGCACGGTCCACGCCCACCACGCCGACCGCGCCGATGATCAGGGAGACCAGCGGACCGGCGATCGAGACGAGGAACTCCTTGGCCGCGGTGTCCGGCTCACGCGTGATCTCCGCGATGCCGCCGAAGAGGAACAGCGTGATCCGGCGGATCGGGATGCCCATCGCCAGCGCCACCGCGGAGTGCCCGAGCTCGTGCAAGAGGATCGACACGCCGAGCAGGGCAGCGGCGGCCATCCCCACGGCGGCCCGGGCGCCACCGCTGCGGGAGACCAGGTCCGGGTGCTCGGCGACCTGCGCCGTCACGACGACCGCGAGGATCAGCAGCGACGGTGACAGGTGCACGGGGATGCCGAGCGGACGGCCGACGAACAGGCCGGGTGAGCGAGGCTCGGAGCGGGACGAGGTCACTCGGTCCATGCTACGCGGCGAAGTGGCACGATTCCCCGCGCGCCGACCGGCGCGGCAGGGCGAACGCGTGGGGGCGTCGGATGCGCTGGTGCTCGTGGACGTCGACCGAGCTGGGCGGTATCGGCCGGCTCGGCGCGGTCCTCCCTCGCGGCGACGAGGACTGGGTCCTCGACGTCGCATCCTGGGCGGCGAGCCGCGACGCACCGGTGCCGGCGGACCTCGTCGACCTCGTCGAGTCCTCCCCCGCGACACAGGAGCACGTGACCGCCCTCGTGCAGGCCGCCCCCGAGGACGCCACCGGCTGGAAGCGGCCGGCCGACGTGCGCCTGCTCGCGCCCCTGCGCGCCCCGAACTCGCTGCGCGACTTCATCGCGTTCCGCGACCATGTCGAGCGCGGCGCCGCCCGCCGCGGCGGCTCGGTCCCCGAGCCGTGGGACCGGCTGCCGGTCTACTACAAGGGCAACCGGCGCTCGATCTCCGGTCCCGGCGACGACGTGAGCTGGCCGTCGTACACCGAGCTCCTGGACTACGAGTGCGAGGTGGCCGCCGTGGTGGGTCGCGGCGGGCGGGACTGGACGGTGGACGAGGCGGCCGGCGCGGTGTTCGGCTTCACGATCATGAACGACTGGTCCGCGCGTGACATCCAGCGCGACGAGATTGCCTGCTGGCTGGGTCCGGCCAAGGGGAAGGACTTCAACACCACCCTCGGACCGGTGGTCGTGACCCCGGACGAGTGGTCGGCCGAGGACCCGCACGAGATGACCGTCGTCGTCGACGGCGAGGTCTGGTCGCGCGGCTCGACGGCCGGTCGCCGGTGGACCTTCGGCGAGATGCTCGCGCACGTCAGCCGCGACGAGGACGTCTACCCGACCGACGTCATCGGCTCGGGCACCTTCGGCGGCGGCTGCGGGCTCGACCTCGACCGCTGGCTCCCCCCCGGCGCCATGGTCACGCTCGCCGTCGAGGGGCTCGGCGAGCTCACGAACCGGGTCGTGCGGACGGACCGGGCCGGATAACTCCCCGAAGATTCACCCGCCCGGCGTCGCCGTTTCGCGGTCGCCAACAGGTACCGTCGCCGCCATGCCGCGCTACGCCACCCGGATCCAGCTGCGGCAGTGCGCCCTCGCCATCTCGGTCCTCATCGACCTCGATCTCGAGCTGCGCACCGACGGGGTCGAGGTGACCGGCTTCCCCCGCGTCCTGGTGCCGTGGAGGGAGTGCCGGGCCGCGCTCGGCGGGCTCGGCGCCGACACCGAGGACGGCCGTCGTCGGCTGACCCGCTGGCTGCTGCACCGGCGATGGATCGCCGACCACACCTACGACGACCTCGCCGAGCGGGCCCGCCCGGTCGGCCTGCCGCCCGGCCACGCGCTGCACCCCGGGGCGCCCTGGGTCCGCCACCGGGTGGTCGGCGACTCCCTCGACCTGGGCATCGGCTTCCGGGGCATCCAGCCCGGCCACCCCGACCGGGTCATCGTCGTACCGCGGGGTGTGTTCGATGCCTACGGCACCGACCCGATGGTCTTCTGGAAGCAGGCCCGCGGCTACCTCGAGCAGATGGGCGCGCTCGCGGTTGAGCGCTGGCGCCGCGACCAGGGTGCCACGGTGCGGCCCATGGGCGACTGCGACGTCGTCACCCTGCTCGGCTCGCACACCTTCCGGTGGGCGGTCAGCGCCGGCGAGGCGTCCGGGATGCGCGCCGCGGTCATCCCGATGCGCACGCGCGGCTGGCTCGACATCTCGCGGATCGACCCGGCGTTCGGCCCGGCCGCGGCCACCGCCACCGACGAGGCCGAGCGCGGCTACGCCCGGCCCGTCCTGGTGACGGCGAACGAGGTCACGATGGTCTCGGCCGGCGGGCGGCCGGAGGCGGCGCTGGAGGACCCGGCACCACCGCGGACCTGGCTCCGCCCGCTGCTCTACCGCTAGCCGCTAAGCCGGCTCGTGGGTGAGGGCCGGCTCGGCCCCGGCGACGGCCTCCACGACCGCGCGGGCGACGTCCTGCGGACCGAGCCCCTGCGCGGTGAGGATCGCGTCGCGCCGGCCCTGCGGGATGAACTCCTGGGCCAGCCCGAAGACGAGGACCGGTACGCCGACGCGGTCGTCGGCCAGCCGCTGGGCGATCGTCGCGCCCACTCCCCCGGCCCGCCCGCCGTCTTCCAGCGTGACGACCAGACGGTGCCGCGCGGCGAGGCCGGGCAGCGCGTCGTCGACCGGCTTGACCCATCGTGGGTCGACGACGGTCACCGAGATCCCCTGGTCGGCAACCCGCTCGGCGACGGCGAGCGCAGTCCGGACCATCGCCCCGACCGCGACCAGCAGGACGTCGTCGCCCTCCCGCAGCACGTCCATGCCGCCGACCCGGCGTACCGCCGGGATGTCCTCGCCGACGGCCGACTTCGGGAACCGGACGACCGAGGGTCCGTCGTCGCGGCCGACCGCCTCGCGCAGCTCTTCGCGCAGGGTGGCGCCGTCCCGCGGCGCGGCGACGGACAGGCCAGGCACGAGGTTGAGGAAGGAGAGGTCCCACATCCCGTTGTGGCTCGGCCCGTCGTCGCCGGTGACGCCGGCGCGGTCGAGGACGAAGGTCACGGGGAGCTCGTGCAGGGCCACGTCCATCAGGACCTGGTCGAACGCGCGGTTGAGGAACGTCGCGTAGACGCAGACCACCGGCCGCATCCCGCCGAGAGCGAGGCCGGCGGCGGAGGTCACCGCGTGCTGCTCGGCGATGCCGACGTCGAAGGTGCGGTCGGGAAAGGCGCGGGAGAACGCGCCGAGGCCGACCGGCTCGAGCATCGCCGCGGTGAGCGCGACGACGTCCGGGCGGTCGGCCCCGATCGCGGCGATCTCCTCGGAGAAGACGTTGGTGAACGTCCGCGTCTTCACCGCCAGCGACTTGCCCGACACCGGGTCGATGGTGCCGACACCGTGCAGGCAGTCCGCTTCGTCGTCCTCGGCCGGCTGGTAGCCGAAGCCCTTGCGGGTGACGCAGTGGACGATCACCGGGGCGCCGAACGCCTGGGCACGCTGCAGAGCGGACTCCACCGCGGCGATGTCGTGGCCGTCGATCGGCCCGACGTACTTGAGGCCGAGGTCCTCGAACATCCCCTGCGGCGCCAGCGCGTCCTTGAGACCGCGCTTGATGCCGTGCAGCGCGTCGTAGAGCGGCGGGCCGACCAGCGGCGTCCGGCTGAGGACCTGCCTGATCACGTCGAGCGCCTGCTCGTAGCCCTGGGTGAGCCGAAGCGAGGCGAGATGGTTCTGCAGGCCGCCGATGGTCGGCGCGTAGGACCGGCCGTTGTCGTTGACCACGACGACGATCGGCAGCTCCGAAGCGGCGATCGTGTTGAGCGCCTCCCAGGCCATGCCGCCGGTCAGCGAGCCGTCGCCGACGACGGCGACCACGCTGCGGTCGGTCTCGCCGCGCAGCGCGTACGCCTTCGCCAGGCCGTCGGCGTACGACAGCGCTGTGGAGGCGTGCGAGTTCTCTATGACGTCGTGCTCGGACTCGGCCCGGCTCGG
>Ga0183260_10000349_pt1 | contig 38325 bp, 36 predicted proteins | sample AntDrymUQ4972206_2_FD_129768 | JGI IMG/M metagenome (GOLD analysis project Ga0183260, IMG submission 129768) | Polar desert sand microbial communities from Dry Valleys, Antarctica - metaG UQ497 (22.06) (version 2) (version 2) | ecosystem: Environmental > Terrestrial > Soil > Desert | place... | reverse complement strand
GGCGCGCGTCCGGTCCCGGATGGGCCCTCGTGGGCGACGCGGTCGCGCTGAAGGATCCTCTCCCGGGCCACGGCATCACCGACTCGTTCCTCGGCGCGGAGCTCCTCGCGCAGGCGGTCGACGAAGGCCTAAGCGACCCTGCGTCGCTCGACGAGTCACTGGCCGCTTTCGACGGTGCCATCTGGTCATTGCTTCGTCCCGTGTACGAGGCCACCATCGCGGCGTCCACCTACGAGTGGGACCCGAACGCTGCGTTGGTGAAGATCGCCGGCGTGAACGAACTCGTTCGCAACGAGCTCGCGATCGTCCGCGACGGCGGCCCCTGGCTGCGCGAGCCCGCGGCCGCCAGTTGACCGCCTCCCCTCCGCGACCGCGCGCGTTGCTCGCCGAGCTCGCGACGTACACGCCGGGCCGTACGGCCGCGGCGGTCGCGGCCGAGCACGGCCTCGCCGACGCGGTGAAGCTCGCGTCGAACGAGCTCGCGTTCGGACCGCTGCCTTCGGTCGCGGCGGCGATGGCGTCCGCGGGTGCTTCCGCCAACCGGTATCCGGACCACCGCTCCGTTCCGGTGCGCGTGCGCATCGCCGAAGGCCTCGGGGTCGACGTCGACCGCGTGAGCGTGGGCTGCGGCAGCGTCGGGTTGTTGCAACAGCTCACGACCGCGTTCGCCGGCCCCGGTGACGGCATCGCGTTCGCGTGGCGAAGCTTTGAGGCGTACCCGATTCTCACCGCGGTCGCGGGCGCCACCGCGGTGCGAGCGCCGCTCCGTCGCTTCACGATCGACCCCGACGCGCTCGCCTCGTCGATCTCCGCGAGCACACGCCTGGTCTTCGTGGCCAACCCCAACAACCCGACCGGCACGTACCTTCCGGCCGCGGCGATCGACCGCCTCCTGGCAGCGGTACCCGCCGACTGCCTCGTAGTGCTCGACGAGGCGTACCGCGAGTTCGTCGACCACCCGGATGCGGTCGACGGTGTCGCCCTCGCCGAGCGCCACCCGAACGTCGCCGTCCTGCGCACGTTCTCGAAGGCGTACGGGCTGGCCGCGCTACGCATCGGCTACGTGATCGCCCACCCCGAGGTGATCGCGGCCCTCGACGCCGTCGCGCTCCCGTTCGCGGTTAACTCCGTCGCGCAGGCGGCCGCGGTCGCCAGCCTCGAAGACGCCGCGCAGGGCGAGCTCGCGGACCGGGTGCGCGTCGTCAGGAGCGAGCGAGCGCGCATCGCGCGCGTGCTGCGCGCCGAGCTCGGCCTCGGAGTGCCCGAGAGCGAGGCGAACTTCCTCTGGCTGCCAGCCGGCGCCGGCACCGGCGCGCTGGCCAATTCGCTGGAGAAGCGCGGCGTCGTCGGCCGCAGCCTCGGCGAGGGCGTCCGCGTCACCATCGGGTCACCGGTTGAGAACGACCGGTTCGTAGACGCGCTCGACGACATCCAGCAAACCGAGCCCGACGCGCTCTCGTCGTGGGAGCTGGCCACAGGCGACACGGCGCGGAACGCGCAAGCGTGGATCGACCGTGCCACCGCGGTCGAGGACCGCCTGACGATGCTGGCGGCGTCGCGGCGCAGTGGGCGCACCGCCCCGGACCCGGGGGGCGAGGAGAGCTGGGGTGACGGCGAGGCGTGGGCGCATATCGCCGAGTTCGGCGCGTACTGGCTCCGCGAGCTCGACATCGTGCTGGCGGGCTCCGCCTCGGATCCTCCGCCGTTCGGCCGCACAAAGGCCGACCCCATTCGGCGGGCGGCGATCAGCGACGGTGCGGGCCGGGAGCCGCTCAGTCAGCTTGCCCACGCGCGTCGCGCGCTCGGAACAGTCCGCCATCTCGTGTCCGTTCTGGACGGTGACGACTGGGGCGTCGCTGGCCGCCACTCGACGCTGGGGTTGATGGACATGGACGCCCTCCTCGAGGAGTTCCTCATCGGCCACTTCGAGCAACACGGCGCGCAGCTCGAGACGCTCGCGCCGTCGCACGGGTGATGGCGCGTGGCTGAGACGTGGGTCGACATTCCCGCCGGTTCAGGATGGGGCCTGGCGAACCTTCCTTACGGCGTGGTCGATCGCGACGACCCGCGCCTGGTCGTCGCCGTCGGCAACCATGCGCTCGATCTACGGGCGGCGGCCGCGGCCGGGCTCCTCGACCGCACCGGGATTGCGCGCGAGGTGTTCGCACTACCGCGACTGAACGGCGTGCTCGAACAGACCCCCGGTCACTGGGCCGCGTTGCGCGATGCGGTCGTCACCATCCTCACGGCGCCGAGCGAGCCCGCGGCCGACCTGCTCCTCGATCGGCACACGGCGGGGACCCTCATGCCCTTCGCGGTCGCCGACTACGTAGACTTCTACGCCTCGGAGCACCACGCCACGAACCTCGGTCGGCTCTTTCGTCCAAATGACGAGCCGCTCATGCCGAACTGGCGGCACCTGCCGGTCGGCTACCACGGGCGCTCGTCCACCGTCGTCGTCAGCGGGACACCGATCCGGCGTCCTTCCGGGCTCACGAAGCCTCCGGGAGGCGCGCTCGCACGCCGGCCGAGCGCGTCGCTCGACGTCGAGGTCGAGCTTGGCGCCGTCGTCGGGTTCGGCAACCGGTCGGCACCCGTCCCCGCGGCGCAGGCCGCGCGGCGGATCTTCGGCTTCGTCCTGCTCAACGACTGGAGCGCCCGCGACATCCAGGCCTTCGAGTACCAACCGCTCGGGCCGCACCTGGGCAAGAGTTTCGCGACGTCGATTTCGGCATGGGTCGTTCCCTACGAGGCGCTCGCCCCCTTCGCGGTCGACGGCCCTGCCCAGGACCCCGAGCCCGACGAGTTCCTACGCCAACCCGAGCCGCGGGGGCTCGACGTCCGGTTCGAGCTCGTTCTGGACTCCGCGGCGATGGCCGAGTCCGGCGCGCAGCCCGATGTCGTGAGCCGGCCTTTGTTCCGCGACATGTACTGGTCGCCCGCGCAGATGCTCGCGCACGTCACGAGCAACGGAGCCAAAGTGTCGCCCGGCGACCTCTACGGGTCCGGCACGGTGTCGGGACCCGATCGCGGGCAGTACGGCAGCTTGATCGAGTTGACATGGCGCGGCGCCGACCCGCTCCGCCTCCCGACGGGCGAGATGCGTTCGTGGTTGCACGACGGCGACACCGCGACGATCACGGGTTGGTGCGAGAGCGACACGAACCGCGTCGACTTCGGCGAAGTCACCGGCACCATCGTTCCCTCACCCGACGCGGCATAGCGACGGGTCAGCGCCATGAGTCGCCGCGACGTCATCCGGATGACCGAGCCCGAAGTGCGCGCGTTCCTGCGCGGCACGCACACGATGAACGTGGCGTCTCACGGCCCGGACGGCCGCATCCATCTGGTGGCGATGTGGTACGGCTTCGTCGGCGAGGACCTCGCGATGTGGACGTTCCCGAAGAGCCAGAAGGTGAAGAACCTGCGGCGCGACGCGCGGTTCACGGCGCTGGTCGAGGAAGGCGAGGACTACTCGTCGCTGAAAGGCGTTGAGCTCGCCGGCACCGCGGAGATCGTCGAGGACTATGCGTGGATCCGTGCGGCCGTCGACTCGCTGAGCGAGCGCCACATGGGCGGCGGGGGCGATGCCATCGCCGCCTTCCTGGACGACCAGGCGCGCAAGCGCGTCGGTATCAAGTTGGCCGTCGACCACGTCGCCAGCTGGGACCACACGAAGCTGGCCGGCGGGTACTGAACGCCGCCGAGCGGGGCGGCCACAGCTGACTGCCACACCCTGTAGCTAGCGTGACCCGCCGATGGAGCTGTTCGCCGATGCCGAACTGGGACCGCGCCGCGTCACGCTCGTACGCCTGAGCGGTGAGATCGCCCGCAACCTGGCACCGATCGGCCGCATCGCCGTCGACGGTGAGGTCCACAGCGCGCGGCGGGGCGGCTCGCGCCTGTACTTCACGTTGCGCGACCGCAACGCCCGCCTCAGCGTGACCGTGCCGTCTGGCCGCCTGCGCCACTGCCGCGCCGAAGACGGCGAACACGTGCGCGTCACCGGGTCACTCGAGTGGGACAACCAGCGCGGCGCGCTGCGGCTCGAAGCACAGTCGGTCGAGCCCATCGGCGAGGGCGCGGTCGCTGCGGTCGTCAACCAGGCGCGCGCCGCGCTGGCGGCCGACGGCATCCTTGACCGGATTCGCCGGCCGATCCCGCGGCTGCCTCGGATGGTGGCGGTCGTGTGCGGGCAGGAGGCCGCGGTGCGCAAGGACATCGAGGCGGTTGTGCTCGACCGGTTCCCAGGATTTCCGGTCGTGTTCCGCGTCGCCAGCGTTTCGGGGCCGGGCGCATCCGAGGGCGTCGCCGCCGCGGTCGCCGAGGTCGACAGCTGGCCCGAGGTCGACGTGATCATTTTGGCGCGCGGCGGCGGCGATGCCACCGAGCTGCTGCCGTTCAGCGACGAAGTGCTCTGCCGCGTAGTCGCCCGTTGCCGCGCTGCGGTCGTGTCCGCGATCGGCCATGACGGTGACCGGCCGCTCGTCGACGACGTCGCCGATCTGCGGTGTGGAACGCCGTCGATCGCCGCCGCCGCGGTCGTGCCGAGCGAGCGCGAGCTGAGGACGTCGCTCGACGAAGCCCTGGCGCGGTGCCGTAAGGGGGTCGAGTGGCATGTCGAAACCGCGGCGCGCCGCCTGGCTGCCGGTGATCCCGCGCGAGCGCTCGCCGCCGGCCTCGAGCGCGCCGCCAGCCGGCTCGAGCGTGCACTGGCGCGCCTCGAGTTGCGACACCCGATGAACCGACTGCGCGAGGAGACGGCGCGCCTGGACGGCCGGCGCCGCCTGCTCGACGCGCTCGATCCGGTGCGCGTCCTCGAGCGTGGGTTTGCGATCGTGCGGGCGAGCGACGGCCGCGTCGTGCGCGCCACTACGGGGCTGACCCCGGGCGAGGAACTGCACCTGCAGTTGGCGAACGGACGAGTTTCGGTCACAGTTACGGAAGTCGAAGGAGAGCGCCCGTGAGCCAGCCCGATCCGATCGAGGAAGAGATGCGGTACGAGCAGATCGTCGAGCAGCTCGAGGCAGTCACTGAGCAGCTCGCCAGCGGCAGCGTCGGTATCGAGGCGGCCGCCGATCTGTACGAGAAAGCGGGTCGGTTGCACGCCGTTGCCGCCGCACGGCTGGACGCCGTGCGCCAGCGTTTCGAATCGCTCGACGGCGCGACGCCCGAATAAAGCGCCGGCGCCGCTGGCGCTGGGCCGCAGCGCTCACGGAGCGGGCGGCGACCACTCGTGCGACCAGCACCGGCCGGCCAGTGTCCCCGGCGACCACAGCCCCCACAGCCCCCACAGCGTCCAGCGCGTGCGGTCGGTCCACGCGATGGCGCTCGGCTCGGCGACGCGCCGGACGACCTGGCGGATCCCGCCTTCGTAGACGACGTAGCCCGCCCACGCTCCTGGGAAGTCCTTGGTCGACCCCACCTCCGCGATGCGGAGCGTTCCGTGACGGTGAAGCCGGTGCCGGTGGCTGTGCCCCGACACGAAGACGGCGCCCGGTGACGTGCGATCGATCGCGTCGAGCAGCGGCTGCGCCTCGTTGCCCGGGATACCCGGGGGCCAGTTCGTGGTGAAGCGCCAGCGCTGCGGGTAGTGGTGGGCGGCCACGAACACCGGAGTCTTCGCCTGTTGGATCAGCTCGAGGACTAGGTCGCGCACCGCGCGGGGCAGGTGTCCCCGACCCTGCGGGAGGACGGCCGTCGGCGTGAGCACGATCCGCAGCCCGGGAATGTCGACGGCGACCGGATCGGTGGTGACGTGCAGGCCCGCGCCGCGAAGTGCGGGGACACCGTCGGTCTTGTTCTGGCCGACGTCATGGTTGCCGAGGACTACGTCGACCTCCACCTCGAGGCGCGAAAGCTCCTCCGCCACCGTCGCGAACTCCTTCGGCCGGCCGAGGTCGGTCAGATCACCCTTCACCACAACGCGCTGCGCGCCCCACGCGCGCGCCTCGTCCAGCGCGGCGCGCAGGCAGCGCACGGGGTACGGCACGACCGCGTCCGTCTCGCGGATCGTGCGGCGGAACCCGAAGGCCCGCTCGCCGATGTGGACATCGTTCACCGTTGCGAACCGGTAGAGCTCTCTTCCCGGCGGCGGGGACAGCGTGCGTACTGCGCCCGCGCGCTGGTCGCCGATCGACACCTCGTACTCGGTGTCCGGATCGAGCCCGCCGACATCTGCCGCGCCGCGTGCGCCCGCGGCGCGGCCGGTGCGCGTCGAGGAGCGCGCGCCCCGCGGTGTCGCGGTGATCGCGTGCTCGCCCGCGCCGAGGCCGCGCCAGGAGACCTGAATAGCGGTGTCCTCGACTGCGAAGATCCATGCTCGCGCCGTCGGTGTCAGCTCCCGAGCGAGCTAGCGAGCGCAGCGGACTCTCGTGTCGCGAACGCCACGTGGGTGTCCATGAGCTCCAGGTACTGGCGCACAGTTGCGCCCCCAACTGGAATCGGATGCGTCTCGAGAAACGCCCGGATCCGGGCCGCCAGAGCTTGGTCGACGGTCTCGACGACACCCAAAACGATGCGCGTCACGAGGTTCGATGGCAGGCGCTCGAGCAAGGTGTCCCAGTTCGCCTCGACCCACTCCCATGCGACCGCGGGGTGAGCACCAGCGAGGATCAGCATGAGAAGCGGCGACACGTCTTGCGATCGGATCTCGGTGAGGCACAGATCGCACACGCGCCGAACGAGGGCCGGGTGCGTGAACTCCGCCAGCGCCGCCCGGTACTGCGTTTCGTCCTGCGGCGTCGAGGCCGTACGCATTCCTTCGAGCAGCCTCGTGAGGTCGGCTTCGTCGCCGTGCCGAGCGACCGTCTGCAACGCGGCGCGCCGGACGTCGCCGGGCAGTGCAGCCGGATCCGATTCTGCCGCCTCGACGCGTCGCCGGCTCTCCTTTACGACGCTCGCTCGTGTGTCGTCGCTGAACCCGCCGAGCAATTCGAGCACGATGCCCCGCGACGTGCCGGCGGTGGCGTCTTCGCCTTCTTGCGCCTCCCACCCGTAGCGGGCGGCCGCGGGAGCCGCGAGTCGACCCACGAACTCACCGGCATGGTCGGGAGCGACGCGCCGCAGCGTCTTGGCGATGGCCAGGATGAGCTGCCACGTCGCGGGGTCGGTCTCGTCGCCGTAGGCCTGCATCAGCTCGAGGGCTTCGGTCGCGGGCGCCGCCCCCGCAAGCGCGGATGCCCACGCGTCGGACAGGAGGTTGTAGCGCTCGAGTGCGCTCAGCGACGCCAGACCGGCGGCGATGCGCCCGCGCAGGTCGCCTTCGTAGCGAACACGGAAGAACCCCCATCCGCCGGCGTTGACGACGACCGGCCCTGCACCCGACACTGCGATCTCGACCGGCTCGTCGCCGAGCACGACGCGCTCCTCGCCGGCTGTGTGGCGCACGCGGACCGGGACCTGCCAGGTGGCGTTGGCGCCGCCGCCGTAGCGAAAACGGCTCTGCGACAACCGCACGCGGTCGGCGCCGATGGGGGTCGCGGTGACCAACGGGTACCCGCCCTGGTAGATCCAACTGTCCATGATCGAGCGCGCCGGTTCGCCGCTCGCTTCCTCGATCGCGTCCCAGAGATCAGTCGTCTCCGTATTGCCGTAGGCGTGGCGCTGCATGTACAAGCGGAGCCCCTCGCGGAACGCTTCGGCGCCGAGGTATTGCTCGAGCATCCGTACGACGGCAGAGCCCTTTTGGTACGTCAGCACGTCGAACATCGCGTCCGCTTCCTCGGGACGGGCCACCGCGATCTCGACCGGGCGGGTCGCTTCGAGCCCGTCGATACGCAAAGCGGCCGCGCGTTCAGTGGCGAACGCGTCCCACCGCTTCCACTCGGGCCGGAAGCTGTCGACGCACAGCAGCTCCATGAACGTCGCGAACGCCTCGTTCAGCCAGATGCCGTTCCACCACTTCATCGTCACGAGATCGCCGAACCACATGTGCGCGATCTCGTGGGCGACGACATCGGCGATGCGCATGAGATCGGTCGTCGACGCGTCGGACTGGTCGACGAGCAGCGCGGTCTCGCGGAACGTGACGCAACCGAGGTTCTCCATTGCACCGAAGGCGAAGTCGGGCAGGGCGACAAGGTCGAGCTTCCCTGCGGGGTAGGCGATCCCGAAGAAGTCGGTGAAGAAGGCGAGCGCGTGGGCGCCGGCTTCGAGCGCAAACGGGGCGAGGTGCTCCTTGCCGGGCACGCACGCGACGCGCAACGGGGTGCCGCCGGCGTCCACATCCTCGGTGACCACAAGCGGGCCGACGACGAAGGCGACGAGATAGGTCGACATCGTCATGGTCTCGGCGAACCGCACCCGCCGGTACCCCCCGTCGATCGGATCGTCGGCGACGACGTGGCCGTTGGACAGCGCGGTCAAGCCGTCCTTGACCTCGAGCGTCACCGCGAATGCCGCTTTGAAGTCGGGCTCGTCCCAGCATGGAAAGGCGCGGCGGGCGTCGGTTGACTCGAACTGCGTCGTGGCGATCACGCGCTCGGTCCCCTGCTCGTCGACGAATGTCGAGCGGTAGAAGCCGTGCAGTTTGTCGTTCAGGACCCCGGTGAACGACGCGTCGAAGAGCCAGGCCCCAGGCTCGATCGCGGAGTCGAGCGTTACCGTGACCTGCTGCTCGTTCTCGTCGTAGGTGACCTTGCCCTCGTGCCGCGTCACACCATCGACCGAGACGAGCGCCGCGCTCGTGATCTCGAGCTCGATGGCGTTGAGCGTGATCTCGCGGGTGGCCGCGGCGACCTCGATGTGGACGCGCTCACTACCGGAAAACGTGTACGCATCGAGGTCCGGCCGGAGCGTGAGCTCGTAGCGTGACGGGATCGCCGAACGGGGAAGGCGGTAAGCAGGTTGGTCGGGCACGACTGAGGAGTATTGCCGTTCGACGCCACCTTCTAGGCTCCGCCGGGTGAGTCGCCGCTACTTGGGATCTGTTCTCGGTGCGATCCTCGGCGCGATCGTCGGGGCCACCATCGGCGGCCTTGTCGGGCGCGGCATCGCGTTGTTCGGCGACGAGACGGTAGAGGTCGCTGTGCCGATGGCGTTCTGCGCGATCCTCGGGTACGCGATCGGCGGCGGGTCCGGAAGCAAGGGCGCTCTCGACCGCGCGGGCGCTCCGCGCGCCACGGCCGGAGCGACGGTCGCCGGGATTCTGCTGATCGCGAGCGTGGTCGCCGCCGCCGCGCTCGGATCCGACACGGTCGTGGTGTTCTTGGCGGTCATGGCCGTCGGGCTCGTGGTCGCCGGTTTGCTCGCCGCGGCCATCGCCGGCGCGCCGCGTGTGGCCGCCGCCGGCGACGCACCACGCGTCGCACCGAAGCTCGAGGTCAGGCGCCAGACTGTCCTGCCCGAGCCGCCGCATGAACCGCCGCCGCCGGCTGACGCGAGTCCGCCGCGGTCGCGGCGGGAGCGGCCGCTGCGCTCGGGCGACGCGCCGGACAACGAATGAGCGCTCCCACCGTCGACGTCATCTGCATGGGTAATGCGATCGTCGACGTGCTCGCGTACGCCGACGAGACGTTCCTCTCCGAACATGGCCTCACCAAGGGAACGATGCGCCTGATCGATGCTCAGCAAGCTGCTGCGCTGTACGCGGATCTGCCACCGGGCATCGAGGCCTCGGGGGGCGCCGCGGCGAACACCGCCGTCGGGGTCGCAAGTCTCGGCGGTGAGGCCGCGTTCATCGGCCGCGTCGGAACCGATCAGCTCGGCGCAGTGTTCACGCACGACATCCGCAACGCGGGCGTGCGTTTCGAGACGCCTCCGGCATCAGGACTTCCGACGGCACAGTGCCTCGTGGTGGTCACGCCCGACGCGCAGCGCACGCTCAGCACGTTCCTGGGCGCCTCGCAGCAGCTCGGACCCGCCGACGTTGATGTCGCCGTGATCGACAGCGCCGCAGTGACGTACCTCGAGGGTTACTTATGGGACCCGCCGGAGGCCAAGGAGGCGTTCCGCGCGGCGATGCTCGCGGCGCGCGGCGCTGACCGTCGTGTCGCGTTCAGCCTGAGCGACGCGTTCTGCGTCGACCGGTTCCGCGACGAGTTCCTCGACCTGCTCTCCGGCCCCGTCGACGTGCTCTTCGCGAACGAGACGGAAGCGTGCTCGCTGTTCGAGGTCGACTCGCTGCCGATCGCATTGCGCGAGCTGCGCGGTATGTGCGACATCGCCGTCGTGACGCGCGGCGCCGACGGATCGAGCGTGCTCGTCGGTGGCGAGCAGATCGACGTCCCTGCCGCGCACGTCGACAGCGTCGTCGACACCACGGGTGCGGGCGACCTCTACGCCGCCGGGTTCTTGTACGGGCTCACACACGGCCTCGACCTGCGCGCCTGCGCCGAGCTCGGCGGTCGTTGCGCGGCGGCGGTGCTCGGCCACCTCGGTCCGCGCCCGCAGACGCCGCTGTCGGCGCTGTTGGATTCTTAGAGCTGCGAGCGGCCGCGGTTGATCACGCCCTGGCGTCGCCGTTCGACCTCCTCGGGGTCGAACCGGCCGCTGCCGGAGTTCCACGACCGCGCCAAGTCGGCCTCGACGCGAAGGCCGTTGTCGGTCGTGGTCGCCGCCACCGCGCGGTAGCCACCGAGAACCGCCCGCACCGCTTCGCCGTCGTTCGCGACAATGTCCGGGGCGATCCGTAGAACCGTCGGCATCAGGCTCTCGTGGGGCACGACCCGGTTCACGAGGCCGATGCGGTGGGCCTCGTCGGCGTCGACGAAGTTGCCGGTCAGGCTGATCTCCTTCGCGCGCCGGACCCCCACGGCCTGTGGCAGCAACACCGACAGCCCCCACGCGGGAACGAGCCCGACCCGCGCGTGCGTATCACCGAACCGGGCGCGCTCCGACGCCACCAGGAAATCGCACTGCAGTGCGAGCTCGAAGCCGCCGGTCACCGCCGGACCGTTCACGGCGCCGATCACCGGCTTGCCGATCGACGGCCATGGGACAGCGAGACCGCGTTCGCTCGGTGTCGCTCCGCTGCGCAGATTGCCACCCGTCGAGCCGAGCTCACGCAGGTCGAGTCCCGCACAGAAGGCCGGGTCGGCGCCGGTGAGGACGATCACGGAGACGGCGTCGTCCTCGTCGGCGTCGGCCATCGCGCGGGGAAGCGCTCGGAGCAGTTCCGTGCTGAGCGCGTTGCGCGCCTCGGGGCGGTTGAGCGTCAGCACTCTCACGCCGTTGTCGGTCTGTTCGAGCAGCACGTCGGTCATGCGCTGTCCTCCGCCTTCGTGGTCGCTGGCGGCGCGCTCATGAAAGCGAGCGCGACGCTCGATCCCGCGCCGCGGTCGAGCGTCGCGATGCGCCGCCCGGGCTGTACGGCGTCTTTCGCAGAATGGAGACGCGCGCCGAGGTACGACGCCGTCGCGTCGAGGTCAGCGCTCGTTAGAGCGAGGCCGAACACGCGCATCCCGCCGTCGCCCGTGGCCTCCTGGCCGCCGATCACCTCCAGAACCGCCTCACCGGCACGGAAGAACACTTGGCGCATCGGCGCGCCGTACGTGTCGGTGAGTCGTTCGCGTCGTGGCTCGAAGCCGATGTCTGCGAGCGCGACGATCGTCCGGTCGACGTCGGGCGTCAGTACCACGATGTGGTCGATGGCGACGACGCCGTTCGCGTGCGGGAGCGACGTCGCCTCGCCCGGACCGTCGACCCACTCGGTCGGAAGGCCTTCGACCTCCGGCGGCGTTGCCGCCCCGCCCGCGAACGCCCACCTGCGGATGCCCTTTCCGACCCCGGGGTCGAGCGCGACGTCGACGGAGCCGATCCTGCACCGCGTGCCTTGGACTGCGAACCCGAGCGACGCCCACACCTCTGGTGCGTCCCCGGCTGTCACCTCAACGAGCTCGGGCACGCGCCGACAGTACGAAAATCGTTGGGCATGACGCGCCGCGACGGGCTACGCAGGGCGCATGACTCCGAATTGGAAGGCCGAGCCCCTGGACCTGCGGACGGCCGACGACGACGTGCTCCGTCGCGTGTACGACCTCACTTCGGCCGTGCGGTCGGAGTCGATGCCCGAGGATGACGCTCCGCCGTTCGCCGAGGTCGCCGCCACCTGGCGCGTGCACCATCCTCGACGCCCCGAGACGTCGTTCGCCGTTTGGGGCGACGACGGCCGAGCCCTCGGCACGGCCAGCGTGGGGTGGGAGGAGTACGGCGACAACCCGGAGATCAGCTTCATCGACATCGAGGTCGCGGACGACGCACGTCGCCAGCGTGTCGGCGCGTACCTCGCGCAGGCGTGCTTCGAGGTCGCTGAGGCCGCGGGCCGCCCGCTGCTCTTCCTTGACGCCCACGGCAACATCCCGGCGGGCAGCGCTTTCCTGGAAGCCCTTGGTGCGGAGCGCAAGTTCACCGGTCGCTACAGCCTGCTGCGGTTCGATGACGTCGACGTCGCGCAGCTCGAGGGTTGGGTGGCGCGAGCGGCGGAGCGCGCATCTGATTACGAGGTCGTCGGATGGGCGGGGCCGTGCCCGGAGGAGCACGCAGAGGCGTTCGTGGCCGAGCAGGCGGTGATGAACACGGCGCCGATGGAGGATCTCGAATACGAGGACGAGATCTTCTCGATCGAACGGCTGCGCGACCGCGAGCAAATCTGGGCTGAGCGTGGGCTCGACTGGCGGACGCTGGTCGCCGTGCACAAGCCGACCGGGGAGATGGTGGCGCACTCCGACGTTCTCCTACCGGGTAGCTGGCCCCAGCGCGCCTACCAGAACGACACCGGCGTGAACCCCGCGCACCGCGAGAAGGGGCTCGGGCGCTGGCTAAAGGCCGAGATGTTGCTGAGCATCATGCGCGAGCGCCCGGCTCTCAACGCGATCTCCACCTTCAACGCCGGTTCGAACGCGGCGATGCTCGGCATCAACTACGCGATGGGGTTCAGGACCGTCGGAGAGTTCCCGGCGTACCAGGTCAGGCTCGAAGCGGCGAGGCCGAAGCTCGCCGCGCTCCTCGACGCGTAAAGCGTTTGGCGCGTCGCCCTGTCGACGTCTACAACGAGCGGATGGCCGCCGCCCCCGCCGATGTGATTATCGAGCCTTTCGATCCGAACACTGCGCCCGACGAGGTTCTCCGGGCGCGCTATGCCCTGGCAAGCACCATGGACACCGAGCTCGACCCTGACACGCCCGTCTGGCCCTATGAGCTGTGGCTCGACGAGCAACGGCGCACGCCGAGCTGGGCGGTCAACCACCGGTGGGTGGCGTGGGCGCCCGACCGCAGCGAAGTCGTCGCCACTGCGTTCATTGGGCTCCAGTACACCGAGACCAATCGCCATCTGGCGTGGTTCGACATCTCGGTCAACGCGGCGTGGCGGCGAAGGGGCATCGGGCGGCACCTGCTGCGTGAGATCGTGGCCGTCGGCAAGGCTGACGAGCGGACAGTCCTCGGCGCGGGGACCGTCCAGGGTCACGCCGCGGAGGCGTTCCTCAAGAGCACGGGGTGCGAGCAGAAGTCGGTCGAGCGCCGTAGCCGCCTGATCGTCGACGATGTGGACGGCGCCTTGTTGAACCAGTGGATTGCCGACGCCAAGACGCGTGCCGCCGAGTACTCGTTGATCTTCACCGAGCCCCCGATGGCCGACGACTTGGTCGAGCCGTTCGTGGATCTCGAGCACACCATGAACGACGCGCCACGGGACGATCTCGACATGGAGGATTGGGTCAACACCCCCGAGCGCTACCGCGAACGGGAGAAGCTCGACCTCGACGCCGGCAACAAGCGCTGGACGATGATCGCGAGACACGATCCCACCGGCGATCTCGCCGGGTTCACCGCGATCGGCTGGCACCCGTCGGCGGAGAAGGTCGCCTGGCAGTTCGGCACGGCGGTGCGCCGCGAGCATCGCGGCGCGGGTCTCGGGCGTTGGTTGAAGGCGGCGATGCTCGTGAAGGTCCGCGAAGAGCAGCCGACGATCGAGTTCATCGACACGTGGAACGCGGGCACGAACCAGTGGATGCTCGACATCAACATCAAACTCGGGTATGCGCCGTACCTCCACTACACCGACTGGCAGGCGCCGACAGAGGTGCTCGAAGCAGCTGTGTCCGCCTAGGCGCGCCGGCATCTAGTCTCCCGGCGCCGTGGAACGCATCGGGATAGTCGGGTTGCCGAACAGCGGGAAGTCGTCGCTGTTCAACGCGCTCACCGGCGGCGATACGCCGGTCGCCTCTCATCCGTTCTCGACGACCGAGACGAGCATCGGCATCGCCCAGGTGCACGATCACCGACTCGTCGCGCTCGCCGAGATGAGCGAAAGCAAGAAGGTTGTCGCCGCGACACTCGAGTTCGCCGACCAGGCCGGCCTGGTCGCTGGCGCGTCGGGCGGTGAAGGGCTGGGCAACCGTTTCCTCGCCGGGATCCGCGAGGTAGACGCGCTGTGTCTGGTCCTGCGCGCTTTCACCGACGAGAACGTTGTTGGCGACTCCGACCCGCTCTCGGACTTCGAGACGCTCGAGCTCGAGCTTGTGCTCGCCGACGCGACGACTGTGGCGAACAACATCGACAAGCGCCGCCGGGCCGCCAAGACGGACAAGAGCATTCTCCACGAGGTCGCCGCCCTCGAGGCCGTCGAACCCCTGCTCCAAGAGGGCACACCGCTGTGGCGGGCCGATCTCTCCGACGAGGTGCGCGCCGGCCTCGCCACGTTCTCGCTTCTGACGGCGAAGCGTGCCCTCGCGGTCGTCAACGTCGGCGACGACCAGCTCGAGGAGGCCGACGCCCTGGTCGCTCCGATCCTCGAAGCGTTCGGCGCGAGCGGAGAGGTGCTGGCCGTCTGCGTGCAGCTCGAGGCCGAAGCCGGTCAACTCGATTCCGCCGGGAAGGCCGAGTTGCTCGAAGGCCTCGGCCTCGGCGAAGGCGCGCTGCCGCGCGTCACCCGAGCGGCGTACAAGCTGCTCGGCCGCCGGACTTTCCTGACGACCGGTGACACGGAGAGTCGGGCGTGGACATTCCGCGCCGGCGCCAAGGCACCGGAATGTGCAGGCGTGATCCATTCCGATCTGCAACGTGGGTTCATTCGCGCGGAGTGCATCGCCTGGGACGAGCTCCTCGCCCTCGGTTCGTGGGCGAAAGCCAAGGAAGCGGGGAAGCTCCGCGTCGAGGGCAAGGACTACGAGGTCCAGGACGGCGACACGCTCGAGATCCGCTTCAACGTCTGACGCTCTACCGGGGCGTAGGTTCTCACCGTGGCGTGGCTCGTTCGCGAAGGCGATGTGCTGGCGTCGCTCGAGACGGCCGACTCGTTCGTGTCCCGCCTGCGCGGCCTTCTGGGCCGCGACGGCATCGACGGCGCGTATCTCATCAAACCGGCGATGTCGGTCCACACGCTCGGGATGCGGTTCCCGATCGACGTTGCGTACTGCGACGGCGGTCTGACCGTGATCGGGACCGTGACGATGAGGCCGAACCGCGTGGGCATCCTGCGGCCCCGCGCCCGCTGTGTCATCGAGGCGCACGCGGGAGCGTTCGAGCGATGGCACCTCCGCGCCGGCGACAAGCTGGAGATCCGGTCATGACGCCGCGGCGCGGAAGGCTCGTCGTCGTCGCCACGCCGATCGGCAACCTCGGCGACCTTTCGCCGCGCGCCATGGACGCGCTACGCGTTGCGGACGTCATCGCATGCGAAGACACGCGCCGGACGCGTCGGCTGCTCTCCGCCACAGGAATCAGTGCGCCGCGACTCATGGCGGTACACGGCGAAAACGAGCGGGAGCGGGTGGAGGCGATCGTGTCGATCCTCGCGAAGGGTCACTGCGTAGCGCTCGTGAGCGACGCGGGATCGCCTGGGGTATCCGACCCGGGGCGGGTGGTCGTCGCCGCCGTCGCCGAAGCGGGCTATCTCGTCGAGGTCGTGCCCGGCCCGTCGGCAGTCGTGACCGCGCTGTCGGCTTCAGGACTCCCCGCCGAACGCTTCGTCTTCGAAGGTTTCCTTCCCCGCAAAGGTCCTGAACGGCGGGCGAGACTGGCGGCGATTGCCGCCGACGAACGGACGACGGTGGCCTACGAGGCGCCGTCGCGCGTGGCCGCGACGTTGTCCGATCTCCGCGACGCCTGTGGCCCCGGGCGGCTCGCCGTGGTGGCGCGCGAGCTCACCAAGCTGCACGAGGAACTCTGGCGCGGGTCGCTCGACGAGGCCGTGCGGTGGGCGGGCGAAACCAAACCACGCGGCGAGTTCGTGGTCGTCATCGCCGGACGCCCGACCTCGGAGCGTCCGGCGATCGACGACGACGCGATCATCGCCGCGCTCGCTGACGCGCGCGCGGCCGGCGCGAGCACGCGGGCAGCAGCCTCAGAGGTCGCTGCCGCGCTCGAGGTCCCGCGCAACCGGGTCTACAAGCTCGCCGTCCGTCCGACCTGACCGCACGTGCTCGAGGCAGGTCGCGCACACGAGCCGGCCGAGCACGTCCTCGGTCGCCTCGGCGGAATCGCAGAACACGCAACTCGCCTCCCGCGCGGTGAGAACGATGCTGCGCCCCTCGACTCGGACGAGGAGTTCGTCGCCCGCGGCGAGCCCAAGCGTTCGCCGGACCTCGGCGGGGAGCACGACGCGGCCCAGCTCGTCGATGCGCCTCCCCATCCCCGCGCTCGTCATATTCGGAAAACCTACGCCGGTCGGCCTCGTAGCTTTGGTCCGTGGGCCGCTTCTACGTGACGACGCCGATCTACTACGTGAACGACGCGCCCCACGTCGGATCGTCCTATACGACGGTCATCGGCGATGCCCTGTGCCGGTGGCACCGGCTGCTCGGCGACGACGTCCGCTTCCTCACCGGGACCGACGAACACGGCCTCAAGATCCAGCGGGCGGCCGAGGCCAAGAACGTCGACCCGCGTGAGCTGGCTGACAGCACGAGCCGGCGCTTCGTCGAGACGTGGCGCGAGCTCGACATTCGTTACGACGACTTCATTCGCACCACCGAGGAGCGCCATCGTCGCGCGGTGACGTCGATGATCCAGGCGATCTACGACAACGGTGACATCGAGCTCGGGACCTATGACGGGCTCTACTGCGTCGCCTGCGAGGGGTACTACGCCGAGACCGAGCTGACCGACGACGGGAACTGCCCGATCCACAACCGGCCCGTCGAGCACTTCACGGAGGAGAACTACTTCTTCAAGCTCTCGCGGTACCAGGAGCGGCTCCTCGAGTACTACGAGCAGCATCCGGAAGCCGTCATCCCCGCGAGCAAGCGCAACGAGGTGCTCGGCTTCATCCGCGGGGGACTGAACGACATCTCCGTGTCCCGCACCTCGATCGACTGGGGAATCCCGCTGCCGTGGGACTCCAAGCACGTCGTGTACGTGTGGTTCGAGGCGCTCATGAACTACTGCACCGCCGCCGGACTTGGCAGCGATGACCGCGAGTTCGCGACGTGGTGGCCCGCGGACGTGCACCTGATCGGCAAGGACATTCTCCGCTTCCACGCGGTGTGGTGGCCGGCCATGTGCATGAGCGCCGGGATCGATCCGCCGCGGCAGGTCGCGATCCACGGCTTCCTGCTCCTCGGTGGCGAGAAGATGAGCAAGTCGAACACGAACATCACGCAGCTCTCGCCGAGCGACCTGATCGACGAGTTCGGCGTGGACGGTGTCCGCTACCACCTGCTGCGCGACAACCCGTTCGGGCCCGACGGCGACTTCAGCTACGAGGGCATGGTCGAGCGGTTCAACGCGGACTTGGCGAACAACCTCGGGAACCTCGCGGCGCGCGTCTCGACCGTCGTCGAGAAGAAATGCGGGGGCATCGGTCCTGCGCCGAGTGCCGGCAGTCCTCTGGCAGAACACGCGGCCCGAGCCGTCGCGGACGCGGCCGCCGCGTGGCAGGCCATCGCGCCGAGCGAGGCGTTGGAGGCGACGTGGAAGCTGATCCGCGAGACCAACGCATACCTCGAGCAGAACGAGCCGTGGAAGGCCGAGCCCGGTCCCGATGTCGACCGGGTGCTCGGCGACGCGCTCGAAGTGCTGCGGATCGTCACCGTGCTCGCCAGCCCGGCGATCCCCAACTCGGCCGCGGAGCTGTGGCGGCGGCTCGGGTTGAGCGGGTCGCCCGAGGACGTCCGCGTGCCCGATGGCCTCGCATGGGCTGGTTACCCCGGCGGCGTGACCGTTACGAAGGGCACCCCTCTGTTCCCGCGCCTGACGCCGCGCACGTAATCAAATGTGGGCTGACAGCCACTGCCACGTCCCGTGGCGCGACGTGCCCGTCGAGGCCTTCGCCCAGGCGAGGGCTGCGGGCGTCGGGCGGTTCATCACCGTCGGCACCGACGCGGAGACGTCGACTGCTGCCATCGCAACCGCGTCGGCGCACGATGACGTGTGGGCGACCGTCGGTCTGCACCCGCACGAGGCCTCGCGCGGGCTCGACGGGCTGCCCGATCCCGCCATCCACCCCGGCGTGGTCGTTGCCATCGGCGAGTGCGGGCTCGACTACCACTACGACCACTCGCCGCGCGACGACCAGCGGCCGGTATTCGCCGAGCAGGTCCGGTGGGCCCACGCGCTGGGGCTGACGCTCGTCATCCACACGCGCGAAGCGTGGGTCGACACGTTCGCCATCCTCGACGACGCCGGAATGCCTCCCCGCACCGTGTTCCACTGCTTCACAGGCGGGGAGGCCGAGGCCGAGGCGTGTCTCGAGCGCGGGGCGTACCTGTCGTTCTCCGGGATCATCACCTTCAAAGCGGCCGACGACGTGCGCGCCGCGGCTCGGGCGTGTCCTCTCGACAGGATCCTGGTCGAGACCGACACGCCGTACCTCGCGCCGGTGCCGCACCGCGGCCGTCCGAATCGTCCAGAAATGCTCCCGATCGTGGGTGCGGCGGTAGCCGCCGAGAAAAACGTCCCAATCGAGACCGTTGAGGCGGTGACCTGGGAGAACACCGCGCGGGCGTTCGCGTTGCCCGCCTGACCGCGGCCGCCCTGGTTGCGAGGGTTTTCCGGCGCCGCCTAGGGTCTGGCGGACCCCCGGGGGGGCTCGCAATCAGGGGAAGGGTGGAGTCCTGCACGAGCAATCTCGGGCTGCTGGGAAGATCGCGGTTGCGCTGTTGTGTGCGGCGCTGGCGGTCGTAAGCCTGGCGGCCTCTCGCTATACCTCGACGCCGAGTAAGCCCGTCACCATCGTGGCCGGGTCCGGCGCTGAACTGGCGCGCCGCGTCCAGGCGGCGCAGCGGGCGTCGCGTGCCGAGAGCCGCAGCGTGGACCCCGCGCCCACCGTCACCACGACCGCGGCGCCCACCACCCCGGCGCCGCTCCCCGTGCAGACGGCTGCGGCCCCGCCCCCCAAGGTCCGCCAGCAGAGCGCTCCACCCACGACCGCCCGGCCGCGGACAACCACGACGGCCAAGCCGACGACGACGACCCGGGCGCCCGCGCCGCCGCGCGACCAACCGTCGGCAGGCCCCAACGGCAACACCGAAGAGGGCAAGGCGAGCTACTACCGCGCCGCTTACCACGCCGACGATCCCTGGATCTGCGCGCACAAGACACTTGCGAAGGGCACGTCGGTCACCGTGACCGCGGTGTCGTCGGGCAAGAGGATCACGTGCCGGGTGGGCGACCGGGGGCCGTACGTGCAGGGGCGCGTGATCGACCTTTCCGAGCACGCGTTCAGTCAGCTGGCGCCGACATCCGCAGGGGTCATCTCGGTCCGCCTCTCCTGGTGATCCCGCGGTCGTTGCTGACGCCCGCCGACGTCCGCAGCCTGCTCGACCGCCACGGCATCCGGCCCAGCCGGGCACTCGGCCAGAACTTCGTCGCCGATCCGAACACCGTGCGGCGCATCGCCCGTCTCGCCGGGGTGGGCGCCGGCGACCGCGTTGTCGAGATCGGGCCGGGGATCGGCTCGCTGACGCTCGCGCTGCTCGAAACCGGCGCGGCGGTCACCGCCGTCGAACTCGACCGCCACCTGCTGCCCGTGCTCGACGAGACCGTCGTGCCCGGGGGCGCGGTCGTGATCCATGCGGATGCGACCACACTCGACTGGGCCGCGACCCTCGGGCACGAGGGCGGGTGGGTTCTGGTCGCGAACCTGCCTTACAACGTCGCCACATCACTCGTGCTCGATGTTCTCGAAGACGCGCCGATGGTCGAGCGGCTCCTCGTCATGGTGCAGCGCGAGGTGGGTGAGCGCCTGGCCGCCGGGCCGGGAACCAAGATCTACGGCGCGGTTTCCGTGAAGGTGGCGTGGTTCGCGACAGCCCGCGTCGTGGCTCGGGTGCCGTCGACGGTGTTCGTGCCGCAACCCAAGGTGGAGTCGGTGCTCGTCGAGCTCGCTCGGCATCCCTCGCCACCGGCCGACCCGGGGCCCGGTGGCCGCGAGCGACTCTTCCGCATGGTCGACGCCGGATTCGCGACGCGCCGCAAGATGCTGCGCAACACGCTCGCCGGGCTGGTCGCCGACGAGGCGTTCTCCGCAACGGGTGTCGAGCCGACCGAGCGCGCCGAGCAGCTCGGCCTCGACGCATGGGCCAAGCTGGCAGCGTGGAGCTCGCCCCCGCCAAGCTGACGTTGCGGCTCCGCGTTACGGGGCTGCGCGACGACGGCCTCCACGAGCTGGACGCCGAGATGACAACCGTCGACCTCTACGACGAGCTCACGTTCTCAGCCGGTGACGGCCTGACCGTGCTCGGGCACGAGATCCCCGACGACGGCCAGCCGAACCTCGTGCGGCGGGCGCTGCGCCTCGCCGGCCGGCGGGCGCACGTCACGCTCAACAAACGCATCCCCGCGGGCGCCGGTCTCGGCGGCGGCTCAGCGGACGCCGCCGCCGCGCTCCGCTGGGCCGGGATCACCCATCTCGCGCTCGCAGCTCAGCTCGGCTCAGATGTCCCGTTCTGCGTCCGCGGAGGACGCGCGCGCGTCACCGGCGTGGGCGACGTCATCGAGCCGCTGTCGTTTCGTCCCGAGGTGTACACGCTGCTGATCCCGCCGATCCATGTCCCGACCGGCGAGGTGTACCGCATGTGGGACGAGTTGGCATCGACGCGCACGCCGGGACCGAACGACCTCGAGCCCGCCGCGCTGGCGGTGTGCCCGGAGCTCGCCGAATGGCGCGATCGACTGGGGAACGCGACCGGCGAGACGCCCGTGCTCGCCGGTAGCGGCTCGACCTGGTTCGTGCGCGGCGCGTTCGCGAAGGCGGGGATCGTCGTGCATGCGACGCGCCCGACCGGCCGCTGATGAGTGTGGGCCGGAGTAGCCGGTGAGTGCCCAGGACTTTCCTGCTGAGGTCGCGGATCTTTTCGAGCGCTCCGATCTGACTGATCAGGAGCGAGAGGTTCTGCGGGTGCGCACAGGCGTGGACCGTGGCTCGCCGCGCACGTTGCTCGAAGCAGGGCGCGTGCTCGACTTGGACATGGAGCAGGTAGCTCGCATCGAGCGCGCCGCTATTGAGAAGCTGAAAGCCGTGTCCAGCTGACGGGGGTCGACCACCCGGCCCATCCCTGACGCGCTTTTCCGCGCATAGCGCGGGAATACTCGCCGAGAACGCGTTGCGACGGCTGGCCGAGGCGGCGTAGGAGATTGCTAGGGTGCCGGGCTGTGGGGTCCCTCATCAAGAAGCGACGCAAGCGGATGCGGAAGAAGAAGCACCGCAAGATGTTGAAGGCGACCCGGTTCCAGAGGCGCGCGGCGGGCAAGTAGCACTGCAACCCCGAGGCGCCGGACACGTCGGTCGAACCGGTACCGTTTTGCGACCCTCGGGGATCGTCCAATGGCAGGACAACGGCCTTTGGTGCCGTGAATCGGGGTTCGAGTCCTCGTCCCCGAACCACCGGTAGCGGCCCCTGATCCAGCCCCAAAGCTTCCCGGGTTACACGCGGCGAGCGAAGACGAACGCTTGCGGGGTCGTCTCGTGGTCGAGCTCGGGCAACCGCTCGGTTGTGGCACGCACCTCGAAGTTGTCCGCCGCGAGCCTTAACGCGATGTCGTTGACGCCGTGCCGGTAAGAGGTGAGGGGCAGGCCGCTTCCATGGACGTCTGATCGATGTATCGCTTCGCCATTGCCCGCCTGGAACGCCAACAGGAGGTATCCGCCTGGCTCGAGGACGCGAGACAGCTCGGTGAACACGGCGGCAAGGTGCGCTGGAGGCGTGTAGATGATCGAGTACCAACAGATCGCACCGGCGAGCGAGGAGTCGCTAATCGGGAGATCGTCGAGCCGCCCCTCCTCGAAGGCGATCCCCGGGTGCGCCAAGCGGGCCAGTTCGAGCAGCGCCGTTGACACGTCGACACCAACGACACCAAGCCCGTGTCTCGCGAGGAATGCGGCCACGCGTCCGGGCCCGCACCCGACATCGGCGACCTGAACGCCTGGCCGTACTGCCACCAGCTCCACGAATGCCGAAAGCAGCGACCGGTCGATCGCGCCTTCCGTCGCCGCGCTCAACTCGGTGCCCACGAACTCCAGGTAGCGGCCAGCTGATGCGTCGAAGACCGCTCGCGCTGACGCGACGTGGTCACCCTCGGGCACCCCGCGACGCTAAACGAGATCCACTCAATTTCGCGACTCACCAGCTGCCTCCGACAAGGCGGTGCCGTGGCCACAGCGTCAAGGCGCGGTAAACAGGGATGCATGAGTAGCCGGCCGTTGTCCGCAGTCGTCCTCGCCGCTGGCGAGGGAACGAGGATGAAGTCGGCGCGCCCCAAGCCGCTGCACCTGCTGTGCGGCCGCCCGATGGTCCTCCACGTCATCGACGCTCTCGCCGAGCTGCATGTCCACCGTGTCGTCGTCGTCGTCGGTCACGGTGCCGAGCAGGTTGTGAAGACGCTCACCGAAGAAGCACCGCCGGACGTCGAGCTCCTGTTCGTCGAACAACATGCGCAACGCGGCACGGGCGACGCGGTATCGGTGGGCATCACCGCGCTCCCGGATGCCGACGACGAGGACGGCGACGTGTTGGTGATGCCCGGCGACACGCCGCTGCTGCGTCCCGCCACGATCGCCGCGCTGGTGCGGACGCACCGTTCGGCCGACGCGGCCGCGACGCTGTTGACGGCTCAGGTCGTCGATCCGTACGGGTACGGACGCATCGTGCGCAGCCGCGACGGCCGCGTCTCCCGGGTGACGGAGGAGGCGGACGCGTCCTCCGAGGAGCGGGCCATCACCGAGATCAACACGTCGATCTACGTGTTCCGCCACGGTGTGCTCGCGCCGAGCCTGCGCAGAATCACGCCTGACAACGTTAAGGGCGAGTACTACCTGACCGATGTAGTCAGTGTGCTCCACGACGCCGGATACAACGTCACGGCGCAGTCCGTCGCCGATCCGATGGAGGCCGCAGGCGTCAACGACCGTGCGCAGCTCGCAGTCGCGGAGGCGGAACTGCGCGACCGCACGAACGAGCGGTGGATGCGGCGCGGCGTCACGATGGTCGACCCGGAGCACACGTACATCGACGCGTCGGTCGTGCTCGGAACCGACGTGACGTTGTTCCCAGACACGATCCTGCAGGGTAAGACCGTTATCGGCGCCCATGCGCAGATTGGCCCCGCCACGCGACTCGAAGACTCGACCGTTGGGGATGGCTCCACCGTGGAGAACACCGTTGCCTGTAGATCGACCATCGGCGAGGACGCGAGGGTCGGCCCGTTCGCCAGCCTGGCGCCCGGATCGTCGGTCGCGGATGGCACAGTGACCGGCCCCTTCTTCACGGCCTCGTAGTCATGCGCAGATCACTTTTCGCGGGCCTTGCCGCGCTCGCAGTGGTGCTGGCGCTGCCGGCCCCGTCGAGCGCAGCCGCACCGGAACGCCTGATCGCCAGCTTCGCGTCGCCCGCCGACGCCGCCAGAGCGGCCGCGCTCACCGGCGGCAGGAGGATTGGGCCGACAGCGGTAGCCGTCATCGGCTCGCGTGGCGCTCTGGAACGGCTCGCGGGCGTGCGACGGGTCGCGCGCGACGGCATTGTGCGAGCAGCGATCGTCCCGAACGATCCGTGCGTCACCAGCTGTGAGGGAGGCAAGAGCCAGACCTACCTCCCGACCGTCGGCGCAGCGGGCGCGTGGGACCGCAGCCGCGGCGGCGGGGTGGTCGTGGCGGTGCTCGACTCGGGCGTCGACCCGAACCATCCGGATCTCGCGCCGAAGCTCGAGCCGGCCCTGAACCTCACCGACGCCGACGACGGCGTGGGCGCTCACGGCACACAGGTTGCGGGCATCGTGGCCGCCGCGACCAACAACGGCATAGGCGTCGCATCGCTCGGATGGGACACACGCATCCTGCCGATCAAGGTGCTCGACGCCAGCGGCACGGGGTTCGTAAGCTGGGTGGTCGAGGGCGTGTACGAGGCCACCGACCGCGGCGCCAAGATCATCAACCTCTCGCTGGCCTCGCTCGAGTTCGACCAGGTCCTCCAGGACGCGATCAACTACGCGGCAGCGCGCGGTGTGCTCGTCATCGCCGCGGCCGGCAACAACGACGATCCGGGCGGTACCCCGACCACGCCGAAGTACCCGGCGGCGATGCAGAACGTCGTCGCCGTCGGGGCGACGACCAACACCGACACACTGGCCACGTTCTCGCGGCGCGGCCCTTGGGTCGACCTACTCGCGCCGGGCACGCAACTGCTCACGACCGCGGCCGGCGGCGGCTATGTCCAGGCCAGCGGTACGTCGATCGCATCGCCGGTGGTGGCCGGGGCCGCCGCGCTGCTGATCGCGCAGGGCTTCGAGACGAGCCCGAACGGTCTGCTCGATCAGCTGCAGCGCAGCGGTACGCCGATCAGCGACATGAACGGCGGGACGATCCGCCGCGTCCACGCGGGCTACGCGACCCTCACGTCCGCCCCGTACGGGGGGTTCGGCGGTGGAGCGTCCGTCGCGCGCGGCGAGCTCGCCGCCGGTCACGCGGGCACCGAAATTGTGGCCGCGGCGGGCCCAGGCGGCGGTCCCCACGTCCGCGTGTACAACGCCGGTCTCGGCACCATCGCGAGCTTCTACGCCTACGCATCCCAGTTCCCTGGGGGCGTCGACGTGGCCGTCGGCGACGTACTGCCCGAGCTCGAGGGCGAAGAGATCGTCACCGGCGCAGGCGCGGGTGGTGGGGCGCACGTCCGAGTGTTTCGCGCCGACGGCTCACCGGCTCCCGGCCAAGTGGGTGCGGGATTCTTCGCCTACAACCCCGAGTTCACCGGCGGCGTGAACGTGGCCGTCGGCGACATCCGCCCGGACCTCCCGGGCGCGGAGATCGTCACCGCCGCCGCGTCGCAGGGCGGGCCGCACGTCCGCGTGTTCCAGTCGAACGGCAACCCGCTCAGCGGCGGGTTCTACGCCTTCGACCCGCGCTTCACCGGTGGCATCAACATCGCCGTGGGCAACTTCGACGCGGATGTCGACCGTGAGATCGCCGTCGGTGCCGGCCCGGGCGGTGGCTCCCACATCCGGCTGTTCCAGGGTGACGGCACGCCCGTCGGTGTCGGCACACCAGCCGAAGGCGGCTTCTTCGCCTACGCGCCGAGCTTCACCGGTGGCGTCGATGTCGCTGTCGGCCAGGTCGACGGCGGGCCCGACGAGGTCATCTCCATGCCGCGCACGGCCGGCGGGCCCCACGTGCGCGCGTTCCGAACCGACGGTGCGGCGCTGAACGGCGGCTTCTATGCGTTCAATCCGTCGATGTCGGGAGGCCTCGCCGCGGCAGTGTCGCCCGAGGGCGTCACCGTGACGACGCGCAACGCGCCGACGCTCCTGCGCGTCATCCCGCTCACTACGGTGAACTTCAGTCCCTGACCCCTTTGCCGCGCGACACTGGCGGGAATGGAAACGACTCCGACCAAGCGACTGAAGCTGTACTCCGGCCGGTCACATCCGTCGCTTGCTCGAGAGATCGCCGGTCACCTGAAGGTCGATCTCGGCGAGGCGAACCTGCGGGAGTTTCCCAACGGCGAGCTCCATTGCCGCTTCGGCGAGAACATCCGCGGCGCCGACGTCTTCATCATCCAGAGTCACTGCGGCGTGCTGAACACGTCGATCATGGAGAACCTCATCATGATCGACGCCGCCAAACGGGCGTCGGCCAAGCGCATCACCGCGGTGTGCCCGTACTACGGCTACAGCCGCCAGGACCGCAAAGCGTCAGGCCGCGAGCCGATCACCGCGAAACTCGTCGCCGACGTCCTGGCCACGGCAGGCGCCGACCGCATCATGAGCGTCGACCTCCACAGCGGGCAGATCCAGGGCTTCTTCGACGGCCCTGTCGACCACCTCACGGCCATGCCCGTGCTGCTCGAGTACCTCCGGCAGAACGCGCCGGACGACCTGGTGATCGTCGCGCCCGACGCGGGCCGGGCCAAGGTGGCCGACCGGTACGCGCAGCGCCTCAACGCCGACTTGGCCATCGTGCAGAAGCGGCGGGACAAGACGGGCTCGGGCGCAGTCGACGCGTTCGAGGTGGTCGGTGAGATCGACGGGCGCCACTGCGTGCTCATCGACGACATGATCGACACCGCGGGCACGATCGTGGCCGCGGCCGACCTGCTCACCAAGCGGGGCGCGACGGACGTGTGGGCGGCGGCGACGCACTGTCTGCTGTCGGACCCCGCGACCGACCGGTTGAAGAACTCGTCGATCACCCGGCTCATCGGCACCAACACGGTGCCGTTGCCGTCCGAGCGCGAGTTGCCGATCATCGAGGTTCTGTCGGTCGCGGGCATCCTGGCCGACGTCATCGACGCCGTGTTCGAGGACAAGTCGGTCAGCGAGATCTTCGACGGCGAGAATCAATCCTGATTTCGCCCCGAGAGCGGAGCTCTCGGGGCGATGAGGCGGACCAGACGCGCTTTACCGCGCTGGGCGCGGTAAAACGCGTCAAGAACTGGGACGCGGCCCCGCCAACATGTCCGGATTGATGGTCGTGTCGCACGGCGACATCCAGGTGCGGTAATTGACCGCTGGAGTTCCGGCTCGGAGCGGCCAGATGGTGCTGTCACGACCGAACCACTATCCTTGCCCGGTCCCGTAGTGCCCCTGTTGGAGGAACGCGTCCCATGGCCGAAGTCGCTCTCGCTGCCGAACCCCGTGCTGAGCTCGGGTCGGCCACATCTGGGCGCATGCGCGCGGCCGGTCGTATCCCCGCCATCGTCTACGGCAAGGGCACTGAGCCTTTCGCCATCTCCGTCGAGGGCCGCGCCTTTCGCTCCGCGCTTTCTGGTCCCGCGGGTCTGAACGCCTTGCTCGACCTTCACCTCGGCGGCGATACCCATCTCGCGCTCGCCCGTGACATCCAGCGCCACCCGGTGAAGGGCACGGTCACCCACGTCGACTTCCTCATCGTCAAGCGCGACCAGGCCATCGTGGTCGACGTGCCCCTCGCACTCGTGGGTGAGGCGCTCGGCGTCACGAGCATGGGCGGCATGATCGTGCAGGACCATTCCGTGCTCACGATCATCGCTACGCCCGTCACCATCCCTGACGTCATCGAGGTCGACATCAGCGCCCTCGAGCTGGGGCAGACGCTTCGTCTGGCGGACATCACGCTGCCGGACGGCGTGACCACAGAGGTGGATCCCGAGACCGTCATCGTTACCGGCCTGGAGCCGCGGGTGATGGAGGTCGAGTCGGAGGAGGATCTCGAAGCCGCCGCAGCCGCCGCCGCCGCCGAGGGCGAAGCCGCGGGCGAGGCTGCTCCCGGAGGCGGCGACGACGCCGGCTCCGACGACAACGCGGAGTAGGCCCTGTTCGGGCGCGGGGAGGCGGCCGCCGACTGGATCGTCGCCGGCCTCGGGAATCCGGGTGCCGAGTACGCCGGGACGCGCCACAACGCCGGCGCCGACGTGGTCGCGCTCTTGGCCTCCCGGCACGGCGAGAACCTCAAGCGCTCGGCGCGCGAGCGCTCACTCGCGACAACGGCGCGGTTTGTTGATCAGCGCGTCGTGCTGGCATTTCCTCAGACCTACATGAACGAGAGCGGCATCTCGGTCGGCCTGCTCTGCCGCAAGTACAAGGTGGAGGACGCGGCGCACGTCGTCATCGTCCATGACGAGCTCGATCTCGAGGTTGGACGCCTCCAAGTGAAGGAAGGCGGCGGTCTCGCCGGGCACAACGGGCTGCGCTCCGTGAAGGCCCACCTCCATTCGGACGCGTTCATTCGTGTGCGGCTCGGTGTCGGCCGCCCACCGGGCCGCAAGCAGGGCGCCGATCACGTGTTGACCCGCCCCGGCAAAGCCGAGCGGGAGGCGCTCGGCGTGCTGATCTCCGAAGCTGCCGACGCGATCGAGACGATCATCGCCGAAGGCGTCGCGCCGGCCATGAACCGTTACAACCGCAGGTGACCACCACCGCGCCGCTGACCGCCGTCCTGCGCGATCTCCCCGACCGGCTCCGAAACGAGCCCGCGCTCGCGGCGCTCCTCGGCACGGGCGCCGCGCACGTCGCTGTCCCGGAGCCGGCGCGTGCTCTGTTCACCGCCGCGGTGGCCACGTTCAGCGATCGGCATCCGCTCGTGGTGGCCACCGCGACAGTCGCCGACGCCGAGCGCATCGCGCACGACCTGCGCGTGTACCTCGGCCCTGACGACGTCGACACGTTCCCCGCGTGGGAGACGCTCCCGTTCGAGCGCGTCAGTCCGAATGTCGAGACCATGGGACGCCGTCTCCGCACGATGTGGCGTCTGCGCAACCCGGAGCGCTCCCCGCGCGTGGTCGTCGCGCCCGTGCGCGCCCTCGTGCAGCGGCTCGGCCCGCACGTCGAGGACGTCGATCCGGTCGTGCTGGCGAAAGGCGACGTCGTCGAGCGGGACGAGCTCGTCGAGCGGCTCGTCGGTCTGGGGTACCGGCGGGAGTACCAGGTCGAGCACCGCGGCGAGCTCGCGGTGCGGGGGTCGATCGTCGACGTGTTCCCCTCGACCGCCGACGCGCCGGTGCGCGTCGACCTTTGGGGCGACGAGGTCGACCGCCTCACCACCTTCGCGGTCGCGGACCAGCGGTCCACAGGCGACCTCGACTTCATCGAGCTGTTCGGGTGCCGCGAGGTGCTGCCAACTGACGACGTCCGCGAGCGGGCGCAGGCGCTGATCAAGGGCGCCCCGTGGGCAGCCGAGATCTGGGAGCGGCTCGCCGAAGGCCACGTGTTCGACGGCATGGAGAGCTGGTTGCCTTGGCTCACCGCGGACGAGCACGTGCTCGCCGATCTTCTGGGCGAGGAGTCGCTCGTCCTGCTGTTCGACCCACGGCGGATGCGCGACCGCGCCGCCGATCTCCTGGCGGAGGAGTCTTCACTCGCCGGCTCGCTGGCGAAGACCTGGGGGGCCGAAGGCGACGGGTTCCCGCCACTGCACCTGCCCTTCGATCGCCTCCTCGCGCACACGACCTCTCCCGTGTGGTCGGTGACCGCCGTGCCCGAAGGGCCCGACGCACCCACCGTCGAGGCGACGGGATGGGACCCCGTGGTCGGGGAGCCTGGCCGTCTCGTCGCCCGGTTGAGCCGTCTCGCGGCCGACGGTTTCCGCGTTGTCGTCGCCGCCGACGGCGAGGGCTCGGCCAATCGCATCCGCACGAACCTCCGCGACGAGGGGTTCGTCGCGCCCGAGGTGGTCGTCGCGTCGCTCGAGCGAGGCGTCGTGCTGCCGAGCAGCAAACTCGCCGTGCTCACCGAGGCTGACATCACCGGCCGTCGCCGCGCGCACCGCGCCCCGAAGCCGCGGGCGCGCTCGACGAGCGGGTTCTTCGACGACATGGCGCCGGGCAGCTACGTCGTGCATCACCACCACGGCGTGGCGCGCTACGCGGGGATGGTCACGCGCGCCATCGGTGGCGTCGAGCGCGATTACCTCCTGCTCGAGTACCGCGGTGACGACAAGCTCTACGTCCCCAGCGACCAGATCGACACGCTGCGGCCGTACTCCGGCGGGGAGACCCCGAGCCTTTCGAAGATGGGCGGTTCCGACTTCGCCCGCACCAAGGCGAAGGTGCGCTCCGCGGTGCGCGAGATCGCGCAGGAATTGGTCGTGCTGTACCAGAAGCGGGTCAACGCGCCGGGCCATCCGTTCGGCCTGGACACGCAGTGGCAGATGGAGTTCGAAGAGGGGTTTCCGTATCAGGAGACGCCCGACCAGCTGACTGCCATCGAGGCGGCGAAGGCCGACATGGAGGCGGACCGCCCGATGGACCGCCTCGTGTGCGGCGACGTCGGGTTCGGCAAGACCGAGGTCGCCTTGCGGGCTGCGTTCAAGGCGGTGCAGGACGGCAAGCAGGTCGCAGTGCTCGTCCCGACGACCCTGCTGGCCTCGCAGCACGGACAGACCTTCGCCGAGCGGCTGAGCGGCTACCCGGTCCGCGTCGAGGTGCTCTCGCGGTTTCTCACGCCGGCACAGGCCAGAAAGGTCGTCGCCGGGGTGAAGGACGGGACGGTCGACATAGTGATCGGCACGCATCGCCTCCTGTCGGCCGACGTCGAGTTCAGGAAACTCGGGTTGCTGATCGTCGACGAGGAGCAGCGATTCGGCGTCCAGCACAAGGAGTCGATCAAGAAGATGAAGGTCGACATCGACGTGCTGTCGCTGTCGGCCACGCCGATACCGCGCACGCTCGAGATGAGCCTCACCGGGATCCGCGATCTGAGCGTGCTCAACACCCCGCCCGCGGACCGTCAACCGATACTCACCTACGTCGGCGAGTACGACGAACGCGCCGCCGCAGAGGCCATCCGGCGCGAGTTGCTGCGCGAAGGCCAGGTGTTCTACGTGCACAACCGCGTCGCCGACATCGAGGCGAAGGCGCGGGAACTACGCGAGCTCGTTCCCGAAGCGCGCGTCTGCGTCGCCCACGGGCAGATGGACGAAGGATCGCTCGAGAAGGTCGTGCTCGAGTTCGTCGAGGGGGAGCACGACGTTCTCGTGTGCACGACGATCATCGAGAGCGGCATCGACATGCCCGCGGTGAACACGCTCGTGGTCGACCGGGCCGACATGCTCGGTCTCGGTCAGCTGCATCAGATTCGCGGCCGGGTCGGGCGCGCCGGGATCCGCGCGTACGCGTACCTGTTCTTCCCGGCCGACCGCGTCCTGTCGGAAACCGCGTACGAGCGGCTGCGCACGATCGGCGAGCACACGGAGCTCGGGTCGGGGTTCAAGATCGCCATGCGCGACCTCGAGATTCGCGGCGCCGGTCACCTGCTCGGCGAGGGCCAGTCGGGCCACATCGCCGCGGTCGGTTACGACCTCTACGTCCAGATGGTCACGGAGGCGGTCGCCGAGCTGAAAGGGGAGCCCGTCAAGGCGCCCGCCGAGATCAAGCTCGACGTCGACACCGACGCCCATCTGCCGCGCGACTACGTCACCCGTGAAGACCTCCGTCTCGAGGCCTACCGCCGCTTGGCGGACGTCACCACCATGGCCGACGTCGACGACATCGCCGTCGAATGGTCGGACCGCTTCGGGCCCCCACCACCGGCGGCCGAAGCGCTGCTGGCCATCGGTCGCTTGCGGGCCGAGTGCGCGCGGATCGGCGTTCGTGAGTTGACGGTCGCCCGCAGCGTCGCCCGCGTCTCTCCGATCGACATCGTCACCAGTAGGCGCGTCCGCATGCAGCGCCTGTATCCGAAGGCGATCTACAAGGAGGAACAGCGCCAGCTCGTCGTTCCGGTGCCTCCGAAGGAGGACTCGACGGCCTTCCTGCTCACGTTGCTGGCCGAGCTTGTCCCAGCTGAGGAAGCCGCGTAACTAGTGTCTTTCCCACCATGAAAAACCTGGTTCGAACCTTCCTCGCGGCCGCGTCGGTGGTCGTGCTCGTCGCCTGTGGCACCAACGCCGAGCCCTACGCGGCCAAGGTCAACGGCAATCGCGTCGAGACGAAGGACCTCGACCGCGAGCTCAACGCGATCGCGTCGAACAAGGAGTTCCTCAGGTCTCTCGAGGAGGAGTCGGTCACGGTCCAGGGAGAGGGCAAGGGCACGTTCGACGCCGCGTTCGTGGCCCGCGTGCTGACGCGCCGGATCTACCTCGAGCTCGTCCACCAGGAGGTGGTGAAGCGCAACCTCCAACCCGACAAGGACGATGTCGCGCAGGCGCGCAAGGAGCTCGAGACGTCGATCGGCAAGAAGGAAACGCTTGCCGCCTTCCCCGACGAGTACGAGAACGAGATCGCCCGGACGACGGCCGAGGTCAACGTCCTCCAGGCCGAACTAGCCAAGGTCGACGACAGCCCCGCGGGCCTAAAGCGGTACTACGACGCCAACCCCGAGCTGTTCGAGAGCGTCTGCGCAAGCCACATCCTCGTGGACAGCAAGAAGGATGCCGACGCCATCACGAAGCAGGTCGCCGCCGCTCGCGACAAGAAAGCGAAGTTCGCCGAGTTGGCCGCGCAGAAGTCGAGCGACCCGGGCAGCAAGGAGAAGGGCGGCGACCTTGGCTGCGTCGCCCCTTCGGGCTACGTGCCCGCGTTCAGTGAAGCGGTGCGCAAGCAGCCGATCGGCGTGGTGGGCAAGCCGGTGCAGACGCAGTTCGGCTTCCACGTGATCCGCGTCGACTCGCGCACGCCGCCGCCGCCGCTCGCGGCGATCGAGGTCGAGGTCCGCCAAGCGCTCGTACAGGCCAGCCAGTCGGGCTTCGACGACTTCCTCAGTGAGGCCTCGGCGGAGGCGAAGATCGAGATCAACCCGAAGTACGGGCGCTTCGACCGGTCGGCCACGTCTCCGCAGGTCGTCCCGAACGACAGCCCCTCGACCACGCAGCCACCGGTTCCGGTGAATCCGGCGCCGCAACCGCCGCCCGGCCCGCCTCAGTAGATGCGCGTCACCGTCGGCGGGCTCGGTCCCGCCGGCGCAGACCTGGTGACCGGTTGGGTGCTCGACCGAGCGACCGCACTCGGTCCCGCGCAGGTCGTCGTGCGCACAGTTCGCCATCCCGCGGTCGCCGCGCTGCCGACGGGCATCGTCAACTGTGACGACCTGTACGACGTCGGCGAGTCGATGGAGCAGGTGTACGCGTCGATCGTCGAGCGCGTCGTCGGCGTGGCGCGCGCCGCCGGGGAGGTGCTGTATCTCGTGCCGGGTTCGCCGCTCGTCGCCGAGCGCACCGTCGAGCTGTTGCGGGCGCGCCCGGGCATCGACCTACACGTCGTGCCCTCCTTGTCGTTCCTCGACCTGTGCTGGGACCGTCTCGGCCTCGACCCCGTCGACGCCGGCGTACGGCTGGTCGATGGCCACCGATTCGCAGAGGAGGCGGCGGGCGAGCGAGGCCCGCTGCTCGTCGCGCAGTGCGACACTGCGCACGTCCTGTCGGAGATCAAGCTGAGCGTCGACGACGGTCCCGACGTCGTGGTCCTCCAGCGTCTCGGTCTGCCCGATGAATCGGTGGCGACCGTTGCGTGGCACGACCTCGACCGTGCGGTTAGCGCGGACCACCTGACCTCGGTGTTCATCCCGCGGCTGGCGGAGCCGGTGAGCGGCGAAGTCGCCCGCTTCGTCGAGATCGTCCGGCAGCTTCGGGCCCGGTGCCCGTGGGACGCCGAGCAGACGCATGAGTCGCTCACCCGCTACATGGTCGAAGAGGCGTACGAAGCCGTCGAGGCGATTTCATCGGGCGATGTCGACCGGATCTCCGACGAGCTCGGTGACGTGCTGTTCCAAGTGGTGTTCCACGCCACGCTGGCCGCAGAGGCCGGCCAGTTCACCCTCGCCGACGTCGCCGCGCGCGTCAGCGACAAGCTCGTGCGACGGCATCCGCACGTCTTCGCGGACGTCGAGGTCACCGACGCGCGCGAGGTCGAGCGCAACTGGGAGGCGATCAAGCGCGCCGAGCGCGGTGAGGCCACCGATGGGCCCGCGGACCCATTCAGGTCCGTCGACGGTGCGCTGCCCGCGCTCATGCACGCGGCGGCGATCGGGCGGCGCGCGGTGCAGGTCGACTTCGACTGGCCCGACGTCGCCGGCCCGCTCGCCAAGGTCGACGAGGAGCTCGACGAGCTCAAGCGGGCCATAACGTCGGGAGCATCTCCGGAGGAGATCCGCGACGAGCTCGGCGACGTTCTCTTCAGCGTCGTCCACGTCGCCCGTCACGCCGGCGTGGCCGATCCAGAGACGGCGCTGCGCGCCGCATCCGCGCGGTTCGTCGACCGATACCGCGCGATGGCGGCACTGGCAGCGGCCCGCGGCGAGCCGATCTCCGACGCGCTGTGGGAAGAAGCCAAGAGAATCACTTAGGCGGCAGTACCCTTTCCCCTCTTATGAGCGGCATCGAACACGTCGCGGGACGCGAAGTCCTCGACTCGCGCGGCAACCCCACGGTCGAGGTCGAGGTCTATCTCGAGTCGGGCGCCGCGGGTCGCGCCATCGTGCCGTCGGGAGCGTCGACGGGCGCGCACGAAGCGGTCGAACGCCGCGACGGGGAGGACCGCTTCGGCGGCAAAGGCGTATTGCGCGCGCTCGAGTCCGTCGACGGCGAGATCGCCGACGCCATCGAGGGCATGGAGGCACTCGACCAGCGCGGCATCGACGAGGCCCTGATCGACCTCGACGGCACTGACAACAAGGCGCGGCTCGGTGCGAACGCCGTCCTCGGGGTTTCGCTGGCGGTCGCGAAGGCTGGAGCCAACGAGCTCGAAGTGCCCTTGTACCGCTACGTGGGCGGTACGAACGCGCACGTGCTGCCGGCTCCGATGATGAATGTCCTCAACGGCGGGGCACACGCGGACAACAGCGTCGACCTCCAGGAGTTCATGGTCGTGCCCGTTGGAGCCGCCAGCTACCGCGAGGCGCTGCGGTGGGGCGCGGAGACCTACCACGCGCTGAAGAAGCTGCTGTCGGACCGCGGGTTGTCGACCGCCGTCGGCGACGAGGGCGGGTTCGCGCCCGACCTTCCGTCGAACGAGGACGCGGTCAAGCTCCTGGTGGAGGCCATCGAGAAGGCGGGCCGGGTGCCGGGCGAGGAGATCGCGATCGCGATCGACGCCGCCGTCACCGAGATCTACAGCGAAGGCGCGTACAACCTCGCGTCGGAGAACCGCGTGCTCTCGAGCGACGACATGGTCGGCTACTTCGTGTCGTTGTGCGACAAGTACCCGATCATCTCGCTCGAGGACGGTATGGCCGAGGACGACTGGCCGGGTTGGGTCTCGCTCACGAAGGCGCTCGGGGATCGCGTGCAGCTCGTCGGCGACGATGTGTTCGTCACGAACACGCTCCGGCTCGAACGGGGCATTGCCGAGGGTGTGGCCAACGCCATCCTCGTGAAGGTGAACCAGATTGGCACCCTCACCGAGACCCTCGACACCATCGCTCTCGCCACGCGCAGCGCGTACGCGTCGGTCATGAGCCACCGCTCCGGCGAGACCGAGGACACCACCATCGCCGACCTTGCGGTCGCGACGAATTGCGGCCAGATCAAGGCGGGCGCGCCGGCGCGATCGGACCGGGTGGCTAAGTACAACCAGCTCCTTCGCATCGAGGACGACCTCGGCTCGTCCGCCGCGTACCTCGGTAGCGCAGCGTTCGCGAGCGCCGGTCGATGAGGGTGTCGCGCCTGTTGATCGGCCTAGTGGTGAGCGCGGTGGTTGCAGCTGCGTTGGCGTTCGGCGTGTTCCCCACGCGCGCCTACCTGGACCAGCGCGACGAGCTCGCGACGTCCGCCCGGCGGGTCGAGGTTCTCGAGACCTCTGCGGCGGCGCTACAACAGCGCGTCGACGAGCTCGACACCGACGCCGAGATCGAACGTCTCGCTCGCGAGCAGCACAACCTGATCCGCCCGGGGGAGGAGGCGTTCGCCCTGCTGCCGTCCGCGGCGACAGCAGCCGAGCCCGACGACCTCCCGAAGCCGACACTCAAGGTCCCGGTGCGGGAAGAACCGAACCTCTGGCAACGCATCCGGGATCGTCTCAACTTCTGGGACTAACCCAACGTCGCAGTTGGGGTGGGGAGCGGCCTAGGTTCCTGTCGTGGCTGAACAACCGGTGCTCGTCGAGGGGCTCGTGCGCCGTTTCGGCGAGATCGAGGCGGTCGCCGGCGTCGACCTCCATGTCGATCCCGGTGAGGTCTTCGGGTTCCTCGGCCCGAACGGAGCCGGAAAGTCCACCATCGTGCGCGTCCTCGTGACGCTGCTCCGGCCGACGGCGGGCCGTGCTCGGGTCGCCGGCTTCGACGTGGCTACTGAGGGCGCGGAAGTGCGTCGTCGCATCGGGGTCGCGCTGCAGGACGCGGCGATCGACCCGCTGATGACGGGCCGCGAGTTGCTCGACCTTCAAGCGACGCTGCACGGCCTCGGACGCGCCCGGGGGCGCCAACGGGGCGACGCGTTGCTCGAGCGGGTGGGCCTCACCGCGGCGTCGACCAGGCGCGTCGGCACCTACTCGGGCGGCATGCGCCGCCGGCTCGATCTCGCGCTCGCGCTCGTGCACGAGCCCGAGGTGCTCTTTCTCGACGAGCCGACCACCGGGCTCGATCCGTCGAGCCGTGCGAACGTGTGGGACGAGATTCGCGAGCTGAACCGAGCGGGGACCACGGTCTTCCTCACGACGCAGTACCTCGAAGAGGCCGATCAACTCGCCGGCCGCATCGCCATCATCGACCATGGCCGCATCGTGCGGGAGGGTTCGCCCCACGCCCTCAAGGCGGAGTTGTCGGCGCCGATGCTGCGCGTCACGGTGGCGGACCGCTACCGGGGCCGCGCCGAGTCCGTGCTGGCCCGTGTCGGCCAGGTGATCAACGGCGCCGGCGGCGAGGGGCCGCTCACGGCCCGCTTCCCGGCGGGGGCCGCCGGCCTGGCCGAGGTCGTGCGCGCCTTCGATGCCGCGCGGATCACGCCCGAGACACTCGAGCTCGTCGCGCCCAGCCTCGACGACGTGTTCGCGGCCGTCACGGGCGGGCGCCTCGAAGGCGCGGCCGGCTCGGCGGCCGTCACGTGAGCACGCCTTCGACGACCACGGTGGTCGGCACCGGCCGGGTGATCGGGCAACTCGGCCGCCGCTCGATCCTCCGCATGATCCGTCAACCGCAGGCCGTGATCCCGTCGCTGTTCTTCCCACTCATGTTCACGGCTCTCAACGTGGCGTCGTTCGGGCGCGCCGCGTCCCTCCCGGGGTTCGGCGCCGACTCGTTCCTCGACTTCGCGGTGGCGGGCGCGGTGGTGCAGGGCGTCATGTTCGGCTCGACGGCCGCGGGCATCGACATGGCGCTCGATGTCGAGGGCGGCTTTCTCGATCGCCTCTCCACCGCGCCGATCCCGCGGTGGGCGGTGCTCGCCGGGCGACTTCTCGGACCGGCGGCGTTCGGCGCCGCGCAGGCGCTCTTGTTCTGCGTGATCCTCGTCGCCTTCGGGGCAAACATCGCCGGGGGCGTCGCGGGCGTCGCTGTCCTTGTGGTCGTCGCCTCGCTGCTGGCGGTGGCGCTCGGAGCGCTCTTCATCGCGGTCGCGCTGCGGACCGGTTCGTCCGAGGCCGTGCAGGCCATGTTCCCGATCGTGTTCATCTCGTTGTTCGTCTCCACCGCCATGTTTCCCGGCGCACTCATGACCGCGTGGTTCAAGACCGTCGCGCTGGCGAACCCGGTGTCCACGATGGTCGGCGGCCTGCGCCATCAGGTGCTCGTCGGGTTCGACCTCGGTCAGGCGCTGCGTGCGGTGTCGGTCGTGCTTGCCGCGCTGGTGGTGTCGAGCACGCTCGCGAGCCTGGCGCTGCGCCGCCGCGTGGTGACTGCGTGAGTACGGCCACGACCAGCTCGGTGGCGGTCGCGGTGCACATCGCCCGGCGCAGCCTGCTGCTGATCCCGCGTGTCCCGTCGACGTTCATCCCGTCGCTCGTGTTCCCGGTGTTCACGGTCGTCGTCTTCTCCAACGCATTCGGCGCGATCGCCCAACTGCCCGGCTTTCCCGTCGACAAGATGCTGGACTGGATGCTCCCGATGGCGGTCGTGCAGGGAGGAGCCTTTACGGGCGTCACCGTCGGCCTCGGGGCTGCCCGCGACCTTGAGAATGGGTTCTTCGATCGCTTCCTGACGGCTCCAGTGCGCCCGAGCGCCATCCTCGCGGGTGCGTACCTGGCGGCGGTTGTCCGGGCGATCATCCCCGTCAGCCTTGTCATCGCCGCTGGTCTGTTGTCGGGCGCGAACCTGCGCGGCGGCCCTGCGGGTATCGCCGTCCTCGTTCTCGCCGCCGAAGGTGCCGCGCTCGCGGCCGGCGGTTGGGGGCTCGGACTCGCTCTGCGTGCCAAGACCGTGCGCATCGCGCCGCTGATGCAGGTCGGCATCTTTCTCGCCGTCTTCCTCTCGACGGCACAGGTGCCGCTCGACATCATGACCGGGTGGCTGCACGCCGTCGCCGCGGTGAACCCGACCACGAGCGTGCTCGGCCTCGGCCGGCAGGGTTTCCTCGGATCGGTGACCTGGGCCTCGACCTGGCCCGGGCTCGTGGCCATCGCC
>Ga0183260_10000348_pt1 | contig 38330 bp, 33 predicted proteins | sample AntDrymUQ4972206_2_FD_129768 | JGI IMG/M metagenome (GOLD analysis project Ga0183260, IMG submission 129768) | Polar desert sand microbial communities from Dry Valleys, Antarctica - metaG UQ497 (22.06) (version 2) (version 2) | ecosystem: Environmental > Terrestrial > Soil > Desert | place... | reverse complement strand
GCCTGCGGTGCGGGTGGGCCCAGCACCGCCGGCGCCTCGTCATCGGACGGCTGCGCGGGCACCACGACTGCCAGCACCAGCACTGCCGTGACGGCGGTGGCCCCGGCCAGGATCGCGACGGCGCGGGGGGAGCGGGGCATGGGTCGAGGCTACGGAGGGGGGCTGGACCCCCTCAGCCATCGTTCTCCGTGATCGTCTGGCGCCAGGCCTCGGGTGAGGACATGGCCGGCAGCGCCCGTCGATAGCGCTCCGACAGCGTGGACCACTCCCGCCACAGCTCGACATGCAGCGTGATCGAGCGCTTCAGCAGGCTGCGGAACAGCTCGGGGTCGCGCTGGTACCAGGCAGCGCTCGCCCCGTCGGCGCCCGAGACCAGGGCGCTGTCGACCTGCGCCAGCCGCCACCAGTTGAGGTACAGGTGTGGGACCGCCAGCTCGGGGTTGCGCCGCGAGCTGTCCCGGACGGGCAGGACCTGCCGCACCGAGCCGAGCGCAACACTGCGCAGCAGCCCGAGCTTTCCCGACGGCGCCATCGGCGACTGCCCGCGCCGCGGTGGCTTCTTGCGACGAGCGGGCGGGAACTTCTCCAGGTCGTCGGCCAGCTGCGAGTCGGTGTACTCCTTGCGCAGCGCTCGCAGCTCCGGCACCCGCTTGGCCACGTCTCGGTGCATGCGTTCGGGCCCCTCCAGCAGGTCCTCGATCGCCATCAGCCCCATCTCGGCCGCGGAGTACTGCATTGCCAGCAGATGCTTGACCTGTGTCTCGAAGCTCTCCAGGATGAGCCGTCCGCCGCGCTCGTAGGGCGAGTGAAGCAGCGCCGACGAGACCCGGTTGCGCCGGTGGAAGTAGGCCTGCCAGTCCAGCGTGTCGTCCTTCTCGTGCCACGGCACGTGCCAGACCGCCACCCCCGGCAAAGTGACGGTCGGGTGCCCGGCGTCGCGGGCCCGCAGTCCGTACTCCGCGTCGTCCCACTTGATGAACATCGGCACCGACAATCCGATCTTGCGGATCACGTCGGTGGGGATCAGGCACATCCACCAGCCGTTGTAGTCGACGTCGATGCGGCGGTGCAGCCACGGGGTGGCCCGCAGGCTGCGCTGCCCGAAGTCCATGCCGTGGAACGTGCCCGGTGCCGGACCCCAGAACCAGCGGTACTCGGCGACCGACTCGCCGAACGCGTGCAGCACGCACCGGTCGTACAGGCTCAGCATCTGGCCGCCGACGATCGTCGACGTCCGCGCCAGGTCGGCGAAGGTGACCGCGCGCAGGATCCCCTCGGGCTCGCAGACGACGTCGTCGTCCAGCAGCAGGCAGTAGGTGCTCTCACCCGCGGTGGCGGTCTCGTCCATGGCGCGGGAGAAGCCGCCCGAGCCGCCGAGGTTGGGCTGCTCGAGCACGCGCAGCCGGCCGCCGAGCCGCTTCTCGACGTCGGCGAAGCGCTGGTCGCCGGTGACCTTCTGGGTGCCCTGGTCGACGACGATGATCCGGTCGAGGATCGCGAGCACGGCGTCCTGCCCGGCCAGCGCCTCCAGCTGGTTGACGCAGAAGTCCGGGCGGTTGAAGGTCGTGATGCCGATCGTGAGCGTCCCGGGCGTCGTGCGGTCGGTGTCGCCGATCCACTCGCCGCGGACCAGGGCGAGGTCGCCGCCGTCGGCAGCCAGGTCGAACCAGTACCACCCACCGTCGATGAAGGTCTTGAGCGGCAGGTCGAACTCCACGAGCTCGGGGTCGACACAGTTCACGTGCCGGGCCTCCACGCGCATCACGTGCCCCTTGGAGGTGGAACGCTGCACGATCACCGAGCCGGTGCCCACCACACTCAGGCGCAGGCGCACCGACGTCAGGTTCGTCCACCGCTGCCAGTACGCGGCCGGGAAGGCGTTGAAGTACGACCCCAGGGAGATGACCTGACCGTCCTCGACCCGCATCGTGTGCCGCCCGGTGACCGTCTGCGCGCCCGACGGCGTGTCTCCCTGCTCACCCCCGCTCGGCTGCGCCATGGTGTGGCCGAGGTTGGAGTCCACGTGCTGCTCCGTGCTGCGGCGCAGCTCGGACTCCACGTAGAGCGGCAGCACGTCGTAGTCGGCGTCCTTGGGCAAGATGACGTTCTGCAACAAGCGCTCGCCGCTGGTGGCAGCTGGCTCGGTCCCGGACTCGGTCACGGTAGAAACGTCCTCACGTTGTTCGGCGATGCGGGCTCGGGGCGAGCCTAACCGTAAGGGCCGGGCGGATAGTGTCTCCCCGACCGACGATCACCAAGGAGGGCCGTCGTGCCTGCACCGAACGCCGCGACAGCCCGGCAACGGGTATTTGTGCATGTCGGCCCGCCCAAGACCGGCACGACATTCGTCCAGGGCGTGCTGTGGAACAACCGGGCCGCCCTGCGTGACAGCGGCATTCTGGTGCCCGGTCGCGGGGAGGCGTCGCACTTCACCGCCGCCGGGGACCTGCGCGGCCGGGTCAAGCGTCGCGGTGCCGGACAGCGCAAGCTGACCGGGCACTGGGACCGGTTGGCCGCGGAGGTGCGCGAGTGGCCGGGGACCAGCGTCATCTCGTGCGAGTGGCTGGCCGCCTGCGACGAGCAGCAGGTCAAGCGCGCGATCACCTCCTTCGGGCCGGTCGAGGTGCACGTGGTCACCACCCTGCGCGACCTCGGGCGGGTCGTGCCCGCCGTCTGGCAGGAGCAGATCAAGAACGGCAAGCACTTCACCATGACCGAGTTCCTCGATCAGCTCGCGCACCCCCTGCCGGGCACCTACGGCGAGCTCTTCTGGCGGGCGCAGGACACCAGGCGACTGCTCGGGCGCTGGGGCCAGGACCTGCCGGCGGACCGGGTGCACGCCGTGACCCTGCCCGCATCCGGCGCGGATCCCGCCGAGCTGTGGAATCGCTTCAGCTCGCTGCTCGTGGCCGACTCGGCGGCATACGACACCTCCGGCGTCCGTGCCAACCCGGGTCTCGACCCGGCTGCGGCCGAGCTGCTGCGCCGGGTGAACGCCGAGCTGGGCGGCCGGATGCGCAAGGCGGCGCACTCGCCGTTGGTCAAGCAGCTGCTGCACGGCGAGCTCACCAAGGAGAAGTCTGGCGGGCGGACCCGGCTGCCGGCCGGCGAGGTGGCGTCGATCGCGGCCACCGGAGAGGCCGTGATCGAGTGGCTGCGCGAGTCTGGTCACGACGTCGTCGGCGACTTCGCGGACCTGCGGGTCGACACCACGCCGCGGGATACCTCGCTGCCCGAGGACTCCCCGGAGGCGGACGTCTCGCGCGCCGCGGTGCGCTCGATGGCGTCGCTGCTGCTGACCATGCAGGCGGACGGCGCACACAAGCGCAAGGTGTGGCGCGGGGGGCCGCGCACGGCAAGGCCCGAGCATCCCGAGTCCGACGCACCACCGCTCGCCGCGCCGCCGCGTGCAGCCACCGCTGCGTCCCGCCGTGCCCTGTCGTTCGCGCGTCGGGTCGCCGGCGGGGTGCGCCGGCGCGTGACGAGGGGCTGAGCCTCGTTGTCCAGCGCCGCACCGCGAGCGGTGCTCCACGTGGGGGCGCCGAAGACCGGCACGACCTACGTCCAGGCAGTGCTGTGGCGCAATCGCAGCCGGCTGCGTGCGGCCGGGGTGTTGTATCCCCTGCAGCAGCCGATCGAGCACTTCGCCGCCACCCTCGACGTCCGCGAGATGTCGTGGGGTGGTCGAGCCGACGGCCCCTGGCTGGGCACCTGGGCGCGACTGGCCGAGCGCATCGAGAGCTGGGACGGGTCGGTGCTGCTGTCCAACGAGCTGCTGGGCGGGGTGGATCCCGAGCAGGCCCGAACCATCGCCGATGTGCTCGCCGGTCCGGCTGCCCGCGAGGTGCACGTGGTGTTCACGGCCCGGGACCTCGCCCGTCAGCTGCCCTCGGACTGGCAGGAACACATCAAGCACCGCCACGACATCAGCCTCGCCACCTTCGTCGACGACCTCGTCACGCTCGGCCTGGATGCGCCGGCGCCGTTCGGCGAGCTCTTCTGGGGGTTGCACGACGCCGAGCGCGTGCTGGGCACCTGGGCAACGGTGGTGCCCCCCGAGCAGGTGCATCTCGTGGTAGTCCCGCGCGGTGAGAGCGGCCCGCACGAGCTGTGGCGGCGCTTCGCCGCCGCGGCCGGGCTCGACGAGCTGGCTCCCGGCCTCGAGCTCGACCTCGACCTCAAGCCGCACAACGTCTCGCTCGGGGTCGTCGAGGCCGAGCTGCTGCGCCGCCTCAACACCCGCCTCAAGCGGGAGCTGCCGGCGCGTCAGTACGACGACCAGGTACGCAAGGTCTTCGCCGAGAAGGTGCTGGTGTCCGCGCAGCGCAGCGTGCCGCCGTCGCAACGACCGAGCCTTCCTCCTCGCCATCGGCAGTGGGTGGCCGACCGGTCGCGCCGGCTCGTCGACGCGGTCGCGTCCGCCGGCTACGACGTGATCGGCGACCTCGAGGACCTGTTGCCGGCCGAACCGGCTGACGGCCCACAGCCCGAGGACGTCGAGGTGGACGACCTCCTGGCGGTCGCCCTCGATGCCGTGACCGGACTCCTGCGGCACCTCGGGCAGCTCGCCGACCACCGGGCCGAGCAGACCGAGGAGCTGCGCCGGCAGGTGGTCGAGCTCGAGTCCCAGTTGGCGAGCATGCGGGTCGAACGCAACTACTGGAAGGACGGCGGGATGGCCCATCGCCTGGTGCGCTTCAGCGACCAGCACACCTGGTTGGTGCCCGCCCGGCGGGCGTACCTGAGCGGCCGCGAGCGGCTGCGCCGTGAGGAGGTCCGGCGCGATGACGACGACTGAGGCATCCGCCACCCCGCGGGTCTACCTGCACGTCGGTGTGCCCAAGACCGGTACGACGTTCGTCCAGGACGTCTTGTGGCGGGGCCGCAGCCAGCTGTCGCGCGACGGTGTCTGCTATCCCCTGCGCCGGCGCACCGAGGGCTTCGCGGCCGCCATGGACCTGCGCGGTGCGAGCTGGGGCGGCGGCCGCAACCCCGACTGGGACGGCACCTGGGATCGGCTGGCGCGCACGGTCATCGAGTCCGGAGCGCCGCGGTCGGTGATCTCCGGGGAGCTGCTCGCTGCAGCCGACGCCACCGCCGTCGCCCGGGCGATGGCCTCGTTCCCCGACCACGAGGTGCACGTGGTCCTCACGGTGCGCGACCTGGCGCGCCAGCTGGTCTCGGGCTGGCAGGAGCACGTCAAGCACCGGGTGTCGGTGTCGCTGGAATCCTTCGTGGCCGGCTGTCTGGGCGATGGCGCTGCCGCCGAGCGGGAGCAGCGGCTCGCCGGCAGCTTCTGGCGGCTGCACGACGGTGCCGCCGTCGCCACCCGCTGGGGCGGCGGGCTCCCGCCCGAGCAGCTGCACCTGGTCACGGTTCCGCCTGCGGGCCGGGCCGGTCGCGGCGAGCTGTGGGAGCGTTTCGCCGCGGTCACCGGCATCGATCCGGTCATCGGGCACGTCGACACCGCCCGTCCCAACACCTCCCTCGGCGTTGCCGAGGCCGAGCTGTTGCGCCGCTACAACGCGTCCCGGGTCGGCGAGCTGTCGCAGCTGCACTACGACCAGGTCGTCCGGGTGCTGCTCGCCGAGAAGGTGCTTGCCGGGGGGGACGGTCCGCCGCTGCGGCTGCCGGCCCAGTTCGCCGACGCCGTGCACCAGCGGTCGACGCAGCTCACGGCGGCGCTGGCGGCCGCCGGCTACGACGTGGTCGGCGACCTCGACGACCTGGTGCCCGACCTGGCGGCGCTGCGGACCGCCCCGGTCAACGTCGTCAGTGCCGACCAGCTGGTGACGGCAGCGGTCCGGGCCACGGCCGGTCTGATCGCCGAGCTCGGCCCGCTGCAGCGTCGGCTCCGCAGCCGCAGCCGGCTCGACCGGCCCGGGCCCGACGCCGGGGCGCCGGCGCAACAGGACGGGCGGCTGCCCGGTGGGTCCGGCGAGCCCGGGGCCGCACCCGGGCCGGTCTACGTGCACGTCGGGGCGCCCAAGACCGGCACCACCTTCTTGCAGAACGTGATGTGGCACCACCGTCAGGTTCTCGCGGCGGCCGGCGTGCGCTTCACCCGGCGGCGCTACGGCGACCACTTCCTGGCCAACCTGGATCTGCGAGAGGTGTCGGGCCGCGCCGGGGCGTCGGCGGGGATGTGGGCGCGGGTCGCCAGCGACACTCTCGACTGGTCGGGGCCGTCGGTGATCTCCCACGAGCTGCTGGCCGCGGCCCGCCCCGAGCACGTGGCCAGAGCCCTGGCCTCGCTGGGGCCCGACCGGGTGCACATCGTCTACACGGTGCGTGACCTGTGGGGTCTGCTCGGTGCGGAGTGGCAGGAGTCGACCAAACATGGCCGGGCGCTGTCGTTCGAGCAGTATCTGCACGACGTCCTCGAACGGGGCCGCGACGGCGTGGTGGGGCGCTGGTTCTGGTCGGTGCACGACCCGGTCGACGTGCTCGCGCGGTGGGGCCGCGACCTGCCGCCGGAGCGGGTCCACCTCGTCACGGTGCCACCCGCCGGTGCGGAGCGGGGCCTGCTGTGGCAGCGCTTCGCCGCCGTCGTCGGGGTCGACCCCACCGTGGTCCCCGACACGCACCTCGATAACGGCCCCGACGTCGACACCACGGTGGACCCGGCAGCTAGCGGCGGCGACGACGATGCTGCTGACCATGCGGTCCGGGCCAACTCCTCGCTCGGCGCCGAGGAGGTCACGTTCCTGCGGCACGTCAACGAGCGGCTCGGCGGTCGCCATGACGGCGTGCTCACCCCAGGGGAGCACTCCCAGTACGTCAAGTCGCTGCTGGCCGAGGAGATCTTGTCCCGGCGGTCCGACAAGACCCGCTTCGCGCCGCCACCCACGTACTTCCCGCTGGTGCAGGAGTGGGCCGAGCGCCAGGTGGCCGGGTTGCGGCAGGCAGGCTACGACGTGGTGGGGGACCTCGACGACCTCGTGCCGAGCCAGCCCGTCGACGGCGGCAGCGATCCCGACCGGGTCGCCGCAGAGCTGCTGGTCGACGTGGGACTCGACGCTCTCGCCGGGCTGGTGCGGCGAGCTGTCCGGCTCCGGGAGGCGTACGGCTTCGGGGTGGAGGCAGCCCCGAGCAGCCGGTGGCACGGCGGCGAGCCCTCCTCGGAGCCGCCGGGCAGGCTGCGCCAGGCCCGCTCGGTGCTGGGCCAGCTGCGCAGACGGATCAACCGGAGGGCCCGCCCGTGACCACTACCGTCTACCTTCATGTCGGTCCGTACAAGACCGGTACGACCTACGTCCAGGGGCTGCTGACCAGCAACCAGGACAACCTCGCGGCCCAGGGTGTGCTGTACGTGGGCGGGACGTTCCGCAACCAGGGCCGCGCGGTGCGCGAGGTGCTCCAGCGCGGTGACAATCCGGCCACGGGTGCCAGCGTGCACGGCGCCTGGCCCAAGCTGCTCGGCCAGGTCGCCGACTGGCACGGGCGCGCAGCGGTGATCTCGCACGAGCTGATCGCGACCGCGACACGGTCACAGATCAAGTCCATGCTGCGCGGCCTCAAGGCCTGTGAGGTGCACGTGATCTATACCGCGCGCGATCTGTCGCGGGTCGCACCGGCCATGTGGCAGACCGCGGTGCGCAGCAAGCGCGCGTTCACATGGGACCACTACGCCGACTCGCTGCGTGCGCCCGACGGGGACTTCGGGCCGTGGGGCGACAGGTTCTGGAACTGCCAGGACGCCCCCCAGGTGCTGGCGCGCTGGCGCAAGAGCCTGCCCGTGGAACAGCTGCACGTCGTCACCGTGCCGAGGCCCGGTGGGCCGCCCGAGCTGCTGTGGGAGCGGTTCTGTCAGGTGATCGGTGTCGACCCCGCCGGGCACGACCTCCAGCCACCGCGCTCGAACCCGACGATGGGCACCGCGGAGTCTGAGCTGCTGCGCCGCATCAACGAAGGGCTCTCGGCTACCGACATCGACCCCACCCGCTGGCTGTTCTGGATCCGATGGCTGGCCCGGCGGCTCGAGACCCGCAGCGGCATGCTGAAGTTCACGCTGCCGGACCGGGATCTCGGCTGGCTGAGCGAGCGCGCGGCTGCGGTCATCGAGGGGCTGCGTGCCGGCGGCTATCCCCTGGTGGGTGACCTGGACGAGCTGGTGCCGCACCCGGTCGACCCGGCCTCGGCGCGCCATCCGTCCGACGCACCGGACGCTGCGGTCCTGGACGCCGCCGTCGAGGCCATGCAGGTGATGATGCTCGAGCTCGCGCAGCGCAAGAACGCCTCGGCCGCCCGCGACGACGACGACTGAGCGGCCACGATTGGGAGTCGCGCGACTGCCGCTGGTAGCCTGAGCTCGCCGTGGAACGGCCGCGGATTGACAGTGCCCGGGTGGACAGGCCCCGGCGCGCCGCGCAGCGGAGCAATCGAGAGGAGATCGCGTGTCGACTGACGTCGCGACGAAGAAGACGATCATTGACGAGTACGCCACGTCTGAGGGCGACACCGGCTCCCCCGAGGTCCAGGTTGCGTTGCTGACGCACCGCATCTCGCACCTGACCGAGCACCTCAAAGAGCACAAGCACGACCACCACAGCCGTCGTGGTCTGCTGCTGCTCGTCGGCCAGCGTCGCCGGTTGCTCAACTACCTGCAGAAGGTCGACATCGCGCGCTACCGGTCGCTCATCGAGCGGCTCGGTCTGCGCCGCTGACCCGACCGCTCGACCCACATAACTGAACACCCGTCACTGCACGAGACCATGACCACCCAAGGCGCCGACCTGTCAACCGGTCCTCGGTAGTGGCCCACGGGTGGCCTGGCGGGTCGGATCGCTCAATCGACGATCCGCCCGCCGACGCACCCGTGGGCTTCGATCGATGACCGGTGCCGGCACCAGGGCCTGGGTCTGCTCGCGTGCACGAGCAGAGAGGGGCATCCCCCGATGGAGCCCGAGATCCACACGACCGAGACCGTGATCGACAATGGTCGCCACGGCACCCGTACCGTCCGCTTCGAGACCGGCCTGCTGGCCCGCCAGGCCGGCGGCGCCGTTTCGGCCTTCCTCGACGAGGACACGATGCTGCTGTCGACCACGACGGCCGGCAAGCATCCCAAGGAACACCTCGACTTCTTCCCGCTGACGGTGGACGTCGAGGAGCGCATGTACGCAGCGGGCCGCATCCCCGGCTCGTTCTTCCGGCGCGAGGGCCGGCCGAGCGAGGACGCGATCCTCACCTGCCGGCTCATCGACCGGCCACTGCGACCCACCTTCGCCAAGGGACTGCGCAACGAGGTCCAGGTCGTCATCACCGTCCTGGCTCTCGATCCCGACCACCCCTACGACGTGCTCGCGATCAACGCCGCGTCGGCGTCCACCCAGATCTCCGGCCTGCCGTTCACCGGTCCGGTCGGCGCGACTCGAGTCGCGCTGGTCGACGGTGACTGGGTGGCCTTCCCGACCCACAGCCAGCTCGAGGGTGCCGTGTTCGACATGGTCGTCGCCGGCCGTGTCGTCGGCGAGGGTGAGGGCGCCGATGTCGCGATCATGATGGTCGAGGCCGAATCGACCGAGCAGACCTGGGAGCTCGTCCGAGGCGGCCGCCAGGCACCCACCGAGGAGGTTGTCGCCGAGGGCCTCGAACGAGCCAAGGGTTTCATCCGCCAGCTGTGCACGGCCCAGCGCGAGCTGGCCGCCCAGTCGGCCAAGGAGGTCGCCGAGTTCCCCCGCTTCCTGGACTACTCAGACGACGTCCTCGCCGCGGTCGAGTCCGCGGTGCGTGACGACCTCGCCCAGGCCGTCACCATCAGCGCCAAGACCGAGCGCGAGGCCCGCCTCGACGAGATCAAGGCCAGCTGTCTGGACCGGCTCGGGGCGGACTTCGAGGGCCGCGAGAAGGAGGTCGGCGCCGCCATCCGCTCGGTCACCAAGTCCCAGGTGCGCCAGCGGGTGCTGCGCGACCAGATCCGGATGGACGGCCGCGGCCTCACCGACATCCGTACGCTGGGCGCCGAGGTCGACGTGATCCCCCGCGTGCACGGCTCGGCGCTGTTCGAGCGCGGCGAGACCCAGATCCTCGGCGTCACGACGCTGAACATGCTGGGCCTGGAGCAGAAGCTCGACACGCTGTCACCGGAGACCAGTCGTCGCTATATGCACAACTACAACTTCCCGCCCTACTCCACCGGGGAGACCGGCCGGGTCGGCTCGCCCAAGCGTCGCGAGGTCGGACACGGCGCGCTGGCCGGCCGGGCCCTGCTGCCGGTGCTGCCGACGCGCGAGGAGTTCCCGTACGCCATCCGGCAGGTGTCGGAGGCGCTCAGCTCCAACGGCTCGACCTCGATGGGCTCGGTCTGCGCATCGACGATGGCACTGCTGAACGCCGGCGTGCCGCTGCGCGCCCCGGTCGCGGGCATCGCCATGGGCCTGATCTCCGACGAGGTCGACGGCGAGACGAACTACGTCACGCTGACCGACATCCTCGGGTCCGAGGACGCCTTCGGTGACATGGACTTCAAGGTCGCCGGCACCCGCGAGTTCGTCACCGCCCTGCAGCTGGACACCAAGCTCGACGGCATCCCAGCCTCGATTCTGGGTGCGGCGCTGCAGCAGGCGCGCGACGCGCGGATGACGATCCTCGACGTGATGAACGAGGCGATCGACGCGCCCGACGAGATGAGTCAGTACGCGCCGCGCATCATCACGCTGAAGGTGCCGGTCGACAAGATCGGTGAGGTGATCGGGCCGAAGGGCAAGATCATCAACCAGATCCAGGACGACACCGGCGCCAAGATCTCCATCGAGGACGACGGCACCATCTACGTCGGTGCCGAGCAGGGTGACGCCGCCGAGGCGGCGCGGGCGATGATCAACGCGATCGCCAACCCGACCATGCCCGAGATCGGTGAGCGCTACCTCGGCACGGTGGTGAAGACCACCACGTTCGGTGCCTTCGTGTCGCTGGTGCCGGGCAAGGACGGCCTGGTGCACATCTCCAAGCTGCGCGCTCTGGCCGGGGGACAGCGAGTCGACTCGGTCGACGACGTGGTGTCGGTCGGGCAGAAGCTGCAGGTCGAGATCGCCGAGATCGACGACCGCGGCAAGCTGTCGCTGAAGCCCGTCGTCGAGGAGGACGCCGCGGTGGAGACCGAGGCCACGGTCGGGTGACCGACCGGTTGCTGCTCGACCAGCGCGCCGGCTCCACCCGTACCCTGCTGACGCCCGAGGAGGGCGGTCTGGTCCGCCGGACCGTCCTGCCGGGCGGCCTTCGGGTGATCACCGAGCAGATGCCGGGCGTGCGCTCGGCCAGTATCGGGGTGTGGGCCGCAGTGGGATCGCGCGACGAGACGACCGGGCTGGCCGGGGCTTCACACTTCCTCGAGCACCTGCTGTTCAAGGGCACCCGCTCGCGGACGGCACTGGACATCTCGGCGCCGCTGGAGGCCGTCGGCGGCGAGGTCAACGCGTTCACCGGCAAGGAGTACACCTGCTTCCACGCCCGGGTTCTTGACGAGGACCTGCCGCTGGCGGTGGACACCCTCGCCGACATGGTGACCTCGTCGGTGATCGCTGCCGAGGACGTCGAGGCCGAGCGCACGGTGATCCTCGAGGAGATCGCCATGAACGACGACGACCCCGATGACGTGGTGCACAACCTGATCGCGCAGCGTCTGTGGTCTGCGTCGCCGTTGGCCCGGCCGGTCGCCGGCTCGGTGCAGTCCATCAACGCGCTGACGCGTGCTCAGGTTGCCGGCTACTACCGGCGCCGTTACCGGCCGGAGTCGGTCGTGGTCGCGGTCGCGGGCAACGTCGAGCACCGCAGCGTCCTCCGACGGGTGCGATCCGCCTTCGGTGCGGGCGGGTGGTTGACCGACGTCTCGGTGCGGCCACGGCCGGTTCGTCGCGGCTCCGGTCCGGCGGTGGCCTACGGCCGCGGGGCGGACCTCATCAGCCGGCCGACCGAGCAGGCCAACCTGGTGCTGGGACTGCCGGGGCTGCGACGCTCCGACGAGCGGCGCTTCACCGCCAGCGTGCTGACCGCTGCTCTTGGCGGCGGCATGAGCTCGCGGCTGTTCCAGGAGGTCCGCGAGAAGCGCGGGCTGGCCTACGCCGTCTACTCCTTCTCCACGCACTTCGCCGACAGCGGGATGCTCGGCGTCTATGCCGGCTGCGCACCGTCGCGGGTCGATGAGGTCCTGTCGCTGTGTCGCGAGCAGCTGGTCGACGTAGCCTCGCGCGGCATGAGCGACGAGGAGGTCGAACGGGGCCGCGGCCAGCTGCGCGGGTCGATCGTGCTGGGACTGGAGGACTCCGGCTCACGCATGAGCCGTATCGCCAAGGCCGACCTGGTCCACGGCGAGCTGCTCAGCATCGACGAGGTGCTGGCGCGGGTGTCGGCGGTCACGCCGGACCAGGTGCGCGAGCTGGCAGCCGAGCTACTGGTCGCAGCACCCTCGCTGGCGGTCGTCGGGCCGTTCGACGACGCCGACCGGTTCGCGGATGCCGTCGCCTGATTGACTGACATGTCGGGCGCGGTGAGTGTGCGCACGCCCGGGGGTGACGTGAGATGAGCCGGTGACCACGTCGGACGCCTCCTAGCAGACCTGCTGCATGCGGCCCGCTCGGCATGGCTCGCTACGCTGCGACGCTGTGAGCCCGCACTCCACCGAACCGCTCGGCTACCGGCCACTCGAGGAGGGTGTCACCACCGACCTCCAGGGGCGGCAGACCTATGCGGGCTATCTCCAGCTGGACACCCTGCTGTCCGCCCAGCGTCCGCTCAGCGACCACCACGACGAGATGCTGTTCATCGTGGCGCACCACGTCACCGAGCTGTGGCTCAAGCTGCTGGTGCACGAGCTGCGGTCGGCGGTCAGCCTGCTGGCCGCCGACGAGCTCGCTCCGGCCTTGAAGCGCCTGGCGCGGATCAAGCACATCCAGCGGCAGCTGTTCGAGCAATGGGGGGTGCTGGAGACGCTGACCCCGGTGGAGTACGTGCAGTTCCGCGGGGTGTTGGGCGACGCCTCGGGCTTCCAGTCCGCGGGGTACCGCACCGTCGAGTTCCTGCTGGGCAACAAGAACCCCGCCATGGTCACGGTCTTCACACATGACCCGGCCACGCAGGAGCAGCTCCGCGCCGACCTGGAGGCTCCGAGTCTGTACGACGAGTTCCTGCGCCTGCTGGCCCGACGCGGGCTGCCGGTGCCGCCCGAGCGTGTCGAGCGAGACTGGTCCGAGCCGTACGTCGCGCACGACGGGGTGGTGGAGGCGCTGCGCCAGGTCTACTCCGACACCGACCGGTGGTGGGACGTCTACGAGACCGCCGAGGAGCTGGTCGATGTCGAGGAGTCCTTCCAGCTGTGGCGCTTCCGGCACCTGAAGACCGTGGAGCGTGTCATCGGCCACAAGCGCGGCACCGGCGGATCCTCCGGCGTCGGCTTCCTCGCCCGGGCGCTGGGTCTCACCTTCTTTCCCGAGTTGCTGGCCGTACGGACCGAGATCGGCGCATGACCACCACCGACGTGGCCGCTCCCACGCGCGCCGAGGCTGAAGCGCTGGACCGGGGCGACCCGCTGGCGCGGTTCCGGGAGCGGTTCGTGCTCGGCACAGCGGGGGCCGACGTCGTCGCCTACCTCGACGGGAACTCGCTGGGACGGCTGCCCCGGGCCACCGTCGCACGCATGCAGCAGGTGGTCGAGCACGAGTGGGGCAACCGGCTGATCCGCAGCTGGGACGACACCTGGGTGCGGCTGCCGCGTCAGGTCGGTGACCTGATCGGGTCCGCCGCGCTCGGCGCCGCGCCCGGCCAGGTGGTGGTGGCGGACTCGACGTCGGTGTGTCTGTTCAAAGCCCTGCACGCCGCGGCCGGCCTGCGGTCCGAGCGCAGCGTGATCGTCGCCGCCGACACCGACTTCCCGACCGACCGCTATGTGGTGGAGGCGGTCGCCGACCAGCGGGGCCTGCGGGTGCGCTGGGTGTCGCCGCCGGCCGACGGCGGGGTCGACGCCGCACTGCTCGAGCCCGCGCTCCTCAACGACGTGGCGGTGGTGGCGCTGAGCCATGTCGACTATCGCAGCGCCCAGGTGGCCGACCTGGCCGCCATCACGGCGGCCGCGCACGCGGCCGGGGCGGTGGCGGTGTGGGACCTGTCGCACTCAGCCGGCTCGGTGCCGGTGGGGTTGGACGCCGCCGGGGTCGACCTGGCAGTCGGCTGCACCTACAAGTATCTGAACGGCGGGCCCGGCGGCCCCGCCTACATCTACGCCGCCAGTCGCCACCAGAGCGGGCTCGCGCAACCGGTGCCGGGCTGGTTCGGGGCTGCCGACGTCTTCGCAATGGCGCCGGCGTACCACGCCGCGGCGGGGATCGAGCGGATGCTGTCCGGGACGCCCGCGGTGCTCGGGCTGGTCGCGGTCGAGGAAGGCGTACGGCTGGTCGCCGAGGCCGGCATCGACGCGATCCGCGCCAAGGCGATGGCGCTCACCGACCTCGCCGTGCAGTTGGCCGATGCCTGGCTCGCACCGCTCGGTGTCTCGCTGGCGTCCCCGCGAGATGCCACTGCCCGCGGTGCGCACCTGGTGCTGCGGCACCCCGAGGCCCGGCGGTGGAGTGAGCAGCTGGCGGCCGACGGGGTCGTCGGCGACTTCCGCAACCCCGACCTGTGGCGGGTCGGGCTGTCCCCGCTCACGACGACGTATGTGGAGGTGTGGACCGCGATGGACATCGCCCGAAGCGTGCTGGCGGACCTGACCGGGAGGCCGGCGTGACGGGGTTGAGGGTGGGGGTCGTCGGAGCGTACGGGCGGATGGGCCGGGCCATCTGCGCGGCAGTGGACGCCGCGGATGACCTCGAGCTGGTGGCGCGGATCGGCTCAGACGACGACCTCGTCGGGCTCGATGAAGCCGACGTCGCGGTCGACGTGACTCGGCCCGACCAGGTGCTGGACACGGTGCGGCGGGCCGTCGAGCTGGGTGCGCACGTCGTGGTCGGCACGTCCGGCATGGATGGCGGGCGGCTCGACGAGGTGCGAACGATGCTCGGCGACCACCCGCAGGTGGGGGTGCTGGTGGCGCCGAATTTCTCGGTCGGAGCCGTGCTCGCGATGCGATTCGCTGTGCAGGCCGCCCGCTTCTTCGAGTCCGTCGAAGTGGTGGAGATGCACCACCCGGACAAGGTCGACGCGCCGTCGGGCACGGCCCGGCGAACGGCGCAGCTGGTCGCCGAGGCGCGGGCGCGCGCGGGACTCGGCCCAGTCGCCGACGCCACCGGCGACGACGGCGCGGCCGCCCGTGGCGTGCGCGTGGACGGGGTGCCGGTGCACGCTGTGCGGCTGCGCGGGCTGACCGCCAGCCAGGAGGTGCTCCTCGGTGGGGTGGGCGAGACGCTGTCGATCCGGCACGACTCGCACGACCGGGCCGCGTTCATGCCGGGCGTGCTGGCGGCCGTACGAGCGGTGCCGTCGATGCCCGGGCTGAGCGTGGGCCTCGATGCCGTGCTCGGGCTGGAGTGAGGGTCCGGCTCACCGTTGCCGCGCTGGTGGCGGTGACCGCGTTCTATCTGGTGACCATCGGCTGGCGCGGCGTGGTCGCGATCGGCAGCGGCGACCCGGCTGCGGTCGCGCTCGGTCTGGCCCTGCTCGCGGTGCCGGCGGTCGGCGCCTGGGCGGTCTGGCGCGAGCTGCGCTTCGGGGCCGCCACCCAGCGGCTGGCTGCCGAGCTGGGCGCCACCGGCCGGTGGCCGGTCGAGGAGCTGCCGGCGGCGACGTCTGGGCGCCCGGACCGGGCGGCGGCCGACGTCGTTTTCCAGCGTCGGCGCGAGGAGGTCGAGGCCGCGCCGCAGGATTGGACCGCGTGGTACCGGCTGGGGTTGGCCTACGACGACTCCCGGGACCGCCGTCGCGCTCGGGAGGCGATGCAGCGCGCGATCGCCCTGCACGACGCAGCCCGCGGCTGAGCCGGAGGTGGCCGCGGGCCCGGGCGGTGGCTCAGACCAGCCGGACCAGGGCGGCCGCCAGCGCCGCGACGCCGACGACCACCAGGAACGGCGCGCGCATTAGTAGCGCCACCAGACCCGCGGCGAGCCCGAGCAGGCGGGCGTCGAGGACCAGGCGACTGCCGTCGGCGACCACCTGCACGGCGGCCAGCGCGGCCAGCAGCGCGACCGGGATCAGGTCGGCGACGCGGCGTACGGCGGGGCGGTCCAGCACCCGCTCCGGCACCGACAGCCCGGCGAGCTTGAGTAGGTAGCAGCCCACTGCGGTGCCCAGGACCGCAGCCCAGATCACGGCCCGGACCGGGGCTCGGTGCTGCCGGCCGGGGCGCGGACACCCAGCGCCAGAGCCACGCTGCCGGCGACGAGCACCGGCACCCCGGGGGTGGACAGGGGCACGACGGCCAACGCGACCAGCACCCCCAGCACGGCGGTCAGCTGGGCGCGGCGGTCGGCCAGGCGGGGCCACAGCAGCGCGAGGTACGCGGCGCCGACGGCGGCGTCGAGGCCGTAGTCACGCGGGTCGCCGATGGCGGTGCCCCCCAGCGCGCCGGCGAGGGTGGCGAGGTTCCAGCAGCAGAAGACCGCCAGGCCGGTCGACCAGAACCCGGCCCGGGCCAGCGAGGGATCGATCCGGCTGACCGCCATGGCCGTGGACTCGTCGATGACCAGGTGCGCGCCGAGCAGCCGGCGCACACCGCTCAGCTGCAAGGTCGAGGCCAGCCGCAGGCCGTACAGCGCGTTGCGGCTGCCCAGCAGCAGCGCCGACGCCGTCCCGGCCAGCGGTGCGCCACCGGAGCCGAGGACGCCGACGAGTGCGAACTGCGAGGCCCCGGTGAAGGCCAGCAGCGACAGCGCGCAGGTCTGGGCGACGCTGAGACCCGACGTGACACCGATTGCGCCGAAGGACACCCCGTACACGCCGGTGGCGAGTCCGACCCCGATGCCGTCGCGGATGACGCCCCGCCGCTCGCTGCTGCCTGCACGGCCGGTCACGTCGCGGCGGATGCCACGACGTGGGTGCCGATCCACTCCACCAGCCCGCGCAACCGGCGCCACTCGTCGCGGACGCGCTCGGCCGCCTGCGGGCGGTGCAGCCAGCCGGGGCTGTCGTAGTAGTCGCGACTGGCGAACAGGCTGCGGTGGCGCAGCAGGTCGAGGCGCGGATGGCCGGCGTCGTAGCCGCGCGGTCGGGTCTTGAGCCGGTCGCCCCCGATCACGAAGCCCGCGGTGGCGAGCTCGCCGACCAGCCGTTGCAGCTCGGTCCCGGTGCGGGCCTCGTCGACGGCCTGCCGGTAGCGCGCCAGGGTGGACCCGGACGCGTCGTAGAACCCGGCACTGACCCGCAGCCCGGCCGCGTTCAGCTCGACGTACCAGCCGCTGGACTGGCTGCGGGCGACGAAGCCGCCCTGGTGCGCCTTGTAGGGCGTGGGGTCCTTGCTGTAGCGCAGGTCGCGGTAGGGCCGGAACACCTTGCCGGGGCCGAACTCCGGCTCCAGCTGCGCCAGTAGTGCGGTCATGGGGGCACGGACGGCGTCGAGGTAAACCTGGCGGTGGGCGGTCCAGAAGGTCTTGGTGTTGTCCGCCTCGAGGTCGTCGTAGAAGTCGAGACCCTCGACCGGGAAGCCGGTGAACCGCTCGGCGGAAGCGCGGCTCACGCGCCGTCGCCGAGATCGGTGTGCAGGCGAATTTGCTTGACCAGCACGCTGCTGTCCCCGTGCAGGTCCAGCTCGCGATGGGCGCCGTCGGGCCCCCAGCCGGCAGTGGTGAGGAAGGCCCGGCCCGCGTCGTGGGTGCTGGCCAGCCACGTCCGGGCATGGGTGAACCGATCGGCGCGCAGCGTGTCCGCACACGCCTGGAGCAGCCGCGACCCGTGCCCCGCGGCGCGATGCGCGGGATCGACGACCAGCTCGACGATCTCGCCGTCGACGACGGGGTCGGCGTCGGGGTCCGGGCTCGGGCCGGTGACCGCGAAGCCGCGCAGTGTGGCCCGCTCGAGCGCCACCAGCACGCGGTTTCGCGCGTCGCCTGGCTTGGCCATCGAGCGCTGCCATTGCTCGGCGATGGCCCCCGCATCGAGGTCGTCGAGCACCTCGGCCGGCAGCAGCGCCGCATAGGCCTCCCGCCAGGCCCGCACCTGCACCTGGGCGAGTGCCTCGGCGTCGACCGGCCAGGCCGTACGGACGCTGACGTCGGCGGTCGGGGAGCCGGGGGAGGTCACCAGGTCATTGTCTCAGCCGCCGCCCGGCGCACGTCGCCCGCAGTGTTGCGGGGTGCCGTGGACGACGGGTCCTGCCCGCTGTCGTCCGGGCGACACAGATGCGTGATCTGCGTGGTGCCGTACCGCTGCCCGACCCAGACCACCGAGCCAGGCATAACAGCTCGTACACACCACGGCGAAAGGATGTAATATCCAGACCGTGTATGGCAACCACTCCGGCACCCCCGAGCAGGTCTCGTCCCACGACGCGTACGCAGACGACGGCGATGCGGACTTCCTGGCGCTGATCCAGGCCGACGGCCGGGTGGAGCCCCGCGACGCGATGCCCAACGCCTATCGCGCCTCGCTGGTCCGTCAGATCGCCCAGCACGCGCACTCGGAGATCATCGGCATGCAGCCCGAGGGCAACTGGATCAGCCGCGCCCCGAGCCTCAAACGCAAGGCGATCCTGATGGCCAAGGTGCAGGACGAGGCCGGCCACGGGCTGTATCTCTACGCCGCGGCCGAGACCCTCGGGGTAGACCGCAGCGAGCTGCTCGACAAGCTGCACACGGGCCGGCACAAGTACTCCTCGATCTTCAACTATCCCACGCTGACGTGGGCAGACATGGGTACGATCGGCTGGCTCGTCGACGGCGCCGCGATCGTCAACCAGGTGCCGATCACCCGCTGCTCCTACGGGCCGTACGCCCGGGCCATGGTGCGGATCTGCAAGGAGGAGTCTTTCCACCAGCGGCAGGGCTTCGAGATCCTGCACACGTTGAGCAACGGCAGCCCCGCCCAGCACGCAATGGCCCAGGACGCCGTCGACCGGTGGTGGTGGCCAAGCCTGATGATGTTCGGCCCGCCCGACGATGCCTCGCCCAACTCCGAACGCTCCATGCGCTGGGGGATCAAGCGGTTCAGCAACGACGAGCTGCGCCAGCGCTTCGTGGACATGACCGTGCCCCAGGCGCAGGCGCTCGGTCTGACCCTGCCCGACCCCGAGCTCGCCTACGACGACACGACCGGGCACTGGCGGACCGGGGCCATCGACTTCACCGAGCTGTTCGAGGTGATCGCAGGCAACGGTCCGTGCAACGCCGCGCGGATGGCCCACCGCCGCGGTGCCCATGAGCGCGGTCAGTGGGTGCGCGACGCGGCGGCGGCCTATGCCGACAAGCACCGCTCCGCCACCGCCACCGGGGCAGTCGCGTGACCGAGGCCGGAGCCAGCGCGCGGGAGTGGCCGCTGTGGGAGGTGTTCGTGCGCGCGCGCCGCGGGCTGAGCCACGGTCACGTCGGCAGCCTGCACGCCCCCGACGCCGCGATGGCGCTGCGCAACGCCCGCGACCTCTACACCCGACGCCAGGAGGGCGTGTCCATCTGGGTGGTGCCCGCCGAGGCGATCAGCGCCAGCAGCCCGGACGAGAAGGACGCCTTCTTCGACCCCGCCGCCGACAAGGTCTATCGCCACCCGACGTTCTATTCCGTGCCGGACGGGGTCGAGCACCTGTGAGCGACACCGACATCGCGGCGTACGCGCTGCGACTCGGCGACGACGCGCTCGTGCTGGCGCAGCGGATGGGTGACTGGATCGCCTCCGCGCCCCAGCTGGAGGAGGACGTCGCGCTCGCCAACATCGCGCTGGACCTGCTCGGCCAGGCCCGCGCCCTGCTGACCTACGCGGGTGCACTAGTGCTGGGCGCCGACGGTGGGCCGCGCAGTGAGGACGACCTGACGTACCTGCGCGACGAGCGCGAGTTCGTCAACGCCCAGCTGGTCGAGCTGCCCGACCACGGCGACTTCGGCCACTGCATCGCGCGGCTGCTGGTGTTCTCGAGCTGGCAGTACGAGCTGTACGCCGCGCTGGCCGACTCCGCCGACCAGACTCTGGCGGCGGTGGCGGCCAAGGCGGTGAAGGAGGTCGACTACCACCGGGACCACGCGACCCAGTGGGTGCTGCGTCTCGGCGACGGCACACCGATGTCACGCCAGCGGATGCAGCACGCCCTCGATGCGGTCTGGCCGCACGTCGAGGAGCTCTTCGAGACCGACGACCTGGTCGTCCGGCTCGTCAGCGAGCGGGTGGCGGTCGACCCGGCGGAGCTGCGCACGCCGGTCCTTGCCTATGTCGCCGCCGTTGTTGACCGGGCCACCTTGGCGGTGCCGGTGACGACCGTGCGGCACAGCGGCGGCCGGCGGGGGATCCACACCGAGGCGATGGGCTACCTGCTGGCCGAGCTGCAGCACCTCGCCCGCTCCCACCCGGGTGCGACGTGGTGAGCGTGGCCGAGGTGCGGGCGCTGGTCGCGACCGTGCCTGACCCGGAGCTGCCGGTGCTGAGCATCGACGACCTCGGTGTGCTGCGCGACGTCACGGTCGACGCCGCCGGCCACGTGACGGTGACGCTCACCCCGACGTACTCCGGCTGCCCGGCGATGGATGCCATCACCGACGACGTACGCGCGCGGCTGGCGGCGGCCGGGCACAACGACACCGAGGTGCGGCTGGTGCTGAGCCCGCCCTGGAGCACGAACGAGATGAGCGACGCGGGCCGGCGCACGCTGCTCGAGTACGGCATCGCGCCGCCGAGCGGCCAGGCGCCGGTGGTGGGGCTGACACTGTCGGTGCGCTGCCCGCAGTGCGGCTCGCCGGACACCCGCGAGCTGTCGCGGTTCGGCTCCACCGCATGCAAGGCGCTGTGGCGGTGCGAGACGTGCCGGGAGCCGTTCGACCGGTTCAAGGACCACTGAGGTGGCGACACGCGCCCGCTTCCACGCACTCGCGGTGGCAGCCATCGACCGACTCACCGAGGACTCGGTCGCGCTCACCTTCGCGGTGCCGCCCGAACTCGCCGAGGCGTACGCGCACACCGCCGGCCAGCACGTGGCGGTCGTCGCCCCGCAGGTCGGTGACGGCCTGCGCCGGTCCTACTCGATCTGCACTGCGGCCGGCTCCGGCGTGCTGCGCATCGGCGTCAAGCTGCTGCCCGGCGGGGGCTTCTCGGGCTTTGTGGCCGACAAGCTCGAGCTCGGTGACCGGCTCGAAGTGCTCACCCCGGTGGGCCACTTCGGGCCGGCAGACGTCGAGCTCGAGGCGGCCCGCGCGTGCGGGCTGGTCGCCGCGGGCAGCGGGATCACGCCGCTGCTGTCGATCGCGGCCACCGTGCTGGCCGAGCAGCCGCTGAGCACCGTGACGCTGATCTACGCCAACCGCACCGCGCGCAGCGTGATGTTCGCCGAGGAGGTCGCCGACCTCAAGGACCGGTTCACGTCGAGGCTGCGGGTCGTGCACGTGCTGAGCCGGGAGCCGGGCGCTGTCGAGCTGCTGTCCGGGCGGCTCGACCGGGACCGGATGGGTCGGCTGCTCGACGTGATGGTGCCGGTCGACAGCGTCGATACGTGGTACCTCTGCGGGCCGCACGCCATGCTCACCGAGCTGCGGGACGTGCTGGTCCAGCGCGGTGCCGACGACGCCGACGTGCACAGCGAGCTGTTCCACGCCGACGCCCCGGAGTTGTCACCGCGTCAGGGTGTGAGAACACCCTCTGGCGGTGACAGCTCGGCGGGGCGCGGGCGAGCGGGGCCGGGCGCGCAGGTCGAGGTCCAGCTCGACGGTCGCCGCTCGGCGCTGCAGGTGCCGTTCGACGGCCCGTCGGTGTTGGAGGCCGCGCTCGCGGTCCGTGCCGACGCGCCGTACTCGTGCCGCGGCGGGGTGTGCGGCACCTGCCGGGCGCGGCTCGTGCAGGGGACCGTACGGATGGATCACGCCTACGCGCTGGAGCCCGGCGACATCGCCGACGGCTTCGTGCTGACCTGCCAGTCCCATCCCACCAGCGACCGCGTGGTGCTCGACTTCGACGTCTGATCCGGTGCTAGCGTCGCCAGCGTGCGGGCGTACCTCGAGTTGGTCCAGCGGGTCCTCGACGAGGGCAGCCGCAAGACCGACCGCACCGGCACCGGCACGCTGAGCGTCTTCGGCCACCAGCTGCGCGTCAACCTGCGTGCGGGGTTCCCGCTGGTCACCACCAAGAAGGTGCACGTCGGTTCGGTGGTGGGTGAGTTGTTGTGGTTCCTGCGCGGCGACACCAACGTGGAGTGGCTGCACGAGCGCGGCATCACGATCTGGGACGAGTGGGCCGACGAGTCCGGGGACCTGGGTCCGGTGTACGGGCGGCAGTGGCGGTCGTGGCCGACGCCGGCGGGGGAGTCGATCGACCAGCTCGGAGCCGTGGTGGCACAGATCCGCAGCGACCCCGACTCGCGCCGCCACGTCGTGTCCGCCTGGAACGTCGCCGACCTGCCGGCCATGGCGCTGGCTCCGTGCCATGCGATGTTCCAGTTCTATGTCGCCGACGGCCGGCTGTCGTGCCAGCTCTACCAGCGCTCCGCCGACGTCTTCCTCGGCGTGCCGTTCAACATCGCGTCGTATGCCCTGCTCACCCATCTCGTGGCCCAGGTGTGCGACCTGGAGGTGGGCGACTTCGTGCACACCTTCGGCGACGCGCATCTGTACCTCAACCACCTCGACCAGGCCCGCCTGCAGCTGAGCCGCGAGCCGCGTGCCCTGCCCGAGCTGTGGCTGGACCCCTCGGTGCGAGAGCTGGACGCCTTCGACCTCGACCACGTCAAGATCACTGGTTACGACCCCCACCCGGGCATCAAGGCTCCCATCGCGGTCTGACCGCACCTCAACTCCATGACCGTCACCCTCGTCGCGGCCGTGGCCGCCAACGGCGTCATCGGGCTCGACGGTGGTCTGCCGTGGCCGCGTACCGGCGACCTCGTCCACTTCAAGGAGCTGACGCTGGGGCACCCGCTTGTCCTGGGGCGCCATACCTACGACTCGATCGGCCGGCCACTGCCAGGCCGCACCAGCATCGTCGTCACCCGCCGCCTCGACTGGCCGGCGCCCGACGGCGTGCTGGTCTGCCACAGTGTGAGTGACGCGCTGGACCGGGCCGACGCGCTCGACGAGGAGGTCTTCGTGATCGGCGGTGCCGAGATCTACCGCGCCGCGCTGCCGTTCGCCGACCGGCTCGTGCTCACCCACGTGCACCTGGAGCCCGATGGCGACACCTGGTTCCCGGCCGTCGACTGGCCGCTGTGGCGTGAGGTGTCTCGGACAGTCCACGACGGCTTCGACATCGCCACGTACGAGCGCCGGGAGTAGCGCGCCTTCGCTTGAGCGGCGCTGCGCCACGTTTACGTGGCGCGGGGCGGCCTGGCCGGGCGGCGGCGGTAGCGTGGGTCCATGACGTCTCCCGAGCGCGCCGACGCGGTGAGTGCGTTCGGCCGGATGCTGACGGCGATGGTCACGCCGTTCGACGCCGACGGCGCACTGGACCTCGTCGCAGCCGTACGTGTTGCGGCGCACCTGGTCGACGCGGGCTGTGACGGGCTGGTCCTCAGCGGTACGACCGGCGAGAGCCCGACGACCAGCGACGACGAGAAGCGGTTGCTGGTCGAGGCCGTTGTCGACGCGGTCGGCGACCGGGCGCGCATCGTCGCCGGAGTGGGCACCAACGACACCGTCCATTCCGTCGAGCTCGCCGAGTCCGCCGCGTCCGCCGGCGCCGACGGGCTGCTGGTCGTGACCCCGTACTACTCCAAGCCGCCACCCGAGGGGCTGCTGGCGCACTTCGGCTCGGTCGCCGACGCCACCGACCTGCCGGTGATGCTCTACGACATCCCCGGCCGCACCGGCACCCGCATCGGGTCGCAGGTGCTGACCGCGCTGGCCGAGCACCCCCGGATACTGGCCGTCAAGGACGCCACCGGCGACCTGACCGCCGGCTCGTGGGTGATGCGGGAGACCGACCTCGCGTACTACTCCGGCGACGACGCGCTCAACTTGGCTTGGCTCGCCCACGGCGCCGTCGGGATGGTGTCGGTGGTCAGCCACGCCGCCGCCGGCCCGTACGCCGACATGGTCGCTGCCGCCGTCAAGGGCGATCTGACCACGGCGCGGGAGGTCCACGAGCGGCTGCTGCCGGCCGTGCGTGGGGTGATGACTCGCACCCAGGGAGTCATCGCCGTCAAGGCGGCCTTGCAGCTCGCCGGTGTGCTGGCGCACCGTACGGTGCGCGCGCCGCTGCCCGCGGCCACCGATGACGAGGTCGCGCAGCTGCGCGCGGACCTGGTCGCGGCCGGCCTGCTGCCGACCGACTGATCCGCGCGTCGACCGACGCGCGTGCCGACGTACGTGAGGAATCCGCACCCATGAGCCACCCGCACCCTGAGCTCGGCGCGCCGCCGCAGCTACCCAAACGCGGTCTGCGGGTCACCCCGCTCGGCGGGTTGGGCGAGATCGGTCGCAACATGACCGTGTTCGAGCACCGGGGCAAGCTGCTGATCGTCGACTGCGGGGTGCTGTTCCCCGAGGAGAACCACCCCGGCGTCGACCTGATCCTGCCCGACTTCTCCGCGATCCGGGACCGGCTCGACGACATCGTCGCAGTCGTGCTGACCCACGGGCACGAGGACCATATCGGCGGCGTGCCGTACCTGCTGCGCGAGCGGGGCGACATCCCGCTGGTCGGCTCGAGGCTGACCCTGGCGCTGCTGGACGCCAAGCTGCGCGAGCACCGGCTCAAGCAGACCGTGCGCCACGTGGTCGCCGAGGGTGACGTGCTGAGCATGGAGCCCTTCGACCTGGAGTTCGTGGCGGTCAACCACTCCATCCCGGACGCGCTGGCGGTCGCCATCGGCACGGAGGCGGGCATCGCCCTGCACACCGGCGACTTCAAGATGGACCAGTTGCCGCTGGACGGGCGCATCACCGACCTGCGGGCGTTCGCCCGGCTGGGGGAGCAGGGAGTCGACCTGTTCCTCACCGACTCGACCAATGCCGAGGTGCCCGGCTTCACCACCGCCGAGCGCGAGATCACCCCGGTGCTCGACCGGGTCTTCGCCACCTCGAAGCAGCGGATCATCGTGGCCTGTTTCGCCTCGCACATCCATCGGGTGCAGCAAGTGATGGACGCCGCGGTCACACACGGCCGCAAGGTGGCCTACGTCGGGCGGTCGATGATCCGCAACATGGGCGTGGCTCGCGACCTGGGCTACCTGACAGTGCCGGACGGGGTGCTCGTCGACGGCCGTGAGCTGTCCCAGCACCGACCCGAGAACCTCGTGCTCATCTCCACCGGCTCGCAGGGCGAGCCGATGTCAGCGCTGGCCCGCATCGCCGGGCGTACCCACGACCGGGTGCACATCGAGCCGGGCGACACCGTGGTGCTCGCCTCGTCGTTGATCCCGGGCAACGAGAACGCCGTCTTCCGCATCATCAACGGCCTGACCCGCTGGGGCGCCGACGTCGTGCACCGCGGCAACGCGCTCGTGCACGTGTCCGGGCATGCCAGCGCGGGCGAGCTGATCTACTGCTACAACATCGTGCGGCCGCGCAACGTGATGCCGGTGCACGGCGAGATCCGCCACCTCAAGGCCAACGCCGACCTTGCGATCCGCACCGGCGTCCCGCCCGAGCGCGTCGTACGGGTCGAGGACGGGGTCGTGGTCGACCTGGTGGACAAGGTCGCCACCGTCGTCGGGAAGGTCGACTGCGGTTACGTATTCGTCGATGGGTCCTCGGTGGGCGACATCGGCGAGCCCGAGCTCAAGGACCGGCTGGTGCTCGGCGAGGAGGGGTTCATCTCCGTCATCGCGGTCATCGACTCGGTGTCGGGCAAGGTGGTGAACGGGCCGGAGGTCCAGGCGCGTGGCTTCGCTGAGGACGACGCGGTGTTCGACGAGCTCAAGCGGCTGCTGGTCGACACGCTTGCCACCGCCGCGCGGGACGGAGTCGACGACACTCAGCAGCTGCAGCAGCTGATCCGGCGTACGACCGGCCGCTGGGTCTCCAACAAGCACCGCCGACGCCCGATGATCGTCCCGGTCGTCCTCGAGACCTGACCCGCCGTTCTCGCGGCGATGATCCGCGGGTTGTCGCGGCGACGATGATCCGCGGTCCTCGCGGCGATGATCCGCGGGTTGTGGTGCTCACGCGACCCGAGTCGTAGGCCTCACCGCGTTGCTGTCGCGACACCGGAATTGCGCACTCGCTCGCCCTGCAGCGGCACTCAGGGTGGTCATAGCGGTCACATCGTCCGTTGCTGTCGCCACAATCCGCGGATCGCGCGACCACAATCCGCGGATCGTGCGACCGGAATCCGCGGATCGCGGGTGGGGGGCCGTCGGCGTGTGACGCATGTGACTGGTGGGACGACGACGTAGCCTGCGAGCGTGGCGACTCGTATGTCTTCCCCACCGCGGTCGCGCAGCTCGCCGGGTTCGTCCAAGGCGTCCTCGAAAAGCGGCACGTCGCGGTCGTCAACGTCGCGCTCGACGTCGAAGTCCTCTGCCAAGAGGCCGACGCCGAGAGGGTCGACGCGTTCGAGGCAGTCTCGGAGCCCCGTCGCCAGGGTCGTGCGGGGCGTCGGCTCGGTCATCCGCGCGGTCTGGCTGGGGCTGGCCCACCTGCTGGGCGCGATCGCGCGCAGCATCGGCCACACCGCCCGGGACCTGGCGCCCGAGCACCGCCGGGACGGCATCGGGCTGACCCTCATCGCCGTGGCAGTCGTGTCGGCGGCAGCGGTCTGGTGGGACCTGCCGGGTGTCATCGGGGACGCCGTACGCACCGTGGTCACCGGCACGGTCGGCCTGCTCGGCTGGGCGCTGCCCGTCGTCCTGCTCGGCGTCGCGTGGCGCACGCTGCGCCATCCCGACCGCAACGGCCCCGCGGGCCGGCAGATCATCGGCTGGTCGGCCCTGGCGTTCGGGATCCTCGGGCTGGTGCACATCGCCAACGGACTGCCGCGACCCGCCGACGGTTCGGCCGCCATGCAGGAGGCGGGCGGGGCCGTCGGCTTCGTCGTGTCCGCGCTGCTGACCGATCTTTTCCGCACCAGCGTGATCGCCGTCCTGCTGCTGGTGCTGCTGGCGTTCTTCGGTGTCCTCGTCATCACCGCAACGCCCGTGCACACCATCGCGGCCCGACTCCGCCGCGTGCGTGACGTGATCCTGCGCCGGGCTCCGGGGGGAGGCGACGCCCAGCCCGACAGGCTGGACCGGCACGCCGCTGACGAGCCGTACGACACCCCGCTCGTCGACGAGACGGCACCCGGGCGCCACGGGCGTACCAGCGCCACCACCGTCGACCCGCCGGCGGGCGCAACCGCTGTGAGTCCCGACGGTCACGACGCCGAACGGGAGCCGGCGCCCGAGCCACCGCCCCACACGCCGCTGCCGACCCGCGCCGAACAGCTCTCGCTGTCCGGCGACGTCGTCTACACCCTGCCCGACTCCGAGCTGCTGCGGCCCGGTTCGCCGCACAAGGCAAAGTCGCCGGCGTCCGACGCCGTGGTCGGGCGGCTCACCGAGGTGCTCGAGCAGTTCGACATCGACGCGCAGGTGACCGGGTACACCCGGGGGCCGACGGTGACCCGCTACGAGGTCGAGCTTGGACCGGCGGTGAAGGTGGAGAAGGTCACCGCGCTGTCGCGCAACATCTCCTACGCCGTCGCCAGCGCGGAGGTACGCATCCTGTCGCCGATCCCGGGCAAGTCGGCGATCGGCATCGAGATCCCCAACATTGACAAGGAGATGGTCTCCCTCGGGGACGTGCTGCGTTCCCGCGGGGCCCGCAACGACCACCACCCGATGGTGGTCGGCCTCGGCAAGGACGTTGAGGGCAACACCGTCGTCGCCAACCTCGCCAAGATGCCGCACCTGCTGGTCGCCGGTGCCACCGGCTCGGGCAAGTCCAGCTTCATCAACGCGATGGTCTCCTCGATCCTGATGCGCTCGACGCCCGACGAGGTCCGCATGGTCATGGTCGACCCCAAGCGGGTCGAGCTCACCGCCTACGAGGGGGTGCCGCACCTGATCACGCCCATCATCACCAGCCCCAAGAAGGCGGCCGAGGCGCTGGGGTGGGTCGTGCGCGAGATGGACCTGCGCTATGACGACCTGGCCCAGTACGGCTTCCGCCACATCGACGACTTCAACAAGGCTGTCCGCGCGGGCGTCGTCGAGGGGCCGCCGGGCAGCGAACGGGTGCTGGCGCCCTACCCGTACCTGCTGGTCGTCGTCGACGAGCTCGCCGACCTGATGATGGTGGCTCCACGTGACGTCGAGGACGCGATCGTACGCATCACCCAGCTGGCGCGAGCCGCCGGCATCCACCTGGTGCTCGCCACCCAGCGGCCCAGCGTCGACGTGGTGACGGGACTCATCAAGGCCAACGTGCCCAGCCGGCTGGCCTTCGCGACGTCGTCGCTGGCGGACAGCAGGGTCATCCTCGACCAGCCCGGAGCGGAGAAGCTGGTCGGGCAGGGCGACGGCCTGTTCCTACCGATGGGCGCCAGCAAGGCGGTCCGGCTGCAGGCCGCCTGGGTCACCGAGGCTGAGATCCGCGGGGTGGTGGCGCACTGCAAGCGGCAGCTGACCCCGACCTACCGAGACGACGTCACCGCGCCGCAGCAGGCGTCGCGAGACCTCGACGACGACATCGGCGACGACCTCGACCTGGTGATGCAGGCCGTTGAGCTTGTCGTCACCACCCAGTTCGGCTCGACCTCCATGCTGCAGCGCAAGCTGCGCGTCGGGTTCGCCAAGGCCGGGCGTCTGATGGACATCCTCGAGAGCCGTGGCGTGGTCGGGCCCAGCGAGGGCTCCAAGGCGCGCGACGTGCTCGTCAAGCCCGACGACCTGGACCAGGTCCTCGCAACGTTGCAGGGGGAAGCATGACCATGACCCTGGCCCGTACGTCTCGCGCCGCACCCGACGGGGTCCCGCCGGAGCAGATTCCGGTGACCGGCGAGCCGATGCTGTTGCACCGGCGTCGAGGTGCCCTGCTGCTGGTCGGTGTCGCCGCCGCCGCCGCGGCCGCTGCCTATCTGTGGCGGGCGGTGTACGGCGGCGGACCGGTCTCGTACGTGGTAGCCGCCGTCCTGGTCCCCGTCGCGGTCGTGCACCTCGCCGCCTGGTGGGACGCGCGCATCCCGCTGCTCGTGGCCGACGAGACCGGGATCCGGCTGCGCCGTGGCCGGGCCTGGGTGGGGCTGCGCTGGGACGAGGTGCAGGCGGTCACGCTGTCGCCGGCCCGGCTGCCGCGCCGAGACGCCCGGCTCGACGTGGGCATGGTCGAGTCCGGCGGTCGGCGGTTGCCGCTGGCGATGGTCGACCCGGTGGATGTCCGGGCACTGCCCGACGCCCTGCGGCGGTTGGCGCCGCCGGCGGTGGCGGTGGCGGTGGCAGCGCCGGCGGTGGCGACGCCCGCGCCGGACGAGGTCACGGTAGCCGAGCCCGCGGTGGCTGACCCGCCCCCCGCCGAGACGGTGGCCGACCCTCCTGTCGGTGCGCATCTGGGCCCGGGCAGCGGCCGGTCACGATCCCGTTGGCGCGGGCTCGTTGCTCGCCCGCTGCGCCGGACCACCTCGACCGCCGGGGCGGGCAGCACGCCGTACGCCCGCGAGGAGAGCACCGAGGACAACCCGGAGGACAACCTCGAGGACGGCGCCGAGGACGGTGTTGCGCTGCTGCCCCAGCCCCGTCACTCCGACGCCGTCAGGGCGGCCCGCGCCGAGGTGACGATCGAGGGCTCGGCCGGCTCCTCCGCGGGTGCGGCGTCCTCGGCGGGGGAGCTCCGGCCGCGCCGCACCCCGGTTCAGCTGGAGGAGGCGGTCGTCGCGACCGTGCCCCGGGCGGTCGCGCCGGACAGCAACTGGCACGGTGACCCGAACCCGGTCGCCGACCCCGTCATCGGGCCGCAGATCGTGGAGGCCCGCCGTCGGCTGCGACTCAGCGTGGACGAGCTCGCCGAGCGCACCCGGATCAGGCCGCACGTCATCGAGTCGATCGAGGTGGACGACTTCTCGGCCTGCGGCGGCGACGTCTACGCGCGAGGCCACCTCCGGGTGCTGGCCAGGGTGCTGGGTGTCGAGGCGACGCAGCTGCTGGACGACTACGACGAGCGGTATGCGGCCGGTCCGGTCACCGCCCGCAGCGTCCTCGAGGCCGAGCTGGCCAGCACGGGGCGCTCCGCGAGCATCCCGGGCGGCCCGCGATGGTCGGTACTGGTCGCCGTCGTCCTCGTGCTGGCCCTGGTCTGGATAGCGGCTCGGCTGCTGGTTCCGGCCGTCGACGGTGCCGCTGCCGGGCGCGACGAGGCGCCGCGCCAGCAGAGCACGGCGTCGGCCGGGGCCGGTGCAGCCGCGGACGCGGCGGAGCGGTTTGCGGGCATGGGCACGCGGGTGAGCCCCACCAGGCTTCGGCTGGCAGGTGTGACCGACGCGGAGGTGGGCACCCCGGTGACGGTCACCGGGAAGGACGGCGCGGTCGTCTTCCAGGGGACGCTGGGGGCCGGTGACGTCAAGCGGGTCGACGTGGTGGGTGCGGCCACAGTCGTCGCGGCCGACGGCGGGCTGGTGGTCGTCCAGGTGGACGGGCGCCGCATCGGAACGCTCGGCCCGCTGGGAAAGCCGGTTCGCCGCACACTCGGTGGCTGAGCGCGCACCCCTTATCCTGCAGAGGCCTATGACCGCCTCCAGCACGACCGCCACCCCTGCCGACAACCCGCCCGCCACGGTTGCCGTGGTCAGCCTCGGTTGCGCCCGCAACGACGTCGACTCCGAGGAGCTGGCGGCCCGCCTCGAGCGCGGCGGCTTCCGGCTGGTTGACGAGCCGGCGGACGCGGACGCCGTACTGGTCAACACCTGCGGGTTCGTCGAGGCCGCCAAGAAGGACTCCGTCGACACCCTGCTGGCCGCCGCTGAGCTGCCGGTGACCGCTGCGGAGGTCCCCCGCAAGGTGGTGGCGGTGGGCTGCCTGGCCGAGCGTTACGGCGACGAACTGGCCGCCGCACTGCCCGAGGCCGACGCCGTGCTGGGCTTCGACGCCTACCCCGACATCGCCGCGAAGCTCCGCTCGGTGCTGGCCGGCGCCCGGCCGGCACCGCACGTGCCACGGGACCGTCGAGCCCTGCTCCCGCTGGCCCCCGTGGACCGCGCCGCAGACATCGGGGCCGTCGTCCCCGGGCATGCCCCGGCCGACGGTGCACCCGACCTCCCGATTGGCGTCGCGCCCGCCTCGGGGCCCCGCGTCATGCGCCGTCGGCTGGGCTCGGGCCCGATGTCGCCGGTGAAGCTCGCCTCCGGCTGCGACCGACGGTGCTCGTTCTGTGCAATCCCGGCGTTTCGTGGCGCGTTCGTGTCCCGCCGGCCCGCAGAGGTGCTCACCGACGTTCGGTGGCTGGCCGGGCAGGGTGTTCGCGAGGTGTTCCTGGTCAGCGAGAACACCACCTCCTACGGCAAGGACCTCGGGGACCTGCGCCTGCTGGAGCAGCTGCTGCCCGAGCTGGCTGCCGTGGACGGCATCGACCGCGTCCGGGTGTCGTACCTGCAACCTGCCGAGACCCGCCTCGGCCTGCTCGACGTGATGAGCGCGACGCCTGGCGTCGCCGCGTACTTCGACCTGTCCTTTCAGCATGCCAGCGCCCTGGTGCTCCGGCGGATGCGCCGCTTCGGCGACGCTGAGCGCTTCCTGGGACTGCTCCACGAGGTGCGCAGCCGTGCGCCCATGGCCGGCGTCCGCAGCAACGTCATCGTCGGTTTTCCCGGCGAGACCGAGCGCGACCTCGAGGTGCTGGTTGACTTCCTGGCCGCGGCCCGGCTCGACGCGACCGGCGTGTTCGGTTACTCCGACGAGGACGGCACCGAGGCGGAGCGGCTCGACGGCCACCTCGACGCCGCCGAGGTGCGCGCCCGCGTCGAGCACGTCACCGCCCTGGTCGACGAGCTGGTCGCCCAGCGGGCCGAGGAGCGCATCGGCGAGGACGTCGCTGTGCTGGTGGAGTCCGTGGAGGACGGCGTCATCGAGGGCCGAGCCGCCCACCAAGGTCCCGAGGTCGACGGGAGCACTGTCCTGGAGGCAGGGCCCGGCGCAGGTCCGGCGACCGGTGACCTGGTGGCCGCGGTGGTGGTGGGCTCGCAGGGTGCCGACCTCGTCGCCAGGGTGGACGGCGCTGCGACGGACGCGCCGTGAGCAACCCCAGCAACTACAACGTGGCGAACGCCTTGACCGTGGTACGGCTGTTGCTGGTGCCGATCTTCGGCTGGCTGCTGCTGTCAGCAGACGGTGACACCGGCCCGTTGCGGTGGTGGGCACTGGCGGTCTTCTGCGTGGCTGCGCTGACCGACCGTTATGACGGGCACTTGGCGCGGCGGCACGGCCTCGTCACCGTCGTCGGAGCGATCGCGGACCCGATCGCCGACAAGGCGCTGACCGGCGTGGCGCTGATCGGGTTGTCGGTCCTCGGTGAGGTGCCCTGGTGGATGACGGTCGTGATCCTTGTGCGTGAGTGGGGGATCACGCTGCTGCGTTTCTGGGTCATCCGGCACGGGGTCATCTCGGCCAGCCCCGGCGGCAAGCTCAAGACCGTGCTGCAGATGGCGGCGATCATCGCCTTCCTGGTGCCGCTGCCCGCCGGGCTCGACCCGGTGCTGCTGGCCGTGATGGGCGCCGCCGTCCTGGTGACGGTGCTCACCGGTCTCGACTACGTCGCCCGGGCTGTCGCGCTCCGGCGCGCGGGTGCGCTCGCGGAGCCCGCCGACCGCCGGTGACCGCCTCCAGCGCCCTCGCGACGCAGCTCGTGCACGTCCTCACCGCGGCCGGCCAGAGCGTGGGCACCGCCGAGTCGCTCACCGGTGGCCGACTGTGCGCAGCGCTGGTCGACGTGCCGGGTGCGTCGGCGGTGGTCCGTGGCGGCATCGTCGCCTACGCCGCCGACGTCAAGGTCGCGGTGTTGGGCGTTCCCGCCGACGTGGTGGACCGGCACGGCGCCGTCGCTGCCGTGACCGCCCGCACCATGGCCGAACGGGCCAGAACCCTGCTCGGCGCTGACTGGGGCGTGGCCACCACCGGCGCGGCCGGTCCTACCGGCAGCGAGGGCCAGCCACCGGGCCGGGCGCACATCGGGGTGGCCGGTCCCGCCCGCGTGGTCGACCGGGTGCTCGACATCGCCGGCGACCGCGACGCTGTCCGCTCGGGAACGGTCCGGGCTGCTCTGGTGTTCTTGCTCGATGAGGTTGCCAACCACGCCACAGCAGGCACGTCGTCTGATGGTTGAGCTCCCGGCCGGGTACGGTGAAGGCCGGACCGTAGCTGCGACAGTCTCTCGGAGGTGCCCGATGCGCGACCAGCCCACGCTGCGCAGCGTCATCGGTGACGTGTTGCGACAACGGCGGATGCGCCAGGGGCGGACCCTGCGGCAGGTCTCTGCCGCTGCCCGGGTCAGCCTTGGCTACATCTCCGAGATCGAGCGCGGCCAGAAGGAGGCCTCGAGCGAGATGCTCGCGGCCCTGTGCGCGGCCCTGCAGGTGCCGCTCTCGGCGGTGCTGCGTGACGTCGCCGACCAGCTGGTCGGCGAGGAGACCCGGCTCGCTCACCGGGTCGGAGACGAGCGGCGGCTGGCGCTGGCGGTGGAGTCCATCGAGCAGCAGGTGCCGCTCGGCTCGTCGACCCGGCACGGCGACGTGGTCGTGGCGGCCTGACCGCTCAGGCTCGCAGCCGCAGGCCACGCGGGGTGGCGTGGAACCCGGCCCGCTCCAATGCCTGGCCCAGCACGGTGCCGAGCACCTGCACGCCGTCGGCACGCTCGACGGTGACCTTGCCCAGCGAGCCCTCGCGGACCGCACCTGCCAGTGCGTCGACGGCCGGGCGCAGCTCGTCCTCGTCGTCGCGAAATGTCAGCAGCGTGCGCCCGCCGCGCTCCACGTACACCACCAGCGCGCCGTCGACCAGCACCACCAGGGCGCCGGCCTTGCGGCCCGGACGGTGACCCACCCCCGTGCTCGCCTCGGTCGTGCTCCGGTCGGGCCAGGGGAGCGCGGCTCCGTACGGGTTGGCCGGATCGGTGGCGGCGAGGGTGACCGCCCGCCCGCTGTCGGTGCCGCGCCCACCCTGCTGGTCGGCGGCCTCCGCACGCAGCCGGTCGACCGCACCGGCACCGGCGAACTGAGCCGCGCCCAGAGTGGCGACGAAATAGCCGCGGCGACAGCGGCCGGAGTCCTCGAAGGCGGACAGCACCTTGTAGACGCCGGCGAAGCCGCCGGGGATCCGCTCGCTGACCACCGCACCGCGCGTCACCACGCCGTGCCGTTCTAACAGCAGGTCGGCGGCGGCATGGGTGCGCAGGGTCGGGTCGGGATCCCGCTCGGGTAGCAGTGACCAGCGTCCGGCGGCGCTGGGAGGTCCCGTCCGGGAGGGCATCGCCGGTCGGCTCAGCCGGGGCCCAGGCCGCACCGACTGTCCGTAGCGCGCCCGCGGCGTGGCCCGGCGGGTGCGGTGCGCGCCGCGACCCGCCTGCACGGTGGTGCGCAGCGGCGCCAGCGTGTCGTTGCCGATGTGTCCGGACCACACCAGGTCCCACAGGGCGGTGTGCAGGGCGTCGTCGTCGGTGCTGCCGACGGCCTGCGAGAGCTGGCGGAAGAAGTACGCGCCGCCGCCGGCCAGGGCGCCAACCACCCGGCCAGCCAGGTCGTCGAGGTCGCCGATCGGCGTGGGGTCAGGCAGCGTCAACGGCGCGGAGTCGGCCAGATGCAGTCCCACCCAGCCGTCAGCGCCGGGCAGGCTGCCGGCCCCGGCCCACAGCACCTCGCCGGTCGCCGTGAGCTCGTCGAGCATCGACGGCTGATAGTCGATGACCCGGGCCCGCAGGACAAGCGGCTCGAGCGCGGAGGCCGGCACCGCGCACCCCGCGAGCTGTTCGACGACGCTCAACACCCCGCCGGTCCCGCGCAGCCGTCCGTGCACGTGTTGCCAGGCGGGCAGGAAGCGCCCCAGAGCGGCCGGCTCGACGGGCTCGACCTCGGCCCGCAAGGCGGCCAGTGAGCGTCGACGCAGCCGCCTGAGCACCTCGGAGTCGCACCACTCGCTGCCTCTCCCGCCGGGTCGGAACTCGCCCTCGACCACCCGGCCGGCGGCAGCCAGGCGACGCAAGCTGTCGAGGACGACCGCCGGCCCGAGTCGCCAGCGCCCGGCGACCTCCTCGACGGTGAACGGGCCATGGCAGCGCGCATACCGAGACACCAGGTCGCCGAGCGGGTCGGCCACCGGCTCGGCGAAGGCGCCGGGCAACCCTGGCGGCATCGGCACACCGAGCGCATCCCGCAGCCGGCTCAGGTCCTCGACGGCCGCCCACCACGTCTGCCCGGCGATGACCACCTCGACCGCCCGTCGCGCCGCAGCCAGCGTGGCCAGCCACTGCTGCACCGGTGCGCCGTCGCGGGTGCGCTCCGCCACCTCCGCGGCGCTCAGCGGCCCGACCAACCGCAACAGGTCGGCGACCCCCTCGACATCGGCGGCGCGGCGTTGCGCCGTATGCCGCTGCAGCTCGGCCTCGAGGTCGGCGACCACCGACTCCTCGAGCAGGTCACGCAGCTCGGCGCGGCCGAGCAGCTCGGCGAGCAGGGTGGAGTCGAGGGACAGTGCAGCCGCCCGGCGCTCGGCCAGCGGGCTGTCGCCCTCGTAGAGGAAGGCCGCGACGTAGCCGAACATCAGCGAGCGGGCGAACGGCGACGGTGTGGTGGTGTCCACCTGGGCGACCCGCACCGAGCGGGCGCCGACGTCGCGCAGCAGCCCGATCAGGGCGGGCACGTCGTAGACGTCCTGCAGCACCTCGCGCACGGTCTCGAGCACGATCGGGAAGCTGGGATAGCGGCGGGCGACCTCGAGCAGCTGCGCCGAGCGCTGGCGCTGCTGCCACAGCGGGCTCCGCCGGCCGGGGTCGCGGCGGGGAAGCAGCAACGCACGCGCCGCGCACTCACGGAAGCGGGCCGCGAACAGCGCCGAACCGCCGACCTCGGCGGTGATGAGCTGGTCGACCTCGTCGGGGTCGAGCAGGAAAAGCTCAGCGCCGGGTGGGTCGGCGTCGGTCTCCGGGACCCGGACCACGATGCCGTCGTCGCTGGCCATCGCCTGCCCATCGACACCGAGCTGCTCGCGCAGTCGCGCACCGACCGCAAGTGCCCACGGCGCGTGCACCGGCAGCCCGAACGGCGAGTGCAGCACGACGCGCCAGTCGCCGAGCTCGTCGCGGAACCGCTCGACGAGAAGGGTGCGGTCGTGCGGGATGTGGCCGGTGGCCGCACGCTGCTCACCGAGAAACGCCGTCAGGTTGGCCGCGGCCCATGGGTCGAGACCGGCTTGCCGGCAGCGTTCGGCCGCCGCTGCGGGCGTGGCGCCGGCCACCTCGCGCACGAAGGCGCCGAGCGCGGCACCGAGCTCGGCCGGCCGGCCGGTGATATCTCCCTTCCAGAACGGGAGCCGGCCGGGCTGGCCGGGTGCCGGCGAGACCAGCACGCGGTCATGGGTGATGTCCTCGATGCGCCAGCTGGTGGCACCGAGGGCGAACACGTCGCCGACCCGTGACTCGTAGACCATCTCCTCGTCGAGCTCGCCTACCCGTCGGGCGCTGCCTTCGGCACCGACCAGGAAGACTCCGTACAGGCCGCGGTCGGGGATGGTCCCGCCGGAGGTGACCGCCAGGCGTTGGGCGCCCGGCCGCCCGCTGAGCCGCCCACCCGCGCGGTCCCACACGATCCGCGGTCGCAGCTCGGCGAACTCCTCCGAGGGGTAGCGGCCCGACAGCAGGTCCATGGTGGCCTCGTATGCCGAGCGCGGCAGCGTCGCGAACGACGCGGCGCGGCGCACCAGCGCGTACACCTCGTCGACGCCGAGCTCGTCGATCGAGACCATGGCCACGACCTGCTGGGCCAAGACGTCGAGAGGGTTCTGCGGCACCCGCAAGGACTCGATCTGCCCCGTACGCATCCGCTCGACCGTGACGGCCGACTGCACGAGGTCTTGACGGTGCTTGGGAAACAGCACCCCGCGCGACACCTCTCCGACCTGGTGCCCGGCCCGCCCGACCCGCTGCAGCCCGCTGGCGACCGACGGCGGTGCCTCGACCTGGACCACGAGATCCACCGCGCCCATGTCAATCCCGAGCTCGAGACTGCTCGTCGCCACCACGCAGGGCAGTCGGCCGGACTTCAGGTCGTCCTCGATGAGTGCGCGCTGTTCCTTGCTCACCGAGCCGTGGTGGGCGCGAGCCAGCAGCTGACCGGCGCCGAGCGACTGCCCGCTTTGTGCCATCACCTGAGCCGGCGGCTCGGGAACGCTCTCGAGGTCGACGCCCGCCCGCTCGGCGGCGATCTCGTTGAGCCGGGCCGTCAGGCGCTCAGCGAGGCGCCGCGAGTTGGCGAAGACGATCGTCGAACGGTGCTGGCTGACCAGGTCGACGATCCGTTCCTCGACGTGCGGCCAGATCGAGCTCGAGGGCGCCTGTTCGGGGTTGCCGGCACCGTTGCCTGCTGCGGGGCTCGTGGTGGTGCCGAGCTCGCCCATGTCCTCGACCGGGACGACCACGCTCACATCGAAGCGCTTGTCGCTCGGTGGCTGCACCACCGTGCACCGCGCCGCCCCACCGAGGAAGCGCGCCACCTCGTCGGTCGGGCGGACGGTCGCGGACAGGCCGACCCGCTGTGCGGGGGAGTCGAGCAGCGCATCCAGTCGCTCGAGCGACAACGCCAGATGGGCACCGCGCTTGGTGCCGGCGACGGCGTGGACCTCGTCCACCACGACCGTGCGGACGCCTCGCAACGCCTCGCGGGCCCGCGACGTCAGCACCAGGAACAGCGACTCGGGGGTCGTGATCATGATGTCCGGCGGGTGAGCGGCCAGTCGCCGGCGCTCGCCGGGTGGTGTGTCGCCGGTGCGGATGCCGACCCTGATGTCAGGAGCCGCCAGTCCCAGCCCCGCCGATGCGTGCCGCATGCCGGCGAGCGGGGCTCGCAGGTTGCGCTCCACATCGACGGCCAGTGCCTTCAACGGGGAGATGTAGAGCACCCGGCACCGTTGCTGGGGGTCGGTGGCGGGTGGGTCGACGACGAGGCGGTCGAGCGCCCACAGGAATGCCGCCAGCGTCTTGCCCGACCCGGTGGGCGCCACGACGAGGGTGTGCTCGCCGGAGGAGATGGCATCCCACGCCGCAACCTGCGCGAGCGTGGGGGCAGCGAACGCCCCGGTGAACCAGCCGCGCGCCAGCGCGGAGAACCGGCCGAGCACCTCGTCGGCATCGGGCATCGCCGCCGAGGCGGCGGGGCGGCGCGGGCTCACGCCTCAAAGT
>Ga0183260_10000347_pt1 | contig 38333 bp, 36 predicted proteins | sample AntDrymUQ4972206_2_FD_129768 | JGI IMG/M metagenome (GOLD analysis project Ga0183260, IMG submission 129768) | Polar desert sand microbial communities from Dry Valleys, Antarctica - metaG UQ497 (22.06) (version 2) (version 2) | ecosystem: Environmental > Terrestrial > Soil > Desert | place... | reverse complement strand
GTCTTCCACGACGTCATGAGCTACGCGCTGCACCGCTACGCCGTTGCGCCGACCGGGCACCGCGCGTCCCCGATCCGCACCAGCTGGTGAGCCGGTAGCGTGCCCGAGGCGTCCGGTCGCGCCGGACCATCGGCCGGTGTCGGGGCGGTCGGTCCCAGCCCCAGCGGGGAGGTGCGGTGACCAGCCCGCCAGCCGTCCTCGACCCGAGGCCGGCAGCGGTCGAGGCGGTCGCACTGGCCGACCTGGTGGCGCAGCTCCCGGTCGTTCGGTCGGTGCAGGCCGACGAGATACTGGTCTGCGGCCTGACGCTCGCATCGGCCGACGTCCGCCGTGGCGACCTCTACGCAGCGCTGCCCGGTCGCAACACGCACGGCGCCAGCTTCGTCCCGGCCGCGCTACGCGCCGGTGCGGCCGCGGTCCTGACCGACCCTTCCGGCGCCGACGCCCTCTACGGCGCTCTCCCTGCCGGAGTGCCGCTGCTGGTGGTGGCCGACCCGCGGGCGGTCCTCGGCGACCTCGCCGCAGCCGTCTACCGGCACCCCGCGGAGCAGATGCTGACCCTCGGGGTCACCGGGACGAACGGCAAGACCACCGTGACCTACCTGCTCGAGTCGGCGTTGCGTAGCGCCGGCCGGACACCGGGGCTGGTTGGCACGACCGGGAGCCGGGCAGCCGGCCGGCCGGTCGCATCCCGTCTCACCACGCCGGAGGCGCCGGACCTGCACGCGCTACTCGCGGTGATGCGGGAGCAGGGCGTGGACAGCTGTGCGTTGGAGGTGTCGAGCCACGCGCTGGTGCAGGGTCGGGTCGACGGCCTGGTGTTCGACCTGGCGGTGTTCCTCAACCTGGGCCGCGACCACCTCGACTTCCATCGCGATGAGGAGGAATACTTCGACGCCAAGGCTGGGCTGTTCACTGCCGCGCGGGCCCGCCGGGCCGTGGTCGACGTCGGGGACGGCTGGGGGCGCCGGCTCGCGGCGATGACTTCAGCCCGCGGGCTCCCGCTGGTGACCTGCAGCGCCGACGCCGACGTGCCGGCCGACTGGCAGGTGGCCAAGGTGCGGGTCACCGCGCAGGGCAGCGACTTCGTCGTCGTCGGGCCAGACGGCCGCGCGGAACCCGCGCACCTGCCGCTCCCGGGGATGTTCAACGTCCGCAACGCACTGGCCGCGGTGGCGGGGCTGGTCGAGTGCGGGCTGCCCCTGGCGACGGTGCTAGGGGGGCTCGCGGTCGCGACCGGGGTGCCCGGGCGGATGGAGCGGGTCGACGAGGGACAGGACTTCCTCGCGATCGTCGACTACGCGCACAAGCCCGACGCCGTCGAGGCGCTGCTCGGCGCGCTGCGCCCCGTGACCCGGGGGCGGCTGCTGGTCGTGCTCGGCGCCGGCGGGGACCGCGACCCGGGCAAACGACCGCTCATGGGCAGGGTGGCCTCCGGGCTCGCCGACGTGCTGGTGGTGACCGACGACAACCCGCGCGGGGAGGATCCCGCGGCTATCCGGGCGCAGGTGATCGCCGGCATCGACGTCGACCGGCCGCGCGCCGAGCTGGTCGAGGAGCCCGACCGGGCCACTGCCATCCGCGCTGCCGTGGCGCTGGCCGAGCCGGGCGACACCGTGGTTGTTTCCGGCAAGGGACACGAGACCGGTCAGCAGGTGGGCGAGCACGTCCACCCGTTCGACGACCGCGACGTGCTCCGTGCCGCGCTCCGCCACCGGTTGAGCCAGCGGTCGGGTGACCGGTCGTGATCGAGCTCAGTCTCCAGCAGGTCGCTGACGCGGTCGGGGGCCGGCTGGAGGGCGCCGACCCGGCCGCCGTCGTGCACCGGCCCGCGGTGCTCGACTCCCGACAAGCCGAGCCGGGTGCGTTGTTCGTCGCGGTGCGCGGAGTGCACGTCGACGGCCACGACTACGTTGCAGCGGCGGTGCGCTCCGGTGCGGTCGCCGCGCTCGCGTCCCGGCCGGTGCAGGCACCGGCTGTGCTCGTGCCGGACACCGTGGCGGCGCTCGGCCGGCTCGCCGCCCGGGTCCGGCGCCGGCTGCCCGGTGTGCGCGTTGTCGGGTTGACCGGGTCGCAGGGCAAGACGTCGACCAAGGACCTGCTGGCCCGGCTGTTGGCCGGGCTCGGCCCGGTTGTTGCGCCGCTCGGCTCCTACAACAACGAGATCGGGGTGCCGCTGACCGTGCTCGGAGCGGACGCGGCGACGTCGCACCTCGTCGTCGAGATGGGCGCCCGCGGCGATGGCCAGATCCGCTACCTCTGCGACATCGCCGAGCCCACGGTAGGGGTGGTCCTCAACGTCGGGACCGCACACCTGGGCGAGTTCGGCAGCCGCGCAGCCATCGCTCGGGCAAAGGGAGAGCTGGTCGAGGCGCTGCCCGAGGACGGGCTCGCGGTGCTCAACGCCGACGACGACCTGGTCCGGCAGATGGCCGGTCGGACCAGCGCCCGGGTGGTGACGTTCGGCGCGTCGACGGCGTCGAGGGCCGACGGTGCCGATCGCGCCGATGTGCGCGCCGAGGACGTCACGCTGGACGACCATGGCCGGCCGTCCTTCGTCCTGGCCACCCCGCAGGGCAGCGAGCCGGTGACGATGGAGCTGCTCGGCGCGCACCAGGCGGCGAACGCCGCGGCTGCGGCCGCTGTCGCGCTCGGTGCCGGCGTCCCGCTCGCGGAGGTGGCGGCGGGGCTGGCAGCGGCAACCCCAGTCTCGCCGTGGCGGATGGAGCGACACGTCCGTGCGGACGGCGTTGTGGTGGTCAACGACGCCTACAACGCCAGCCCGGACGCGGTGCGCTCTGCGTTGAACACGCTGGCGGTGATGGGTAGGAGAGGAGGCGATCGCCGAACGATCGCGGTCCTCGGCGAGATGCGGGAGCTGGGTGACGCCACGGCGAGCGAGCACGACGCCGTCGGGCGGCTCGCCGCCAGCTTGGGCATCGACCTCCTGGTGGTCGTCGGCGCGGAGGCCGTCGGGTTGCTGCAGGGTGCCCGAGATGAGGCGTCGTGGCGCGGCGAACCGGTGCAGCTCGCAGACGCAGCCGCCGCGGTCGAGTACCTGCGCGCCGAGCTGCGCGGCGGGGACGTCGTGCTGGTCAAGGCCGCCCGCGCCGCCGGCCTCGAACGGGTGGCGCAGGCACTCCTGACCGACCCGGTCCGCGCCAGTGCCGGCGAGCACCGAGATACTGCCTCGGGCGGACGGCGCGACCCGGAGGGGACCAGCAGGCGATGAGAGCGATCCTGCTCGGCGGAGCACTCGCGCTGCTGGGCACCCTGCTCGGTACCCGGGTGGCCATCCGGGTCCTGGTCCAGCACGGCTACGGCCAGCTGATCCGCGACGACGGTCCCACCACCCACCATGTGAAGCGCGGGACGCCCACCATGGGCGGGCTGATCGTCATCTTCTCGGTGCTCGCGGCGTACGGGTTCGCGCACCTGGTCACCCAGGACCCGATGACCGCGTCGGCACTCCTGCTGCTGTTCCTGTTCGCCGGGCTCGGGCTGGTCGGGTTCCTCGACGACTGGATCAAGGTGTCCAAGCAGCGCAGCCTCGGCCTGCGGAGCAAGGCAAAGGTGGCCGGGCAGATCGTGGTAGCCGTCGTCTTCGCGATGCTTGCCATGCGGTTCCCCAACGAGGACGGCCGCACGCCGATCTCCGACGCCATCTCGTTCACCCGCGACTTCTCCTGGGAGCTGCCCGCGGCGGCGGTGGTCATCTGGGTGCTGGTGATGATCGCCGGCACCAGCAACGCGGTGAACCTCGCCGACGGGCTCGACGGCCTGGCCACCGGTGCGTCGGTCATGGTGTTCGCCGCGTACACGCTCGTGAACATCTGGCAGAACAACCAGTCGTGCTCCACCCGTCTCGGGCCGCGCTGCTACGAGGTGCGCGACTCGCTCGACCTGGCCGTGGTGGCGGCGGCGATCACCGGCGCCTGCTTCGGGTTCCTGTGGTGGAACGCGGCGCCGGCGCAGATCTTCATGGGCGACACCGGCTCGTTGTCGCTCGGCGGAGCGCTGGCCGGACTGGCAATTCTCACCCGGACCGAGCTGCTGCTGCTCGTCGTGGGCGGGCTCTTCGTCATGATCACGATGTCGGTCATCCTGCAGGTCGGCTGGTTCAAGCTGTCCAGGGGAAAGCGGCTGCTCCGGATGGCGCCGTTGCAGCACCACTTCGAGCTGGCGGGGTGGGCGGAGGTCACGATCGTGATCCGCTTCTGGATCATCTGCGGGCTCTGCGTCGCCGTTGGGATGGGCGTGTTCTACGCCGAGTGGGTCGCGGGGACGTGACGGCGGGGGGCGACCGGGCCGACCCGGTGGTCCGACCGGACGCGCGGGTCGTCGTCGCGGGGATCGGGGTGGCCGGGTACGCCACGGCCGACGCGCTGGTGGACCTCGGTGCCCGGGTGAGGGTGCTCGACGGCCGCGACGACGACCGCAACCGCGACCGGGCTGCGGTGCTCGAGGCGCTCGGGGTCGATGTGCGGCTGGGGTCCGGGGTTGCCGACACGCTGCCCGACGACGTCGAGCTGGTGGTGACCTCACCGGGTTGGCGCCCAACCAGCCCGCTGCTCGAGCAGGCGGTTTTGCGCAGGATCCCGGTCTGGGGCGAGGTCGAGCTCGCGTGGCGGCTGCGGCCGACGCGCGCCGATGGCACGTACGCGCCGTGGCTGGCGGTGACCGGCACCAACGGCAAGACGACGACGGTCCAGATGCTCGACGCGATGCTGCGAGCCGCCGGGCTCCGCAGCGCAGCCGTCGGCAACGTCGGCACCCCGGTGCTCGACGCGGTCCGCCACCCCGAGCCCTACGACGTGCTTGCGGTCGAGCTGTCCAGCTTCCAACTGCACACGACCTGGTCGATGTCGGCGCAGGCGGCGGCGGTGCTCAACATTGCGCCGGATCACCTCGACTGGCACGGGTCGTTCGACGCGTACCGCGATGCCAAGGCGCGGGTGTACCAGCGTGCGCAGCTGGCCTGCGTCTACCCGTTAGGAGACGCCGGCGTCGAGCAGCTGGTCCGTGCGGCGGACGTCGTCGAAGGCTGCCGGGCGGTCGGCGTCACCGACGGCGCTCCGCCGGTCGGGTCGGTCGGGGTCGTCGACGGAATGCTCGCCGACCGCGCCTTCGCCGACGACCGGCAGCACCAGCCGGCCGAGATGGGCAGCGTCGACGACATCGACCCGCTGGCCGCGCACACCCTGGCCGACGCGCTCGCCGCGGCGGCACTGGCGCGCGCGCACGGGGTGCCGCCCGCGGCGGTGGGCGCTGGCCTGCGGTTCTTTCGGCTCGACGCGCACCGCGGCGCCGACGTCGCCGACCAGACGGCTTCGGGTGCTGGCCAGGCGCCGGTGCGGTGGGTGGACGACTCCAAGGCGACCAACCCGCACGCAGCCCTGGCAGCGCTGTCGGCCCACCCTTCCGTGGTGTGGATCGCCGGCGGTCTCGCCAAGGGCGCCGCGTTCGACGAGCTCGTGACCGGTGTGCGGGACCGGTTGCGGGGCGCGGTCCTGCTGGGCCAGGACCGCACGGTGATCGCGGAGGCGCTGCGCCGACACGCACCCGAGGTCCGGGTGATCGAGGTTGGCGACGGTGAGACTGGGCCGGAGGTGATGGACAGCGCGGTCGCGGCGGCGCAGGGCCTGGCGCAGCCGGGCGACACCGTGCTGCTCGCTCCGGCGTGCGCGTCGCAGGACCTGTTCCGCGACTACGCCGAGCGCGGCGACGCGTTCGCGGCCGCAGTCCGCACCCACACCCGGGCGATGCCCGGCTGACGGCTCGACCGACGGCTCGAAACGGAGGGAGCGGACGTGACCACCACGACGCCCCGCCGCGCACCCGACACCTGGGTGGCCTCGCTGGGCCGGCTGCTGGACCGCCCGCTGACGTCGTACCAGCTGGTGCTCGGGGCGGCAGCACTGCTGCTCGCGCTCGGCCTCGTGATGGTGCTGAGCGCCAGTTCTGTGCTGTCGTACACGGAGTACGGCAACTCCTACGTCATCTTCGGCCGGCAGGCCATGTGGGTGGCGATCGGGCTGCCGGCCGCCTGGCTGGTGTCCCGGCTGCCGGTCGGCGTGATCCGCGCGTTCGCCTGGCCCGGCCTGCTGCTCTCGGTCGTGCTGGTCGGACTGACGTACGTGCCGGGGCTCGGCGTCAGCGTCAACGGCAACCAGAACTGGATCGGCCTCGGGCCGCTGACCATCCAGCCGTCCGAGGTGGCAAAGCTCGCGATCGTGCTGTGGGCGGCCGACGTCTACGCCCGCAAGGACCGGCTCCTCGACGACTGGCGGCACCTGCTCGTGCCCGTCGTGCCGGTGACGATGCTCGTCGCGCTGCTCGTGGTGGGTCAGCGCGACCTCGGCACCGCGCTGGTGCTGTTCGCGATCATCCTCGGCACGCTGTGGGTCGTCGGTGCGCCGCCCAAGCTGTTCGTCGGCGCGCTGCTGGCGGCCGGCGGGCTGGTCGCCTTCCTCGCCTCCACCGACCGGGAGCGGGTGGAGCGGATCACGACGTTCCTCGACCCGTTCTCGGACTTCCAGGGCGGTGGGTGGCAGGCGGCGCACGGCTTCTTTGCCCTCGCGTCGGGGCAGTTCTTCGGGGTCGGCATCGGAGCCAGCCGGCAGAAGTGGGGCACGCTGCCGGCCGCGCACACCGACTGCGTTTTCGCGGTGATCGGCGAGGAGCTCGGCCTGTTCGGCACTCTTGTCGTCCTCGCACTGTTCGCGCTGCTGGCGTTCGCCGGCTTCCGGATCGCGACCCGGACCACCCAGCCGTTCGTCCGCTACGCCGCCGCCGGCATCACGCTGTGGCTGCTCGCCCAGGCGCTTGTCAACGTCGGCATGGTGCTCGGGTTCCTGCCCGTGATCGGCATCCCGCTGCCGCTGGTGTCGTACGGCGGGTCGGCGCTGCTCCCGACCTTGGTGGCGCTCGGGATGCTGCTCGCGTTCGCCACCACCGAGCCCGGGGCGAAGGCTGCCCTCGACGCCCGGCGGCGGCGCCGCGGCCGGCTGGTCGGTGCCTGGATGGGCGCCAGCCTCGGGGCGGGCGCCAGTCGGGTGCGGGGCGTACTGCCCCATCACAGGCCGGCACGTGGGCGACGCCGATGACCGTACGGGTCCTGCTCGCGGGCGGCGGGACCGCTGGCCACACCTCGCCGCTGCTGGCGACGGCGGACGCGCTGTGCGACCTGGAGGCCGATGTCGAGGTCACCGCGCTGGGCACGCCGCGCGGCTTGGAGTCCCGAGTGGTGCCGCAGGCCGGCTACCCGCTCGAGCTGGTCCCGCCGGTGCCGCTGCCGCGCGGGCCGTCGCTCGACCTGCTCAAGGTGCCGGTCCGGCTGCGGCGCACGGTGCGGGCCACCGGCGCGGTCGTCGACCGGCTGCGTCCGCACGTCGTCGTCGGCTTCGGCGGCTACGTCAGCGTGCCGGCGTACGTGGTCGCGCGGCGCCGCCGGCTGCCGCTGGTCGTGCACGAGCAGAACGCGCTGCCCGGGCTCGCCAACCGGCTCGGCGCACGTTGGACGCGGCACGTCGCCTGCAGCTTTCCCGGCACCCCGCTGCCGCACGCGACCATGGTCGGCCTGCCGATCCGGCGGATGGTGTCCCGCCTGGACCGGACGGCGGAGCGCGCGGCGGCGCGGGCTGCGTTCGGGCTCGACCCCGACCTGCCGACCGTGCTGGTCTTCGGCGGCTCGCAGGGCGCCCGCCGGCTCAACCAGGCGGTGTCCGGCGCGGCGGCGGCGCTGGGCGCGGCCGGTGTCCAGGTGCTGCATGTCAGCGGACCGGACCAGTCGGTCGAGGTGCCCGGCGGGCTACCGTACGTCGTGGTGCCGTACGTCGACCGGATGGACCACGCGTACGCGGCCGCCGACCTCGCCATCTGCCGCGCCGGCGCAAGCGCGGTGACCGAGGTGGCGTGTGTCGGTCTGCCAGCGGTGCTCGTACCGCTGCCGATCGGGAACGGCGAGCAGGCCCGCAATGCCGAGCCGGTCGTTGCGGCCGGCGGCGGGCTGCTGGTCGATGACGCGGACCTGACGACGGAGTGGGTCCGCGACCACGTGCCCGGGCTGGTGACCGACCACGCCCGGCTCGCGGAGATGTCCGCGGCCGCCGCACAGCTGGTGCCGCGGGACGCGGACCGGCGGCTGGCGGCGATGATCCTGGCCGCGGCGGGGCACCCGATGGGCGCGGAGACGTCGTGAGGGTCCCGGTCCCCGACCCGGTGCCCCCGGTAGCCGCCCTCGGTCGGGTGCACCTGGTCGGCATCGGTGGCGCCGGGCTCTCCGGGATTGCTCGGCTGCTGCTCGCCCACGGCGTCCAGGTCAGCGGGTCCGACGCGGTCGACAGCGCTGCCCTGCAGGCGCTGCGCGACCTGGGGGCTCGCTGCCACGTGGGGCACGCGGCCGAGCAGGTCGGCGACGCCGACACCGTGGTGGTGTCGACCGCGGTCCGTGCCGACAACCCAGAGGTGGTCGAGGCCGGCCGGCTCGGGCTGCGGCTGCTCCCCCGCTCGGCCGCGCTCGAGTCGCTGATGCAGGATCGGACCGTGCTCGCGGTCGCCGGCACGCACGGGAAGACGACCACGACCGCGCTGCTGGTGGCCGCCCTCGCTGCTGCCGGCGTGGACCCGTCGTACGCCGTGGGCGGGGAGCTCGTTGACACCGGCACCAATGCCCACCTCGGCGGGGATCTGTTCGTCGCCGAGGCCGACGAGAGCGACGGGGCGTTCCTCGTCTACTCGCCGCTGGCCGCGGTGGTCACCGGCGTCGACGCCGACCACCTCGACGTGTGGGGGACGCCGCAGGCCTACCGGGCGGCGTTCGTCGGCTTCCTCGACCGGATCGCGGCCGGCGGCTTCCTCGTCGTGAACACCGACGACCCCGGGGGAGCGGAGCTGGCCGCCGAGGCGGCCGGCCGCCGGCTCGAGGTGGTGTCGGTCGGTTCGGGCGACGAGGTCGCGTTGTGGTTGGGGGAGACCGCGGCCGACGGTGCCGGGTCGCGCACCCCGACACGGTGGCGGGACCAGGACACAAGTGTGCTGCGGCTGCTGGTCCCGGGCCGGCACTATGCCTTCGACGCCGCGCTGGCGCTGGCGGTCGGGCTGCGGCTCGACCTCGACGCCGACCGGCTGCTGGCCGGCCTCGCCTCCTACACCGGGACGCGACGGCGGATGGAGCTGCGCGGCGAGGCGGGGGGCGTCGCGGTCTACGACTCGTACGCGCACCACCCGGTCGAGATCGCCGGCGACCTCGAGGCGGCCCGGGGCCTCGTCTCTGGCGGCACCGGGGGTGGTGGCCGGGTGCTGGTGTGCTTCCAGCCGCACCTGGTGAGCCGGACCCGCGCGTTCGGGGCGCAGATGGGCGAGGCGCTCGGTGCTGCCGACGAGGTCGTGGTGCTCGACGTGTACGTGGCGCGGGAGAACCCGGAGCCGGGGATCGACGGGGCGCTCGTCGCCCGGGCGGTCCCGTTGCCTGCTGATCGCGTCCACTACGCGCCCGACCCGGCGCCCGTACCGACCCGGCTGGCGGAGCTGGCCGGGCCCGGGGACCTGGTCCTGACCCTCGGTGCCGGCGACGTCACCGAGCTGGGGCCGAAGGTGCTGGACGAGCTGCGGAACCGTCATGGGGGCAGTCTTGACCGCGCGTGAGCGCGCCCGGTTCGCGCGGCGCCGGTGGCGCGGCCGGCTCGGCCGCTGGCGGCTGCTCCTGCTCGCGGTCGTCGCGACCGGAGTCGTCGGCGGCCTCGGGTGGCTGTTCTGGTTCTCGGACCTGCTGGCCGTCGACCGGGTCAGCGTGCAGGGTGCCTCGGTGCTTACTGATGCCGAGGTGGTCCGCGCGGCCGGGGTGAGCCCCGGGACACCGCTGGCCACGGTCGACCTCGATCGAACCGCCGCCCAGGTCGCCGAGCTGGCTCCGGTCGCCGACGTCGACGTGACTCGGGACTGGCCGGCAACGCTGCGGATCGAGCTGACCGAGCGCGAGCCGGTCGCCGTCGTCGTGGCTGAGAGTCGCTACGAGGCGCTCGACCGGGAGGGGGTGCTGTTCCGCGGGTACGCGCGGCCGCCGGCGCGGCTGCCGCTGGTCCGGGGCGGCGCCCTTCCCGCTGGGGATTCTGACGGTGCGGTCCGAGCCGACGCGCTTCGCGAGGTCGCCTCGGTGGTGGTCGCGCTCGATCCAGATGTTGCCGCCCGGGTCGACCACGTGGAGGTCGCCAGCCTCGACGCGATCGAGCTGGTGCTGCGCAGCGGCGCGCGGGTCCGGTGGGGGAGCGCCGAGGAGTCTGCGTTCAAGGCCCGAGTGCTGGCAGGGCTGATGCGCGTGCCCGCCGCGGTCTACGACGTCTCCGCCCCGGGCTTCCCGACCACCTCGGGGTGAGCGCAACCGCCGATGGCGCCCGCCCCGCCACCCGGCCGCGGAAAGTTGCGTGGGCGTACCGCGTGTCGCGGCCGGGCCGACCGGGGGGCGGCGTACGTTCCTGTCCCAGGTCGAGGTTGACATAACTATAACCCTCTAGTTGAGGGTGACAGTCCCGCAGACAACCGTCCCGGAGGTGCCGACGTGGCAGCGCAGAACTACCTGGCCGTGATCAAGGTCGTCGGCATCGGCGGCGGCGGGGTCAACGCGATCAACCGGATGATCGAGGTGGGCCTGAAGGGGGTGGAGTTCATCGCGATCAACACCGACGCCCAGGCACTGCTGATGAGCGACGCCGATGTCAAGCTCGACATCGGCCGGGAGCTCACCCGCGGGCTCGGCGCCGGCGCCGACCCGGAGGTCGGTGCCACCGCGACGCACGACCACGCCGAGGACATCGAGGAGGTGCTCAAGGGCGCCGACATGGTGTTCGTGACCGCCGGCGAGGGCGGCGGCACCGGTACGGGCGGGGCGCCGGTCGTCGCCAAGATCGCCAGGTCTCTCGGCGCGCTGACGATCGGCGTCGTGACCCGGCCGTTCGCGTTCGAGGGCCGCCGCAGGGCCAACCAGGCCGAAGAGGGGATCGCGGCGCTGCGCGAAGAGGTCGACACCCTGATCGTCATCCCCAACGACCGGCTGCTGTCGATCAGCGATCGCAACGTGAGCGTCCTCGACGCCTTCAAGCAGGCCGACCAGGTGCTGCTGCAGGGCGTGTCCGGCATCACCGACCTGATCACCACCCCGGGGCTGATCAACCTCGACTTCGCCGACGTCAAATCGGTGATGTCCGCGGCCGGTTCCGCGCTGATGGGGATCGGGTCTGCGCGCGGTGACGACCGCGCGGTGGCGGCCGCCGAGCTGGCGGTGTCGAGCCCGCTGCTCGAGGCATCCATCGACGGTGCCTACGGCGTGCTGCTGTCGATCGCTGGCGGCTCCGACCTCGGGCTGTTCGAGATCCACGAGGCGGCCGCGCTGGTCTCCCAGGCCGCGCACCCGGAGGCGAACATCATCTTCGGTGCGGTCATCGACGACGCGCTCGGGGACGAGGTGCGGGTGACGGTCATTGCCGCCGGGTTCGACGGTGGCAGCCCGAAGCGCCGCGACGCGGGGGAGTCCGGGTTGCGCCGCGGCACCGCCTCGATGGTGGCAACCAAGGGCGGCAACGGCGCCGCGGCGACACGCGAACCGGCACCGGCCGTAGCGGCCACCACACCCGCCCAGCAGCCGGCGCAGCAGCCGACGCCGGTGGGTGCCGGCGTGGCGAGCCAACCCGCAGGACGTGCGCCGCGCCCGGTCAGCTTCGACGACGACGACCTCGACGTACCCGACTTCTTGAAGTAGGACGCTGCCGGCGTGTTCGTCCTGGACACGGTCAGCGGCCGGGTCCGGGTGGCCTTCACCAACCGGCACGGCGCCGACCTCGCCGGTGCGGTCGGCCTCGCCCGGCTGGCCGAGGTCCTGGGCATGCTGGTCGAGGACGTGGTCGTGATGCAGCAGGTGCACGGGCGAGCCGTAGCCCTCGTCGACCGCGCCACGCCCCGCGCGCCGATGCCGGTGGCCGACGCGCTGGTCACGAGCACGCCGGGGCTCGCGCTGCTCGCGCGCGCCGCGGACTGCGTCCCGGTTGCGCTGGCCGATCCCGCCGTCGGGATCGCGGCGGTCGTGCACTCAGGGCGGGAGGGCACCGCGGCCGGGGTCGCGCCCGCAACGGTCGAGGTGATGCGGGCACGGGGCGCCGGTGCGCTGGAGGCATGGATCGGACCGCGAGTCTGCGGCTCCTGCTACGAGGTGCCGGCGGAGCTGCGCGCCGAGGTCGCGGCCGTCGAGCCCGCCACTTGGTCGACCACGAGGACCGGGACGCCCGCGCTCGACCTGGCGGCCGGGGTGCGCGCCCAGCTCCTCCGCGCCGGGGTCGGCGTCCACGAGCTCCCCGACGACGCACCAGCGTGCACGATGGAGTCGCCAGACCTCTTCTCCCACCGGCGCCAGGGAGCGGGCTCCGGGCGGCAGGGTGTCCTGGTGCAGGTGCTGATGTGACCCCACCGCTGCCGGTGCCGCCGGCGCCCGACGCCGGCGCCGCCCGACGAGACGAGCTCGCCACCGGGCTCGCCGCGGTGGAGGAGCGGATCGCCTCAGCCTGTCGCGAGTCGGGGCGCGACCGGGCCAAGCTCACCTTGGTGGTGGTGACCAAGACCTACCCCGCCAGCGACGTCGGCCTGCTTGCCGGGCTCGGGGTAACCGACGTCGGGGAGGCACGGCACCCGGAGGCCGGCCGCAAGGCGGAGGAGTGCGCGGCAGCCGGGCTGGCCCAGCTGTCGTGGCACTTCGTCGGCGCGGTGCAGACCAACAAGGCGGCAGCGGTCGCGTCGTACGCATCGCTGGTGCACTCGGTGGACCGGCGCCGGCTGGTCAGGGCCCTGGACCGGGGAGCCGAGCGTGCCGAGCGGGTGCTCGACTGCCTTGTCCAGGTGGACCTGCAGCCCGGCAGCGACCAAGGCGCTGGTGCGCGGTCCGGGGTCGCGCCCACGGTGGCGTCCGACCTCGCTTCGGCCGTGGCTACCGCGGCGGGGCTACGGCTGCGCGGCGTCATGGGGATGGCGCCGCTCGACGAGGACCCGGCGGCGGCGTTCGCCCGGCTGGCCGAGGTGGCCGAGGTGGTCCGCGCCGACCACCCCTCCGCCGTTGTCCTTTCCGCGGGCATGAGTGGGGACCTGGAGGCCGCCGTCGCGGCCGGCGCGACACACCTGCGTGTCGGCCGCGCGGTGCTCGGTGAGCGCCCTCCGCTCCGCTAGTGTCAAATCCGACCGGTGACGCCTTCGGAGGGTGACGGCAATGGCTGGCGCGATGCGCAAGATGGGGGTCTACCTCGGGCTCGTTGAGGACGCCGACCGCTTCGACGACGCGGACCGCTACGACGACGACCGTCGACCGGTGCGCGCGGTACGCACGGACACCGCCGCTCCGGTCGCCCGGCTCGCCGAGCGGCGACCGCGCCTGGTCGGCGCGGAGATGCTGTCGCGCATCACGACCCTGCACCCACGCACGTACAACGAGGCGCGCACCATCGGCGAGCACTTCCGCGACGGTGTGCCGGTGATCATGAACCTGTCCGAGATGGACGACAACGACGCCAAGCGGCTGGTCGACTTCGCCGCCGGTCTCGTCTTCGCGGTGCACGGCTCGATCGAGCGGGTCACCAGCAAGGTCTTCCTGCTGTCGCCGCCCAACGTGACGGTGGCGGCAGAGGACAAGCAGCGCATCGCCGAGGGCGGCTTCTTCAACCAGAGCTGACCCCGACGGGCGGCGCCGTTTCGCGGCCCCGGACAATCGACACATGAGCACGGTCGGTCAGGTCATCGACTTCGTCCTGTGGGCCGGCGTCGTCATCCTGATCGCACGCTTCGTCATCGACTGGGTCCAGGTCTTGGCCCGCTCCTGGCGCCCCAGCGGGATCGTGCTGGTGATCTGCGAGTTCGTCTACACGATCACCGACCCACCACTGCGTGCGCTGCGCCGGGTAATCCCCCCGCTGCGGCTCGGTTCGGTCGCTCTGGACCTGTCGCCGATGGTGCTGCTGATCGCCCTGTGGGTCCTGCAGGGGATCAACCGCGCGGTCTTCCTCTAGATCCTCTGTCAACCAGGCCCTTGATCGGCACAGATCGGACAGGTCGGGCAACGGCTCCCGCCTCAGGAGACACAGGGGACGCACCGACTGCGACCCGGGTGGTTGTCGCGGCGGCGGCCGGACGGGGTACGGTGGGCCGGCGACCAGCGGATACGTGGGCGTGGAGCGCGCGCCCTGCACCTCTGCTTGTCGCCCGCACTGAACGACGAGACACCGACCGAACAGGTGAGGTCATGCCGCTGACGCCTGAGGACGTGCGCAACAAGCGCTTCACCCCCGTACGCCTTCGCGAGGGCTACGACATGGGCGAGGTCGACCAGTTCCTCGACGAGGTCGAGGCCGAGCTGGAGCGGCTGACCGGTGAGAACACCGACCTGCGGGGCAAGCTCGAGTCCGTATCGGCCGGCCAGCCCGTCCAGGCCGCGGAGCCAGCGCACGAACCCGTCCAGGCCGAGCCGGAGCCGGAGCCCGAACCGGAGCCCGAACCCGAGCCCGAGCCAGTCGTGGCGCCGGTTGCCACCAGTCAGCCGACGACGGTCGGCGAGGCGTCCAGCGCTGCCGCCCGGCTGCTCGAGATCGCGACGCGCAATGCCGACGAGGTGGTAGCCGACGCCAAGGATCAGGCCGACCGGATCCTCGCCGAGGCGCGGACCAAGTCCGAGCGAGTCGACACGGAGTCGAAGACCAAGGCCAGCCAGGTCGAGTCCGACGCGCGTGCCCGTGCCGACAAGCTCGACTCCGAGACCTCGAACAAGCGCAACCAGCTGTTCGGCGACCTCGAGCGCGACCGGGACAAGCTGGCCGGCGAGGTCGAGCACCTGCGGTCGTTCGAGCGCGAGTACCGCAGCCGGCTCAAGAACTACTTCACCTCACAGCTGGCTCAGCTTGAGGGCGACGAGGTGCCGTCGGCGCCGCTGCCCGGCAGCGACAGCGACCACTCCCCGCGGCGGCTGCGCTCGTTGCTCGGTGAGGACCAGGGCCAGCAGTCCTGACCCTGACCTGACCTGCGGACCCGACCCGGGCAGGGGCTGGCTCGGCCGTCGGCGATTCTTGTTGATGGGGGCGAGATGTCCCCCTATCCTCTCCGCACCAACCAGCGAGACGAGGCCGGCACATGCCCGAGAGCGATCCCGCACCGGGCCGGGAACGACCCGCGGCGGCGCGTCGGTCCACCGGCAAGGCCACCACCACGAAGGCGGCGGCGAAGGCTCCGGTGAAGAAGTCCGCGGCGAGGAAGTCCGCGGCGAGGAAGTCCGCGGCGAAGAAGACCTCGACCAAGAAGACCTCGACCAAGAAGTCCGCGGCGAAGGAGTCCGCGGCGAAGGAGTCCGCGGCGAGGAAGTCCGCGGCGAAGGAGTCCGCGGCGAGGAAGTCCGCGGCGAAGAAGTCCCCGGCGAAGAAGACCCCGGCCAAGGAGGCTTCGCCCAGGCGCCGGACCGGTCGCGCCGCACTTCCGGTCCGCCCGCGTGAGTCCCCGTGGACCAAGCAGGACATCGCCGCGGTGCGGGGCGAGCTCGAGGACGACCGGAGCCGGCTGCTCGACGAGGTCACCGCCGCCGAGCAGGAGATCAAGGTGCTGCTCCGCGACGGTGGTGACGGAGCCGGTAACGACCAGGCCGATGTGGGGTCGAAGGCGCTGGAACGCGACGCCGAGATGTCGCTCGCCAACAACAGCCGGGAGATGTTGATCCAGGTGGAGCGGGCGTTGGCGCGTCTCGACGACGGCACCTACGGCGTGTGCGAGTCGTGCGGTCAGCCGATCGGCAAGCTCCGGCTCATGGCCTTTCCCCGTGCCACACTGTGCCTGTCATGCAAGCAACGCCAGGAGCGTCGCTGACCCCGGAGGGCGACGTGCCGGTGTTTGTGCCCGACGCCACCTCCCAGCTACCCACCCGCAAGCTCGGGCTGCTTACCGCTGCAGCAGGGGTTGCGTGGGCGGTTGACGTCGTGACCAAGGTGGTGGCGGTCGAGACGCTGTCGGACCGGCCGCCGGTCGAGGTGGTGCCCGGGGTCCTGGACCTCACTCTCACCCGCAACCCGGGCGCAGCCTTCAGCATCGGACCGGGGCTGACTGTTGTGCTCACCGTGGTCGCGGTGGTGGTCGTCGGGGTCGTGCTCCGGCTCGCGGTCCGGGTTCGGGACCGGCTCTGGGCGATCGCCCTCGGGCTGCTGCTCGGCGGGGCGCTCGGCAACCTGACCGATCGGCTGGCCCGGGAGCCCGGGCCGTTCCAGGGTCATGTGGTGGACTTCCTGCGGCTGCCGAACTGGCCGGTGTTCAACGTCGCTGACAGCTGCATCGTCGTCGCCGCCGTGCTGATCGGCGTGCAGGCGATCCGCGGGATCGGGCTGGACGGGACCCGGCCCCAGGCGGCGGATCCGCCGTCGGCGGGGTGACCGAGTCATCGAGTGAGCGAGTGAGCGAGTGACCGAGTGAGCGAGCACCGCAGCCTGCCGGTCCCGGACGGCCTCGAGGGCGATCGCCTGGACAGCGCGCTGGCCCGGCTGCTGGGCGTGTCGCGCAGCCGCGCCGCCGACCTGGTCGAGGCTGGTGCCGTGCGCGTGGACGGTGCCACGGTCGCCAAGTCCGCGCGGGTGCGGGCCGGCGCGTGGCTGGAGGTGGCGCTGCCAGCCGTACGAGTGGAGGGTGCGGCGGCTTCTGCATCGACGGCTGGGCCGGCCGGGTCGGTCGTCGACGAGCTGCGGGTCGTCCACAGCGACGATGACCTGGTGGTCGTCGACAAGCCGGTGGGGGTGGCGGCCCACCCGAGCCCCGGCTGGGCAGGGCCCACGGTGCTGGGGCACCTGGCCGCGTCCGGCGTCATGGTGGCCGCGTCCGGCGCAGCCGAGCGGCAGGGGATCGTGCACCGGTTGGACGTCGGGACCAGCGGGCTGATGGTCGTGGCCCGCTCCGAGCGCGGCTACTCGACGCTCAAGCAGGCGTTCCGCGACCGCGCGGTCGACAAGACCTACCACGCCCTCGTCCAGGGCCAGCTCGACCCGCTCCGCGGCACCATCGACGCGCCGATCGCCCGGCATCCGCGCCACGACCACCGCTGGGCGGTGGTCGCGAGCGGCAAGGAGGCCATCACCCACTACGACACCCTCGAGGCACACCGGTGGGCGAGCCTGGTCGAGGTCCGGCTCGAGACCGGCCGCACGCACCAGATCCGGGTGCACATGGGCGCGGTGCGCCACCCGTGCGTCGGCGACCTTACGTACGGAGCGGACCCGGCCCTCGCCCAGCGGCTTGAGGTGACCCGGCAGTGGCTGCACGCGACCCGGCTCGGCTTCGACCACCCGGCGACCGGCCGACCGGTCGGCTTCGAGTCGCCCTACCCGGGCGACCTCGAACGGGCGCTGGAACGGATCCGGTCGGGCGGCTGATCGCGCCAGCGGGCGGCCGCCCGGGTGTCTGCCCGGGTGTCGGAACGGTCCGGCACGGTGGCTCGAAGTAGTCTCAGGCAACCCCAGGACCGGAGGCCGACCGCCCGATGTCGACCGGCTCGTCGTTCGTGCACCTGCACGTCCACACCGAGTACTCCATGCTCGACGGAGCGGCGCGCCTGCCCGAGCTGTTCGCCCGTACCGCCGAGCTCGACATGCCGGCGATCGCGATGACCGACCACGGCAACGTGTTCGGCGCGTACGACTTCAACCGCGGGGCGCGAGCCGTGGGGGTCAAGCCGATCATCGGGATGGAGGCCTACCTCACCCCGGGTACGCACCGGTCCGAGCGCCGGCGGGTGCAATGGTCCCAGGGCGGTGACGACGACGTCTCCGGGGGCGGGGCGTTCACCCACCTGACCATGCTCGCTGCCAGCACGGCCGGCATGCACAACCTGTTCCGGCTCTCCTCGCGTTCCAGCCTGGAGGGGTTCTTCTACAAGCCACGCGCCGACCGCGAGCTGCTCGCCGAGTACGCCGACGGGCTGATCGCGACCACCGGTTGCCCGTCGGGCGAGGTCCAGACCTGGCTGCGGATCGGCGACTACGACGCGGCTCGGCGCAGCGCCGGTGAGCTCCGTGACATCTTCGGTCCCGGCAACTTTTACCTCGAGCTGATGGACCACGACCTCGCCATCGAGCGCCGGACCCGCGAGGACCTGCTCCGGCTCGGCCGTGACCTCGACCTGCCGATGATCGCGACCAACGACCTGCACTACACCCACGCCGATGACGCCGACGCGCACGAGGCGTTGCTGTGCGTCCAGTCGGGCAAGACGCTGGCCGATCCCGGCCGCTTCAAGTTCGACGCCCGCGACTTCTACCTGAAGTCACCGGCGGAGATGCGCGCGCTCTGGGAGGACCGGCACGGGCTCGGCGAGGCGTGCGACAACACGCTGCTCGTGGCGGAACGCTGCGACGTCGAGTTCGACGAGACGGCCAACTACATGCCCCGTTTCGACGTGCCGGAGGGGCACACCGAGCAGAGCTGGTTCGCCGCCCAGGTGGACAGCGGGCTGGCCAAGCGCTACCCGGACCGCATCCATGCCGACGTTCGGGCCCGGGCCGACTACGAGGTCGGCGTCATCGCACAGATGGGTTTCGCCGGTTACTTCCTCGTCGTCGCAGACTTCATCAACTGGGCGAAGTCCCGCGGCATCAGGGTGGGTCCCGGGCGCGGCTCGGGCGCCGGCTCGATCGCGGCGTACGCGCTGCGGATCACCGACCTCGATCCGCTCGTCCACGGCCTGATCTTCGAGCGCTTCCTCAACCCCGACCGGGTGTCGATGCCGGACTTCGACGTCGACTTCGACGAGCGGCGCCGGGCCGAGGTGATCCGCTACGTCACCGACAAGTACGGCGACGACCGGGTTGCCCAGGTCGTCACGTACGGCACGATCAAGGCCAAGCAGGCGGTCAAGGACGCCTCCCGGGTGCTCGGCTACCCGTTCGCGATGGGGGAGCGGATCACCAAGGCGATGCCGGCGCCGGTGATGGGCAAGGACGTCTCGCTGGTCAAGATGTTCGACACCGCGGATGGCCGTTACCACGAGGGCGGTGAGTTCCGCGCGCTCTGCGAGGCAGACGCGGACGTGCGTACGGTCGTTGACACCGCGCGCGGGCTCGAGGGGCTCAAACGCCAGTGGGGTGTGCACGCGGCCGGGGTGATCATGTCCAACACCCCGCTGCTCGACGTGATCCCGATCATGCGCCGCGAGCAGGATGGCGCCGTCATCACCCAGTTCGACTACCCGGCCTGCGAGTCGCTCGGGCTGATCAAGATGGACCTGCTGGGGTTGCGCAACCTCACCATCCTCGATGACGCGCTGGCAAACATCGTCACCAACCGGGACGCCACCGTCGTCCTCGAGGACCTCCCGCTCGACGACCGAGCCACGTTCGAGCTGATGTCTCGCGGCGAGACGCTCGGCGTCTTCCAGCTCGACGGCGGACCGATGCGTTCGTTGCTGCGCTCGATGCGTCCCGACACGTTCGAGGACATCTCCGCCGTCGGCGCGCTGTACCGGCCGGGGCCGATGGGCACGGAGTCGCACACCAGGTACGCCAACCGCAAGAACGGCAGGGAGCCGGTCACCCCCATCCACTCCGAGCTGGCCGAGCCGCTGGCCGAGATCCTGGACGAGACGTACGGGCTGATCGTCTATCAGGAGCAAGTGATTGCGATCGCGCAGAAGGTTGCGGGCTACTCGCTCGGCGAGGCCGACCTCCTAAGGCGTGCGATGGGCAAGAAGAAGAAGGCCGAGCTGAACGCGCAGCTCTCCACGTTCTCCGCGGGCATGGCGGCGCGTGGTTACTCGCCGCGGGCCGTGCAGACGTTGTGGGACGTGCTGATCCCGTTCTCCGACTACGCCTTCAACAAGGCGCACTCGGCGGCGTACGGGCTGGTGTCGTACTGGACGGCCTACCTGAAGGCCAACTATCCGGCGGAGTACATGGCGGCGCTGCTCACCAGCGTGCGCGACGACAAGGACAAGTCCGCGGTCTACCTCAACGAGTGCCGCCGGCTGGGCATCAAGGTGCTGCCGCCGGACGTCAACGAGTCGGAGGCCAACTTCACCCCGGTGGGCACCGACATCCGGTTCGGCCTGTCGGCCATTCGCAACGTCGGCCACAACGTCGTTGCAGCGGTGGTCGCGGCCCGGAGCGAGCAGGGCCGCTTCACCGACCTGGGCGACTTCCTCACCAAGGTGTCGGCCCTGGTGTGCAACAAACGCGTGATCGAGTCCCTGGCCAAGGCAGGAGCGTTCGACTCGCTCGGTCACCGCCGCCGCGCCCTGGTCGCCGTGCACGAGCACGCCGTCGACACCTACGTCGACATCAAGCGCAACGAGGCCATCGGTCAGGACTCGCTGTTCGACGCCTTTGACGGCGGTGATAGCGACGATGGCTTTTTCGGCGGAGTCCAGGTGGCGGTGCCCGACCACCTCGACGAGTGGGACAAGCAGACCCTGTTGGGGTTCGAGCGCGAGATGCTGGGCCTGTACGTCTCCGACCACCCGCTGCTCGGCCTCGAGCAAGCACTCTCGGCCAACAGCGACTGCACGGTCGGGCGACTGTTGACCGACGAGGAGCGGGAGGACAACAGCTCGGTCACCGTGGCCGGCCTGGTGACGGCACTCCAACCAAAGCGCACCAGGAAGGGCGACTCGTGGGCGATCGTCACGGTCGAGGACCTGGAGGGCGCCGTCCACGTCAACGTCTTCCCGCCGCTCTACCAGCAGACTGCGGGACTGCTCGTCGAGGACGAGGTGGTGGTGGTCAGAGGCCGGATCAGGCGCCGTGACGATGTCCCCGAGCTGCAGGCGGGCGAGATCCGGGTCCTCGACCTGTCGCGGTCGGGGGTGGTGCCGGTGGTGATCACGATGTCGGCGGCCAGGTGCACGGCGCCGACGGTCGACCAGCTCAAGGAGGTCCTCGCCACCCACCCGGGGGGCGCCGAGGTGCATCTGCGGCTGGAGGGTCGGGCCACCAGCACGCTGATGCGACTCGATGACGGGCTGCGGGTGGCACCGACCAGCGCGCTGATGGCCGACCTCAAGGCCCTGCTCGGTCCACGCTGCGTCGGCGGGTGACCTCACCGGCTGGCATCCCGACCCGGATCGCCCGTCCGTGGCCCGGCGTCGTCGTCCCGCTCGTGCTGTTCTCGGTGGTCGGCGTGCTCGGTGGGCTGGTGTGGGCGTGGTGGGCAGACCCGGCAACCTTCACCGTGGCCGGCCGGCAGACCGTCATGGGCGAGGAGCAGCTCGGCCGCCTGTTCGGCGTGGAGGCGCGGTACACGGTGGTCGGCCTTGCCGGTGGTGCCCTCGTCGCGGCCGGGCTGGGTGTCTGGCTGCGTCGGTCCGGCTGGCTGCTCGTCGTCGGCGTGCTCGGCGGATCTGGCCTGGCCGCCCTCTTGTCGTACTGGGTCGGCGTCTGGCTCGGTCCGGACGACGCGGCTGCCGCCGCCGACGCCGCCTCGCCCGGCGACACGGTGGCGGCGCCGTACGAGGTCGAGACCGTGGGGCTGTTCTTCTGTTGGACGGTCGGCGCGCTGGCCGGCCTCGCGGTCGCCGTGTGGCTCGCCGATCGCGACCCGGCCCCCGGATAGGCTCGGCCGCGGACGGCGTGGCACCGACGGGGCCGCGCCACGGGGAACCGGGAGGACCGACCGTGTCCGACGCACAGCAACCACGGCCGTACGGGCAGCAGGCGGGGAGCGAGCAGGCGCCGACGGAATGGATCGGCAGCCAACAACCGCCCGGCCAGGGCACAGGCCCGGACGCCGGCAACGACGGTGACGGGGGCGGTGGGCGCCGTCGGCTGCTCGTCGTAGGTGCGGCGGCGGCGGCGCTGGTGCTGATCGTCGGCGGGGGTGTCCTGGCGTTCCAAGTGCTAAGCGGTGGCGGGCCGCAACCGGCCGACGCGATCCCCGACGATGCGATCGCCTATGCCCGCATCGACCTCGACCCGTCGGCCGAGCAGAAGGTCAACGCGGTGCGGCTGCTGCGGTCGGTCCCGGAGTTCGAGGAGGAGACCGGGATCACCTCGGAGACCGACGACCTTCGCCGGCGGCTCTTCGAGGAGGCGCTCGCTGACAGCGAGGGCTGCAGCGAGGTCGACTATGACAACGACATCGCGCCGTGGATCGGCGACCGTGCGGGCGCGGCGGCGATGCCCGGCACCGACGGCGCCGAGCCCAAGCCGTTGTTGGTGCTGCAGGTCACCGACGAGGGCGCCGCACGCGACGGCATCGAGGCGCTGCTCGAGTGCTCCGAGGAGGAGGACGAGCCGGCTGGCCTCGCCTTTGTCGGCGATTACGCGCTGCTCGCGGAGACGCAGGGGGAGGCCGACGACTACGCCGCGGCGGCGGAGGAGTCGCCGCTGTCGGAGGACGAGGCGTTCGGTGCCGACATGGAGGCCCTGGACGGCGAGGGCATCGCGTCGTTCTGGGTAGACCTCGATGCGGTGCTGGGCTACCTGGAGCAGTCCGACCCCGAGACAGCACAGATGCTCGAGGCCACCGGCTACGACGACGTCGGCTCGATCTCCGCGGCCATCCGCGCCCAGTCGGATGCCCTCGAGTTCGTTGCTGCAACCACCGGGGAGGCGTTCGCGGTCGGATCGAGCGAACCCGCCGGAGACGTCCAGGCGTTGCCGGAGTCCACCTTGATGGCGCTCGGCTTCACCGGTGGCGGCGACGCGGTGGACAAGTTCTGGGAGCAGCTGCTCGAGCTGGAGGGCAGCGGAGTCGTGGGTGAGTTCGGCTCGATCGAGGAGTTCGCCGCCCAAATCGAAGCCCAGACCGGACTGGTGATTCCGGACGACATCGGCACCCTGCTCGGCGAGGAGTTCACCCTGGCGGTGGACAGCGGGGGGTTCGAGATCGTTCCCGAGACCGGTGCCCCGGACCTGTCGACGATCAACGTAGGCGCCCGGCTCCGCACGGACGCCGAAGCCGCCGCAGACCTGGTGTCGCGGGTGCGGGCCCTGCTGGCCCAGAGCGGGATCCCGTTCGAGCTCGCCCAGCAGGAGGTCGACGGCGGTCTGGTGATCGCGGCCAACGAGGGTTACGCCGACGCGCTCGCAAGCGGCGGGGACCTCGGGGACGCGGACGTCTTCGACTCTGCGGTGGCGGACTCCGACGACGCCGTCGCGGTATTGTTCCTCGACCTCGACAAGCTCGACGAGCTGGTCGACCGGGTGGCGGGTGAGCTCGGCGAGGACGTGCCGCCGGAGGTCTCGGACACCCTCGACGTGCTGAGCGCTTTCGGTGTGTCCAGCGTCGTCGACGGCGACTACAACCGCACCACCTTCCGCCTCGTCTTCGGCTGAGAGCTCGCGCTCCGCTGGGAGTGACGTTTCTGCGACGACACGCGGGAGGAATCGGACACTCGCGTCACTCTCAACGGAACCGTCACCGGGTGGGCGGTCAGTTGGGGGACCAACCCGTACGCAGTCCGGTCGCGGGCAGGCTCGGCAGCGCGGTCATCGCAGCCACCTCGGTGCGGAAGAGGTCGGTGAGCCGGGTGAGCCGGCCGGCCGTGGTCTCCTCGGCCAGCAGCGCCTGGCGGTCCCCGAGCCCGAACAAGCCGGTCGCCGCGAGCGCGTACGACAGGGTGCGCGCCCGCCGGGGCAGGTCGAGCACCTGGACCTCCGCACCGTGCAGCTCGCCGAGACGGCTCCGGTACGCTTCGAACGCCGCCAGTGCCCGTGCGCTCGCGTGGTCGACGTCAGCCCCGTCGGTCTCGGCGAGGTAGGCAACGTCACCGATCAGGTACGGGCGCCGGCGCTCCATGCCATCGACCAGAAGCGTCGGCGGCCGGCCGTTGCGAGCTCGTAACGCCCGTCCGGCCGTTCGCGGATGCTCTCGACCACCGCCTCGCACCCCACCCGGTGCGCCGACTGCACCGAGATGTCGCCGACCTCATAGCCGTCCCGGATGGCGACCACGCCGAAGGTGCGCTGTCCTTCCGGTCGGCGGAGCAGGTCTGCGACCAGCCGGCGGTAGCGGTCCTCGAAGACCAGCAGGGGCAGCCCCATACCGGGGAAGAGCACCGTCCCCAGCGGGAACAGCGGCAGCCGGTCGCCCACGACTCTCAAGGTAACCGCGCCGCCGCAGGTGTCTCGTGACTGCCTGGCAGAGCGGTTTACTCGCGCGTGCGTCAGTTCGTCCGCCAGAGTGACGTAAGAACGCGCAATTTCGCGACCCGACGGCGTCGGGTCGGTGTTCGTCGACTCGCACGGTGGGAGGTGGGGCGCGCCGTGGACACCCTGCTGATCGTGCTGGGCGGTCTGCTGCTCGGCGGCGCCTGGTCGCTGCGTAGCCAGCGCGCACCGTGGTGGCTGGTCGCGCTGGTCGTGGTCGTGGTCGTGCTGAGCCTCATCGCTGCGGTCCTGGTGACATGACGGCTCGGTTGAGAGTGACGCCGCTGTCCGCTTTCTCCCGCGTGTCGCCGCAGAAACGTCGCTCTCAGCGGAGCGTGAGCCACCAGCCTGTGGAACCGCGACGGCCCCTGGCCCGTCGCATCGGCATGACGCAGCGGGGCAAGACGGCTGCGGTGGGGTGGTTGGCCACTGCCGTGTGCCTCGCCGGCTGCGGATCCGCGACGTCGGCACCAGGTGGCGACCTCAGCACGTCACCGGCCCAGCCGCGGGCCGTCCAGGTGCGGGTCGAGGCCAGCGGCGGGCTCGCGGGCTTCGACACCACAGTGGTGGTACGGACCGGTGAGCCGGGGTCCGCCGAGGTCCTCGAGCAGGCCACCTCGCTCGCCACCGCCGCACCCGAGGGCGAGCCAACAGGGCCGACAGCGCCATGCTGCGACCGGATCAGCTATTCGCTCACGGTTAACCTCGACGACGGGTCGACCGTCGAGGTCTCGACGTACGACGGCGACGACTCGCCGAGCCACGACCTTGTCCTCGCCGTCCTCGCGGAGCTCACCCCGACGCCGGAGATCCCACCCGACCCACGTTGACGTGGCGTCGCCGTGGCTAGGGTGGCCGCCGTGTCGACCGAGGGTGGGACCAGGGCCATCGTCGCGGCCCTGGTGGCCAACCTCGGGATCGCCGTCACCAAGTTCATCGCCTTCCTGCTGACCGCGTCGTCATCGATGCTCGCCGAGTCGATCCACTCGGTCGCCGACTCGGGCAACCAGGCGCTGCTGCTGCTCGGCGGGCGTCGTTCACAGCGGTCCGCGACGCCGCTGCACCCGTTCGGGTACGGCCGCGAGCGCTACGTCTATGCCTTCATCGTCGCGATCGTGCTGTTCAGCGTCGGCGGCCTGTTCGCGTTGTACGAGGCCTGGCACAAGTGGAACGACCCGCACCCGATCGACTCCTGGCAGTGGGTCCCGATCGTGGTGCTGGTGGTTGCGATCGGGATGGAGTCGTTCTCGCTCCGTACGGCGATCGTCGAGTCGAACCGGGTGCGCGGCGACCGCTCATGGGTCGAGTTCGTGCGCACCGCGAAGGCGCCCGAGCTCCCGGTCGTCCTGCTCGAGGACATCGGTGCGCTGTTGGGACTCGTGTTCGCGCTGTTCGGCGTCAGCCTCACGCTCGCGACCGACGACGGCCGGTGGGACGCGGTCGGCACGGCGATGATCGGCGTGCTGCTGGTGACGATCGCCGCGGTGCTCGCCGTCGAGATGAAGTCGTTGCTCATCGGCGAGGGCGCGACCCCGGAAGCGGTACGGCGGATCGAGCAGGCGCTGCTCGACTGCGAGGACCACGAGGTGACCGCTGTCATTCACATGCGTACGCTGCATCTCGGCCCGGAGGAGCTCCTGGTCGCGGCGAAGATCGGTGTCGCCGCGCAGGCCTCCGGTGCGGACATCGCCCGGGTCATCGACGAAGCGGAGGCGCGGGTACGAGCCGTCGAGCCGGTGGCGCGCGTCATCTACCTCGAGCCCGATCTGCGGCGGTGAGCCGGCTCGAGCTGCTGCCGGCCGTCGACGTCGCCGATGGCCGGGCGGTGCGTCCCGGAGCGGGCGGTTCAGCGCCTGACGTCGGCGACCCGGTCGAGCAGGCGGCGCGTTGGCAGCGGGCCGGCGCCCGCTGGGTCCACCTGGTCGACCTCGATGCGGCCTTCGCCCGCGGGCACAACCGCGACCTGCTCATCGCCGTGGTCGCCGGCCTCGACTGCGACGTGCAGGTTTCTGGCGGAGTCCACGACGACGCGTCGCTCGCGGCCGCGCTATCAACCGGCTGCCGCCGAGTCGTCGTCGGGACTGCAGCGCTCACCGACCTCGCGTGGTGTGAGCGAGTGATCGGCGCGTACGGCGACCGGCTCGCGGTCGGGCTGGACGTCCACGACGAGAGACTCGCGGCCCGTGGTGGCAGCGGCGATGGCGGCGAGCTGTGGCCAGTGCTCGACCGGCTCGAGCGGGCAGGCTGCCGCCGCTACATCGTCACCGACGTCACCCGCGACGGTGGCCTGGTCGGGCCGAACGTGGAGCTGCTGCGAGCGGTCTGCTCGCGCACGGATGCGCCGGTGCTCGCCTCCGGTGGTGTCTCCACCCTGGACGACGTGCGGGCGCTGGCGGCGATGACGGGCGACGGCGTCGAAGGAGCCGTCATCGGGACCGCGTTGTACGCAGGAGCGTTCAGCCTGGAGCAGGCCCTCGCCATGCTGTGACCGACGTAGGCTGGCCGACGGCCGCGACCCGCATGACTTCGAGGAGCTCCGTAGGTGACGACCCGCCCCGGCACCACCCGTCGCGGGCTGGCGATCATCGGGCACGGCGCGCGCACCCAGTGGCGGCTGTTCGCCGTCTCGGTCCTCGGGAGCGTCGTGTACGGGGCGCTCACCGTCGCCGACGCCTGGGTGATCGGCTGGGCCACCGACGAGGTGATCACGCCGTCGTTCGAGGCTGACGTGGTCGACCGGCAGGGTCTGGTCGCGGTGTCACTGTTGTTCATGGGCGTGGCCATCGGGCGTGCGCTCGGCATCATCGGTCGCCGCCTCGTCGGCGGCATCGTCTACTTCCGGCTGATGGCGGGTGACCGCCGCGCCGTCACCCGGCAGTACCTCCGGCTCCCGATGCGCTGGCACCAGGCGCACCCCACTGGCCAGCTGCTCTCCAACGCCAACGCCGACGTCGAGGCCACCTGGTTCGTGATGATGCCGCTGCCGATGGCGGTCGGTGTCCTCGTGATGCTGCTCGTCGCGGTGGTTGCGATGCTGACCGCCGACATCGTGCTCACCGTCGTTGGCCTGGTCATCTTCCCGTTGCTGTTCGCGATCAACGTCGGCTACCAGCGGATCCTGTCCCCGCGGGTCACGCTGGCGCAGCAGCTCCGGGCTGACGTGAGCGGTGTCGCGCACGAGTCGTTCGACGGCGCCCTGGTCGTCAAGGCGCTGGGGCGCGAGGCCGAGGAGCAGAGCCGCTTCGAGGACCGGACGGACCGGCTCCGCGACGCCAACATCTCCGCCGGCCGGGTGCGCAGCCTGTTCGACCCGGTCCTGGAGGCGCTGCCCAACGTCGGCGTCCTGCTGGTGGTGCTGATCGGCGTCCAACGGGTGCTGTCCGGCGCTGCGCAGGCGGGCGACGTGGTGCAGGTGGCGTTCCTCTTCACCGTCATCGCGTTCCCGGTGCGGGCGATCGGCTGGGTGCTCGGCGAGCTGCCCCGAAGCGTCGTCGGCTGGGACCGCGTACGCGCGGTGCTCAACGCGCATGGGTCGACCCGGTACGGAACCGAGGCTGCCGCCGGTGACGGGCCGGTGCCGCTCCATGTGGACGGCCTCGGGTACGGCTACGTTGCCGACCGCCCGGTGCTGCAGGGCGTCGACGTGTCGGTTGCTGCCGGGCGCACGGTCGCACTCGTGGGCCGCACCGGCGCGGGCAAGAGCACGCTCGCCGCGCTGCTGGTGCGGCTGGTCGACCCCGACGACGGCTCGGTCAGCATCGCCGGCACCGATGTACGTGCGCTGACGCACGAGGCGCTCGCAAGCGCGGTGGTGCTGGTTCCGCAGCAGACCTTCCTCTTCGACGACTCCGTTCGCGGCAACGTCACGCTCGGCGCTGACCTCTCCGACGAGCGCGTGTGGGAGGTGCTCCGCATCGCCCAGGCCGACCGCTTCGTGACCCGGCTCCCGCAGGAGCTCGACACCCAGGTCGGCGAGCGCGGGACCACGCTGTCCGGCGGTCAGCGGCAGCGGCTCGCGCTGGCGCGGGCGCTGGCCCGCCGACCACGCCTGCTGGTCCTCGACGACGCGACCAGCGCGGTCGACCCCGAGGTGGAGGCAGCGGTGCTGGCCGGGCTCCGGGCGCAGACCGACGCGGGCGGGCCGACCACGCTCGTCGTGGCGTACCGCAAGGCGACCATCGCGCTCGCCGACGAGGTGTTGTTCCTCGAGGGCGGGCGAATAGTCGACCGCGGCACCCACACAGAGCTCGTGGGCCGGTCGGCGGCGTACCGCGACATCGTCGACGCCTACGACCTGGCCCGGGAACGGGCCGAGCGCGAGCGGGACGACGCGGCCGCTGGGCAAGCCCTGGCGGTGCGCCCGTGAGCTGGTCGACGCTGCGGACCGACGAGAGCCCCGGCCTGGACGGCGGCGAGGGTCTCGGCGGCTGGGAGACCCTGCGCCGCGGCGTCGCACTGTCCCCGGCGCTGAAGGACCGGCTCGCCGGAACGCTCGCGCTGGGAGCACTGTCGACCGTCGGCGGCGCGGTCGTCCCGATCGTCGTGCAGCAGACCATCGACCAAGGACTCGCGGGCTCGGGCCAGGTCGACGTCGGCGAGGTAACCGTCCTGGTGGCGCTCGCGGGAGTCGTCGTCGCGCTCACGACTGCCGCTGCATACCTGATGAAGGTCCGGCTGTTCGTCAGCAGCGAGACCGGCCTCGCCGAGCTGCGGGTCAAGGCCTTCCGGCACGTGCACGACCTGCCGGTGCTGACCCAGAGCCGCGAGCGTCGTGGCGCGCTGGTGTCCCGGGTCACGAGCGACATCGACCAGGTCTCGCTGTTCCTCCAGTACGCGGGCGTGTTCTTCGTGGTGTCGATCGGCCAGGTGCTCGTCGCCACCGTGGTGATGCTCGTCTACTCCTGGAAGCTCACCGTCGTGGTGTGGGTCTGCTTCCTGCCGCTGGTGCTGGCGCTGCGCGTCGTCACCGGAAGGATGACGGCGGCATACAGCCGGGTCCGGCGCAGCGTCGGCGAGATGCTCGGTGTCATTGCCGAGCCCGTGGTGGGGGCGTCGGTCGTACGGGCGCACGCGATCGAGGCCAGGACGCAGCGGCGGGTGGACGCGGCGATCGACGTCAACTACCGCCGACAGGTCGAGGCGCAACGACTGGTTGCGGTGACGTTCGCGTCCGCGGGCGTTGCCGGTGGGCTGGCCAGCGCCGGGGTCGTGGTGGTCGGAGTCTGGCTCGGCGTCGACGGCCAGCTGAGCCTCGGCACGGTGATCGCGTTCGCGTTCCTCGTCTCGCTGCTGGTGGGTCCGGTCCAGATGGCCACCCAGGTGCTGACCGAGGCGCAGAACGCGGTCGCGTCGTGGCGCCGGGTGATCGCACTGCTGGACATCCCCGCCGACGTTGCCGACCCGGGTGCTGACGGGACACCGCTGCCGGACCGCCCGCTCGACCTCGCCTTCGAGCACGTCGACTTCGCCTACCCGGGCGGCCCGCTGGTGCTGCGCGACGTCGACGTACGGATCGAGCCGGGTCGGCGGGTCGCGGTCGTGGGGGAGACCGGATCGGGCAAGACGACGTTCGCCAAGCTGCTGACCCGGCTGATGGACCCGGTCGAGGGGACCGTCCGGGTTGGGGGAGTCGACCTGCGCGCGGTGCCGTTCGCGTCGCTGCGCGGCCGGGTCGTGATGGTCCCGCAAGAGGGGTTCCTGTTCGACGCCAGCCTGGCCGACAACCTTCGGTACGGCCGGCCGGACGCCGACGACGAGCTCCTGGCCGCCGCCGTCACCGGGCTCGGCATCGGCGACTGGTTCGCCGGTCTGCCCGACGGGCTGGGCACCGAGGTCGGTCAGCGGGGGGAGTCGCTGTCGGCCGGTGAGCGCCAGCTGGTCGCCCTGGTCCGGGCTGCGCTCGCCAACCCCGACCTGCTGGTGCTGGACGAAGCCACCAGTGCGGTGGACCCGCAGACCGAGACGATGATCGCGCGCGCCCTCGACGGGCTGCTCCGCGGTCGTACCTCGGTCACGGTCGCGCACCGGCTGAGCACGGCGGAGGCGGCCGACGAGGTTCTCGTGTTCGACGACGGGGTGCTCGTCGAGCGTGGGTCGCACGCCGCACTGGTACGTGCCGGCGGGGTGTACGCGCGGCTGCACGCGTCCTGGGTGGCGCAGTCCCGGCTGGGCGCCCGGACCGTCGATGGCGCCGTCGAGGTCCCCGGGTGAGGGTGCGCCGGTGACCGCTCGCGCTCGGGAGTACGCGCTGGTGGTCGCCGTCGGTGCGGCCGCGGCGGGGATCGCACTGTTCGCCGTCGGTCGGCCGTGGGTGGAGACGTCGGTGGTGACCCAGGGCATGCCGCGGCAGCCGGTGGCGGTGTCCGGGACAGACGCGGCGGCCTGGCTGCGGGCGGTGGCACTCGTCGGGCTCGCCGGGGTGGCGGCACTGCTCGTCACCGGCGGACGCGGTCGTCGAGTCGTCGGCGCACTGGTCGCGGGCACAGGTACGACGCTGGTCGTCGGCGCCGGCCTCGCCGCCCCTGAGCTGCTGGACCGGCTGGTGGAGGTGGCCGCGGCGACGGCTGCCGGCGCCGACCCGGACGCCGTCGGGGCCGCGGCCGAGCGGGCGAACGGGTCGCTGTGGCGGTGGGTGACGGTCGGCGCCGGCGGGGCGCTGGCCCTCGTCGGCTTCACCGGTGCGGTGCGCGGTCCCGGCTGGCCGGGCCTGAGCCGCCGCTACAGCCGCGAGCGATCGGAGCCCGAACCCACCCCGACTGGTCCCGAGGACCTGTGGCGGGCGCTCGACGAGGGTCGGGACCCCAGCCGGTGACGCAGCCCCGCTGACCCAGACTCGGCACGCCGACCGGCACAATGACGCCATGGCCGAAAGCCACGAGTCGAGTACCGCCGCCTGGACGGCCGTCGTGGTCGCGCTTGCCGGCTTCTCCGTCGGCGGTCTCGGACTGGTGCTGGGACCCAACTGGTTGATGTTCTGGGTCGGCATCGGGCTGGTGGTGGTCGCGCCGCTGGTGGGCCTGGTCCTGGGCGCCGCCGGCCTCGGCTCGGGGCGCGACGCGGCCGACCCGGTCGACCAGCCGGCCCCGCCCCGGTCGTAGTCTGATCGGGTCCGCCCGCCCAGCCGCGAAACGGGGGCTCGCCCAGATGTCGTTGCTCGACGAGATCGTCGACGGTGTCCGGCTCGATCTCGCCGAGCGTGAAGCCGAGGTGCCGCTGCCCGCGGTCAAGGCGCTGGCGATCCGGCAGGACCCGGCGCTCGACCCGATGCCCACCTTCCGGGGCAAGAGCGTGTCGGTGATCGCCGAGGTCAAGCGGGCCAGCCCCGCCAAGGGCGCCCTCGCGGCCATCGACGACCCGGCGGCGCTGGCCGCCGAGTACGAATCGGGCGGTGCCGCCGCGGTCAGCGTGCTCACCGAGCAGCGCCGCTTCGGTGGCAGCCTCGACGACCTGCGCCGGGTGCGCGGCCGGGTCGCGATCCCGGTGCTGCGCAAGGACTTCATCGTCTCGTCGTACCAGCTGTGGGAGGCGCGGGCGGCCGGGGCCGACATGGCCCTGCTGATCGCCGCGGTCCTGGACCAGCCGGCGCTGGTCTCCCTGGTCGAGCGGGCCGGCTCCCTCGGGCTCACCCCGCTGGTGGAGGTGCACGACGAGGACGAGCTCGAGCGCGCCATCGATGCCGAGGCCGTCCTCGTCGGGGTGAACGCGCGCAACCTGGAGACGCTCGAGGTCGACCGCGGGACGTTCGCTCGGCTGGCACCGCGCATCCCCGACCACGTCGTCCGCATCGCCGAGTCCGGCGTGCGCGGGCCGCACGACGTGATCGATTACGCGCGCTGCGGCGCAGATGTCGTGCTCGTCGGCGAGACCCTCGTGACCGGAGACGACCCCAGGGCGAGCGTCGCCGACCTGGTGGCCGCTGGGGCGCACCCCGCCCTGAAGACCAGGCGCTGACGACGGGCCCGACCCCGACCAGCCCGATGACCACCCCGATGACCGGCCCGATGACTGGCCACGCCGAGCCGCTTCCCGACGCCCGCGGTCACTTCGGCCGCTTCGGCGGACGGTTCATGCCAGAGGCGCTCATCGGTCCCCTTGACGAGCTCGAGCGGGCTTGGCTGGACGCCGTCGCCGACGAGATGTTCCGTGCCCAGCTGGACCGGATGCTGCGCGAGTACGCCGGCGTGCCAAGCCTGTTGTACGAGGCGACCCGGCTGTCCGAGGTCGCCGGTGCGCGGATGCTGCTCAAGCGCGAGGACCTCAACCACACCGGTGCGCACAAGGTGCGCAACGTGCTCGGTCAGGCGCTGCTGGCCAAGCGGATGGGCAAGTCGCGGGTCATCGCCGAGACCGGCGCCGGCCAGCACGGGGTCGCGACCGCCACCGCCTGCGCGTACCTCGATCTCGACTGCGTCGTCTACATGGGAGAGGTGGACGTCGAGCGGCAGGCGCTCAACGTGGCCCGCATGCGCGTGCTCGGCGCCGAGGTGGTCCCGGTCTCGACCGGTAGCCGCACGCTCAAGGATGCCATCAACGAGGCACTGCGCGACTGGGTCGCCAACGTCGACGACACCCACTACCTGCTCGGCACCGCGGCGGGCGCGCATCCGTTCCCCGCCATGGTGCGCGACTTCACCCGTGGCATCGGGGACGAGACCCGGCAGCAGGTGCTCGCACTCGCCAGCCGGCTGCCGGACGCCGTTTGCGCATGCGTCGGCGGCGGCTCCAACGCGATCGGCATGTTCACCGCGTTCGTGGCCGACGAGGGGGTCCGGCTGTACGGGTTCGAGGCCGGGGGGGACGGCGTCGACACCGACCGGCACGCCGCCTCGATCACTGGTGGGGCGGTCGGAGTCCTGCACGGCGCCCGGTCGTACCTGCTGCAGGACGAGGATGGTCAGACCGTCGAGTCGCACTCGATCAGCGCCGGGCTGGACTACCCCGGGGTGGGGCCGGAGCACGCCTGGCTGGCCGAAACGGGCCGCGCGACCTATCGGGCCGTGACCGACGTGGACGCGATGGCGGCCTTCGAGCTGTTGGCCAGGACCGAGGGCATCATCCCTGCGATCGAGTCGGCGCATGCCGTCGCCGGTGCGCTCGCGCTGGTGGACGAGCCGGTCGGCGAGCTGGGACCCGACCCGCTGGTCGTGGTGAACCTGTCCGGGCGCGGCGACAAGGACATGGCCACCGCCGCCCGCTGGTTCGATGTCGCCCGGCCGTCTGCTGATGGCGACGGTGTTGACGGTGTCACCGGTGTCGCCGGTGACGGGGCGCCGGGGTGAGCGCGCAGCCGACGTTGCTGCGGGCCCGGGCCGAGGGCCGGGCCGCGCTGGTGGGCTACCTCCCAGCCGGCTTCCCGACGGTGGAGGTCTCTGTGGCCGCGAGCCAGGCGATGGTGGCCGCCGGGGTCGACGTGGTCGAGGTCGGCCTGCCGTACAGCGACCCGGTGATGGACGGGCCGACCATCCAACGCGCCACCGAGCGGGCGCTCGCCGCCGGGGCACGTACGACGGACACGTTCCGGGTGGTGGAGGCGGTCGCTGCGACCGGCGTGCCCACGTTGGTGATGACCTACTGGAACCCGGTCGAGCGGTACGGGGTGGACCGGTTCGCCGCCGACCTCGCCGCCGCCGGTGGCGCCGGGCTGATCACCCCGGACCTGGTGCCGGAGGAGGGAGCCGAGTGGCTCGCCGCGTCCGACGCGCACCGGCTCGACCGCGTCTTCCTGGTGGCGCCGTCGTCGACCGACGCGCGGATCGCCGCCACCGTCGCCGCGTGCCGCGGCTTCGTCTACGCGACGTCGGTGATGGGGGTGACCGGCGCCCGCGACCGTGCCAGCACCGCTGCCCCGGACCTGGTTGCGCGCACCCGCCGGGCCGCCGACCCGGCCGGGCTGCCGGTCGGGGTCGGGTTGGGTGTGCGGGACCGGTCCCAGGCGGCGGAGGTCGCGGGATACGCCGACGCCGTCATCGTCGGGTCCGCGCTGGTCCAGGCGATGCTCGACGCCGGCTCCGACCACGCGGCCGTCCAGGCGGTTGCGGACCTGACCAGTGACCTCGCCCGCGGGGTTCGCAAGGCCGCCGGAGCGGTGGCATGACCCGCAAAGGCGCGGCTTGGGTGATCGCGGTCGCGCTGCTGGTGGTCACCGGGTGCGGGTCCGGCGGCGGGGACGAGCCCGGCCCCGCGGCTGTCGTGCACGGCTCCGCTGCGGATGCCGGCCCCTTGGCCGGCGCCGAGGTTGCCCCAGCCTTTCCCCTGCCGCCGGCGGACCTCACCTCCGACGCCGGCGCTGCGGTCCGGCTCGACCGGGCACTCGACGCGCCGGTCACCGTGTTCTTCTTCGGCTACACCCGCTGCCCCGACGTCTGCTCGCTGGTCATGGCCGACCTCACCTTGGCCGTTGCCCGGCTCCCGGACGAGATCCGCGACGATGTGCAGGTGGCGTTCGTGACCAGCGACCCGGTACGGGACACGCCGGCGGCGCTGCGCGCCTACCTCGACCGCTTCGACCAGGACTTCGTCGGCTTCACCGGCGAGCTCGAGACCATCGTCGAGACGGCCGGCACGATGGGGGTGGCTGTAGAACAGGGCAGCCGGCTGCCGAGCGGCGGCTACGAGGTCGCACATGGCGCGCAGCTGGTCGGCTACGTCCACGACGCGGGGGTCGTGGTGTGGACCGAGGGCGTGCCGGTCGATGACTTGACCTCCGACCTTGCCAGCCTGGTTGAGCAGGCATCGACCGATGACGGACGAGAGGGCTGAGCCGTGGTGTTGACCGAGGTGCTGACCGGGCTGGTGCCCGCCACCATCCCGAGCCCCGAGCAGGGGGTCTGGTACCTCGGTCCGGTCCCGATCCGGGCCTACGCGCTGTGCATCGTCGCCGGTGTCATTGCCTGCCTGTGGCTGGGCGAGCGGCGCTGGAAGCAGCGCGGCGGGCCAGCCGGGACCGTCTACGACGTCGCGGTCTGGGCGATCCCGTTCGGGTTGGTCGGGGCGCGGGTCTACCACGTCCTCAGCAGCCCGGACGCGTACTTCGGCGCGGACGGGTCGCTGTTGGACGCGCTCTACATCTGGCGTGGCGGGCTCGGGGTGTGGGGTGCCATCGCGCTCGGCGGGGTCGGCGCATGGATCGGGTGCCGGCGCGCCGGGGTCAAGCTCCCGCCGTTCGCCGACGCGGCGGCGCCCGGCATCGTGCTGGCGCAGGCGATCGGCCGGTGGGGGAACTGGTTCAACCAGGAGCTGTTCGGCAGGCCGACCGACGCCTTCTGGGCGCTCGAGATCGACCCGCTCAACAGGCCGGCCGGTTTCGAGCAGTTCTCCACCTTCCATCCCGCGTTTCTCTACGAGTTCTGGTGGGACCTCGGCGTGGTTGTGCTGGTGATCTGGGTCGACCGCCGGCGCCGGCTCGGTCACGGGCGGGCGTTCGCCTTGTACGTCGCGGCCTACACCGCCGGCCGGGTCTGGATCGAGGCGCTGCGCATCGACGACGCCGAGATGATCGGCCCGTTCCGGCTGAACGTGTGGACGTCGATCGTCGTGTTCGTCCTCGCCGTGGCCTACATCGTCGTGGTCGGGCGCAGACACCCGGGCCGGGAGACCAGCGTCTACCGCGACGAACGAGGGCCGAGGACCGACTTCACCGAGCCGAGGGGACGAGGGGCCGGCGTGGAGACGACAGCTCGTGACTGACCAGACACCGACCGGACCCGCCCCGGCGGACATGCCGCGCGCCGACGCGGTGCAGCATGAGCACCCGGACGTCACGGGGGGCTGGCTGCGGCCGGCCGTGTTCGGCGCGATGGACGGGCTGGTCTCCAACTTCGCCCTGATCGCGGGCGTCGTCGGCGGTACGGCGGCGGGCGACTCCGAGCCGGTCGTCCTCGCCGGGCTCGCGGGTCTTGCCGCCGGCGCGTTCTCGATGGCGGCAGGGGAGTACACCTCGGTCGCCAGCCAGTCCGAGTTCGCGCAGGCCCAGGTCGCGATCGAGCGGGCGGAGATCGCCCGCAACGAGCGGGCCGAGATGTCAGAGCTCGCCGCCATGTACGTCGCCAAGGGGCTCACCCCGGAGCTGGCGGCACAGGTCAGCGCCCAGGTGCACGAGGACCTGGAGAACGCGGTCCGGGTGCACGCGCGTGAGGAGTTCGGCGTCGACCCGGACGCGCTCGCCTCGCCAACGCTCGCGGCGGCGTCGTCCTTCGCGGCCTTCGCGGTGGGCGCGCTGGTCCCGGTGCTGCCTTACCTGCTCGGCGCCGACAGCCTGCTGCTCGTCGTCGTCGTGTCGCTGATCGGCCTGTTCGGATGCGGGGCGATGGTCACCGCCGTGACCCAGCGCAGCTGGTGGTACGGCGGCTTGCGGCAGCTGGTGCTCGGTGGCGCGGCGGCGACACTGACCTACCTGGTCGGGACCGCGGTCGGCGCCGGACTCGCCTGACCCGCGCACCACACCTGCAACGTCGAATCGGGTGTCCGACAGGCGGTCACGGCGGCGAGGTTCCGGCCGGCCGACCGGTATCTTGCCGACGTCTGCACCGGGCCGGGGTCATCCCCGCTGGCGACGAAGGGTGGTCCCCGTGCCCACACCCACGCCCGCCCCCCGACCACAGGGTCTCTACGACGGCCGCCACGAGCACGACTCGTGCGGCGTCGCGTTCGTCGCGGACCTCACCGGCGAGCCGTCCCACGGCGTGGTGGCCAAGGCCCTGACCGCGCTTCGCAACCTCGACCACCGCGGCGCCTCCGGCGCCGAACCCGACTCGGGAGACGGCGCGGGGATCCTGCTTCAGGTCCCGGACGCGTTCCTGCGCGCGGTCTGCGGCTTCGAGCTCCCGGCGCCGGGGTCGTACGCCGTCGGCACCGCGTTCCTGCCCGCCGAGGCAGGAGAGGCGGCTGCCGCCCGGGCCGGCATCGATCGAATCGCCGCCGAGGAGGGCCTGCGGGTGCTCGGCTGGCGGGAGGTCCCCACCGACCCGGGACGGCTCGGACGCACCGCTGCCGGGTGGATGCCGGCGTTCGCGCAGCTGTTCGTCGCGGCGGTGGGTCCGCGGCTGCGCGGAGTGGGCCTGGACCGGCGGGCGTTCTGCCTGCGCAAGCGGGTCGAGCACGAGATCGGCATCCACTTCCCGAGCCTGTCCGGCCGGACCCTGTGCTACAAGGGCATGCTCACACCTGACCAGCTGGACGTGTTCTACCCCGACCTGCGCGACGAGCGGCTGACCTCGGCGCTGGTGGTGGTGCACAGCCGGTTCTCCACCAACACCTTCCCCAGCTGGCAGCTCGCGCACCCGTACCGCTTCATCGCCCACAACGGCGAGATCAACACGATCAAGGGAAACCGGAACTGGATGCGCGCCCGGGAGGCACTCCTGGAGAGCGACCTGTTCACGGTGCCGAACGGCGCCGTACGCGACGCTGCCGCACCTGCCGGGGGCGCCGCGCCCCGCGGGCTCGACCGACTGTTCCCGGTGTGCGACCCGGCCGGGTCGGACAGCGCTTCGTTCGACGAGGTGCTGGAGCTGCTGCACCTCGGCGGGCGCACCCTGCCGCACGCGGTGCTGATGATGATCCCGGAGGCGTGGGAGAACCACACCGAGATGGAGCCGGCCCGTCGCGTGTTCTACGAGTTCCACTCCACGCTGCAGGAGCCGTGGGACGGGCCGGCCTGTGTGGTGTTCACCGACGGCCGCCAGGTCGGCGCCGTGCTGGACCGAAACGGCCTGCGTCCCGGCCGCTACTGGGTGACCGACGACGGTCTGGTCGTGCTCGCTTCCGAGGTCGGCGTGCTCGACCTCGACCCCGCCACGGTGGTGCGCAAGGGTCGCCTCCAACCGGGCCGGATGTTCCTCGCCGACGTGGACGAGCACCGCATCATCGAGGACGACGAGATCAAGCAGCGGCTGGCGGCCGAGCACCCGTACGCCGAGTGGCTGCACGCCGGGCTGATCCGCCTCGACCAGCTACCGGATCGCGAGCACGTGGTGCACACGCACGCGTCGGTGACCCGGCGGCAGCAGGTGTTCGGCTACACCGACGAGGAGCTGCGGGTGCTTGTCGCCCCGATGGCCCGCGGCGGGGTCGAGCCGATCGGCTCGACTGATCTCGCCACCACCGCACCACGACATCTACTCGATCGAGGACCTCAAGCAGCTGATCCACGACCTCAAGAACGCCAACCCGTCGGCCCGCGTCCACGTCAAGCTGGTCGCCGAGGTCGGT